>MAAC01019314.1_pt1 | contig 95705 bp, 93 predicted proteins | sample 1115981 | NCBI WGS metagenome assembly MAAC01 (sample SAMN04961126, study PRJNA320927) | seawater metagenome | isolation source: sample BD02T64 sea water enriched with oil for 64 days | place: USA:Gulf of Mexico | collected 2013-07-27 | reverse complement strand
GCCTGCCGCCAATTGATTCAATGGGTCTGGCCGCAACTTTGCTGTTGATTGGCTGCGTCATGGTCTTCCCCGCCGCCCTGATCACCGAAGGTCTCCCCCCCGCAATATCGCGTGAAACCTTATTCTGGGTTGCGTTGCTTGGGTTGGTTCCCACAGCCGCGGCGAACCTGCTGCGCGTTGTTGTCATCCGCACGGCAGGCCCGGTTTTCATGTCACTGGTAAATTACCAAGTGCCCATTTGGTCAGTGATTTTCGGGGCATGGATCCTATCCGAGGACCTACCCCCTAGCCTGTTCAGCGCCCTAGTACTAATTTTATTTGGCGTTGGCTTGTCACAATATGGCGCGCTGAAGCGTCTGTTTTTCACACGCTTTGCAAGTAAAATGACCCCGTAATAACGGGGTCAATAACGTCAAAGATTATCTGAGATTACGTCACAGAGCCCAGAAACCACACGGTTTAACAGTGCCTCATCCGTGCATTCCGCCATCACCCGTATCAGAGGTTCCGTACCAGACTTTCGGATCAACAATCGACCCGTTCCCTCAAGTTCAGATTCCGCAGCGGTAATCGCGGCCTGTACTGCCGGAACTGCCAAGGGATCCTGCCCGGTTTCATAGCGCACATTTTGCAGCAACTGCGGCACCGTCTCAAAGCTGCGTGCCAATGCGCTTGCGGGTTTCCTCGTGCGCACCATTTCGGCGACAAACTGCAAGCCCGCCGCCAGACCATCACCCGTGGTACCATGATCTGTCATCACGATATGGCCGGATTGTTCGCCCCCAAGATTGAACCCATTCGCGCGCATCGCCGCCACAACATGACGGTCACCAACGGCAGATCTATGCAAGGCAATCCCTTTATCCTTCAGGAAGTGTTCAAGCCCTAGGTTCGACATCACTGTCGCCACCAAAGTGTTCTTGTTCAACCGCCCTTCCGAGGCCCACCGCGTCGCCAAAAGCGCCATAAGTTGATCGCCATCGGCAACTTGGCCCGTCTCATCAATCACGATGATCCGATCCGCATCCCCGTCCAGACAAAGCCCCACATCCGCCCCATGCGCAATCACAGCTTCAGCAGCTGCTTGTGGGTGGGTCGAGCCGCAATTATCGTTGATATTGAAACCGTTAGGCGCAACCCCAATTGGGATCACCTCGGCGCCCAATTCCCAAAGCACCAGAGGTGCCGCACGCCAAGCCGCACCATTGGCGCAATCTACAACAATCTTCACACCAGACAGAGAAAGATCACTGGGGAAGGTCTTTTTCACATTTTCAACATAACGTCCGGTTTCATCATCAACACGTTTGGCACGGCCAATATTTTTGGGCTGGGCCGGCTGAATGTCTTCCTTCAAAAGCGCCTCAATCGCCACCTCATCTTCATCCGACAACTTAAATCCATCCGGGCCAAAAAACTTAATGCCATTGTCATGATGAGGGTTGTGTGAAGCTGAGATCATGATCCCTAGATCAGCCCGCATAGATTGCGTCAAATACCCCACGGCAGGTGTTGGTGTTGGTCCTAGCAGCAGCACATTCATGCCCGTGCTGGTCAGCCCGGCCGTCAGCGCGTTTTCGAACATATAGCCCGACAGACGCGTATCTTTACCAATCACTACCCGATGCCTGTTTTGGCCATCGGTGCGAAAATGCCGCCCCGCCGCAGCGCCCAGCTTCAGCGCAACTTCCGCTGTCATCGGCCAAGTATTGGCCAGCCCGCGCACACCGTCGGTTCCAAAAAGCTCACCCATTATTCGCCCTCATCTGTATTTTCTTAATATCTCAGCAACTTGCCGCAAAAAGCACCATCGCCTGTCGGGTCTCAGCCACATCATGGGCTCGTATTATCTGTACCCCTTGGGCAATAGCAGATAACGCCACGGCAATCGACCCCGGTGCGCGCTTCTCTGCCTGCGGGGCATCCCCGAGCGTCCCAATAAATTTCTTACGTGACGCACCCAAAAGCACCGGAACACCAAGCCCGTGAAATAGACTAATATTTTGCAAAAGCGCCAGATTGTGATCAATATTTTTACCGAAACCAATTCCGGGATCCGCGATGATCTGACGGCGCGCAATGCCTAGGGCCTCTGCCGCCTGAATGCGTTCTTCAAGAAAATCAAAGACATCCAGAAGGACGTTCTCGTAATGCGGCGCATCCTGCATAGTCGTCGGATCCCCTTGCGCATGCATCAAGCACACAGGCGCACCGGCTTTGGCCGTCACGCTTCCAAGTTCTGGCTCAAAGGTAAAGGCCGACACATCATTGATCAGGTCTGCCCCCGCCTTCAATGCCGCCTGTCCGACTTGCGCCTTACGCGTATCAATCGAGATCGGCACATTGGCCCCAGCACGAATACCCTCAATCACCGGCACCGTACGCGCGCACTCCTCGTTCACGGGCACATAGGTTGCGCCAGGACGTGTAGATTCACCACCAATATCAATGATGTCCGCGCCCTCAGCAACCAGCGCCAAGGCGCGGGCCAAAGCGGCTTCTGGTGCGTTGAATTTCCCACCATCGGAAAAGCTATCTGGGGTTACATTTAGAATGCCCATGATGCGCGGGGCCTCAAACGACAGGCCTGCGATATTTGGGCGCGCAGAGGTCAACCGATCACGCCAGAGATCCGGCAAGTCCGACACATGCACAATACCTTGGCTGCCCGCACGCGTCAGGTGCTGCGCATGGGTGAACCAGGTTTGCCCCCCGGCAAGCGACACGGCGTCATTCGGGCGCGCTGTGCCTGTCTGCGCCAGAGGTCGGAAATAATCGGTTAATACTTCAGTCATCTTCAACTCCTCTGCCTTGCATTACGCAGCAGTAAAACAATTCACACCCAATGCGCCCAACTCACCAGCAAGCCAATTCGCTTGATCCAATGCAGAACCAGAAATCGGTGCATCCACAGTATCAAACAACATCCGAGACGGCGCCCAAACAGAAATTCTGTTGTTTTTCAACGCCCAATCCAGTTCTGTTCGCGTGGAAATCACATCCATTGTGTCATCCAAATCCGCGATCTTCCAAGCCAATTTCTCTGCCTCAAGCAAAGACATACGCGCCTGCGTCACTGCATCGGAACTGTAAACATCCTGACCAGAAACTTGCGGCACAATCACCACAGGGCCATCCTTACAGCCCTCCAAAACTCGCGCATCCGTGGCAAATTCCATGTTCACGATCAAAATTCTAGGGCGTGGACCAACAGCTTTTTCAACTTCAACCAGTCCGACTTCGCGTACAATTTCAAGCCCAAGAACAAAGGGACCACGATCCGGCTTTTCAATGCGCAGAAATACCCGTTTGGCCTGAGGTTCCAGCAAGATCCGCGCCGCAATGCGTTCCGCCAGCGTTTCCAACAGATTCAGACGTTCCGCCGCCAATTCATAATCAATCGCCTCAGTGATTTTGTCATAAGACAGGATAGCATCAACATCATCGCCAGCCGCCTCACCGGGCGAGGCAATCTCGACCGCCACGTTAAAGCGCAGACGCTGCAAGACGTCGCGCTCCAACTGAAAGGCACCAACCTCAACCTCGACCTCATAATCGCGCAAAGACAAGCGATCTGCTACGCCGGGCAAAGCCAAGGCTTCCGCCCGCCTAACAGGGTGGTCAAATACAGTTTCAGTTTCTTCAGACATGCTATCCCTCATGCATCACAGGCTTATGCCTTCATAGCCAAAGCGAGACCGGGGATGAAGACAATAAAGCGGCTCAACCCGTATCAAAAGCGCTCCAGTGCCGAATTACACAGCCAAGAAAGCCGTGGATAACGGTTCCGTGAATATTTGGATAACAAAAAACGCCACCCAAAAGGCGGCGTTTTCAAATCAGTTGTATTGTGACAAGCGACGTGGTGGCTTGTAGAACAGATGCACACCAATCGCGGCAGTCCGGTTAAACTGGCGTGACCAACGTGGGTTCACGGCGCGGGTATGGTAATACGTGGCCCCATCCGTCAGACGGCGTTCACTGCCGTTCAACATGATCGAGGCGACCTGCTGCACCTGGTCATAGGCGCGGGGTTCATTCACCACTTCGGCATGGCCATCACAGGTATAAGAGAACTGACACTGGAACTTGCGCCCGGTGCCTTGATTGATCACACCACAAACGCTGTTTGGAAAGCGTGCGCTGTCGACACGGTTCAAGATCACTTCCGCAACAGCAAATTGACCTTCAACGCTTTCACCGCGCGCCTCAAAGTAAAGCGCTTCAGAAAGACACGTCAGGTCGTTGCTTGGCGCAGGCGCTGGCTGTGCTGCCAACCAATCACGTGTATAGGTCACAGGTGCGCCGGTATTGGGTGTTTCTATACGCACAACACGCGGAGGTGACGTCAGCTGACGCAACCGGCTTGTACGTACTTCGCTCAGTGCGATGCGCTCTGCACCGATCATCCGGGTCAGTTGTAGTGTAAAATCTGCTGACTCAGCTTGGGTGGTATTTTCGGTGTCCGCAAGCCCAGCAAGGTTGCTCAGTGCAAGGAAGACCCCTGCAACTGCCGTCATTCGCCTAAAACTCATCTTATCCATCCATCGTTATAGATAGCCAAATTCCCAGGCAAAGCATCAGCCCGTCCATGTCGGCGATGTAAGAGAGGTGAGTTTACTTTTCAACCCAAGCGGCATGTGCAAACCCTTCTCATACACGATTCAGCGGCTAAAACCGGGAAAACTGTAACAAAAACATCACAATTTTACCTGTTTGTTGGATCCAGATACCGCAATTCGCCTCAAATCCCTCACAAATCCTCTACGTTACGCAGCGATTCTCCGGCACAAAACTGCGTTACAGATCCTTCAACGCCAAATGTGCACCCGCAAGCCAAGCCACGGGCACACGAAATGGCGAACACGAAACATAGTCAAACCCAGCCAAGCGACAGAACGCGATCGATTCAGGATTACCACCATGTTCGCCACAAATCGACAGGGTCACATCCGCATGACTACGACGGGCGCGTTCGGCCCCAATGTTCAACAGTTCGCCAACGCCGTCTGTGTCCAACGTATGGAACGGGTCTTCTTCATAGACCCCCTGGCGCACATATTCCGACATAAATCGCCCCGCATCATCGCGTGACAATCCATAAGTCATCTGCGTCAAATCGTTGGTACCGAAACTTAGGAAAGACACATGCGGTGCGATTTCTTCAGCCCGCAAGGCCGCACGCGGGGTTTCAACCATCACACCTAGGCGGAAAGCGAACTCAACTCCAGATGCCGCCCGCACTTGGCTCGCAACGACGTCGATACGTTCCTTCACGATATCAACTTCCCGCACAGCGGAAACTAATGGGATCATCACCTCAGGCACCACAGTGTTGCCACTGGCAGTGACTTCGGCAGCGGCTTCAAAGATCGCACGCGCCTGCATATCGTAAATTTCAGGCACGGTGATCCCAAGACGCACACCGCGCATCCCCAGCATCGGGTTAAATTCCGACAGGGCCTTCACCCGGCGTTCCACGTCCGACAGGGGCAGATCGAGCGCCCCCGCCAATTCACGCATGCCTTCGCGCGTATGCGGTAGGAATTCATGCAAGGGTGGGTCAAACAGACGAATACAAACACTTTCGCCCTTCATGATCTCAAAAAGCTTTTTGAAATCCGCGCGCTGCATTGGCAACAGGCGCTCCAAAGCCGTTGCCCGATCTTCCGACGTATCGGCAAAGATCATTTCACGCATCAGGGTCAGACGATCATGTTCAAAGAACATGTGTTCCGTGCGACACAGCCCAATGCCACGTGCGCGAAAACGCCGGGCAATATCAGCATCCGCAGGTGTATCCGCATTGGCACGCACTTTAATATCGCTGACTTCCTCAGCCCAAGTCAGCAAGGTACGGAAGCCATCTTCAAGGGTTGGTTCCAGTAAATCCGCAGTCCCGGCTAGGACTTCGCCCGAAGATCCGTCCACCGTGATCAAATCGCCTTCTTCAAGGGTTTCACCACTGGGCAAGGTTAGGATTTTATCTTTGCGTTTCAGCTTCAAATCTGACGCGCCAACGATACAGGGCAGGCCCAGACCACGAGCAATCACCGCCGCGTGGCTGGACATACCACCACGTTCTGTCAGCACGGCTGAGGCCGCGTGCATGCCGCGAATATCCTCAGGTGCCGTTTCGCGGCGTACCAAAATACAGGCCTCATCGCGTGCATGGCTGGCCTGGGCCGCAGTGGCCGAAAACACGATCCGCCCAGTGGCGGCACCAGGGCTTGCCGCAATACCTGTCAGCAACACATCGCGCGGCGATTCTGGATTAACCTGACGGTGCAAAAGTTCAGTCAACGCACGTGGTTCGATGCGCAACAGTGCTTCTTCACGGGGAATGATTTTGTCGTTTGCCATATCCACAGCAACCCGCACAGCCGCACGTGAGGTGCGTTGCACCCTCACCGCATCAAGGATCTTCAATGTGCCATTATCAACGACGAACTCAACTTCCATTTCCTCACGCAGCTTCGCGCGCAGAGACGTACCATACCCCGTCAATGTCGCATAAGAATCCGGGCACAGTTCTTCCATTGAGGCACCGCGTGAATCTTTTTGCAAAAACACCGCATCGCCTTCCAAAGCATCACGCCCTTGGCTTTGGCGCTTATAGCGACCTTCAACCTGACGATACCCCGTGTGTGGATTGATAAAGCGGATCACACCAGACCCACATTCGCCACTGCCCAGCCCAAAGATCATTTCCTGCACCACAAGGCCTAATCCTGCATCTGCAGGCGCACCTTTAGATTGGCGCAGCAGGCGGGCGGATGTGCCTTCCCAAGCGCGTGCCATGGACCGGAAGACTTCCTGCAATTGATGCGCCGGATCTTGGGGGAATTCCTCTTCGCATTCGAACTCATAAGCAGCTAAGACCTGTGCCAATGCTTGGGCGGAATCCGCGTCATCAATCTCAAATTCATCGGGGTCGAGGCGTGCCACATGCACAGCATAGGACTGCACGAAACGCATATAAAGCCGATTGGCAGCATCCGCGCCCAGCTCCTGGGTCATAGCCTTATGGCGGACCCCGTTCATTCCGATATTGAGAATTGCCCCCGGTCCGCCCCAATCCGGATCTTCCGAACTTGGCCGCACAGAGACCACGGGCATTTCGCCGAAACTGGCCAGCATCGCCTTTGTGTCAGGCAAGCGGCCTTGCGCAATGCCATGCACACCATCAAACGAGACCGCAGCCGTGCAAGGCACGGGCATATCTAGGCGGATAAGGCGTTGCAAACACTTCGCCCGCCCCCCGTGGCTTGCCACCGCAATCGGGGCATCCGGGGTGATAATCGTATAGGACGTATCCAGCTGGTCAGGAGTATTCTGTACTAATTTCTGCACCGCGGCACCTTTTCTGCTTCATTGCAGCATAGCGCCTTTGGACGTTCTGACAAGAGAGGGCCGCATCAAACCCGACACCGGTGGCGGTTTTTCTGATGAAAAACCGATGCCCGCCTTTCGGCAGCATGCAATGCATTGCATGCGCCTGCCGGGCCACGGGCGGGGATATTTAAAGAACCAAAATGAACGGAGGTCCGGTGCATTGTATGTTCTCAGGCGAAACGCCCCAGTGGGGCGCTTCCCTTGAGCCTGATTATCCCTCGATTTTGCTTAGATCAGCAACTGACAAACAAATCACGCGAATCCGCGACAGCAGGTTTAGGCGATTGCGGCGGATGATTTCACTATCAGCATTGACTTGTACTGCGTCAAAAAATGCATCAATTGGCGCGCGCAGGGCGGCCATTTCGCCCATGGCGGCGGCAAAATCCTCTGCTTCCATCGCGGGGGCGATTTTGGCTTCGGCGATGTCTAGGGCTGCAAACAGCGCTTTTTCGCTGTCGTCTTCGGCGAATTTTACGTCGGCACCGTAGGAATATTCAACGCCGTCTTTTTCTTCCGCTTGGGTCAGGATGTTGTTGGCACGTTTAAAGCCCTGCAACAAGTTTTCACCATCGTCAGATTTGAGCAAGGCGGCGAGTGCAGTGGCACGATTGACCAGCAGCACCAGATCATCATTACCCGGCATCGCAAGGCAAGCGTCGATGACATCATGGCGAATGCCTTGGTCTTTGAGGAAGACTTTGAGGCGATCGTGGAAGAAGGAGAGGAGATTACGAGATGTGTCTGGCAACGCATTCTTAACCTCATTCAAATGTGCATTAAGATCACCGTCAAAGGCATCCAGGATTGTGCGGAATGCCGCTCCGAGAACTCCGTGATCGGCAATTTCTTTATCTAGGTCCTTCAGCAGTGCCACGCGGAGAAGCTCATTGTCGGTTTGCTCAATCGCATGGCGTAACAACTGGGCGTCAAAACCTTGATCAAGACGCAACCGCACGCCATTCTCCATCACAAGCCGGATCACACCAAGGGCTGCGCGGCGAAGGGCGAAGGGGTCTTTGGAACCTGTGGGTTTCTCATCAATCGCCCAAAAACCCGTCAACAGGTCAAGCTTATCAGCGAGGGCCACAGCGACGGACACGTTAGACGTTGGCACATCATCTGAGGGGCCAAGCGGAGAGTAATGGGCTTCGGCAGCTTCCGCGACTTCCGCAGGCAGGCCAGCGGCATTGGCGTAATAACGCCCCATAAGTCCCTGAAGTTCTGGGAATTCATAGACCATCTCAGAGGATAGATCAGCCTTGGCAACCAGCGCCGCCTGTTCCACCAAATCCGCATCAGCCCCGACAACGGGTGCGAGTTCACACGCCAAAGCGGCAATGCGACCAATGCGTTCTTTTTGCGAGCCAAGTTTGTTGTGGAAAGTCACGTTGCCCAGACTGTCGAGCCAAGGCTGCATCTGTTCACCCTTCGCCACACGCAGGTCATTCTCCCAGAAGAATTTCGCGTCAGACAGACGTGCAAATAGCACCTTTTGATTGCCCGCAAGAATAGTCGCGCCATTGTCACGCGTTTCGCGATTGGCCACGGTAATAAATTTCTCGATCCGACCGGTCTTTGGATTGCGTACAGAGAAGAACTTTTGGTGTTCCTTCATGGAGGTCTGCAACACCTCCGGCGGCAACTCAAAGAAATCTTCTGCGATGTCGCCCATCAGCACAACGGGCCATTCAACAAGACCGGCGACTTCCGCCAGAAGGCCTTTGTCGTCAACAACTTCCAACCCCTGCGCGAAGGCCTGATTGGTTGCGTCCTGCCAGATGATTTCTTGACGCTCTGTCGGTTCCAAGATCACATGGGCGGCTTTGAGCTTGGAGGAATAATCCTCAAACGAAGTCACGGAAATCACGCCCGGTGACATGAAACGGTGGCCTTGGGTTTTGTCGCCCGACTTGATCCCGTCGACATCCAAGGGCACAACCGTCGCGCCGGCCTCATCCGACAAAAGCGCGATGATCGAATGCAATGGGCGCACCCAGCGCAGAGAACCCGTGCCCCAGCGCATGGATTTCGGCCATGGGAAATTGCGGATCGTGGCGTCCAGTGTTTCCGCGATGATATCCGCAGCCGGGCGGCCCGGCTTTTTGATCACAGCGTAAAACACACGGCCCTTCTTCTCGTCGCGTTCTTCTAGATCGTCGCGCGTCACCCCTGCCCCGCGCAGGAACCCTTCAATCGCCTTTTCCGGCGCATCCACACGTGGGCCTTTGCGTTCTTCACGGCTCTCTGGGCTTTGCGCCAACAGGCCCTCAACCGCCAAAACCAGACGGCGCGGGGTCGAAAACACACCGGCCGACGCATAGGTCAGCCCGGCATCCACCAGACCATTGGTCACCAGCTTCTTCAGGTTATCCGCGGCCTTGGCTTGCATGCGGGCTGGGATTTCCTCGGAAAAGAGTTCAATCAGAAGGTCGGGCATATCAGTTGCTTTCCGAGTTTGTGTTGTTAAATCGTGCGGGGCAGTCTGCGGGCAAGGGTTTGCCATCGAAAACTTCGCGCCCACAATCGTTGATCTGGTGCCAGACAAAACCGCGCCCGTCGGCCATCACGGCGACAATGCGATCAAATCCCCAGATCACGTCTTTTTCACCCAAAAAGGCGATGGCTTCATTGGCTTCAATCGCCTCGCCGACTTCAACTGCGTCAAAGCATTCAAACCAACCTGGTGCAACCAGCGGTTCGGCGTTTTCATAGGTGACATAGGTTTCAGTCATCATCGCCTGACTTTGTGGTGTGGTGAAACAGGCACGGTATCCCAAAGGCGAGGTTTCAGAGACAATGCCCTGAAAGTTATCCACAATAATGGGTTCTGGAGTCTCAGAGATCAGCGTTGTTACAGAAACGGCGGCGTCCTGTGGGGCCTGAATTTCCTTATAATACACATGCACCTGGAGGATATACAGCAAGGTTCCGGCGACCAAAGCGCACACAATAATCACCCCCGCAAGAAATTTACCCATGTCACAACTCCGTTCGTGCTAGCGTCCTCAGGCATATACCCCTTCAAAGCCCGAAGAAACAAGAGGATTGAGCAATGAGCGATCAGTTTGCGGGATCACAGTTTGACGCATTATTTGCCATGATGAATCCCTTTGTGAATTAACCGGCTTTTCTGTCCACCAAGCACGGCCAAGCTTTGCGTAAATGCATGCGTTAGCAGCCGTCCGGCGACACATCGATGCCTATACTCCCCAGAAGGTGATGCTGTTGCCCAGCAGAAACCATCATGCCCGCATAGCCCTTCAAGTCTTGTAATTTAAAGCCAAAAAGTTCGCTCCCTCGTAAATCGGCACCGCTAAAATCGGCACCGTTCACCTCAATACTTTGCAGATTGCAATCCCGCAGAGTGGTATTGACCATTCTAGCGCCCTCAAAAGTGCCCTGCGATAAATCACAGCCGTCAAACTCACATGAGGTCAGATCCATTTGATCAAAAATCGCATCAATAAGCTGGCAGGTTTTGAACTTCGCGGCATTAAACCGCCGCCGCCCCGCCGCTTGCACGATTTTTGTGTTCTCAATTTCAACACCACGCATTTGGCAATCTTCCATGGCAATATCAAAGGCTTCGCAGCCCAGAATTTTAACCAAAGACATATTGCATGTCTTGAAAACAGCCCTCTTCAAATCGCAAAACCGAAAGGATGTGGGGGTTGGATGAGCGCCCTCAAAAAATACGCAGCCCTCAAACCGGGCATCACGCAGGTTCGCTCCCACAAATTCGCAATCAATGAACCTACAATTGCGCCAGGTGCTGGAAATAACTGCATCGCCCTTAATCCGCGTCCCCCGGATCATGCAATTCTGAAACGTTAGCTCCTCCTCGCCCCCAATCCATTCGAAATCAAAGCCCGACATATTCTGACCAGAAACACCATTTCCACGTTCAATTTCATCGCGCAGCACATGCATATTAATTCCCTCCAACCTCCGTCTAGATACCCACAAATAAAAACACCCGCCAGTTTGACCTGACGGGTGTTCTCAAATCTCGTTCAAATCAGCTTACGCTGCATGGCCACCAGCGGTGGTCTCCACGAAGGCATCGGCACAGGCTTTGGCCAGTGTCCGCACGCGCCCGATATAGGCTTGACGTTCTGTCACAGAAATCACGCCGCGTGCATCAAGCAAGTTGAAAATATGGCTGGCCTTGATGCATTGATCATAGGCCGGATGCGCCATAACGATGCGTTTTCCGGTTTTGGGGTCTTCATGTTCCTGCGCCAAAATCACCTGACATTCCGCCTCGGCTTCCTCAAAGTGGCGCAACAGAACTTCTGTATTGGCGACATCAAAGTTCCAGCGCGCATATTCTTCTTCGGTCTGCTTGAACACATCCCCATAGGACAGCGGGATCATCGCATCCGGCGCATTATACGGCATATCCATCACGTGATCGACGCCCAGAATATACATCGCAAGCCGTTCCAACCCATAGGTCAACTCGCCAGAAACCGGGTGACAATCATGGCCACCAACCTGTTGGAAATAGGTGAACTGAGACACTTCCATCCCGTCACACCACACTTCCCAGCCAAGGCCCCAAGCACCCAAAGTCGGGCTTTCCCAGTCATCCTCAACAAAGCGAATGTCATGCATTTCCATATCTACGCCAATGGCTTGCAAGCTGCCAAGGTAGAGTTCCTGCAAATTGGGTGGGCTAGGCTTGATCAGTACTTGATACTGATAATAATGCTGCAAACGGTTCGGGTTTTCACCATATCGCCCATCGGTTGGACGACGCGACGGCTGCACATAGGCCGCAGCCCATGGCTTATTCCCCAGAGAGCGTAAAGTGGTCGCCGGGTGAAACGTCCCCGCTCCGACCTCCATGTCATAAGGCTGCATCATCGCGCAGCCCTTTTCGGCCCAATAATTCTGCAACCGGAGAATAATCTCCTGGAAGCATGTCGGTTTCGTCTCAGTACCCGCCATTCGTCAGCCCGCCATTTGTCGTCATATATGTTGCATCCCCAATAGGCTGCGGTGGGGGGAAATGCAACGGGGGCCTACCGCTGTGCCCCTCAATTTCTATAGGGCACAGCAGCTCAGGCAGTTTTAGCGTTGATAAATGACAGGGAACCAATCCTCGCGCAGCATATCCCCCGCTTTCATGTCATGGCCGGGAAAAGGTGGGGATGTCGGACCGGGCCGTTCCATATAACGCGCATCATCCCCAGTGAGACGCAGTGAAAACGCTCGGCGTCGTGTTTGTGTCGTATTGCCCCGTGCGCCATGAAGCGTCGCGTAGTTGAAGGCAACCGCATCGCCGGGTTCCATTTCCCACTCCCGAATTTCCATGCCTTCTGCATCCGGGTCAGGCACAGGCATGTATTCATCATCATTCGGATAAAAGCTGCTTTCCGCCAACCAACGTGTCGGCAGAACAGGTTTTTCCCAAGCATGACTACCGGCAACGCAACGCAGACTTGCCCCTGTGACCTTATCCATTGGCGACCAGAAACTTACATTCTGTACCCCATCCACAAAATAGTAGGGGCCATCTTGGTGCCAAGGCGTGGGTTTGGAGGTGCCGGGTTCCTTTACCAGCACATGGTCATGAAAAACCTGCACCCGTTTTGACGCCATCAAATCGGCTGCTACTTCACCTGCCGCAGATGTACGAATGACCTCTTCAAACTCTGGTATGCGTGTCCAGTTGCAATAATCATCGAAGAACCGCCCGCCCTCGCCCGCTTTCAAATTCTCAGCGGCATAGGGGCCGGGTTCCGTCATGTTGCGTTCAATTCCCGCGCGGATGGTTTCCACTTGGTCCTTGAACAATCCTTTAATCAGTACGACGCCGTCGCGCTGAAAGACATCCACTTGTTCCTGTGTGATAAGTTTGTGCATCATTTTTCCTCCCTGATGCTCTGGGCATAGGCGAAGTATAATTTAGCTTCCAATAATAACATTTCATAATATAAATAACTTTATGTTATATTTAACGCTTCGACAGTATGAATACATCGTATCAGTTGCAGACGCAGGCAGCCTGACAGAGGCTGCAAGTCTTTTGAATGTATCTCAGCCTTCGCTTTCGGTTGCGATCACCCGCGTTGAAGACCGGTTGGAGGCTAAGGTTTTCCTACGTCGAAAAGGCACCCCAATTGAGATTACCCCTTTTGGTCATGGCCTGATTGCCCAAGCACGCACCCTATTGCAACTCGCCGGATCAATTGAAAAAGGCCCGGAGGTCGCCCCCCCGTTTGTCCTAGGCTGCTTTGAGGATATCGCCCCTTGGCATCTGGCCCCTGCGCTCAAAAAACTACAAGCCCACTTCCCCACAACCGAATTTCGCGGTCATGAAGGGCGCTTTTCCGATCTGGCAGCAGCCCTTAGAGGCGGGCGCATCGATTTAGCACTATCTTATGACATTGGCTTTGAAGGGAAATTTGAGCGACAGATTATCACCAGTATCTCTCCCGTCGCATTTCTAGCAACAGACCATCCACTTGCAGGTCAGTCTTCACTCACCCTCAAAGAACTTATCAATCACCCAATGATCCTCTCGACAGAGAGTCTTTCCGAAGGGTTTGTCCGAAAACTTTTTGACGACATGCATCAGAAACCCATGGTGAAACAACGCGCGACATCCCTCGAAATGATGCGTTCCCTCGCAGCACATGGGGTTGGCGTCGGTATCAGCTATTCACGCCCCCCCAATGATATCAGCTATGATCGGAAACCGCTTGTAACGATCCCAATTTCCACACCTGAGGCTCGCACAGAAATTGTACTTTTATGGTCGTCCTTACGTGTACCAAATGTTCAATTTGCAGAAATCTGCGCGGTTCTCGGAAATAACGTTCCGGCATAGGATCCGCGCCTAGTGCTTTGGATCCCTCGGCAACAATTCTGCCGCACCCTCGTGTCAAATCCAGCCAGCCCGGTCACTGGCATGTGCAACACTTGCCCATTCTGCTAGCGTTCTTAGGATTCGACTTTCCAGACAGGGCTTTCCTCATGCATTCGCGCTTTTTCGCAGCCATCTTTTTCTTTGTATCACTATTGACCATTTCCACGCTTCCCGCCGCGGCACAAAACACGGCCTTTGTGCAGATCGAGGCCAAATCTAACCTGCAAGCCGCCCAAACCAGCGCGCGTATTTGGTCCAGCAACCTATTTGATATCAACGGGTTCCGCATGTCCTCTGGGTGGTATGCCATTGCGATCGGCCCTTATAGCGCGGCCGAGGCCGAAGAACGCATGCAAACCCTAAAAGCCACCGGCACCATCCCGCAGGATGCATATATCACCAATAGCATCGACTACAGCCAGCAGTTCTGGCCTACTGGTGCCACCGCCCTGACAAACCCGCAACCCGTACAGCCCACAACGCCGACCACCGTGCCCATTACCGCGCCGACTGCCCCGGTTGAGGTCGTGTTACTGGCAACCCCGGATGAGACCCCACGCGAAGCCCGAGCTTCTGAGAACAAACTGACCCGCGATGAACGCAAGGCCCTGCAAACCGCCCTGCAATGGGAAGGCTTCTACAATTCTGCCATTGACGGTGCTTTCGGCCGTGGCACACGTGGTTCCATGTCCGCCTGGCAAACAGCCAATGGCTTCGAACCCACCGGTATCCTGACCACCACACAACGCAGTCAACTGCTTGATGCATATAACGAAGTTCTCCAAAGCATAGGCATGATTTCCCACGCAGACTTAGCTGCCGGCATCACCCTTGATATCCCCGCTGCCCTAGTCACCCGTACCCGCGAAGAATATCCCTTCGTGCAGTTCGACGCCAAAGATGACAGCGGCGTACGTGTCCTGTTGATCTCGCAATCCGGCACCCAAGCCACCCTCGCGGGCCTATATGATATCATGCAAACCTTGGAAATCGTCCCCCCAGAGGGCGCGCGAAGCAAATCCGCAAACAACTTCACTCTTACCGGTGAAAACGGTGATTTCATCAGCCATACTGAGGCCAAATTTGCCAATAACGAGGTCAAAGGATTCACCCTCATTTGGCCCCAAAATGATGAACGTCGCCGCCAACGTGTACTTTCAGCCATGCAGTCCAGTTTCACCAGCCAGCAAGGATCCACCCTCTCTGTGAATGCAGGTGACCCCGGCGAAGATCAAAGCATCGACCTGCTCGCAGGGCTTGAGATCCGCAAGCCAAGCCTCTCACGCTCCGGCTTCTTTGTCGCCACAGATGGTACTGTTCTCACCACATCTGAGGTCGTGAACCAATGCAGCCAGATTACCATCAACCACGATACCGAAGCCGAGGTGATCTTCACAGATGGCGCCCTTGGCATAACCGCCCTGCGCCCGAAAACCCCACTTGCACCAAGCACGATCGCTGATCTACGTGACGGGGCCGCGCGCATTCAATCGGATGTGGTTGTCGCGGGCTTCCCATTTGAAGGCGTGCTAAATGAGGCCACTCTCACCTTTGGTCGTTTGGAAGACATTCGCGGGCTGAACGGCGAAGATACCCTGCAACGCCTCAGCCTGCTGGCCGAGCCTGGCGATGCTGGCGGCCCGGTTTTTGATATCTCCGGCGCGGTCATTGGCCTACTCGCCCCGGCAACCTCCCCCGCTGGGCAGCAACTGCCGGAAATCGTACGCTTCGCCACCCGCAGCACCGCAATTGTTGATCTTCTATTTACCAACAAACTCTCGCCCACAGCCCCTAGTAACGACACGCCCATCGCGCCCGAAGATCTCGCAACCCAGGCCGCAAATATGACCGTCCTAGTCAGCTGCTGGAACTGAATAAACCCTATGACGAGAAAAAGGCGCATCACAATGGTGCGCCTTTTTCTCGTCCCAGCCAACCGCATTGTGTCTCATGCAATGGTGACGTGATGTCGGCCCCTCAGAAAAGTATCAGTGATCATAACCTGAGGGGCGCTGGTCCCGCCCCTCATTTTCGTTTCCCAAATATCTCCGGGGGAATCTCTGATAAAATCAGAGACGGGGGCAGGCAGCCCCCTTCCCCTCGCAATTCTTTAAAGAACGCCTGTAGCAAGCTCTAAAGATATTACACTTCCCACAAACCGGCGTCAGGCTTCTGTTCAGTCCCGCACATCCGGGGTAATGTAGATCAGGGTCGGACCATCCGCATCCAGCGCTTCAGTCACGGCAACTTTAAATGCTGCAATATCCTCAGGCGCCACAGCTTTTGCTCCAAAAGCCTCTGCCAGCTTGCAAAAATCTGGGTTCTGCGCAATCACCGCATTTGGCGCGATTTGGCTGCGCACCATTGCATCCTCAATTTCCTTTAACTTCCCATTATCCCAAAGAATAATCGGCAAGCTCAGCCCCAGCTCCACGGCCACGCCCAGCTCTTGCATGGTGTAATGAAAACCATAATCCCCAATGATCGAGATCACCGGATCATCGCCCACACCCACCTTGCCGCCAATCGCTGCAGGCAAGGCATATCCCAATGTACCAAAGCCATAAGGATGGTGCCAATAGCCTGGACGATCCACAGGTTGCGTATTCTTCAACACATAAGCAATTTGCGTCATGTCAGAGTAAATCGTTGTATTATCAGGCAGAATTTCAGCCAGTGCATCACCAAACTTTACAACACCAGGGCGCGCAGCATCGGTTTCCGCATGCCAACTCTCGAGACAAGTTTTCACGTGATGCACATCCCACTGGGCGTTGTTTTTATGACCTGTTAGCAGATCCGCCACGTCGCGCATGAAGGTTTTCGCATCGCCCATGATCGGTAGATCCGCTCGATGTGCATCCATCAGGTTCTCGGGATCAATATCCACGCGAATAAGCGTTGTGCATTTCCCCACTGTCGGCCGCCAGATATCAACCTCGGCCAATTCGGTCCCAACCGCAATCACCAGATCTGCGCTTTCGATCTCACGCGCACTGTCTGACATCGCCAGATATGCACCGTAATTCAAAGGGTTACCTGATGGGATAATGCCACGACCCGCATAAGTCGTAAAGCAGGCCGCCCCTGTCAACGCCATCAATTCACGCGCCTCTTCAAAACCTGCAACAGCCCCACCACCAAAGATAAACATAGGCCGTTTCGCCGCCGCCAACCACTCTGCCGCAGCCGCAACATCTGCGGGCCGGGCCAGTGGAAGGCTGCCGCGCAAAGCATCATCCGATGGCCCGGCAACCGCAGTGCCGAGAACATCAATTGGCACCTGTATGTGCTTGGGGCGCTTACGTTTTGTCTCAAACTCGACAAGCGCACGATCAATCAAACCGTAAGCAGCATCAGCTGTCAAAGCTGTCTCAGACCAATCACACACCGTGCGTGCAGCAGCTTCTTGATCCTTCATCTGGTGCAATTGACCGCGACGATTTGCGATCTCATCCAAGCAAGATGAAATCACCAGCATCGAAACTGAATCCGAATACCCCTGCCCCATCGCCGTCATCGCATTACACAGCCCAGGCCCCGTAATCAGATAAGCCACCCCAGGCTTGCCCGTCGCCCGTGCATAGCCGTCCGCCATAAAGCCTGCACCTTGTTCATGACGGGCCAAAATATGTTTAATTCCAGCTTCTTCAATGCCGCGATACAATTCAACATTATGCACGCCAGGGATGCCGAAAATCACATCCACACCACGATCTTTCAGCATATGTGACATCTGCGCGCCCAAAGGTCGGGTCAGGGCTGTATTCATGTCAGTCTCTCCAGAATTTCACAGTCAAAATGGCATATACCGCCATAAGTTCCAGTCGCCCAATCAGCATCGCCGCCGCTAGGATCCATTTCGCCGTATCGCTTAACCCGGCAAAGTTTCCTGCCGGGCCAATCTTATCTCCAAGCCCTGGACCAATATTGGCCAGAGCCGCTGCGGCACCAGAAACGGATGTCGTGAAATCCAGCCCCGTCAGCCCCAATGCAACAGCAATAACGCCCAGCGTCACGATAAAAAACACAAAGAACGACATTACAGAGCTCAAAACATCCTCTGGCACCTTCCGCCCTGCATATCGCGGCGCAAACATACCGTGCGGCGAATGGATCCGACGAATCTGCGACTTAATAGAGGCGATCAAAAGCTGGTAGCGGAAGATTTTAATTGAACACGAAGTTGAGCCAGCACAGCCTCCGAGCAACCCAATAATAAAAAACAAAGTTACAGCGAAACTGCCCCAAAGCATATAATCCGCGCTGGCATATCCGGTACCCGTCAAAATCGAAACCGTGTTGAAAAGAACTTCGCGAAATTGCGCTTCATCCGCCCCACCTTCCATCTGAAAACGCCAGAAAGACAGCCCTAAAACAAGCACAACTGCCGTGCCAAAAAACGCCCGAACTTGGCTGTCGCGCAACAGGGGCTGGGCACTGCCAGAAAGCATCTGAACATAGCGTACAAATGGCAAAGCCGCGAGCAACATAAACACAACACTGCCATATTGCACGAATGCCGAAAACTCCCCAAAAGAGCTGTCATAATTGGCAAATCCACCGGTTGCGACCGTCGTCATTGCATGCACGACCGCATCAAAACGCCCCATTCCACCGACCATATAGGTGATGGTGCAAGCCAAGGTCAGCCCCACGTAAATCACGGAAATACGGCTGGAAATCTCAGTTGCCCGAGGTAAGATTTTCCCAAAAGTATCAAAACCTTCTGACTTAAAGATCTGCATGCCACCAATGCGCAACTCTGGTAGAAACACCATGGCAACAACAATGATACCAACGCCGCCGAACCACTGCAAAAGCCCGCGCCATAACAATAGGCTACGAGGCAATTCTTCAAGCCCCGAAAATACAGTCGCACCGGTGGTGGTCAACCCGCTCATGGCTTCAAAAAACGCATCCACCGTGCTGGCCTCAAGCGTGCCCAGCGCAAATGGCAAGGCACCAAACATTGGAAGCGCGACCCAAACACCGGTGGTCAAAAGGAAGGTCTGGCGGATCGTCAGCCCCTCTCGCAGCCCATTCATACAGGCCAGTGCAATGAGCCCACCTGTAAGGGTGGTGATCACAGCACTCTCAAAGAAAATGACCCAGTGCCCGTCGCCATCCCGTAGGTCAACGGCCATTGGCGCCAGCATGGTCATCCCAAGAAAGGCCACCAGAAGGCCGATTACATAGCCCACTGGGCGCAAATCAAACATGCTACAGGCTTCGCCCGCCCAGTTCTAACTGTCAAGAGAGTGTAAATTTCACGATGCACAATCCATGCACATGTTATGCATAAACCATGCATAACACACGCAATACCCGGTTAACCATTTCGGTTTTTCAAATATCCTCGGGGGAGTCGCACAGCGACGGGGGCAGACAGCCCCCAATTTTTCTCAAATGCCACCTCTGCACGGTTTACCCGACGTGGAACAGCGTGCTGAACAGTTTCGGATCAATGCTTTCACTCAAGAAGGTATCACCTTCCGTCAGCACCGAAACGGCATCATGACTGTGCAGGCTTTCTTGATGGCTGGCGATCACGCGGAAATCACCGATACGTGCTTCATTCTGCATACCTTCAGCAAACAGACGCGCCGCATCTTCCACAAAGATCGGATTGGCGGCGTTAAGTTCTGCAAAGGCCTGCTCATCCTCACGCTTCACCATGACTTGAGTTTCCGTCGGCACAGCTTCGCGGCAAATATCGATCAGGTCTTCAAACCACAGACGGTCCTCAGATGGTCCCATCACCGCAGACACTCGCGCAACAGAACGTTGCGAATGCGGGGTTGCCAACTGGCCGCGTGATTGACGCGCATGTTCCGATAATTCCAGAGAGCACGGACAGGTAGATGAATAGACATAATCCAAGTGAATAATACGTTTCCTCTCGCCCGCAGTCTCCGTCAGCTCCAAGGCAACGTCGTAATATTGGTACCCAACCAGGCCAGACCGCAATGAGGTTAGTTCCGCCGGAAAGGAAAAACGCATTTGAATACGGGCATCAAATGTATCGTGATCGGTTTTATAATCGGCCAGCGCGTCTTGGATCACATCAAAGGAAAACGTCTTCTTTGAATGGGTGTAAAACGTGCGCATGATGCGCGACATGTTGATGCCCTTGCGTCCGGCCTCAAGGCTGACAGTGCCGGTGATCGAGGCCTCAAGCGTGATGTCAGATCCATCGCGACGGTGAAACCGGATCGGCAGGCGGAAATTGGAAATCCCCACGTGCTGGATATTGCGTTTCGCGCCTTTGATCAGGCTTTCTGGGCCGTTTTGGAGATCCGGCAATGATGCCTTATAGGCTTCATCCACGGTAAACTCTTCCGGGTAAGCCCGTGCAAGAGCAGGATAATTAGATACTTCCTGGCCTGGAAGAAGCCGGGCCACCGACGGGTGCAACTCAGCCACTTCCGTGACTGTGGCCTCCGTGGCCCAAGCCTGCAACAGCTTCAGTGCGGCCTCCGCATCTTTGCGTGAAACGCTTGGGTTATCTGGGTTATACGTATCCATACCGGACCCCTTGGGCAGTCATCTGAAAACCACTATAGCAGCTTTCCCGCCAGATAACGTGCAAATACCGCCAGGGCAATCGGGTTTTGCGGCATCTCCACAAGAGCACCCTCGAGATAATCCCCGCCCGACAAGTCGTCGGGCCGCGCCGGCGGGCCCTCAACGGGCCGGCCGGCGCGTGTGTTTTAGACCGCGTTCAAGGCGGTTTTTAGATCGGAAATCAAATCACCTACATCCTCAAGCCCGATGGACAGGCGCACCAGCCCATCCCCAATGCCCAACTCCGCACGTTGCTCTTCCGACAGGCGTTGATGGGTGGTGGTCGCAGGATGCGTCACAAGACTTTTTGCATCCCCCAGATTGTTTGAAATCGTAACGATATCAAGCGCGTTCAACATACGGAAAGCTTCCGCCTGCCCCCCCTTCAGAACCAACGCAATTACCGTGCCACCTTCCTGCATCTGGGCCTTACACAATGCGTGTTGCGGATGATCCTCCAAACCGGGGTAAATCACCTGTGCAAGGGCCTCATGACCCTGCAACGCCGTCGCGATCTCCAACGCACTGGCAGATTGTGCCCGCACCCGCAGATCCATGGTTTCAAGACCTTTCAGCATCACCCAAGCGTTAAACGGGCTCATGGAACCGCCGGTATGTTTCAAGTAGGTCTCACATGTGCCACGCACAAAATCGCGCGAACCAAGGATCACACCACCGAGGCAACGCCCCTGCCCATCGATATGTTTGGTGGCGGAATAGACTACAACATCAGCACCACGATCCAACATGCGCGACAGAACTGGCGTGGCGAAAACGTTATCAACAACCACAATCGCCCCAACCTTATGCGACAGCGCACAAACCGCTTCCACATCAATCAGCTCAAGCGTCGGGTTAGCCACCGATTCAAAGAACACAAGCTTGGTGTCGGGACGCAAAGCTGTACTCCAAGCCTCCAAATCCGTGCCATCAACAAATGTCACTTCAACCCCGAAACGCGGCAGGATGTCCTCAAGAATATAAAGACACGACCCAAACAATGCTTTAGCCGCAACCACGTGATCTCCGGCTTTAAGTGGCGCGGTCAGCGCGGCATTAACCGCGGCCATACCAGATGCAGTGGCAAAAGCGGCCTCAGCCCCTTCCAACAATGCGATGCGGTCTTCAAACATCCGCACAGTCGGGTTGCCATAACGGCCATAGATGAATTCATCATCCGGGCAGCTGATAAAGCGCGCCTCAGCCTGTTCGGCACTGTCGTAAACAAAACCCTGGGTCAAATACATCGCTTCAGAGAGCTCGCCAAATTGGCTGCGTGTTGTTCCGCCGTGCACAAGCTGTGTCCGGGGGTGATAGTTCTGGTTGCGCTGTGTCATCTCGTATCTCTCATTCCATCATTCGGCATGCCGCCGAACCAAAAAAAACCCGCACCAAAAAGGTACGGGATGTAGGTAAACCCAGACCTCTTTAGCAGTATATTTAACGTGGCCTGCAATCCGGTAGATCAAATCACCACAAGGGAATGCTTAACGCCAACGGATGATTCGGGTCAAGGCCATGGTGGCGGGCGCATGACCCCATCCACTTCCAGCCCCTCCGTCACGCAACTATAAGATTATTTTCAAAGATTTATTACAGGCTGAAGCATTCATCGTACAAAGAGAGCTTCGGTCAAGAAATGGCATTAATCGCGGTCAATGCCCAAAACTACGGCACAGATTATGTCGCGCAAACCCCATTGCATTCCGCACTGATAGAAAGTTCTGGACCAATTGTGATCATGATCCACGGCTTAAAATACACCCCGTTTACCCCAAAGATCTGCCCACATCGTTTCATTCTGTCCCTGACCCCGGACACCACTTGCAGCAGGGCATTAAGCTGGCCCCGCCATCTGGGGTTTACGGTTGAAAATACCCCCCTCGCCATTGGCTTTGGTTGGCCAGCGGGTCACAGAATACGTGCGGCATATAGGACTGCCAAGCGCGTAGGGATCGCTCTGGCGCAACTGATTGCAGAAATCAAACGAACTTGCCCTACGCGCCCAGTCCAAATCATTACCCATAGCCTTGGCGCACGCGTATTTTTCGCAGCCCTGCCCCATTTGCCGGCCCATAGCATCGGACGGGCAGTGATCATGTCGGGTGCTGAACTGTGTGACCAAGCGCAGGCAGCAATGGCAACGCCAGCGGGACAAACCCTTGATCTATTTAACATCACCAGTCGTGAGAATGACTTATATGATTGTCTGCTGGAATATGCTGTTGCACCGCTAACTTGGAATGCCCGAGCCATCGGTGCAGGCCTTGGCGGCGATGTAAACAACTGGGTAGATATCCAAATGGATCACGATGGCACGCTTGTAGCACTGGGTAAATTGGGGTTCCGAATTGCAGAACCCACACGGCGGATCTGCCATTGGTCGTCTTATATCCGCCCAGGAATGTTCCCCTTTTACCGCTACCTGCTACGCGCTCCTAAGGATTTACCGCTGGATTTTCTGAAGTCTCAACTGCCCATAGGAACGACCTCACGTTGGTCACGAATTCTTGTACCGTCCGTCCGCATTCCGGGCTTGCCCTTCCGGTAAAACCTGTAATCATCCCGCCAACTTAAGAGGATGCCCAGCATGACCCACCCCATTGATCTATATTATTGGCCCACGCCAAATGGATGGAAAATTTCCATTGCTCTGGAAGAACTTGGCCTACCTTATGAGACCCACTTGATAAACATCGGGGCAGGTGATCAGTTTGCACCAAACTTTCTAAAGATCGCACCCAATAATCGGATGCCTGCAATTGTCGATCATGATGCGCCTGATGGCGAACCCATTTCGATCTTTGAAAGCGGGGCGATCTTGCAATACCTCGCCCGTAAGACCGGGAAACTTGGTGGATCTACGGCGCGTGAACGTATTGAGGTCGAACAATGGCTGATGTGGCAAATGGGTGGACTGGGCCCAATGGCAGGTCAGGCCCATCACTTTCTGAAATACGCGCCCGCGATGGATCCACCCCAAGATCTGCCCTATGCTAAAGATCGCTACCGCAATGAGACAGCACGACTTTACGGTGTCCTAAACCGACGGCTGGCAGATCGTGAATTTGTGGCGGGGGATTTCTTTTCTATTGCCGATATCGCGATTTGGCCTTGGGCCATTTTATGGGAAGGTCAGCAACAAGATCTGTCTGACAAACCCCATATGAAACGCTGGCTGGATACGGTTGGCGCGCGTCCTAGCGTGATTGCTGGTAAGGCGCTTGCAGCCGACCGTCGATCCAATCTTCAAGATGACAGAAAAGCCCAAGAGCTATTGTTTAAGCGCCAAGGCTAACGTGAAGTCCCATGCGCAGCACGCTCATATAAAGCAGAGTAAGGGGGCGTTCCCCCGCCTGCATAAGTACAGACTCCCCCGGGATATTTATGGACCCAAAATATGGAAAACGATCCGATTCATAAGAAACGGATCGTCATTTCGGTTCACGGCCATCGGCGTCCCCGCCTGTACCGCCGCTGTAATATCAAGGAACACGATTAAAAAACCGTAAACCGCCTTGCTTATTTTGGGTCCATAAATATCCCGGGGAGCGCGAGGGGCTGGCCCCTCGCGCGGTTTAGATTTCGTCTTTGTCTTCTGAAGAATGGCGCGCCAGTAGACTACTCTGCGCCATGAAGAATGCAAACATCGCCCCCATAAGTCCGAAAGTTTTAAACCTCACCCAAGCATCATCAGACATAGTGCGCCAAACAAATTCATTGGTGATGGCAAGAGCGACAAAAAACAACGCCAAACGTTTCGTCAGGATCATCCAACCTTCCTCCGTCAGGGGCAAGGCAGAATCCATCATTGATTGCATATAGCTTTCCCCACGCAGCAGCCCAAAGCCAAGGGCTGATGCAAAGAAAACATACAGGATCGTTGGTTTCATCTTGAAGAAACGCTCGTCATTCAACCAAACCGTCAGACCACCAAAGATCACCACCAAGAGCAGTGTCATGATCTGCATTTTTGAAATTTTCCCTGTCAAACGCCAGAGAATGAACGTGGTTAATGCCAACAGGGGGACAAACAAAGCAGTTGCAACAATAAACCCGGAATAAACTTCACCCAGAATGGTAAAATCATGTGCTTTCAAGCGTCCATAGGCGACGAAAAACAGCAAGATAGGGCCGAATTCAAGCGCAGGTTTCACCCAAGGTTTTAGTTCTTTTTCGCTGCTCATATCAGCCTCCAATTTCCACAAACACCGCGCCAAGCGCAATCAGCGCCATCAAAAACAGACGGCGCGGCCCGACGGTTTCTTTCAGAAAAATCACACCAATCGCGGCTGCAAACACCACGCTGGTTTCACGTAACACAGCGGCTTCGCCCACCTTATCCAAACGGGTGGCCACCATGATTGACCCAAAAGAGGCAAAAGCCACAAGCGCGCCCGCGACCCCCCGTTTAAACAACGGTGCCAATGGCTGGCGCGGCGTGATCGTCTGCCAACGTTTCCAGCCAAAAAACGGCATCACCATGCCATCAATCATAAAGAACCAGGCAAGGAATGTGAACGGATCAGCGGTGGCCCGAATGCCCCAAGCGTCATAGGTTGTATAGACGGCAACCATCGCGCCCGTCAGCACGGCAAGACCTAGGGCGTGCAGCAATTCGCGCCGGTCAGTCAGCATGGTTTTATAGTTGTAAAGCGCGAGGCCAAAGATCCCCCCAACCAGCAACAGAACACCGCCCCATTGGAACAGGGAATAGGTTTCGTTAAAAACGAAACCCGCGCCAATGATCGTGAACAATGGCCCCATGCCGCGCACAACGGGATAGACCACCGTATAGGCACCACGTTGATAGGCCGAAGCCTGCAAATACTTGTAAATAAAGTGAATTACAAACGCACCGACAAAAATCATCCACATGTGGGGCTCAGGCCAAGGCACGACGAACAGCGCAATGGGGGCGGCAATCACAAAATAGCTAAGGTCAATCGCTCCGCGCATAACCCAAGGGTCAAACCGTCCCTTTTGCATCGCGCCAAACACAGCATGCAGGAAGGCTGCCGTAAGCGCGAGGATCAGCGCCAGTTGGTGCCCAGCCTCTGTACCTTCCAGAGAGATCAGCCAAGCACTCATAAGGCTTGTGTCGATGTGTTGCGCGGCGCAGACACCGGATCACATCCTATGTTCAATCGCTCAACCCCAGTCCCCTCCTGTCTGCGGTTTTCCGCGACCTCCCCAAGGGTTGGGAGCGCCAAAGGCGACGAAGTGGCTGAGGCAGTTAGGCGTTTCAAAGGGGATCTCCGGTTCAACATCATGGGAAAAAGAAGCTGCGAGTATAATATTTACTCAGCCACCCAAGGATAGGTAACATCCACAATTGCGCCGTCAAATAGGATGCTGAGGATATCAACCATGGCCGGATCGTCCTGCATCATGATCGGCATCATCCGCATCGCAGACAGACCGGTTTCGGATTTCAGGGTCAAACGGACACCATCTTGAGCGTTTGGCAAAGCTGCGACGAGGGATTTCAAAGCCTGACGTGTGCCCAAGCTGAAACTCGCCTGAGGCAGTTGATCCACGAACTCATTTGCGGCCTGCAGTTCAGACTGTGTCGGCGCGGCCAAGGTGCTATCTGGGCCTTCTGCCAGCTCATCCAAGGCAGGGTTCAACATAAGGCTTAGAACATCACTGCCAGAGATCTTAACATCCAAATCGGTCAACGCCGCTTGCATAGCACTGATTTGCATCATTTGGGCTGAGCTCAGGTCAAGACCTGCGATTTGACCCTGCAGATGAATGCCCTGCCCGTCTGCAAATGCGACGGACACACCGGACAGATCCATCACCCGGCTGGTTGCATCCCAAGCATATGAAATTTCCATATCCGCAGGCTTACCAGCCAGCGACCCCATATCAGCGGTGGGCGATGTCTCTATCAGCCCCATGATATTGACCTGCGCCGACTGCGGCATACGTCCTTCAAGTGCGGCTTGCATGAAATCAGGTACGGACCAATGCAGGCTGGAGGCTTGCGTACCATCGGCCCATTTCACATTCGATACCATGCACTGCGAACCCTCACCGCTGACCGCATCGCCTTGGGTGTTCATCATTTGGCTGATCAACACCCATTCTGATGTGCAATCTGTCTCTGCCAAAGCAGGGGTGGTGAGACCCGCGAACACGAGGGCAAGAACTGGGATTTTCGAATGCTTCACTCTACGTCTCCGGAACCGGTAAGGGCTTTGGCAAAATCTTCTGGGTCAAATGCATCTAAATCATCAATCTGTTCACCAACGCCAATCGCATGGATCGGCAGGCCAAATTTATCAGCCAATGCCACCAGAACGCCGCCACGGGCAGTGCCATCCAGCTTGGTCATCACAAGACCCGTAACATTGGCAAGTTTCTGGAAGGTTTCCACTTGGTTGAGAGCATTCTGGCCGGTGGTCGCATCCAAAACCAACAGAGTGTTATGCGGCGCTGTTTCATCCTTTTTGCGGATTACACGCACAATCTTGGATAACTCCTCCATCAAGTCCTGACGGTTCTGAAGGCGACCAGCTGTGTCGATCAGCAGTAAGTCAGCGCCATCGGCTTCTGCTTGAACCATGGCTTCAAATGCAAGGCTCGCAGGGTCGGACCCTTCCGGCGCGGTCAAAACGGGCACATCGGCGCGCGCGCCCCAAACCTGAAGCTGCTCAACGGCTGCGGCACGGAACGTATCCCCGGCCGCAATCACAACCTTTTTGCCCGCAGCACGGAATTGACTGGCCAGCTTACCAATCGTCGTGGTCTTTCCAGCACCGTTAACACCAACCACCAGCACAACCTGCGGCTTCTTGGCGTACAGTGGCATAGGCCGGGCAACAGGTTCCATTATGCGGGAGATTTCCTGTGCCAGAAGATCTTTGATTTCCTGGGTCGACAGTTTTTTACCAAACCGTCCCTCTGCCATATTGGCCGTGACACGCAATGCGGTATCCACACCCATATCAGCGGAAATCAGCAGCTCCTCGAGCTGCTCCAACATTTCATCATCAAGCTCACGCTTCGGCGCTGCAGACGTGGCACGGCCCAGCACACGTGACACCAACCCGGGGCTTTCCGGGGCGAGCGCAGCTTTTGGCGCAGCCGTTTCAACGGCCTCATCAACAATCGCGTCCAACCCATCACCCAGCTTATCAGAACTGCGCGTCAGGCGATTTTTGAGCTTCTTAAAAAACGACATAATCCCTGCCCCTTTGGGAACCATTGTCCTTTCAGTTAAGCCACCATGGGCACAGATGGAAGGGCCATAGGCAAAATTCCCTACAGATGGTTTGAAACACCTAGGCGAAGCTTTTATATACGCCCCATGACAACCGATGTTTCACATACGCCATCAAGCCTAGAGAGTGCCGTTCAGGCGCATCTTGATCAAAGCAATGCCCGCGTGGCTAAGCTGGAACATCAGCGGCAGCTTTACTGGGTAAAACGCGAAGAAGGCCTGTCGCTGCGCATGCGCCTGCAAAAAGGCTATGCCGCCACTAGTTTTGAAGCCGAACACCAAGCCCTACATCAGCTAAACGCCCTCAATGTCCCCGTACCGGAAATTATTAGCGAGGGGGCCGACTATTTCGTACTGCCTGACAGTGGCCACAATTTGCAGTACGTGCTGCGCCACTCTGATTACATCCCGCATGAATGCCTCCCAGCTTTTAGCCATGCGGGTGATGCTTTGGCCGATCTTCACGCCAAAGGCATCAGCCATGGCCGCCCAGTGATCCGCGATTTTTGCTGGCGCGCCCCAAACATCACCTTACTGGATTTTGAACGTTTCTCTCCCAAGCGCAATACCGCCCGCGGGCACGTTCAAGATCTGCTGATCTTTGCCCATTCTGCGCTAACTAGAAGCCAAGGCTTCACCCCGGAACTTGCGGCAGCTTTGGAAGCCTACCGGGCCAAAAACCCCGGTGAGACTTGGGAGCGCACAACAGAATATTGCGCCCGCCTTGGTTGGGTAAACTGGCTGACAAAGCCCGTGCAATGGCGCGGGCGTGGGAAAGCGAAAGAATTCAAAGCGATACCAATGGTTCTTGATCTATTCGCCGGGCGCAATGTGGTCCAACCCGCAGACCTATAACCCCACAGGATATCCCAGAAGAAAACCAAGCTGCGCCAGCCAATAGGTTGTCCAGACCGCAAAAGGCGTGATGCGACGCAGAGGATGGTTTTCGCGCAGCAGGAACATCTCAGACGCCAAAATACTGTCCGAAATCATGAACAGGAACGCCGCCGAAACCACGCCCATATAGCCCACCGGGATCATCAGCGCGCTGATACCCATGGCAAGGATAATCGGCACATAGATGCAAACCGCGACCCTCAAATCACCGGCATTTTGATAAAGCAGGCGGATCATCACAACCCCAAACGCCATTAAGGCTGCGACAACTTTCCAATCATTTGCCGATAGCTCTGCCAGACCCGCACCAGGCGTCGTGAGAAACAGCACGACATAGGCGACATGCGCCGCGGCAAAGGCCCCGACACCAGCGAGGAACTGGGGCTCACTGTCACGCGACAGTAGGTAATCGCCAAGAGCGGATAAAATCAGCCCAGCCACCAGCAAGCCCTCTGCCCCACCGAGCCAGCCCGCAAATGCCAGTAGCAGGACTGAGCCCGTTTTGACGATGGTTTTTGGCCAGCTTGCCCCCTTAAAGCAGAAGGCAAAAAAATAGACCGCCGCCAGAATGGCAGCGGTCAAAATTACAATCTTAACGTCTAAGAAAAACATGGCGTCCCTGCTTCAAGATCGCCATTGATTTCTGGCGTTAGATTTCGTCTGCGAAATGCTTGATGGTCAAACGGATTGGGTTTGGCGCGGCTTGCCCGAGACCACAGATAGACGCATCGCCCATCGCAGTCGCCAGTTCTTCCAACAAGCCCTGATCCCATTTGTCTGCCTGCATCAGCTTCACAGCTTTTTCACAACCTACACGGCAGGGCGTACACTGACCACAGCTTTCGTCCTCAAAGAACCGCAGCATGTTAAGGGCTGCCTCTTTGGCGCTATCTTTATCTGATAGAACCACCACGGCGGCGGACCCAATAAAGGTGCCAAGTGGTTGTAATGTATCAAAATCAAGCGGCACATCGTTGATAGAAGCAGGCAGCAGGCCAGAGGACGGGCCACCAGGTTGATAGGCCTTGAAAGCATGCCCATCAAGCATACCGCCACAGGCATCAATGATGTCAGTGATGGTGGAACCGGCTGGCAAAAGATGCACGCCAGGGTTCTTCACACGGCCTGATACGGAATAGCTGCGCAGACCCTTGCGACCGTTCTTTTCAACGGAATTCAATACCGATGCGCCTTCACGACAAATGCGCGCAACCCACAGCAGGGTTTCGACGTTATGCACCAAAGTTGGCTTGTTGAAGATACCTACCTGCGCCACAAAGGGTGGGCGGTGACGTGGCATGCCACGCTTGCCCTCGATAGATTCGATCATCGCGCTTTCTTCGCCACAGATATATGCTCCCGCGCCGCGACGCAGGTCGATATATCCGGCTTCAACGATGCCAGCATCTTCTAGGGCTTTGATTTCACGGGCAAGAATCTCCAAAACCGCAGGATATTCGTCGCGCATGTAGATAAAGCAGGTCTCTGCCTCAACCGCCCAAGCCGCGATCAACATGCCTTCCAGCATCAGATGTGGCGTGCGTTCCAGATAGTAACGGTCTTTGAATGTGCCAGGCTCGCCCTCATCGCCATTCACGGCCAAGTAACGTGTGCCTTCATTGGCGCGTACAAAGCCCCACTTCATGCCAGACGGGAAACCTGCGCCGCCGAGGCCACGTAGGCCGGCTTCTTTCAGATTGGCCTGAACCGCGTCCCACTTGCCGTTTTCACGCAGGGATTTGAGTTCAGCGTAACCGCCTTCAGCTTCATAAGCCGCAAGGGTTTCGTAATCTGGGATATGGGTGTGGGTGTCATTCGCCGCGATCGCCGCCTGCACCAATTCAGGTGTGGCGTGGTCTATGTGGTTGTGACCGATTTCCAGAACGGGCGCTGTATCACAACGGCCCATACAAGGGGCGCGCACGACACGAACCTGGGATGCATCAAGCCCATCTTCCAGTGCTTTTTGCAGTGCTTCAGATCCGGCCAATTCACAGGACAGGCTGTCGCAAACCCGGATGGTCAGGGCTGGTGGCACGGCTTCGCCTTCGCGCACCACGTCGAAATGGGCGTAAAAACTTGCAACTTCAAAGACTTCAGCCTGGCCAATGCGCATTTCTTCCGCCAAGGCGCGAATATGCGCGGCTGAGATATGCCCAAACTTATCCTGCACAAGGTGCAAGTATTCAATCAAAAGATCCCGCCGACGCGGCTGATCACCCAGCAAATCTAGCACTTCTTGATGTGCCTGATCGTCCAATTGGCGGCCCTTAGGTGTGTGACGACCTTTGCCTTTGCCTGATTTCCAGACCCCTGCTTTGTTATCCACGCCGTGACCTCCGTATTTGCTCAGCCGGGACTCGCCCAGCCTCTGGCTATGTGCTTTCGCGCGAATGTAACCGACCAACTGGGAATTGCCATTCTAAAAAACGACAATTTGCAGCACAGAGGCGCAGTTCACGACAATTTTCCCGCTGGCCAGCCCCTACCACAGAAGCTAACCTGCAAGTATGTTCAAATCTATTCTAAAATGCCTATGCCAAGCCGGGGTTGTCCTTGCTATCGCACCTCCATTGTCTGCCGAAAACCCCAAATCCATTGGGCCGCTTGGCGCGGAAGCGTTTGATCGCTTAACCGTCGGAAAAACATTTATTTTTGGCCGCTTAGGCCAGCAATACGGCGCAGAAGAATATTTTGAAAATCGCCGTGTGCGTTGGTCATTTTTGGATGGGCAATGCGTTGAAGGCAACTGGTATCCCCAGGACAATCAGATCTGTTTTACCTATGAACATCGTAACGATGCCCAATGTTGGACCGTATTTGAAAATCGGGGACGGATAACTGTTGTGCCTGAAGGCGCGGCCTTGGGATCAGACCGCGCATTGGTCGAGTTGAAACAAGGTGATGAGCCGCTTTATTGCATGGGACCAGATGTGGGGGCTTGAGCCACTAAAATAGGCTGCCCTGATCGCCACCATCCTTGCCTTTTGCACCCACCCCATCGCGGATAATACGCGGCTTACTTCGGCCACTTTTTGAGGGTGCAGAGCCCCCAACATCCAACACACCATCGACAAATTCGATCTCAAGCTTGTCAGATTTCGCTGCCTCTGCCTGTGTTGTAATCAGGGCACCATCAGCACGCACAACAGCATATCCACGGGCAAGCGTAGCCTTATAACCCAGTGTTTGACGCAAGCGATCAAGGGCTTCGAGATTATGTAAGCGACGATCTTGTTGGCCACGGGCAGCGACAAACAGGCGTTGAAACAGGGTATTTGCAGCACGTTGACCATTGGCATAATTTGTTTGCATTTGCGTTGGACGCAAGCGACGTGACAGGGCGTCGAATTCCTGACGCTTCCGCGCAAGGCCGCGATCAGGCGCAGAAGACAAACGTTCAGAAAGCACTTTAAGGCGTTGTTTCTCGGCAGAAACACGTCCACGCAACACCCCGACTTGCAGTGGGGCGACACGTTTTTGCAAATCCAAACGTTTCACCGAAACGGCCTGACGCAGGGCAGGATCTAGGCGTTCTGACCAGCGATCAAAACGTTGTTGTGCAGTGTTCACAAGGGTTTCTGCATCCGGCAAGGCACGCGACATATCTCGCAAACGCTCGCCTCGACGAGACAGGGCATTTGTTACAGATCGTGCGAGGCGCGCATCTTGATCCTGAACCCAAGCCAAAAGTTCCGCACGCACGGGCACCGCATGTTCGGCTGCGGCCGTGGGGGTTGGGGCGCGTAGATCAGAGACAAAATCGATCAGGGTCGTGTCGGTTTCGTGACCAACAGCCGAGATCAGCGGAATGTCAGAAGCTGCAACAGCGCGGGCCAAGGTTTCATCGTTAAACCCCCAAAGATCCTCGATCGAGCCACCACCGCGCGCAACAATCAACAGATCAGGCCGAGGCAATGCGCCGCCGGGCGTCATGGCATTGAACCCCTCAATCGCCCGCTTGACTTGACCCGCACTTGCATCGCCCTGCACAACCACCGGCCAAACAAGGACTTTACGCGGGAAACGATCGGCCAAACGGTGCAAAATATCACGAATAACCGCGCCGGTGGGGGATGTAACCACGCCAATGACTTCGGGCAAAAATGGGATCTTTTGTTTGCGGTCCGGGGCGAACAGACCTTCAGCGGCTAGGGCCTTTTTGCGTTTCTCGAGCAAGGCCATCAAAGCCCCCTCACCCGCGACCTCAACTGCGTCGACCGTCAGTTGGTATTTCGACTGCGACCCAAAGGTTGTGAGCTTGCCGGAAGCGATGATCTCCATCCCCTCTTCGGGAATCACCGCAAGCTTAGCGACTTGGCCTTTCCAGCTGACACCGGCGATCACAGAACGATCATCCTTGATGTCAAAATACAAATGCCCCGAACGCGCAAGCGTCACGCGCCCCACTTCGCCACGCACACGTACACGGCCAAATGCGCCCTCAATGGTCTTTTTAACGGCGCCCGCGATCTCGGAAACCGAAAATTCCGGCGCATTGTCGCCTGTGACTGGGGTCGGTTTTGGGTCTTCAAAAAGGTCGGACATTTCGTGCCATACTTGTGTTGTGCTCCAACCCATCATAGAACGCAATTTAGTGAAACCCAAGACCACAGGTGGTGCCTTATGAACATCCTTATCCTCGGCAGCGGCGGGCGCGAACACGCGCTGGCATGGGCAGTGAAACAGAACCCGAAATGTGATCGGTTGATCTGTGCTCCTGGCAATGCCGGCATGGCTGCGATCGCCGAATGTGCGGTGCTGGATATCAATGATGGTGGGGCTGTCGTGACGTTTTCTGAGGAAAACGCCATTGATTTCGTGATAATTGGCCCGGAAGCGCCTTTGGCTGCGGGTGTTGCGGATCGTCTACGGGCGGCGGGTATTTTGTGTTTTGGCCCTTCACAAAAAGCCGCACAGCTTGAGGCGTCAAAAGCTTTCACCAAGGAAATCTGCGATGCTGCTGGCGCACCTACTGCGGCTTGGGCAAGATTTACTGATTCTGAATCTGCACGCGATTATATCCGCGCCCAAGGCGCCCCGATTGTGGTGAAGGCTGATGGTCTGGCTGCGGGCAAAGGCGTGGTTGTCGCTATGACCGAAGTAGAAGCCCTAGCAGCAATTGACGATATGTTTGACGGCGCTTACGGCGAAGCCGGCGCGGAAGTTGTGATTGAGGAATTCATGGACGGCGAAGAGGCGTCCTATTTCATTCTTTGTGACGGTAAAAACGCCCTGCCCATTGGCACGGCACAAGACCACAAACGGGTTTTTGATGGCGATAAGGGACCAAACACCGGTGGCATGGGGGCATATTCGCCCGCACCCGTGTTGAGCGAAGAAATTGCAGCGCGCGCGATGCGTGAAATAATTGAGCCGACCCTGAACGAAATGGTGAAACGCGGGATGCCGTATCAAGGCGTTCTATACGCGGGCTTTATGATCAAAGAGGGTCAGGCACGGTTGGTGGAATATAATGCGCGCTTTGGTGATCCGGAATGCCAAACCCTGATGATGCGTCTTGGCGCACAGGCGTTGGATCTGCTGTTGGCATCAGCTGAGGGTTCGCTTGATGAGGCGCAGATCAACTGGGCGGATGACCATGCCTTGACGGTTGTGATGGCGGCCAATGGGTATCCAGGGGCCTATGAAAAAGGTTCGGTGATTTCTGGCCTTGAGGCGTTGACCGAGGACAGCAAGAATATGGTTTTTCACGCGGGAACAGCCTTGAAAGATGGTCAAGTCACCGCCACTGGTGGGCGCGTTTTGAACGTGACGGCACGTGGTGATAGCTTGGCAGAGGCGCGTGCGCGGGCCTATGCGATGGTAGATCAAATTGACTGGCCAGAAGGCTTTACCCGCAGTGATATCGGCTGGCGCGCGCTGTAAGGCAATGGGGGCCAGCCCCCACACCCCCGGGATATTTATGGAACCAAAATAGACGGGTTATCAGTTGCAGCCGAGGGCCGCAGAGATACTGCTCCGCCCCTGATAACGCCCAAGAACACGGCTGGTGAGCCTCGCGTTTACAAGCCGTGTTGCCATGATATTTTGCCAGGTGGCATCTGCGGTGATCAGCTCAGGGCCTTCGCCACAATCACGCAGCCCGCTTTGGATATGGTCATCGCCAATCCGGTGATTTGTGAGGCCAGTAAGGCTCGTGACTTCAACCAACGCGTTCTCTTGCAATCGCCAAATGCGCAGCGTTTTTGCCAAATGCGGACGATCAATATAGGCGATCTCGATCGAACCATCACCATCAAGATCACCGGCGGCAATCGGGGCGAGCCAACGGTTGCGACGACCAATAAATGGCGTATGCGCCAGCAATCCATCTTTAGTGAAGATGGCCAGTGAAGCACCCTGTGTCAGGCTTGTCAGAATCACGACAACTTCCGGCCCGGGATTATCATTGATGTCCCACAGACGTGGGGCAATATCTTCAAAAACATGGTCTGGAAAGACACTATAGCTGCGCGTATTCCGTTGACCATTTGTATCTTCGGTGTCGATGCGCAAGACACTATATTCGACCTCATCCCCCAGAACACCATGAGCATAAACAGTGGTGTCCCCTAGGAAGCGGGCGTCGGTGATGATTTCTTCAGCGCCCACAAGCTGCGGCATCTGCCACAGGCACAAAGTCATAAAAGCGCCGCGTATACCGCCGCGCAACAGGCGAGGCATCAGACGCGGCGCAAGGGTCATGATCAGATCTGTTTTTCGGGCATCTGAACAACCAAACCGTCCATCACATCCGTCACCTTCATCTGGCATGTCAGGCGCGATCGCGCCGTGTCAGGTTCAAATGCGAAATCGAGCATATCTTCTTCCATGGCATCTTTGCCAGGGATCTTTTCAACCCAATCAGGGTGCACATAGACGTGACAGGTGGAACAAGCACAAGCACCACCGCAATCGGCTTCGATACCTGGAATATTATTGTCACGCGCGCCTTCCATTACGGTCAGTCCGTTTGCAACTTCAACAACGTGCTCTGTGCCGCTGTGTTCGATATATGTGATTTTAGCCATGGTCTGACCTGCCTTCTTACATCAGTAGGGTTCTGACCCGAATCCTTAGCCCGCAATCACCTCGTGATCCAGTCACAAAATTCATCTCACACCATATTCGCCCAGCCAATTGCCGCAAAGAGGCAACGTAGGGCGGATTCCAGCCATCAGAGACTGGCGCGTTCTGAGGAAACAGCCTAGTTTTCACCAAACAGATGGGGTTCGACATGTTTCGCATTTCAATACGTAAGATCCAACTATTTATTCGTGCATCCCGCATCGCATTTGCCCCACCCTGCTTGGCCTTGTCAGCCTGCGTGGCCTCAAGCCCGATTAATCCCAACGCCCCGCAAACCGGCGTACAAATCGGATATACAGCAGACGCCGCCCCCCTGATCCGCCGCACGGGTGAAACAGCGCCAGGGTGCTGGGCCTTGGATTATGAAGCAGCCCTAACCGAAACCATCACCCAAGATGTACAGGTTCAAGCAGAAAGGCGTGATCGAAGTGGCAAAGTCACGGCCCCCTCTGTTTGGCGCAGTGAAACCACAACCAACATCATCACTCCGCGCAAGACGCTCAATTTTGAAACCCCCTGCGAAAACATGCTGACGGAGAGTTTTCTGGCCGCCCTGCAACACGCCCTACAAGATCGTGGCCTATATGAAGGCAAAATCAACGCAAGGCTCGATCAGACCACACGCAACGCAATCCGGGCCTATCAGCAGCAATCCGGCGGCCTGAACTCAGCCTATCTTTCGCTTGAATCCGCTCACGCCTTGGGCCTGATAGAGGTTCCACAGGCTGAGGATCTGGAAAGCGCAATGTCCGACCCTGACGCCGATCCAAATTCGGTGTCCGAGGAAGAATAAGGCATAAAAAACGCCGCCAAAAATAAATATGGCAGCGTTAAATTTTAATAACCTACTGAGCCTAGGCTGTTCTCTAGATTAGTTCAGCGGCAGCGCCACAAAGCGCGGATCACCACCGCGACGCACAAGCATGAGCAAAGACTTACGCCCGGCCTCCTGTGCATCAGCAATGCGCGCTGCGAAATCAGCGATCTCAAGAACCTGTTGCTGACCTACTTCGGTGATCACATCACCAATTTGCAGACCTTTAGCTGCGGCAACACCATCTGATTCCAGCCCCATTACGACCAGACCCTCAGCCGTTTCGGGCAGACCAAGTTGGGCGCGAAGGTCATCATTCAATGCAGACAGAGTCATACCAAGAACATCCGCTGTTTGTGGTTCTTCAACAGAAGGTTTCTCCATCGGCTCTCCACCACCTTCAGCGGTTTCGCGGCGCCCCAAAGTCACCAAGACGGTCTGTGTGCCACCATCCCGATACACGATCACGCGCACGGCTTTACCAACTTCGGCATTGCCAACTTCACGCACCAGACCACGGGTGTCCTCAACTTCAGCCCCGTCAAATGACAAGATCACATCACCTTGCAGCAGACCTGCATCCTCAGCAGGGCCTGCGGGTACGTCGGTGATCAAAGCACCGGTCGTGCTTTCAAGCCCCAGCGCTTCTGCCACGTCTTCGCTGACATCCTGGATGCGCACGCCCAACCAACCCCGACGGGTTTCGCCAAATTCACGCAACTGATCAATAACCTTGCTCACCACATTCGAAGCCATGGAAAACCCGATTCCGATAGAGCCACCATTCGGGCTTAGGATCGCGGTATTCACACCAATAACTTCGCCATTCAGGTTGAACAACGGGCCACCAGAGTTGCCCCGGTTGATCGCCGCATCGGTTTGTAGGTAATCATCATAAGTACCTGAAAGTTCACGGTTACGCGCTGAAACGATCCCTGCTGAAACAGAGAACCCCTGCCCCAACGGGTTGCCCACAGCCATGACCCAATCGCCAACGCGCATCACGTCAGAATCGCCAAAGGGCACAAATGTCAGTACCTCGTCAGTTTCAACTTTCAGAAGCGCAATATCAGTTTTCGGATCCGTACCCACAAGCGTTGCCGGCAATTCTTCACCGGTGAAAAATTCAATCATGATTTCGTCTGCGCCTTCAATCACGTGATTGTTGGTGACGATATACCCATCTTCAGAAACAACAAAACCCGACCCCAGCGCTTGGCTGCGGCGGGGCGGTTGACCTTCGCCACCGCGATTGTTGCGGTCATTAAATTCGCGGAAGAAATCCTCAAACGGGGACCCTTCGGGCACAACCGGTCCGGGGCCAACACGGGCGGCAACAGTTGTTGAGGTGGTGATATTAACCACAGCGTCACTGACTTGCTCTGCGAGGTCGGCAAAACTATCCGGACGCGCGTTTGCACTGATAGCCTGTGCTAAAAAAAGCGCGCTGGCGAGCATGGTTAGCCAGAGGCCCTGCATCAAGGTTTTCTGTTGGTACTTGTGAACGGAAAGCGTAATTGCTCTGGGTTTCACTCCGGAACTCCTTTTCGAGACGCAGGCTGATCACATCGATACAGCCCTGCTTTTCGCCCGGTCTTCACGCCGGGATCATATATATATTTGGTCTTTCGGCCTGAAAATTCAACTACTTTGGTGCAAAACTAGCGCATTCTTGAACGGGTTCACAGAACCCGCCTATACAAACAAAAAAGACCGGCGGGGAATTGCCGGTCTTTTTCACATTTCTGAGAGGTCGAGCATTAAAGCCAGACTTTACTCTCCAGCCCGGGCGCCATGTGCACTTCCGAGATAGTTAAAGAACTCACTATCAGGTGACAAAACCATGGTGGAATTGCTTCCCTTAAGCGCATTGCGATAGGCACTTAGGGAGCGATAGAATTCGAAGAATTCCGGATCCGCACCGAAGGCTTCGGCGAAGATCGCGTTACGTTCCGCATCGGTTTCACCACGGATGATTTCGGACTGACGACGTGCATCAGACACAAGTTCAACCACGGTACGATCCGCAAGCGCTGTGATCCGTTGAGCGGCTTCTTTACCGCGCGCACGTTCATCAGTCGCTTCACGCACACGTTCTGCCCGCATCCGATCAAACGTCGCTTGCAGGTTTTCGCGTGGAAGATCTGTACGCTTCAAACGCACGTCGATAACCTCAAGACCAAGGCCACGTGCCTCAGCAATAGCCGCATTCCGGATACGCAGCATAAGTGTCGCGCGATCTGAACTGAGAATATCATTTGAGCTAACCGAACCCAGAATTTCACGTGTTTTAGCGCGAAGAATTGAATCCAGACGACGTTCACCAGCGGCTTCGCCACCAGCACCCACGGCCAGACGGAATTGATTCACATCGGCGATGCGATACCGCGCAAAAGCGTCAACCACCAAGCGGCGATCATCCAGCGGTGTGATCTCAAGCGGATCAACATCTCGAGAAAGAATGCGGTCATCATAACGCACAACTTCATCAATAAACGGCACTTTAAAAGCAAGACCTGGATCTTCTTTCACCGCAACGACACGGCCAAAGCGTAGGACCAGAGCGCGCTCAACTTCCGTCACGATAAAGACCGACGACATGCCAACAAAAACAAGGGCTGCCAAGAATGGCAGCAGAAGGGTAGATTTACGCATCAGTTATTCCCCCCGGTGGAATTGCGACGAAGTTCGTTAAGCGGCAGGTAAGGCACAACACCTTGGCCGGCACCGCCAGCATTGCTGTCGAGGATAATTTTATCAACGTTGCCAAGCACTTCTTCCATTGTCTCAAGGTAAAGACGTTGGCGTGTCACTTCCGGTGCTTTTAGATATTCGGCAAGAACGGCAGTGAAACGGCTAGCTTCACCTTCTGCGCCGTTGATTTCTTGGGCACGATAGCCTTCTGCGATTTCAAGTACCTGGGCTGCTTCACCACGGGCTTGCGCAAGGGCTGCGTTTGCATAGGCATCAGCTTCTTTTTGCAGACGGTCACGTTCTTGTTCAGCGGCCTGCACATCACGGAAGGCATCGATCACGCTTTCAGGCGGATCAGCGCGGTCAAAGTTGACCCGCACGATGTTCACACCGGAATCGTAACTATCAAGTGTTGACTGAATCAGATCCTGCAAACGCACTGCGATAGAAGCACGATCCCGGTTCAAAATTGGTGCCAGTTCAGACTGTGCGATAATCTCGCGCATGGCGGATTCAGACACCGCAGCAATCGTCAGACTTGGGTCACGCAGATTGAACATAAATTGCGCTGGATCATTGATATTCCAGACAACTTGGAAGTCGATATCAACGATGTTTTCATCACCGGTCAACATCAGGCCCGCTTCGGATCCACGACCACCAACACCAATATCGACGGTTTGCTCACGTGTGACCGGAAACTTATTGTACGTCACAAGTGGCCAAGGGGCAAAGTTCAGACCAGGCCCACCGGTTGAGGAATATTCACCAAGGAACAGTTCAACCGATTTTTCTTCAGGCTTAACCGTATAAATACTGGCGAAGCCCCAAAGCGCAACTGCGGCCAGAAGCCCCAGTACCACAGCGCCTTTGCCAATTTCGGGCGTCGGAATTGTGCCGTCGCCTGTGGGGCGATTGCCACCACCGCCGCCCATCAGAACACGCAGCTGTTCGCGGCCTTTGCTCATCAGTTCGTCTATTTCGGGAATTTGCGGGCCGTCATTGCCCGGACGTTGACCATTGCGGTCTCCGTCGTTTCCACCTTTGTTGCGATCACCGCCATTGTTGCGATCGCCGCCTCCGCCGCCCCATGGGCCGCCGTTGTTACCTGACATACGGGTTTATTCCCTCTTTGGTCATGTGTAAAAGTTCATATCCTAAGTGGACGTCTTTGGGACAAATTTCAAGCCGGGAGGGCCCACTCCGCCCGGCTTATGTACATTTATCCCGATTTTAACGCCTTATGCGCCGCCGATCACGTGGGATGGGGTTTTCATCGTGACCAATTCTTCCGCCATTGTTGGGTGAACGGCACAGGTACGATCAAAATCCTCCTTGGTTGCGCCCATCTTAACAGGAATACCCGCAAGTTGGATCAGCTCGCCCGCGCCATCCATCACAAGGTGACAGCCCAAAACCGTGCGTTTGTGTTGATCGACCAGCAATTTCATGAAGACCTTATTCTCACGACCTGCGAAACCCGATTGCATGGCTTTAAACGCGGTTGAATAGACCTCAACCGGTCCATGCTCAGCGGCGTAAGCAACGGCTTCTTCTTCTGTCATGCCGGTGGTACCAAATTCCGGCAGCGTGAACACAGCGGAAGGCACCAGTTCATGATCCACAGGGGTTGGGTTGGCCTTGAACACTGTCTCGACGAATGCAGCACCCTCGCGGATCGCAACCGGTGTCAGGTTGATCCGGTCGGTCACGTCACCCACGCCATAGATGGAGGGAACCGAGGATTGCGAATAGTTATCAACCAAGATTTCGCCCTTGCGGCCAAGGTTTACGCCAGCTTCCTCAAGCCCCATGCCCTTGGTCGCAGGAACGCGGCCCGTGCCATACATGACTGCGCCGAAGGTTTCCTGGGCACCTGATTTATCAGTCACAACCAGACCCGCATCGGTTTTCTCAATCTTGGCAACATCGGCACCAAGGCGCAGATCAATGCCACGCGCTTTCATCGCATCTGCAATATGGGTGGCAGACCCTTTGTCAAAGCCGCGCAAGATCATTTCACCGCGATAGAACTGCGTCACTTTCACGCCAAGACCATGCATAATGCAGGCGAATTCGCAGGCGATAAAGCCACCACCAACAATCAGAATGCTTTTTGGCAATTGATCAAGCAGGAATACCTCGTTGGAGGTTATCGTGTGTTCCGCACCCTCGACATCTGGCGTAAACGGTGTGCCACCGGTAGCAACCAAGATGTGTTTCGCAGTTATTTCCTGGCCAGTGGACAGACGCACCGTATGGGCATCCTTGATTTCCGCGCGGGCGTCATAGGCCTCAACATGGTTAGTTTTCAGGATATTACGATAGATATTTTCCAGGCGATCAAGTTCCGCATGCATCTTGGGGCGGAAAACGTTCCAGTCGAAATCGCCTGCCGTGGCATCCCAGCCATAAGCGCGGGCGTCTTCAATCAGATCGCGATAAGTGGAGGCAAATACCATCAGTTTTTTCGGCACGCAGCCTCGAATCACACAGGTACCACCCATGCGGTATTCTTCGGCCAGCCCCACTTTTGCATTGCCTTCAGAGGCGGCCAAACGTGCAGCGCGCACCCCACCAGAGCCCCCACCAATAACAAAAAGGTCATAATCAAAACTCATGGTGGTATCCTCTCGCAGTCAAACTTTTGGCCCGTTCACAGGCGGTTTTTAGATGTCAGAAAACAGATTATCGTTTTCATCGGCATCTACCTGTTCTTCGGTGATAGTCCCTGCATTTAGGTCGCGCAGTTCAACTTTTCCATCCCCATAGCCGATCACAACTACGTCACAAATGTCGATGAACAAGCCGTTTTCAACAACGCCAGGGATTTGATTTAGCACCAAGGATAGCTGGCGGGCATCTCCAATGCGTTTCAAGTGCAGATCAAGGATATGGTTCCCCTCGTCACTGATAAACGGCACATCGCCATTCATGCGCTGGGTAACTTCACGCCCTAAAACATCCATACTCACAAGGGATTCTTCGATCAACGCCTTGGTGGTCAAGCCGCCAAAAGCCAGAACTTCGACAGGCAAAGGAAAGGCACCAAGCGTTTCGACAGATTTCGCAGCATCGGCAATCACGATCATCTGGTCAGACGCGGTCGCAACGACTTTTTCCTGCAAATGCGCGCCACCGCCGCCTTTGATCAGGTTGAGGTTCGCGTCAAATTCATCAGTGCCATCAATTGTCAGGTCCAGCCAGCGGGCTTGATCAAGCGTCACAACCTCAATGCCAACTTCACGCGCCAGATCGGCGGTGCGTGTGGATGTTGGAACGGCCTTAATTTTCAGGCCTTCTTCGCGCACGCGCTCGCCAAGGCATTTCACCATCCAAGCAGCGGTAGAACCCGTGCCAAGGCCAACTTTCATACCATCTTCAATATATTGAACCGAGCGTTTCGCAGCCACAAATTTGGCTTTCTCGATGGGGGACATGTCTTGGGTCATGGGACGACTCTCTGCTGATGCGGTGCCACTTTATACGCAACCAAAGGCCGACAGGCGAGAGGGTAAATCGCCTGAAATCGAACGGATTTCATAAGGTTTGCGGGCGCAAGCCCGGGATCTTACGCAATGACATGTGAATCCGTCGCTTTTGACTGCCCAAATGTGGTAAGAGATCCTTACACCGAGGCGAACTGCTATAGGGGGCGCGCGTGTTTCTTTCCGTATTCGATATGTTCAAGGTCGGCATTGGCCCATCTTCAAGTCACACAATGGGACCGATGGTTGCGGCCGCTAGGTTCCTAGATTTACTGCGGGAAAGCCCATTTCATGTGGCAGGTCTGCGGGCATCTTTGCATGGGTCATTGGCTTTTACAGGCGTTGGCCACGCGACGGATCGCGCGACTATTCTGGGCCTCGCAGGCTTTCTGCCCGATGTTTATGACAATGACAAAGCAGAGGCGGCGCTTGCAGATATTCGTGCAACGAAAAAAATCTCTCCCGAAGGTCTTGGCACGCTACACTTCAACATCGAAAAAGACATGATCTTTGATTATGACACCGCCCTACCCGGCCATGCGAACGCCATGCAATTGATGGCGACCGATGACCAAGGTGATGTGATCCTGCGCGAAACATATTATTCCATCGGTGGTGGATTTGTGCTGACAGCGGCGGAGTTAGAAAACCCTGAAGCGGATGCACAACCCGCGTCGGCTTACCCTTATCCGTTTGAATCTGCGAAACAAATGCTTGAGATGGCAAAGAAAAGCGGCAAAAGCATTGCCCAGATGAAACGCGCAAACGAACTGGTGCATCTCAGCGAGAAAGAGCTTGAAGATGGCATCGCGCGCATCTGGCAAGTGATGAACAACTGCATTGAACGTGGCCTTGTTACCGACGGTATTTTGCCAGGTGGCTTATCGGTACGTCGTCGCGCCCCCAAAATCTATCAAGCCTTGTTGGCGGAACGTGGTTTGAACATGTCGGCCCCGCATACAATCAATGATTGGATGGGCGTTTACGCCATGGCTGTGAATGAGGAAAACGCAGCCGGGGGGCAAGTTGTGACGGCCCCGACAAATGGCGCCGCAGGTATTATGCCAGCAGTGGTGCGCTATTGGTTGGATCACGTGCCAGGCGCCGTGCCTTCCGGGGTTTCAGGTTTCTTGCTGACGGCTTCAGCAATTGGCGGGCTTGTGAAGCACAATGCATCGATCTCAGGTGCGGAAGCGGGATGTCAGGCTGAAGTCGGATCAGCCTCTGCGATGGCAGCAGCTGGTCTTGCGGAAGCTATGGGCGGAACACCCGAACAAGTTGAAAACGCAGCGGAAATTGCGCTGGAACACCATCTTGGCCTGACCTGTGATCCCCTCAAAGGGCTGGTGCAAGTGCCTTGCATTGAACGCAATGGCGTCGGGGCAATCAAAGCGGTTTCTGCGGCCTCGCTTTCGCTACGTGGCGATGGTCAACACCTTGTGCCTCTGGACAGCGCGATCGAGACAATGCGCCAGACCGGCGAGGACATGCATACGAAATACAAAGAGACCTCCTTGGGTGGTCTCGCGGTGAATGTGCCAAATTGTTGAGCTGAAACACGACATGAAATTTCCGGCCCTTGGAGACCTAAAGGGCCGGAACATCTCATGCACAATCTATGCATAAACTAGGCATAGGCTATTAATGCATAAGACCCCGTCCAAATATTGTATTTGCATTGCACAGCCCGCCTGCCCCGCCTAGCCTGCGGGAATGACACAAAGCAACGCCGCCTCCGCCATAGATTATGACCGCCCGGTCTTGGGGATCCTTTTGATGTTAGGGTTCTGCGTTTCCGCACCCGCAGGGGATGCCTTTGCGAAAATTTTGGGCGATCGTTTACCTTTGCTCGAATTGGTCGTGGTGCGTTTTGCGGCCCAGGTGATTATTTTGCTGCCAATCGTCATGGCCCGATCACTGCCCTGGCGCAGTTCGGGGCGTGTGTTTTGGTTGATTGTGGCACGAACGGTTCTGCATGTTCTTGGCATCGGCATGATGTTCAGCGCATTGCGCTATCTGCCACTGGCCGATGCAATTGCGATTGCCTTTGTGATGCCATTTATCATGTTGATCCTTGGGCGTTTTGTGCTGAATGAAACGGTGGGAAAACAAAGGGTCATTGCCTGTACCGTGGGATTTATTGGCACACTTTTGGTGGTACAACCCAGCTTTGCCCGCGTAGGTGCACCAGCCCTTTTACCACTTGGGGTGGCCGTGGATTTCGCATTGTTCATGCTGGTGACCCGTCAAATCGCACGTAAAACCGATCCGGTTGCCTTGCAGGCGGTGTCTGGGGGCTTGGCCCTAATGATATTGATGCCACTGATCTTATTGGGCGTGATAGCCCCGCCAGAAAATGTCATTGGGGACGCGATCACCTTTGTGGCCCCTTCAGATGCCAGCACTTGGGGATATCTGGCATTGATTGGGATATTGGGAACAATCGGGCATCTCTTGATGACCTGGAGTTTGCGTTACGCGCCCTCAGCGACATTGGCCCCAATGCAGTATCTTGAGATCCCATTTGCAACCCTAATCGGCTGGCTGTTATTTCGCGACCTACCCAATGGCTTGGCGGCGCTTGGGATTTTGATCACCATGGCGGCGGGACTTTATATTATTTGGCGCGAGCAGGCCAATGCGCGCCGCTCTCAGGTGCCGCTAGCAGAGATTTAACTGCCAGATCCAAATGTTCCCGCGGCAAGATCACCAGCATGCTAGGGCGATCAACACTAAGCGAAACAGGGATGTCCCCCGGCCCCGCTATGACCTCATTTGAGGTGCCAATCCGCAGGCCCGGCGCATATTCAAGCCCGCCCAAGGGCCAGCGTAGCCCATCGCTTTTTGCACGGACTGGCGCCAAGGGCATGACGGAAAATCGGCAGCCCGCAGGCAAATCAATATTGAATTGAGGTGGCGCGAGAAACAAAACATCTTCTTCGCCAATCAAAATGCAGCGACGTTCAGGAAAAGCCAGCAATACATGCAGTGCGGCAAGTTCGTGATCAAGCCGCCCACCAGTGAAACCCAAAGCCAGCACAAGAGGCGCATCAATACGGGTAAGACATTTCTCAAAATCCGTGCTGTTTTGTTCTGAGATATGATGCAGACAATCGACGGGAAGTGAGGACCTGAGCATCTCGGGAAGCGAATCAAAATCACCGATGACGGCTTCTGGATCACGCCCCGCATGCAAAATATGAGTAATCCCCCCATCAGCCCCTACAACTTTACCGGTATATGAAGTCAGAAATTTCATTGACGTTACGGAAACTTCAGCCCCGCCAACCAATAAAATGGGATCAAGATCATATACAATACAGGGGTTTTGAACAATTTTTGTCATAGTGAAACTATCCGACACATTTCCGCCTTAGATTTATACAGGAAAAACCCCGGTTCCGTGCAACTTTATAAACGTCTGTTGAGTAAATAAAATGTGCCGTAAATAAAAGTGAGTAGTATGAGTATGAGTGCGAATAAAACCCTGACCGTTTCATATGGGACTTTCTCCTGTACCTTAGAAGGTTTTGAAGATGCCTTTGCAACAATGAAGCTGATCACAGAGCATTTTCGCAAGCTTGCAGAACAAGATCCGGCATTTGGCACCGCTCCGATGGAACCAGATCTGAAGACGTTGATTGCTCTTGCCAGCACAGGTGTCACTGGCGAAGTTAAAGCCGAAATTGGCCCAAACAACCAAGTCAACCTACGCGCCCCATCTGCTGATCCGCAGGAAGCAAATCCGCAGGAGACAGCGCAGCTGCACGATATTGATCCAGATGCAGCCCAAGATTTAGACAATGTGGAAGAAACCGCGACAGATGATATATCTGAAGGCGAAGCGTCGCCTGGCCTTTCTCAGGAACCAGAAGACCAAGCGCAAGATTCAGAAGTAGATATCCAAGAAGATCTCTCCATCGACGACAGCAACCCTGAAATCATTGATCACGCAGAAGCGCCCGAAAAGGATCCCGCTCCCGAGGGAACCTCTGTTTCAGAGAAGCTGAGCCGTATCCGTGCCGTTGTTGCCCGCAATGCCCAAGCTTTGCCGATTTTGAGCTTTTCTGATGACCAGCATTCCGCGGCTCTCCTGCCAGAGTATGAAGCGGACCAGAATGGCGCCTCGGAAACGGATCTCACAACGGTACTGGAAAACTATTACAACCAAGATACCGTTGCAGATGCGGCACCTGTGGTCGCGGAAGATGACGACTTTGAAGAAGAATATGAAGATGAAGTTATTGAAATACCAAGTGGGGCAGACCAAACGGAGTTGCATTCAGAGAAATCCAGCGACAGTGAGGCTGTCACTGAGACCTCCGTCACAGTGACTGAATCGCAAGCTGATAAGATCGATGGAAATCAGGCACATCAGGTTGCTTCGGTTGAAGACGTGAACATCGTTGCTGATCAATCTATGCAAAGCCCCGAAACTCCGACTCAAACAGACCCAGTTTCCCCAGAGAATGCCATGCATGAGACGTCAGAGGACGGTGAAGATGTGCCTGAACCCTCTGCCGACAAGGTGCCTCCATTTATTCTGACAGATAACGTTGTGACATCGCCGGAGCATGTTGAGCCGGAAACGATTGATCAACAGACTGCAGACACGCTGAAATCACTGGTTGCCGAAATAAACACCAGCGACGATGAAGATCACCCGACAGAAGAGAATGCCCCATCTATGGAAACCTCTGAGGTAACTGATTTTTCCAATACAACAGATGACGACCTTGAGATTGAAGAGACCCCGCAAAGCAACGAAACGTCCGAACGCTTCCCCGTCCCAACTGAGGATAATTTTGATGAAGCCACTCTTGCCCCGACGCCAAACCAGGAGGCAGTGACGGCGCACTCAGAAGAAACGAAGCTTTCTAAAGAAGACGAAGCAGACCTGCAGCACGAACTTTCCACGCTGATGGGCATTGAGGCCCCGAAAGAGGAGCCCACGCCGGAAGAAAGCACGCAGGCTAAAGACGATGATGCTGGTTCAGCAGGCGATATTGCGCGGAATCACCTTTCTGAACAGAAACGTTCTGAGGGGCGTGAGGCCTCGGTTAGTCGCCTGCTCGAAGAAACCAATACCCAGCTGGATAATCCCGACAGCCAGAATCGGCGTTCCGCAATTTCGCACCTGCGCGCGGCGGTGGCTGCCACCGTCGCTGACCGACGCATCCATCGTATCCGTCGCTATAAGAAACAGGATGAATACATTGAGGTCTATCGTGCCGACCTAGCCTCGGTTGTGAAACCGAACCAAGGCGGTGCGCGGCGCGTGAAGCCATCCGATGATAACAACCGCAACGAGCTTCGTCCCTCGCCACTGGTTCTGGTTTCAGAACAACGGGTGGAAACCCCCACATCAAACGAAGCACCCGCTGAAGATCAACAGCTTGCGGCGTCACAAGCACAGCCAGTCACACCAAGACGTATTCAAAACAGTTCTGTCGCGCTGGATATGAATGACCAAGAACTGCCAGAAGAGGAAGAAACATCTTTGGTCAGACCCTGGGAGAATTTTAGAGCTTTTGCACAAGATAAGGGCGCGGAAAGCTATGGCGATTACTTGCAGGCGGCAGCGGCCTGGATCACTTGGATCGACGGAGAACCGCAATTCACCCGCCCGGCAGTGATGCAGATGGTTGCGGAATGTATCGGCGAAGGGGAGTTCAGTCGTAAAGACGGGCTGCACGCCTTTGGCGGTCTCGTACAGTCGCAAGTGATCATCAAAGTAAGCCGGGGCTTGTTCAGCATCTCAGAAGAAACACCATTTCACCCCTGACACCGCCCACCATGGTGGAAAAACGGGGTTATTCTTTCTGATAGTCAAAAATAAAGCGCCTCGTAAGGGCGCTTTATTCTAATGGCACAAGCCTAAAATCTGACCGAGGTCCTATTCTGATTTTTCATCAGAAGTCTGTTTTGGTTCTTCTGGCGACGGCGCATCAGGGTCAGCCTTGCCGACCCCCATGAACACAGGCTTGAAAGGCACAACCCAGAGCACACCCAATAGAATATAAACCACCAGTTCCAACAGCATCGGCAATCGGGGCAGCATGCCAAGGATCGTGACAGCCGCCACGATGTAAAATGGCATCCAGACCAAGAGCAAAAACAGCGAAAGACGCCGACGGGTTTTATATTTCAATGACATCAGATACTTACCTTAGTCTTCAAAAGGGTCAGTCACGAGAATGGTATCCTCACGCTCGGGAGATGTCGACAGCATAGCCACCGGGCATTCAATCAACTCTTCAACGCGTTTGATGTACTTAATCGCATTGGCAGGCAGATCGTTCCAGCTGCGTGCACCTTCAGTTGTTTCAGACCAACCGGGCATTTCTTCATAGACAGGTTTGCAACGGGCTTGCTCATCTGCGGCGGTCGGCAAGTAATCAAGCTGTTTGCCATCAAGTTCATACCCAACACAGATCTTCAGGGTTTCAAAACCGTCCAAAACGTCGAGTTTTGTAAAGGAAATCCCGGTCACACCAGAGGTTGCACAGGTTTGGCGTACCAAAGCGGCATCAAACCAACCACAACGGCGTTTGCGACCAGTTACGGTGCCAAATTCACGACCACGGGTGCCGAGACGCAGACCGTCTTCATCATCCAGCTCTGTTGGGAAGGGGCCTTCACCAACACGCGTGGTGTAAGCTTTGACGATGCCAAGAACATAGTCAATCGCGCCTGGTCCCATGCCAACACCTGTTGCAGCTTGACCTGCGATCACGTTGGAGGAGGTCACGAAAGGATAGGTGCCGAAGTCGATATCAAGCAGCGCACCCTGTGCACCTTCAAACAAGATACGTTTGCCAGCTTTGCGTTTCTCGTTCAGAACTTTCCAAACGGGAGCAGCATAAGGCAGGATTTCTTTTGCGATTTCTTTGAGTTGCTCAACCAAAGCGTCACGATCGATGGCTTCGATGCCCAGACCTTTGCGCAGCGGATCATGGTGCTGCAAAGCACGATCAACACGGGCCTCTAAGGTGGCGTGATCAGCAAGATCAGCAACGCGTACGGAACGACGACCAACCTTATCTTCATAAGCCGGGCCAATACCGCGACCAGTCGTGCCGATTTTTGTGCCTTTGGAAGCAATTTCTTCACGCGCGCGATCAAGTTCACCATGAATAGGCAAGATCAGCGGCGTATTTTCTGCGATCAACAGCGTTTCCGGTGAGATATCAACGCCTTGGGCGCGGATTGATTCAATCTCGTTGATCAGGTGCCATGGGTCAAGCACAACGCCATTGCCGATAATCGACAGTTTGCCGCCGCGTACAACGCCGGATGGCAACGCGTTCAATTTGAAGACTTCGCCATCAATAACAAGCGTATGGCCTGCGTTATGACCGCCCTGAAAGCGTGCGATGATGTCGGCACGCTCAGAAAGCCAGTCAACGATTTTGCCTTTTCCTTCGTCACCCCATTGGGCGCCGACAACGACAACATTGGCCATGATATTTCCACCTGTTCTGCAGATATTTAAGTAAACCGACGTCCCTATACAGGCTGTGCTTGGCCACGGCTACTGCAAATGTGTCGCAAAATGGTGCAATCTGGCCCCACGGCCGCTAATTCACAGAATTAGTCGGATATTTTGTGAACCAAGCTGTGCAAATCAGTTGAACGCGGGGTTGTTTTCTTATGAAAGCGTTATCAGTATCCCTGAAACCTCGACCTGGAGCGCACAGATGACCTTTCCTGAAATCCTTACCTTCGTATTTGTGGCCGCCTTATTGGTGATGTCACCCGGCCCCAACGGGTTTCTGATTGCCAAAACCGTCCCGACTTCAGGACGTAGTGCGGGTTTCGCCAATGTTGCAGGCTTTGCAGTCGCGTTTTTATTGCACGGCGCATTATCGATACTCGGCATATCAATTATCCTTGTAAAATCAGCCACGGCTTTTGCTTTGATAAAATATATCGGTGCGGCTTACCTGTGTTGGATTGGGCTGAAAGCCCTTCACGCCGCGTTTCAGGGCAAGCATGCTTCTAGCCCCGTCGCCCCTGCCCGCACACGCAGAACACTGTGGCGCGCCGGAGTGGAAGGTTTTCTGACCAATGCCCTAAATCCCAAAGTTTCAATGTTCTATCTCGCGGCTTTCCCACAGTTCATCACCCCAAACGAAACCACTGCCGCGACGTCATTTCTGCTTGTTTCCCTACATATTGCAGTTTCGTTCCTCTGGTTTGGCTCAATGGTCATGCTGTTCTCAAGACTTGCAAGTGCGGCACGGAACGGCAATTTTCAACGCTGGTTGAAAGGTATTACAGGAGTCGTTTTCATCGGCTTTGGCCTAAAGTTGCTAAGCTACAAGCCAACCGTCTAACCCCTTACGCAGATCAATTTACATATCCCTCTGTGTCTTTAGCCAGAGGGGGTTGCGGGGCGCGGCTCTTGCGCATAGATAAACACAACTCACATTCGCAAGGTCCGCTCTATGGAAAACGTACTGCTTGTCATTCTTCTGATCGTCGCATTCTGCCTGATCGTTGTCGTTCTGCTTCAGCGCTCTGAGGGCGGTGGCCTTGGTATGGGCGGCGGGGGCGGTGCCGGTGGCGGCGCTATGTCCAGCCGCGCAGCCGCAACGGCGCTTGGCAAGCTGACTTGGATTTTCGGCATTGCGTTTTTTGCTGCCTCTATCGCGTTGACCATCTTTTCTGCAAAGAATTCTAACGGTGGTTCTGTGATTGACCAGATTGGCGGCACAGCACCTGCTGCGGTTGAGATTTCCGACACCCCACTGGGCGAGGGATCCTTGCTGCCACCATCCACTGGCGATGCCGGCTTGGTTCCTGGCTATGTGGAAACACCGACTCCAAGCGAATAAAATCGCGCGGATATTTCTGTTTGCCACAGAAAATACATGAATTTCTTTTGGGGTGCTAACACCCCAAAAGCCCATCCAAAAACCACAATAACTTGATTCGGAGCCCCTCGGCCCCGCAGTATCTTGCGTTTTGATTTCAGTGGATCATCGTTTTCACGGGTTTGGCCATTGCCAGTTTGCCCCGAATCCACTATAGGTCAAACCCCGTGATACTGTGGTCTTTTGGGGCCCGGATCAGTTTAATTATCATCACGGGGAGCGCCAGCGCCAATGGCCAAATTTGTCTTTATCACCGGTGGAGTTGTTTCAAGCCTAGGCAAAGGGCTTGCATCTGCTGCGCTTGGGGCGTTGCTACAAGCACGCGGATATACTGTTCGCCTACGCAAGCTTGACCCATATCTGAACGTCGATCCTGGCACCATGAGCCCGTTTGAACATGGCGAAGTGTTTGTCACCGATGACGGTGCGGAAACCGATCTGGATCTGGGACATTATGAGCGTTTCACAGGTGTTGCCGCGCGCAATACCGATTCTATTTCATCTGGTCGTGTCTATTCCAACGTTCTCGCGAAGGAACGTCGGGGCGATTATCTGGGAAAAACCATTCAGGTGATTCCACATGTGACCAATGAAATTAAAGAATTCATCGACATTGGCGAAGATGAAGTTGATTTTATGCTCTGCGAAATTGGTGGCACAGTTGGCGATATCGAAGGCCTGCCCTTTTTTGAAGCGATCCGTCAGTTTGCCAATGATAAACCCCGTGGCGATTGTGTGTTTATGCACCTGACGCTATTGCCCTACATTAAGGCATCCGGCGAGTTGAAGACAAAACCAACCCAGCACTCGGTTAAGGAATTGCGTTCCATCGGGATTGCACCGGATGTTTTGGTTTGCCGTTCCGAAGGTCCCATTCCTGTGAAGGAACGTGAGAAACTCGCTCTGTTCTGTAACGTACGCCCGGATTCGGTTATTGCGGCACAGGACTTGGGTTCGATCTATGACGCGCCACTGGTCTACCACCGTGAAGGTTTGGATCGTGCGGTTTTGGCCGCCTTTAACATCACAGAGGCCCCCGCCCCGAAACTGGATCGCTGGAACGATGTGCATGAGCGCATTGTGAATGCTGAGGGCCAAGTGAAGATCGCGATTGTTGGGAAATACACCCAACTTGAAGATGCCTATAAATCGATTGCTGAGGCCCTGACACATGGTGGCATGGCAAACCGAACCAAAGTAAAGATCGAATGGGTCGACGCGGAGCTGTTTGATCAGGAAGATGCGACGCCATATTTGCAAGGTTTCCACGGCATTCTGGTGCCTGGTGGCTTTGGCGAGCGTGGGACCGAGGGCAAGATCAAAGCGGCACAATATGCGCGTGAAAATAACGTGCCTTATCTTGGGATTTGTCTTGGGATGCAGATGGCCGTGATCGAAGCCGCACGCAATGTCGCGGGGCTGACGGATGCTGGATCTGAGGAATTTGACCATGAATCCGGTGAGAAACGGTTCGAGCCCGTGGTCTATCACCTGAAAGAATGGATCCAAGGCAACATGAAAGTACAGCGCAAGGCCGATGATGAAAAAGGCGGCACCATGCGTTTGGGCGCTTATGATGCGACGCTTGTGGAAGGCTCTCGCGTGGCGCAGGCCTATGGCGGCACTGCAATTGAGGAACGTCATCGTCACCGGTATGAGGTGGATGTGAAATACCGCGAACAGCTTGAGGCCTGTGGCCTGAAATTCAGTGGTATGTCGCCAGATGGACGCCTGCCAGAGATCGTGGAATGGAAAGATCATCCATGGTTTATCGGTGTGCAATTTCACCCAGAACTGAAGTCCAAGCCATTTGAACCGCATCCGTTGTTTGCAGACTTTGTCCGTGCAGCGATGGATACGTCACGTCTGGTTTAAGGGCGTTGCATTTAATGTCCCTGTCGGATGCCTCCGGCGGGGATATTTAAAGAACCAAAATGGGAAAGTGTCATGACAAAAGCATATTGGGTTGCACATGTGGATGTGCAGGATCCGGCAGCCTATGAGGGCTATCGTGCGGCCAACGCGGAACCTTTTGCGAAATATGGCGCGAAGTTTCTGATCCGTGGTGGCGCGGGCGAGGTCATGGAAGGCCAAGCAAAATCACGCCATGTGGTGATTGAATTTACCGATTATGAAACAGCTATGGCCTGCTACAACAGCCCAGAATATCAGGCTGCTAAGGCATTGCGGGACCCGGTTTCTGAGGGTGATCTAGTAATCGTTGAAGGTTATGCTGCCTGAAATCCCATCAACAATGTGTTCAAGCACTGCGATGAAGGTAAAATACTGCAAGAGAGCACAACCCTAGTTGTCTAGTGATTGCATCCAAATTTCCTTTGTAAGAGAAATTTCAAGATTTATTGGAAATTAACCGAAGTTGGTCACCTTGGACAAAAGAGGATCATCGGTGCAAAAATCTGACATGAAAATATAACGACCAACCTGCGCGCGCGCATCCACACCGCATGTTGATTGTTCGTCTTCTTTGCGAATTGCGGGCGGCGAACTCTACTTTGGCAAGCTTCAAGCCAAGACGAATATTTACCAAAGTTCACTGCGGCATCATCTTCGGGAAATGGAACGTGGCTGGCTCATCACCCGGCAACGCAGAGGTCAGTCGGGGTATCACAAGCTGTCCGCCGTCTCATTAACGCACTCAATGGATCGTTTGTTTGAAATCTAAACGTCCGCTACCAATCCCATTTGACAACCTGAAGAGCGCCGTTTCGCTTGCCTTACGAAAGAGGGCTAGCAGAGCGCGCGCTGCATGCTTATATCCGGGACATGTTTGCTGACCTTTTGCGCCGAATGACGGCCCCCGCACCCGCCCCTCTTTCTGATCCAGACGCAAGACTTGCGCTTGCGGCTTTATTGGTGCGCGTTGCCCGAAGCGACGGCTATTACGCAGACTGCGAGGCCGATGAAATCAGCAAATTCCTCGCAAATAGATACGGCCTTACGCAGGTCAGTGCAGACACATTGCGACATGATGCAGAAACGCTGGAATCCGAGGCCCCAGATACGGTACGCTTCACCCGCGCTATCAAAGATGCCGTCGCACATGAGGCACGTTTTGAAGTGCTTGAGGCGCTCTGGGGTGTGGCGCTCGCAGATGGGGAACGTGATGTGGAAGAAGACAGCCAGTTACGCCTTGTCAGCAACCTTCTTGGAATGACTGACCAACAATCGGCCCAAGCGCGACAACGTGCAAAGAAGGATAAGGCCTAAGCCGATCGGGCCTTCTTTTCCCGCTTTCGTGAGAGTCGCCTTCGTAACGCAAATGACACCCCGTAAACTGAGATCCGAAATTTCAACACGAAACAGCCCGATGGCGCCCGATTGCCTGCCCCAAGTCTAACGTTTGCTCAAGCTTGTGTTATTCTGCATTCGGCAATACATGTGTGGCTAGCTGACAATCCCTACAACGCCGCGCGGGATTTAAAACTCTCAACCATAACAATTCGCCATCATGCGTAAAAGTTATGCCCATAGAACCAATTCGGCGTTGCATTTCGCCGAATTTTCGGGACTACTTACCGAAACCCAAACTGCCGCAGGATCAGAGATAGCTCATCGTGAACCAAACCACACCTTCCGTCGCCGCTTTGGCCAAATCAACTGCTGAGCCCGTCATTGAAATCCGCGATCTTCATAAAGCCTATGGCGAGTTGGAAGTACTCAAGGGCGTCGATATTCACGCAAACCGCGGAGATGTTGTTTCGCTGATCGGCTCATCCGGCTCGGGAAAATCCACACTTCTGCGCTGTTGTAACCTGCTTGAAGACAGCCAACAGGGTGAAATCCTGTTTTGTGGTGACCCAGTGCGCTGGAAAGGCGAAGCCCATGGCCGTCGCCCTGCAGATAAAGATCAAATGATCGCCATGCGCACTAATCTTTCCATGGTTTTTCAGCAGTTTAATCTGTGGTCCCATATGACCATCCTGCAAAATGTGATGGAAGCGCCGGTCACGGTTCTTGGGCGTGACAAGGCCGAGGCTGAAGCATCCGCCCGTAAGTATCTGGAAAAAGTTGGCATTGGCGACAAATGTGATGCTTGGCCTGCCCAGCTTTCCGGCGGCCAACAGCAGCGCGCAGCAATTGCCCGTGCCCTATGCATGGAGCCCAAAGCCCTGTTGTTTGATGAACCAACGTCAGCGCTTGACCCAGAGCTTGAGCAAGAAGTTGTCAAGGTTATCAAAGCATTGGCCGCAGAAGGCCGCACGATGTTGATCGTGACACATGATATGAAAATGGCCCATGACGTGTCTGATCACGTCGTGTTCCTTCATAAGGGACGCATCGAAGAAGAAGGTGCCCCCGCAGAATTGTTCGGAAATCCAAAAACCGAACGTCTACAACAGTTTCTGAGCGCAACAGTTGCTGACTAATAATAACGCGCTTAACTATCGGGAGAGAACCATGAAAAAACTAATCCTGTCCACCGCGACCCTGGCCCTTATGGCTGGTATGGGCATTGCTGACACCGTTCGTCTTGGCACTGAGGGCGCATACCCTCCGTATAACTTTATCGACGACAACGGCGAGATCGCTGGTTTTGAACGTGAAGTGGGCGACGAGCTTTGCAAACGCGCTGAACTGGAATGCGAATGGGTCATCAACGAGTGGGATTCAATCATCCCGAACCTCGTTTCTGGCAACTATGACGCAATCATTGCAGGCATGTCCATCACCGATGAACGTGACGAAGTAATTGATTTCACACAGAACTATACACCTCCTTCAGCGTCTGCTTACATGGCGATGTCTGCAGATATTGACCTGTCTAGCGCTGTGATTTCTGCACAATCTGCAACTATCCAAGCGGGTTATGTCGCTGAAACTGGTGCGACACTTGTTGAATTCGCAACACCTGATGAAACCGTCGCTGCGGTGAAAAATGGTGAAGTTGACGCTGTGCTTGCAGACGAAGACTATGTGCGCCCAATCGCAGCTGAATCCGGTGGAGAGCTGTTGATCGTTGGCGATCTGGTTCCACTTGGCGGTGGCATTGGCATGGGTCTGCGTGAATCTGATGGCGAGCTGCGTGCACAATTCGACGCCGCAATTCAGACCATGAAAGACGACGGCACATTGAACGCGCTGATCGTACAGTACTTCGGTGACGAAGCGCAAACCTTCTGATCTGCGCCTGATTATGGGGGGAGGCCTGCTTGGCCTCCCCCTTTTCTGAACGGGACACCCGTTCATTTCTGCCCCTTACATTGGCATCCTGATGTTTTCATATTGCTCCGACCCTTCTGCGCTCGATGGCTGGACCTGGATCAGCTGTTATCTGACCACGCCCAAGCACATGGACGCCTATTCATCCGTCTTTACCGTGCTTTTGCTGCTGGCGATCACCGCACCAACCGCGCTTTTGTTCGGTTTTGGTGGGGCAACGGCTGCGCGATCCGGCTTTGCGCCCCTACGCTGGCTTGGCAAAGCCTATTCCGGGCTGGTACGCGGCATACCGGATATCGCGTTCTTCCTGTTTTTCGTCATCGCACTTGATCAGGGGATTGAATGGCTGCGCCATCAGGTGAAATGCCCCGATTGGCCCGATGCCATCCGCCAAGGCAATGATTTCGTTGTCTGTTCAGCGGCGAAGATGCCACTGTCGGAATCTTCAACTTTTGTGCATCAATCTTATGGGTTTGCACTTGCGGTTTTGACTTTTGCTATCGTTTTTGGGGCCTTTGCTTCCAACGTTTTATTCGGTGCCATGCGCGCCGTCCCGCGCGAGCAGATGGAAACTGGTGAAGCCTATGGTATGTCACACCGTCAAACCTTTTGGCGCATTCTTGTGCCGCAAATGTGGGTTTTCGCCCTACCCGGCCTATCAAACCTGTGGATGATTCTGATCAAAGCGACCCCACTGTTGTTCTTGCTGGGCGTGCGCGACGTGGTTTACTGGGCGAAGGAACTAGGCGGCTTGAAAACCAACGCCTTTGCCTATCCGCACGCCGACTGGCGGCTGTGGTATTTCCTCGGACTGATGGTGTTCTATCTGACACTGACCAAACTCAGCGAAATTGTCCTGAACCGCGTAATGGATCGGCTGACCCACGGTCAGGCCACCGCCGCAGGTGAAGCCGCAAGAAAGGCCGTATCATGAGTTGCTGGGACACTGTTCAAAGCTATGCGTTCCGCTCACTAGGCTATGGTGAACGCTTGCTGCCAAAGTCGGATTTCACCCTATGTGACCAGTTTACGCTGATCGGGTCGGGCATGATCTGGAACATCTATTTCGGTATTCTGGCGCTGTTTTTTGGCTTCTTTATGTCAACTGCCGTGGCGCTTGGAAAATTCAGCTCAAACCCTTGGCTTCGTAAACCGGCCGAACTATTTGTCTTTATTTTCAGAGGTTCGCCACTGTTTATCCAGTTCTTCTTGGCCTATGAGACCTTCGTTCTGCTGCCGAAAGTTGGCGTGGATATTAACTTGGGCTTTGTTGAGCTTACCGCAGAAACACGCTGGTTAACTAAGGCTTGGCTGGGCGCGTTAATCGTGTTGTTCTTGAACACCTCGGCCTATGCAGGTGAGATTTTTTACGGCGCTTTAAAATCCATTCCTAAGGGCGATGTGGAGGCCGCTGACGCCTATGGCTTGTCAGGCTGGAAACGTTTCCGCCGTATCATTTTCCCAACAATGCTGCGCTTGGGGTGGCCGGGTTACACCAATGAAGCGATCTTCATGTTCCACGCCACGACACTCGTGTTTTTCTCAAGTTTTCCGGCTTGGCGACAACAGGGTGATGCGTTGTATTACGCGAATTACTTTGCCGATAAGACGTTTAACCCCTTCGTGCCCTACCCAATTTTGGCGTTCTACTTCATTTTGCTGACGCTTTGCGTGATTGGCATCTATGGGTTGATCAACAAGCGGTTGAATCGTCACCTACCGGCAAACAGTCGACAGAAGATCAAATACCGTCCAAAACTGATCCGGTAAGCGTGAGATCGGCATAAAGCAGCCGAAAAGACACACAGCCGCAGAAGGAACGCTCCTTCTGCGGCTTTTTCTATGGATTTTTCCGCACACTACACTTACGATTTTTCTTAAATAAGAATTCAGAAATTCCGAAAAGGTGGAAGTTATGAAAACAACGGCCAACAAACCAATTCAAGCTCCCAATGTATATAACGCTGAGCCGATCCCAGAAGCCGCCCGCGCCGAGATTGATCGCCTCCTAAGTTCAGGTGACCTGTTCCGCTATACCGCGCCGGAAAACTCCCCGGTGGCATTGTTGGAAGAAGAATTCGCACAGTTCATGGGCACAAAATATGCGCTGGCAGTGTCATCTTGTTCCGCAGCATTATTCCTATCGCTCAAGGCGCTTGGCCTGCCCCGTGACGCCCACGTGCTGATCCCGGCCTTCACATTTGCGGCTGTGCCCTCTGCTGTTGTCCATGCTGAATGTAAGCCAATCTTGGTTGAAGTTGGCGCGAACTACCGTGTGAATATGGATGACTTCGCAGCGAAACTAACCCCTGATACAAAGGCCGTTATTATCAGCCACATGCGTGGGCATACCTCTGACATGGATGCGATCATGGCGCTGTGTGATGCGGCTGGAATCCCTGTGATTGAAGACGCCGCCCATTCACTTGGCACGCTTTGGCACGACAAAAAGATCGGCACCATCGGTAAAATTGGCTGCTTTTCCTTCCAGTCCTACAAGCTGATCAACGCGGGAGAAGGTGGCATTCTGGTGACAGATGACGCTGACCTTGTGGCCCAAGCCGTGATCATGTCTGGTGCTTATGAGCACAACTGGAAAAAACACCCGGTTCTGCATGAAGCCTTTGCGAAATGGCAGAATAAATTGCCGCTGTATAACCTGCGTATGCAAAACCTGTCGGCCGCCGTGATCCGCCCTCAAATCGCTGAGGTGCCGCGCCGTGTCCAAGATGGTCGCGCGAACCATGACTATGTGGCGGATGGTTTAAATCAATCCACATGGCTGGATGTTCCGCCTTCGCTAACGCCTGAATTGCGCGCACCGGATTCCATCCAATTCAATTTGGTCGATTTCTCCGCCGACGAAACACAAGCTTACGTTGCTGCGGCTTCGGCTGATGGGATCGCGGTACAGGTGTTTGGCACAACAGAGAACAACGCACGCGCGTTCTGGAATTGGCAATTCATCGACGATCAGGGCGAATTGCCCATGACACGAGACATGCTGATGAGCGCCTGTGACGTACGCCTACCAGCACGCCTGAAACGCGAGGAACTGGACTATATCACCAGTGCCCTGACCCGCGCTGCCGACAGTGTAAAATCGGCTGCGCAGAAGGTGGCCTAAGTACTATAGTACATGAATTGAATCAAAGGCGTGCCAACTGGTGCGCCTTTATTCGTTCAAAGCAGACGCAGGCTATCCCCCAACCAAGGCATCCGCGCGCGGGCTTTTTCAATGATCAGCTGTTGAAGCAAAATACGTAAACGTTTGGCCACTTCAGCTGGCATGTCGCCCAGCACATCCCGACGCGCATGAAGTGAGATTGTGCGCGACAATGGTGCAAACGGCAGTGGGAACAGATCAACCCCATCGTGGAACCGTTGCGCCCGCAAGAATCCGAGTGGGGTCAGGATCGTCCACCCCGCCCTCTGCGCAACCATCGACATAATCGCATGATAACTGTCGAGTTCAAATCGCTGCGCGAGGCGTAAGTTTTGACGCGCGAGATGCGCCGCGATTTGCCGCCCCATCACATGACGCGCAGTGTATTGAATAAGCGGCAGCTTCCCCAAAGCATCAAGAAAATCTGGGCCTTCGATACCCTTTGAGATAAGGCCCTTCGGGACGGCAGCAATGAAAGGTTCCTCGATCAACGGATGGACTTCCATCCAAGAAGCCGCAGCCCCCATATCTGCAGCAACAATCACATCAAGCGCGCGGGCGTCCAGCAAATCAAACAGCTTATGGCTTGCCCCGGTTTCGAGCAAAAACTGGCAATGAGACAGCTCAGACGCCATATCGGACAGCAAAGCTGGCGTCACATCAGCATCAAAATCTTCAATCATTCCAAGGCGAAAGCGGGTCAGCGTTGAGAAATCCGAACTCGCAAGTTCCGCGCGGGCTTGCGCGGCCTCGTTCAGGATCACATGCGCACGGCGACGAAACATCGCCCCGGCAGGCGTAAGATTGACTGGCCGAGTAGAGCGATCAAGCAAGGTTGCACCTAAGGCACTCTCAAGATTGCTAAGCTGCTGAGACACCGCAGACGCACTGGCTCCAACGCGACGCGCCGCGGCCGAAATCGAGCCCTCATCCGCCGTGGCGATGAAGATCTCGACTGCCCAAAGTGTAATTCTCCCAGGATTTTCAGCCATCATTGTGCTCCGGCAGTGATGCTCTGGTTACTTACCAATTTTGCTCATCATGGCTTGAAGCTCTGCAAGCTGCTCTTTGATTTGCGCAAGCTCGCTTTCTTTGTTTTCATCAGACGTCTCAACCGGGGTTTCCGGCGTGGTTACCCCACCAGTCATAGCCTTCATAAAGGCTTCCTGTTGGGCCTTCATCATATCGAAACCAGGCATATTTGCCATTGGGTTTATGGTGTCAAAGTTTTCCATCATGCGCGATTGCCCATCACGCAGCATTTCAAAACTAGAGGCTAAAAATTCAGGAACGACACTTTGCGCTTGGCTGTTATAACTGCGCACAAGATCGGTCAGAACATTGATGGGCAACACATTGTCACCACGGCTTTCGCGTTCCGCAATGATTTGCAACAGGTATTGCCGGGTCAGGTCATCGCCACTTTTAAGATCAATGATCTGCACTTCACGCCCAGCCTGAATAAAGCCCGCGATGTCTTCAAGCGTGACGTAATCGCTGGTTTCAGTGTTATAAAGCCGCCGGCTCGCGTAGCGTTTAATCAATAATGGCTTGGCAGTCTGACCCACATTCATCCCCTTTTACATTCTGCACATCCTTATCACGGATCTTCTGCAGTGCAGAGAAGATTATGCAAGATGTACATAAATGCAAGAAAAAGAAAAGGCAGCCTACGAGAGGCTGCCTTAAGTACTCGCGCCGAAGGGAGGAGGAGAGACGGCGCAAATATGGGAGGGTCTTACTTGGTTGCGGCTTTCGCAGCTTTCGCAACATCGTCAGTTGCTTTTTTCACAGCTTCGGATGCACCTTCACCAGCTTCTTTACCAGCGGCCATCATCAGCTCAACAGTTTCCATCTGAACTTTTTTCGCTACTTCAGCGAATGCCGCCATGTTTTCAGCGGCCAGTTCTGCGGATACAGAAGCGAAGTCAGTTACAGATTTGCCGTAGTCAGCAGGCTCTGCTTTTGCGGTAGAAACGTCGCCAGCTTTGCTCAGAGCTTCAGTGGTCCATTTGTTGGAAATCTCAGCGGATTTCTCAGCAGCAGAGAACGCAACTTTTGACAGCTTCTCAGCGAACTCAGTGTTGTTTTTGAACGCAGATTCAAAAACAGATGTGTCCATTTGGAATTTGCCCATGAAGTCCTGCATGGTCTTTGTGAAATCTTGTGTTTTAGCCATTGTGTCAGCTCCTAGATTGCGGGTCGCAGGGAGGAAGAGGAGAGTAGGTCGCCCGCAGAAATTTGTTTACAAGAACTATATACATGCTGCATCGCAGCATTTCAAGTATTTTTCTGCACTGCAGCAAAAACTTCACAAAGATTAAGATTGGGCCTTCACATATGTACCCGGCGCTGGGCAAAGCGGTGGATGGCTTTCACTGCCTGGATCGCGCGCAGGCACTTGTTTAGATAGCACTTTCCCAGACTTTTCGTTCAACCAATCGGCCCAATGCGGCCACCAACTGCCTTCATTGAATGATGCAGCTGCCAGCCAATCCTCCGCCTTCCCTTGCGGTGCACCGTTCAGATAGTGACCATATTTCTTTTTGCTCGGCGGGTTCACGATGCCGGCGATGTGGCCAGATTCAGACAGAATGAAGGTCTTGTCCTTTGATCCGAACTCACGGAAGCCATTAAAGCTGCTCTTCCAAGCCGCGATGTGATCCGTTTCACAGGCCACCGCACATAGCGGCACTTTTACGTCTTTCAATGAAACGACTTCACCACAGATCTCGAACCCACCCTCAACAAGTTCATTACGCTGGCAAAGGCTTCGCAGATATTCCAAGGTCATACGCCCAGGAAGGTTGGTGCTGTCACCATTCCAATAGAGCAGGTCAAAAGCCGGAGGGGCCTCGCCCATCATGTAACTTTTGATCGCTGGGGTGTAGACCAGATCATTGGCGCGCAGGTAAGAAAATGTACGCGACATGAAGTAAGATTTCAGGATGCCGTCGGTACAGATCTGCTCTTCGATTCCATCGATAAAGTCATCCCCTAGGAAAACCGAGAATTCCCCCTGATCAGCAAAATCTGTCATCGTGGTGAAGAATGTGGCGGATCTAACGGTCTTATCACCGCGCTTTTGCATAAGCGCCAGCGCCAGCGTCAAAACTGTTCCGGCAACACAATATCCAACGGCATTCAGCTGCTTTTCACCAGTGATTTCCTTCACCGCACTCATCGCGGCGAAATATCCTTCTTCAATATAGGTATCGAGACCAACATCAGAAAAATCAGCCGTTGGGTTCACCCAACTAACGACGAACACCGTATATCCCTGATCAACGGCCCATTGGATCATCGAGTTTTTGGGTTTTAAATCAAGGATATAGTACTTATTGATCCAAGGCGGGAAGATCAGAAGTGGGATCTTATGCACTGTTTCAGTGGTGGGTGAGAACTGGATAAGTTCTAGCATCCGGTTGCGAAATACGACTTCGCCCTTAGCGGTCGCAATGTTTTCCCCAACCTCAAAAGCGCCGCGATCGGCAAGCGACACCAGCAGTTCACCATCGTGACCTTCTAAATCCCGCACAAGATTTTCCAGCCCATCCACCAGACTTTGCCCTTGAGTTTCGACAGCACGCTCAAGGGCTTCGGGGTTGGTACCAAGAAAATTGGTCGGTGCCAGCATATCGATGATCTGATCCGTAAAGAATTTCAGCCGTTTACGGTCAACGTCGTCAAGTCCATCTGTATCAGAAACCATCTCGCGCAGCATGTCAGAATTCATCTGATATTGCTGTTTCACAAAATTAAACCAAGGATTGGTTGCCCATGCATCACCAGAAAACCGGCGATCCTGTGGTAAGTTGTCCTTAGGCGGTTGACCTTCGGACGCAGATTTTTGCGCTTCCATGAAGTGGGCGATTGAGCGCGACCAGTGGCTGGCCTGGTGTTCAAATATTTTCTTCGGATTTGAAACCATCTCGGACATATAGCCAGACATGGCCTTGGTATACATATCCTGACCCGGTCCTTCGAGCGCAAGGTTTGTGGGCGCTTTGTGGGAATAACTGTTCATAAGGCGTTGAGACAGAGCTTCTACGCGGGCCAAATTTTCCGCAAACTGCTCGGTCATTTCGGGATCGGAATTATCTAATTTGTGATCTTCGGTTGTCATAAGCTAATTTCCACACTACCCTCGCTGCTATGCAGCATTCATTCTGTTCTGTTTAATAAACTAACAGATAAATGTTGCAGCAGTATTACAATTTCCTTTCTGCACCGCAGAAAGAGCAAGCACGGGGAAAACAAAATGCGGTATATGGCGACCTACGACCTGATGGAGACCATGCGTAATACGAACCAATGGCTTGGGGCGTCGGCGCTGGCAATGTCGTCATATCCTGCATTTGGTATGTTTCCACATCCCATCTTTAACGTGATGGCAGCCTGGGGGGAAGTGACTGAGCGCAGTTTTGCCCGCATGGTGGCAAAACCAGACTGGAATTTGCATTCGGTTGTTGGCGATGACGGACGCGATCATATCGTTGATACCGAGATCGAAGTACCCCGCCCCTTTGGTGACCTGCTCCGCATCCGTGTCCAAGGACGCGAGCCAATGAAACGCCGTGTGCTGTTGGTTGCGCCGATGTCTGGGCACTATGCGACCCTGTTACGTTCCACCGTACAAAGCTTGCTGGAAGATTGCGACGTCTGGGTAACGGATTGGCACAATGCCCGCGATATTCCTGTGTCTACTGGGAAGTTCGATGTTGAGGATTACACCCTTTATCTAGCTGATTTCATGAAGCATATGGGTCCCGACACCCATGTGATTGCTGTCTGCCAACCCGTACCACTGGCCTTGGCAGCAACCGCTTATCTGGCGGCAGAAGAACCTGCGGCACAGCCACGTTCCTTGACCCTAATTGGTGGCCCGGTTGACCCAGATGCGGCCCCAACGGAGGTCACTGATTTTGGTCGTCGCGTCACCATGGGGCAGCTTGAGGAAGGCGTAATTCAGCGCGTTGGTGCAAAATATTCCGGTTGTGGACGCATGGTTTACCCCGGCCTGCTACAACTGCAAAGTTTCATTTCGATGAACGCCGAAAAACACAAGAAGGCCTTCTCTGACCAAATCATGCGGGTTGCGGCCGGTGAAAGTAGCGAACACGATAAGCACAACCGTTTTTATGATGAATATCTGTCGGTTATGGATATGACGGCTGAATTCTATCTGTCCACCGTAGAACGTGTTTTCAAAGGGCGCGAAATTGCACAAAACATCTTCACTATTGAGGGGAAGCCTGTCGACATCGGCGCAATCACCACCGTTGCCGTGAAAACCGTTGAGGGCAGTGAAGATGATATTTCTGCACCTGGGCAGTGTATTGCCGCGCTGGATCTTTTGACAAGTTTGCCGGACAGCAAGAAAGCGTCACACGTGGAAGATGGCGCCGGGCATTATGGGATTTTCGCGGGCAAAAGCTGGCGCAACAATATCCGACCACTGGTGTTAGATTTTATTGATGCGAACTCAGACGAGACGACGCCTTCAAACGCCGCTACGGGAAAGAAAAAGCGCAAAGCTCCTGTTAAGAAAGCATAAGTCAGCGTAAAACCATCGGGCCACCCAACCAGATTTTCAGGGCATCGGTAACGGCGTCAGAAGCTTCGACCATGGGAAAGTGACCGGCATTTGGCAGGATCCGCAGTTCAGCGTTTGCCACTAGGCCCGCGATAAATTCGTGCCGGGCGGGTGATGTCAGACGGTCATCTGCGCCACCCAGCACAAGCACCGGAACATTGGTTGTGCGTAAAGTGCGCTGCTGATCAGGGCGGGTTTGCAAAGCCCGAGATTGGCGGACAAACACATCCGGGCCAAGGCGCGCCGCCATTTCCTGAATAAGTTTCAAAACTTGTGGCCGCGCGGGGCCGTCGTGGAAGATCTCTGGACGCAGTATTTCTGCCATAACTTCCGGCAAACGACCGGCTTTGGCACGCACCATAGAGGGTTCGCGCTCTGCCGCTTGGGCGGGGCTTTCGGTTGTGGCTGAGGTCGAAATCAACGCTAATCGGCTAACCCGATTCGGAGCTTGGCGCAAAATTTCCATCGCGACAATGCCGCCCATAGAGTGCCCAGCGAGGGCAAAATGAGGCGGCGCACTGGCCAAAATATCACGGGCCATTTGACGGATCGTATCCGCCCCTGCAACCGAGGCAATCTGTACAGAGCGCGTTTTTGTCAGCTCTACAATTTGCGGCATAAACACCCGCGCGTCACTCATCATGCCAGGGACCAGAACCAAGGGCTCAGACATTTGGCGTCTCCGTCTGCTCTATAAAGGCCGCTTATTGCAGCGCATTGTTTGAAAGATAGTTAAGGTAATTGCGCCAGCCTGCCTAGGAGATGACGCGTTTTCACAGTGCCTGTGGTATTCACGCCATTGCGCTTAAGAAACGCCACCCCATTGAAATTCGCCATTTGGGCCAAGTGGCGAGAACGGGTTATGCGCGATTTCCCAAACGTGACCATCTGGATCGGCGAAATAACCATGATGGCCACCCCAAAAGACGTCTTGTGCTTCCTTCAGGATCTTGCCACCAGCAGCGCGAACACGCTCAAGAAACGGCGCAACTTCATCTTTTGTGCGCAGATTATGGGCGAAGGTCACACCGGAAAACCCGCCTATGTCTGACACATCGACGCCAAGCTCATCCGCCAGACTTGCTTTGGGATATAGGCCCAGCGTCTGCCCAATCAGATCAAAGGCAATGACCCCATCGGGGCTTTCAACACGTTGCCAACCAAGGGCCTCGTAAAAGCGCGCGGCGCGTTCCATGTCTTCGACACCGAGGGTAATTAGGCTAACGCGTTGTTCCATTTTGAGAGCTCCCTTGTTTTGAGGTTCACAGCTTGTTCACGCTCGAGGTAAGACGTCAAGCTAGGCAACGATTTGCTGCACCACGCTGGCCGTCATAAACGGAGACTATGCATCACCTAGAATGACATGCGATGATCAACAGATCACGACGCGGCCAAGCCTAAGCATTATGAAGGTCAGTGACCTCTGCAACCGCCGCTTCGATCAAGGCAAGGCAGGTTTCATCAGAGAACCGGTGATCTGCATCCTTGACCAGATTGAGGCGCATATCAGGGCTTTCAGCGTGCTCCAATAGGCGCACGGCAGTCGCAGTACTGACGGCGGTGTCGGCCGTACCTTGAAGGAGGCGCACTGGAAAGGGAAGGTTCAGATCATCGCGCAATACCAAGCGCTTGCGACCATCCTCGATCATGCGTTTGGTGATAATATAGGGTTCCATATAATCAGAGGGAAGCTCAACATACCCCTGTGTTTCCAACGTTTCCTTCTGCGTATCGCTAAAACTTGCCCAATAACCATCCTCAGTGAAATCCGGCGCGGCAGCGATACCGACAAGGCCCGCAAGACGATCCGGTAAGGCACGCGCCAAAAGCAGGGCCTGCCAACCGCCCATGGAGGAACCAACAACAATAAGCGGGCCAGCGGTGAGCGCCGTAATTGCCGCGATGGTATCTTCATGCCAGTCACCAATACAACCATCAGTAAAGGTTTCAGAACTTTCGCCATGGCCGGAATAATCAAATCGCAGAAAGCTTTGGCCACGCGCTTTACAAAAGGCTTCAAGGTGGATCGCCTTGGTGCCTTCCATGTCGGACTTTAACCCACCGAGGAATACCACCGTTGGCCCCTGCCCGCCCGATTTGTGATAGGCGATTTTGCGACCCTGATCGGTTTCAAGATAATTTGTCATTGCTGTCCCCTGGCACAGAACCCGTTTTGTTAGAATTAGCTGATGCTGCGCAGCAGTACACGGGGAATCTCTGCTCGATCGTACTCTAGTTGCTCATGTACAGCATTATCGCATCTGACCAGCATCAACCAATTAAGTTACCGTTTAGTCACGTTACTATATTGTCACGTAAAAAAGAATCGGCTATACAATGTACATGGATCAAATTTTCAAAGCCCTCGCGGATAAAAGCCGCCGCCAATTGTTAGATGCCCTGCGCCACAAAGATGGCCAAAGCCTAACGGAACTGGAAACCCACCTAACGATGAGTCGCTTTGGTGTGATGAAACACATCAAGCTGCTGGAAGAAGCGGGCTTGGTCCTGCGCAAAAAAGAGGGGCGTTTTACCTGGCACTACCTGAATGTCGCGCCCTTTCAGGAAATTACCGATCGTTGGGTTGCTGCATTTTTGCAACCTCAAGCACGTGCATTGACTGAATTTAAATCCAAACTAGAAAGAGAGAATATCATGGGAAAACCAGACTTTATGATGCAAACCTTCATCCGTTGTACGCAGGATGCGCTTTGGGACGCATTGACAAAAGATGATCAGATGGCGGCTTACCACTCCATGTGCAACGAGGTGCATGGTGATATTACTAAGGGCGAAGCAATGGATTTCATCCGCCCTGATGGTTCCCGCATGTTGCGCATGGCAGCGACTGAGATAGACCCAAAATCGCGCATTGCCATGACGTTTGAACCAAATTTTGGCGGCACAGATGTGACCACATCCAATATGGTTTATTTGATCGAAGCCCAAGGTGAGACATGCAAGCTGACGATTGAACATTACGACGTCCCCGCTGGACAAGAAGCCGTGGCCGAGGGCTGGGCACGGATTGCATCGTCACTGAAAAGTTGGCTCGAAACCGGTGTTGGTATCAAAGCGGCCGCTTGATGGGAAAACTCCTAGCCAATTTGTCGTCCTAACCTGAAGCGGAGAAAACATGTCAGCCCCTGCCAAAAGCGCAGGGGCTGACGCATATATGCACGACGCGCCCCTCTTTGGTTGACATCTGATAGCCCCAGCGCGAAAAGACCACAGACATAACCCGCAACCGGGCGTTCCGTGGGCGCCAAACTGACGAGGAGCCCAACTGATGGCCCAAATCTCCCTTACCTTTCCTGATGGCAATGCACGCGAATATGACGCGGGCGTAACTGCGGCTGATGTTGCTGCTGGCATCTCTAATTCACTGGCGAAAAAGGCAATCTCGGCAACTGTGAATGGTCAACATTACGACATGCAATGGCCCATCAGCGAAGATGCACAAATCGCCATCCACACTATGAAAGACCTCGAGCAGGCGGAAGAATTGGTGCGCCACGACTGCGCCCACATCATGGCCCGCGCGGTGCAGGAACTTTGGCCAGATGTGAAGGTTACCATCGGCCCAGTTATCAAAAACGGCTGGTACTATGACTTTGATCGTCAGGAACCATTCACCGACGACGATCTCGTATTGATCGAAAAGAAGATGAAGGAAATCATCAACAAACGTGACAACGTTCGGACCGAAATTTGGGACCGTCAGCGCGCTGTTGATTTCTACACCGCCAATGACGAGCCTTATAAAGTTGAGCTAATTGACTCCATCCCGGGCGATGAACCTCTGCGCATGTATTGGCATGGCGAGTGGCAAGATCTTTGCCGTGGCCCGCATTTGCAACACACTGGTCAGGTGCCGGGCGATGCCTTTAAACTGATGTCTGTGGCTGGTGCCTATTGGCGTGGTGATAGTGATCGCGCAATGTTGCAACGCATTTACGGCGTGGCCTTCACCAACAAAGACGGGTTGAAAAAGCACCTGCACATGCTGGAAGAAGCCGCCAAACGCGACCACCGTAAACTGGGCCGTGAGATGAACCTGTTCCACATGCAGGAAGAAGCCCCTGGGCAAGTTTTCTGGCACCCGAACGGCTGGACAATTTACACATTGCTGCAAGATTACATGCGTCGTCGCCAACGCGATGGTGGCTATGTTGAGGTGAATACACCCCAAGTCGTTTCTCGGCAGTTGTGGGAGAAATCCGGCCACTGGGAGAAATACCAGGAAAACATGTTCATCGTTGAAGTTGACGAAGATCATGCCCGCGAAAAGACCGTCAATGCGTTGAAGCCGATGAACTGTCCTTGTCACGTTCAGGTCTATAACCAAGGTCTGAAGTCTTATCGCGATCTGCCCCTGCGGATGGCGGAATTTGGGTCATGCAATCGCTATGAACCTTCTGGCGCGCTGCATGGTATCATGCGTGTGCGTGGGTTTACACAGGATGACGGCCACATCTTCTGTACCCGCGAACAGATTGAATCTGAAACCATCGAATACATCGGCTTCCTATCCTCTGTGTATAAAGACTTGGGCTTTGAAGAATTCCGCGTGAAGTTCTCTACCCGCCCCGAAAAACGCGTGGGCTCGGATGAACTTTGGGATGAGGCGGAAGACGCGCTGGCACGGGCTACAACCGCTGCCGGGTTTGAATATGAAATCAATGAGGGCGAAGGTGCGTTTTACGGGCCAAAGCTTGAGTTCGTGCTGACCGATGCCATTGGCCGCGACTGGCAATGTGGTACCCACCAGGTCGACTTCTTCATGCCGGAACGCTTGGATGCCAATTATGTCGGCGAAGATGGTGCGAAACATCGCCCGGTCATGTTACACCGCGCAACCCTTGGGTCATTTGAACGCTTCATCGGTATTCTGATTGAAAGCCACGCTGGTAAGCTACCGTTCTGGTTGGCGCCACGTCAGGTGGTTGTGGCTTCTATCGTGACCGACGCCAATGATTACGCACAAGAAGTTGTCGCAGCTTTGCGCGCGATTGGTGTGCGTGCCGAAGCTGACGTTCGCAACGAGAAGATCAACTATAAAGTCCGCGAACATTCCTTAGGCAAGGTGCCGGTCATTCTGGCCGTTGGCATGAAGGAAGTTGAAGATCGCACAGTTTCCGCCCGCCGCCTTGGCAGCAAGCAAAGCGCAGTTGAAACATTTGATGCAATTGTAACAGAGCTGCGAGCGGAAGCCTTGGCACCTGATCTGCGTTAAGCCATTTCTGTAAGAATTGAAACGATTGAGGGGCCCGCATGGTAACATTACCAGGCGGGCCCTTTGATTTTCAAGGGAATTTCAACATGCCCTTTCACGGAAGCTAGAAAATCAATAACGCCGCCGTGAATGACAGGCTTGTGAATGGCCAGTGTTAACATCTTCGCGTTAAATTAAGTCCAAGCCGTCAAATTCCTTGGCTGTCATTCTAAAACAGAGGAACCGAACTCATGTCTTACACTGTAAAATCTCTCGCCGTTGCTAGCGCCGTTGCCGCCGCTCTGACCGCCCATGCAACCACGCCTGCAGCTGCCGCTGGTGGCGAAAAATGCTATGGCGTTTCTCTTGCTGGCGCAAATGATTGTGCCGCTGGCCCAGGCACCACATGTGCTGGCACATCCACGGTTGATTACCAAGGCAACGCTTGGAAAATCGTAGACGTAGGCACATGTGCAGACATGGAACTGCCAGAAGGGCGCATGGGGTCTCTTGAAGCACTCGACCGCGATTTGCCTCAAGCCTAATCCCCGTCTTCCTCAACTCCCCGCACCACACCGGGGAACAAAGACCTCTTGTAAACATATATGTGTGTGCATGTTTGCAAGAGGCTTCTTATTGCTCCGCACCTGAAAGCAGACGTGTCTTATGACAGAACCAGTTCATCATATGTTCAAGCTTCTACCGAAAGCGACAGGCGTTGGTTATAAACCGCAACACTTTCAATCAATTATGGATGATCCGGCCCCGATTGAATGGCTTGAGATCCATGCAGAAAACTACATGGGTCAAGGCGGTCGACCACTTGCACAACTGCGCGTTCTGGCGGAACGTTTCGCTTTTTCCGTGCATGGTGTTGGATTGTCAATCGGCAGTGAAACCGACCTTAACCGCGATCACCTTGATCGCCTGAAGGCCCTTTGCGACTGGCTGCAACCCGCCCAATTTTCGGAACACTTGGCTTGGTCGACCCATGACAGTCACTTCCTGAACGACCTGCTGCCGCTGCCCTATACATCCACCACGTTGGACCGGATCGTTGATCATGTTGATCAGGTGCAAAATCACCTTGGCCGGACAATGTTGCTGGAAAATCCATCTAGCTATCTGGCCTTTGCTGAATCCACCTTTGCTGAATATGACTTCATGGCCGAAATCAGCAAACGCAGCGGCTGTGGATTGCTACTTGATGTGAACAATGTCTTCGTCTCTGCCACAAATCTAAACTATGATCCGCGTGCCTACATCGATGCCTTCCCCGTTGATAAAGTTGGCGAGATCCACCTTGGCGGCCATGACGAGGACGAAGACAGCGATGGTTCCCCCCTGCTTATCGACAGTCACGGGCGCGAAATCACTGATCCGGTCTGGGCGCTTTATGACTATACTATTTCCAAAACTGGGCGCCTGCCGACCCTGATAGAATGGGATACCGATGTGCCCGAATGGCAGATCTTGGCCGATGAAGCGCGGCGCGCAGATGCCATTCTCAGCCGCAAAACACAGGCGGCAGCAGAATGAACAACACCGTCACCCAACAAACTTTCACCCACGCCATTCTGACCCCATCAGCAGACGTTCCCGAAGGCCTGCACAACGCCAGAGGTGCACCCGCTGGCAAACGATTTTCGGTCTACCGCAACAATGTCGCTGTCTCCTTGACCGAAGCCTTGATCCAAGCCTTTCCAGTCATTGTGAAGCTCTTGGGCGATGAAAATTTCCGTATTTTAGCCGGGCAGTTTCTACGTGCACATCCACCATCGACCCCCCTGATGATGCACTATGGCGAAGCTCTTCCTGATTTCTTGCTCGATTTTGAACCCACACAAAAATACGGATATTTGCCTGATATTGCCCGCTTGGAGCTGGCTATCCGCCGTTCCTATCATGCGGCAGACAGCGCCCCACTGCCCCCAAATGCCTTGCAAGATCTACCGCCTGAAAAGCTAATGGCTGCGCAGATCGAACTTTCCCCGGCGACTGATCTGATCTCGTCTCAATGGCCGATTTTTCAGATCTGGCAGTTCAACATGGCAGACGGGCCAAAACCCGAAATGCGCGCCGAAGATGTTTTGATCATCCGCCCAGAATTTGACCCGCAACAGGTATTATTACCCCGTTGCGGAGGCATTTTTGTGCAAGCTCTTTTGCGCGGTGACAGCTTCGGTGCAGCCCAAGGACAAGCCGCAAGACACAATCCAGAATTCGACCTTTCTCAAACTCTCGCCGCATTGCTGGCAGGCAATGCCATTATTGGCATCAAAGAAGGATAAAACAATGACCCCCTTGATAAACCTGCATAATACCGTCTTTGATCTCGTTCAAAAACTGGCCGGGGATTGGCTTCTGCCAACACTTGCACGCTTTGCCTTCGCCGCCGTTTTACTAGGATATTTCTGGAATTCTGCGGTCACCAAACTCGGAGATGGGGTCTTTGGTTTTTTATCGCCTTCATTTGGCGGCTACACCCAGATATGGCCCCGTGCGGTTGAAGCTGCGGGCTACGATCTGAGCGCCATGTCCTGGTTTCAATGGCTGGTTGTTGTTGGTGGAACTGTCGCTGAATTTACCCTGCCACTGCTGATATTGCTTGGCCTATTCACCCGCTTGGCCGCCGTTGCCATGATTGGCTTTGTCTTCGTACAATCGCTTACAGATATCATTGGCCACCACGCCGACCCCACGACAATCGGCGCTTGGTTTGACCGCATTCACGACAGCCAAATCCTTGATCAACGTCTATTCTGGGTCACGATCCTGATAACCCTAGTGGTCAAAGGTGCCGGGCCGCTCTCATTGGATCGCATGTTTTCTGGAAAGGCCCAGTCAACCGCATAAAACCAGAAAGGGCGCTGCAGAATGCCCGCCCTTTTTTTTGCGTCAGTGACTGTCAGGTTGACGCGCCAGTACAGCCAGCACCCCACCCAACCCAGACATAACAATAGGGAACATGGTGAAGGCATTGAAACCAAATGCGTAATGCATACCAACGGCGGATAACAGCAGTGACACGCCGCCGACAAATGCAGATGATCGCGCCATGGCACCGCCTGCGATCGCCATCACAGGCGCCAATAAGCCTGCAGCTTGGATAAGCTGGGGATGGTCAATCCAACTAATAAGTCCTGGCTCGTCAATGAATTGCGAGACCTCGATCAGTCCCCAGCTAAAAAAGCCAATAAACAGGCCGATAACTCCGGCAATTATCCCTAAAACTAAAGCGGCATTACGCATTCAATGTTCCTTCTCTATGCAGCAACCGATATAAGTGTCGCGTCAAGAATTGCCAGCCCATTGTGTTTTGACTTCTGCATTCCAGCCTAAAGTCATCCTGCCATCCCCTTCAATCACGGGACGTTTCATCACGGTTGGAAACTGTGTGAACATATCTATGGGTGGTGAATTTTGATCCGATTCCGCCATTTCACGCCATGTTTTTGATCTACGGTTGATTAATGATCCACCGAAAGCTGCAAAAACACGATCGTAGAATTCCGGAGCAGGAGGAGCGCTACGAATATCAACAAACTCAACATTGCACCCAGAATTCGACAACTCTTTCAGAGCCTTACGGCAGGTATCACAAGTTTTTATTCCGTATATTTTCATGTATTTACCCTATGAATTATCGCCATTTCTCATGTTTCTAAGGTGACCTGTCATCAACAACAACCGTTAACAGCTTGCCTTTTTTTTTGACTACGCGCATTGTACTTACTGTGACAAAGGCTTTACTGACGCACGCTCCCCTTTGGGCGCGGCCTTAAGACTGAAGACCTGGCTGCACCACCCCGTCGCAATACCGTGGGCGGGTTCAATAAGGAGACTACGGATGGCTACTGGCACCGTAAAATGGTTTAACACAACTAAAGGCTTCGGCTTTATCGCACCTGACGAAGGTGGAAAAGACATTTTCGTACACATTTCTGCGGTTGAACGCGCTGGTCTGACCGGTCTTGCTGACAACCAAAAAGTTGAATTCGAAATGACCGCAGGCCGTGATGGCCGCGAATCAGCAGGCGAACTCAAACTGCTCGACTAATATTTAGTCTTCAAGAATTCTCAGCCCCGCAACTTCTGGTAAGTTGCGGGGCTGTTCATTTGAGACACGTCTATTTCCCTAACGCCTAATCACGATCGTGCGCCTGTAACAACGGGACAGATTTATGTCGTTCGCATCACGCGCAGATATTCATCCGCCACACATGCAGGTGCTTCAGTTCTCAAGTTGCTGCCGCCCAGATGCAGCCATTCGCTTACATCAAATTCGGGGAAGAACGTATCCGCGCCTTCGACCACAATATCAACTTCGGTTATGAGAAGACGATCCGCCAGCGATAACATTTCTGCATAAATACCACGGCCACCGATCCCATATATCCTACGAACGCCATTGCTTTCCGCCAGTTGGATTGCATCCTGCACACTGGTGACCACATGTTCACAGCCGTCAACACCTTTAGATGAAACGACTATATTAAGCCGGTTCTTCAAAGGCTTGAACGGGAGGCTTTCCCAAGTATTACGCCCCATAACAATCGCACCACCAAGTGTTTCACGTTTGAAAAACCCCAAATCCTCTGGTGCATACCAAGGAATGTCATTGTCTTTGCCGATCGCACCATTGCGATCCCGCCCTACGATAAGTGTAATCATTTAGACCGCCACAGGTGCTGAGATGGAAGGATCTGGATCATAATCCGTGATTTCAAAGTCGTCATATTTGAAATCAAATATGCTATCCACTTTGCGTTTGATCTTTAGCTGCGGTAGTTTTTTTGGCGTACGCGCAAGCTGAGTTTCGACCTGATCCATGTGATTGGAATAGATATGCGCATCTCCCAAAGTATGCACAAAATCGCCAACCTCATATCCCGTGACATGGGCAAGCATATGCTGCAACAACGCATATGATGCAATGTTGAACGGCACGCCCAAGAACATGTCAGCCGAACGCTGATAAAGTTGCAAATGCAGGCGATTGTTTAAAATGCGGACCTGCCAAAGTGTATGGCAAGGCGGTAACGCCATATCTGGCACGTCACCGGGGTTCCAAGCAGAGACAATCAAACGGCGGCTATCAGGTGTTTTTTTGATATTTTCTATAAGCTCAGAGATTTGATCTACCGACCGCGCAAAGAACAGAGGTTCACCACTTTTCGCTTCACCGCTGGCTTGCAATGCCGGAAAGCGTCGCCACTGATACCCATAGACTGGGCCAAGGTCGCCATTATCGTCGGCCCACTCATCCCAAATGGAGACCCCGTTTTCTTTAAGGTATCCGATATTGGTATCCCCCGCCAAAAACCACAACAATTCGTGCAAGATGGAACGGATGTGCAATTTCTTTGTGGTCAACAAAGGGAAACCATCGGACAACGCATAATGGCTTTGCATACCGAAGACCGAAATTGTGCCGGTGCCCGTCCGATCAGAAGAGGGTTCTCCCCGATCCAAGATTTCCTGTAACGCGTTAAGATATGTCTGCACTTGTGTCTCCGTTGTCCGGGGAATTCATTCTGAGGCCGCCTTGGCTTTGTTTGTTTAGCATAACGGGCCAGCCCAGACCGCTGCAAGCAAACTATGCACTTGCCGGAACAGCAGTTGCAGGCCAAGGTGTCGCAAAAAACAAAAGGAATACCAAATGTCATTGAAATATCTGCATGTTATGGTCCGGGTTGCGGATCTTGAAAAAAGCCAAGCATTTTACGAACTACTTGGATTGAAAGAAACCCGGCGCCACGACAGTGAAAAAGGGCGTTTTACTTTGCTGTATCTTGCCCCTCCCGGTCAGGAAGAAGCTGAACTTGAGTTAACACATAACTGGGATGGCGACGACGACCTGCCATCGGACAGCCGTCACTTCGGGCATCTGTGCTATGGCGTGGATAACATTTATGAAACCTGCCAGTACCTTCAAGACAATGGTGTGCTGATCAACCGCCCCCCCCACGACGGGCGCATGGCTTTTGTGCGGTCACCAGACAATGCCAGCGTGGAAATTCTGCAAAACGGTGATGCCTTGGAACCGGCTGAACCCTGGATTAGCATGGGCAATACCGGGCATTGGTAATAAAGAAACCGCGCAGATCGAGTCGACTTAGGTTCATGACTGGACTGATAGGCATGGGAAATCCAAGGCCTTGATTTTTTCGCCTAACACCTGAAGTTCGCTAAATGATGCAAGCGCCGCAACTTCGATCATTTCAGCTTCCGGGCAAACCACAAAGGGTCTGCCCGGATATATCTTAGTAAATATAGCGGATCTGATCTGTCCAGTAACGTTCAACTCGACGCAAACTGATATTGATGCCATCGATACCATCATTGCCAAGCACACCTTTGGACTGCAGTCCATCCGCATGGCGCGCAAATAGCTCTGTCACCCTGTGATGGATTTCGCGACCTTTCTGGGTCAAGCGCACCCTTACAGAGCGACGGTCAATCTCACATCGCTGATGGTGCATGAACCCCAGTTCCACCAGTTTTTTAAGGTTATATGAAACGTTTGAACCTTGATAGTATCCGCGTGATTTCAATTCACCCGCGGTGACTTCATTATCGCCGATATTAAACAACAACAAAGCCTGAACCGCGTTGATTTCCAACACCCCAACACGTTCGAATTCATCTTTAATGACATCAAGCAACAAACGGTGCAGACGCTCAACCAGCGCAAGCGCGTCAAGGTAGCTCGTCATAAAATCCTGTTGCCCGGCTGTGTCTACTTTTGACTGAAAACTCATTTCTCTCTCCGGCGACCTGAATAATTAACCGCCAAATTGCCCGTTAAAGCCGAAAATTTCGTTAAACGAAGTCAGAATTCCTTAGGTGTTTTCGAGACTTATTCCAGAGACGTTTCCATCAAAAAACTACGTCAAAAACACAACAATCACCATAAAAATAAGGGGGGACGCACACATAATCTGCTGCAATGCATGTCACACACCATCGTGCTGCGCACGCAGTTTTGGTACAATTTTAACTTGATTGCGCACGCAAATCTGCGCGACTCGCCCAGCGCCTCAACGCAAAGCCCGTAAATCAGCCAATGCAGATGAGGTAACCTAGTGACTTGCCTCCTGAGAACTGAGCCGAGGGTGAGCCAGTACTCAGGAAGTGAGTTCAAGCCGCTTTGTGGATCGCTGCTATCTTTGTAATCAGCGTGAGGTATTTCTCAGGCGTGGCCAGCTGGCCAGAGACCCAGCCGTAAAGATCATGGTCATTCTCATCAAGCAGCGCCTCATAAAGGTCAAGCTCGGCCGCCGCCAGATCAGCAAGCGCCGAAAGGGAAAACCCTGTGAGAATAATGTCCATTTCCTTGATGCCACGACGAATAGACCGCATGTGCAGCCGTTTTAGGCGGTGTTCCCTGGTTTCTGATGACATCGCTTACGCAGTCTTCAGAATGGCACGCAGGTTTTTCTCAAGCCGGCCAAGACGATCCGCAGATTTGCTGATTTGGCCTTTTAGGTCACGGATTTCGGTCAGAATTTCACTAACGTCCGGCGCCAGTGGCTGTTCGTCTTCTGGCGCAGTCACGCCATCGCCTTCGCCATTCAGCAACCACATGATCGATACATTCAACAGACCAGAGAGGCTCATCAATTTGTTCGAACGTGGTTCTGACAGGTCATTTTCCCAAGCGCGAATTGTCTTCAGCTTCACCCCAAGGCGGCGAGACAATTGGTCTTGTGACATGTTCAGGGCTTCACGGGCTCCGACAACCCTGTCGCCAAAAGTGGTATATTCCGCACTAAACCAGTCGTTCTCTGCATCTTCGATCATGTTTGTCTTCTTTTTGTTGCCTCAGTTATCAGCGCAGCTTAATTCAATTACACCCAACATACAAACATGGCCTGCATTATGTCTCTGATCTCAGCCTCCCTTTCCCGCGTCAAACCGTCACCCACAATGGCAATCAGCAGCAAAGCCAAGGAACTGGCTGCTGCTGGGCATGACATTATTGCGCTATCCGCAGGGGAGCCGGATTTCGACACCCCCGAAAATATTCGCAATGCTGCAAAAGCCGCGATTGACGCTGGCAAGACACGCTATACCGCGCCCGATGGCATCCCCGAACTGAAGCAAGCGATCTGTGACAAATTTCTGCGCGAAAACGGGTTGGAATACACGCCCGCACAGGTCTCCGTTTCCTCCGGTGGCAAGCAGGTGCTGTATAACGCGCTGATGGCCACGCTGGATGCGGGTGACGAAGTTGTCATCCCGGCCCCCTATTGGGTCAGCTATCCCGATATGGTTTTGCTGGCGGGCGGTACGCCCATCGTGGTGGAATGCCCCATTGAGGCCAATTTCAAACTGACCCCAGAGGCGCTTGAATCTGCGATCACCCCAAAGACCAAATGGTTGATCTTCAACTCGCCCTCCAACCCCACAGGTGCAGGTTATAACGCACAAGAGCTGAAAGCCCTGACCGACGTTCTAATGCGCCACCCACACGTGCATATTATGACCGACGATATGTATGAACATCTGTCCTATGAAGGCTTCACTTTTTGCACCCCAGCCCAAATTGAGCCACGTCTCTACCCCCGCACCCTGACCTGCAATGGTGTTTCCAAAGCCTATGCAATGACCGGATGGCGCATTGGTTATGCGGCGGGGCCTGAACCGCTGATTTCCGCGATGCGCAAGGTGCAATCGCAATCCACATCCTGCCCCTGTTCTGTCAGCCAATGGGCAGCGGTTGAAGCTTTGAACGGGCCACAGGATTATATCCACGACAGCCTTGGTATCTTTCAAAAACGCCGCGACATGGTTGTTGAAATGTTGAACACCTGCGAAGGCATCAAATGCCCCATGCCCGACGGTGCATTCTATGTTTACCCTTCTATTGCAGACTGCATCGGGAAAACCTCTGCCAAGGGCATCACGATCACGGATGATGAAACATTCGCCACGGCCCTTCTGGAAGACATGGGCGTTGCTGTGGTCTTCGGGGCGGCCTTCGGGCTTTCGCCAAATTTTCGCGTCAGTTACGCTGAATCGGACAGTGTTCTGCGCGAGGCTTGCGCGCGGATCAAAGCTTTCTGCGCAAGGCTAACTTAACGATTGCCATTCGTTTCCCTAGGAGAGGCTAACAGACACGATGTCACTTGATTTACCTGAATATTACTTCCGCACCCGCGAAAACGGTGCGCTCGCATTTCGTATTGAAACAGAAAACCGCCATCGTCGGATCGGTATGGAACAAATCGCCGTGATCAATGTGCGTAACGGCGAAATAAAACCTCATGGCAAGCGGGAGCTAACGCAAAAAGACGTCGAGGTACTGACACAGTGGCTTAAGGATCGCCAAGCTTTACTGGCCCAACGCAATATTGACGACATTCTACGCACCGTGGATCACCTCAACCTGACCGCACAATGGGCCCAGTCCAAGGCGGAAGATGATGAATTGGACGCGGTTACAGATTCACTTTTGCTGGCAATGCATGATTTACGTTCCGTGCTGATACGCAAAAAATCTGATCGGTTGATGCGCGCCCACACCGAAGCAGAATAAGCATTACTTCCCCTACGGCGGTACCGGAGTTATTGAAAAACTCCGGTCAAATTTCTTCACAAGAAATTTACTTCACGCCACCCAATTACGCCTCCAAAAACGTATATTCAACATGACAGCCACGACCGATAGCCCGACAACCAAACCAATCCAGACACCAGGTGGGCCATAGCCCATCGGTTGGCTCAGCACGTAGCTGGTCGGGACACCAATCAACCAATATCCAATCGCCGCCAAGATCATTGGCACGCGAGTATCTTGCACACCGCGCAACAGGCCAATACCAATTGCCTGCATCCCGTCGGTTAGCTGGAACAAAGCCGCAAGCACCATCAGCACACGTGCAATCTCGATCACCGCATCACGGGCTGGCTCGTCTCGCGCAAGGAAGAAATCCACCAAAGGATCCGGCAATGTGACAAACAAGATAACCGTCAGCACCGAAAAAGCTAAAGACATAGCAAAGACAACGACACCGCCCTTGCGCAAGCGATCCTCAGCCTTTTCGCCAATCGCACGACCCGCCCGGATCGTGGCCACACCGGAAAGCCCCAGATGCACCATGAAAGTGACGGATGCGATCTGCAACACCACGACATGCGCCGCCAATTCAATCGCGCCAAACCAGCCAACCATGACGGACGCCGCCGTAAACAGCCCAACCTCTGCGATGATGGTAATACCAATTGGGACACCAAGACGTAACACTTCCGCTAGGGCTTCGGTATCGATCTTCCAGAACCGTACAAACAGTGCGTGGTTACGTTGCTTCAAAGCCGTGTAAACCATGAGAATAAGCAGTGGCAGAAACTGGTTCACAACTGAAGCAATCGCAGCCCCACGAATACCCAACTCAGGCGCCCCCCAATTACCAAAGATCAGCATGTAGTTCATCACCGCATTCAAAAGCGCCGCCCCAATTGTCGCCACAAGAACAACAGTCGTGCGTTCAATCGCTGACAAATAGCTTTTCAACGTCACCACCAACAGGGCCGGGATCAAACCAACACCTGCAATTGACAAGTAATCCTGCGCCAAAGCGGCCACTTCGGGTTTCTGACCAAGAGCGATCAGAATGCCTTCCGAATAGAAAAATACCGGCTGCACCGCCAAAGTATAGCCAAGCGACGCCCAAAGCCCCATCCGTGTAACTCGACGCACGCGTATATCGTCAGACGAAGCACTGGCCTCGGCCACCATTGGCATCACCGCATTGCCAAAACCCGCTCCAAATACAAAAAACATAAAGAAAAAGGAACTCGCCAACCCAAGGGCCGCAAGCGAGGTCACATTATACCAACCGATCATCACAGTATCAGTTATGCCGATTGCCATCTGCGCTAGGTGACTGCCCACAAGCGGAAGCCCCAGTAGCAGAACCGCCTTAATATGCGCTCTGTACGTCATTTTCGTTTTCCGGTGGTCAGCTTAAGAAAGGGGGGAGCCATCCCCTGGGCGGAAATGACCGCCACAGCCAGCGAACCAGAAATTTTCGCCCCCCGCAAGACCCCATTCGGGAAAATCCATCAAAGGGTGACAAGCAGATCACCCTAAAATACCGCGGATAACTAACCTATCATACATCACCTCACCTAAAAACAATCTCCTAGGCAGAACGATTAGGCTGATATGTTCCGCCGCAACTGCAGGCCTTACATATAAAACAGGCACCCCATCAGGGTGCCTGTCAATTCACTTACTTTCAGATCAACCGCGGCGTTGATCGGGGTGCATCGACACTCCAAGAATGTGGTCCGAATTATGCACCACCTGCCCCGCATGACCGATGATCAAAGGATCAGGCGCGGTTACAACAGAATGATCCTTATCGGGGTAATCAATGGTGGAAAGGAAATGTTTCATGCAATTCAGACGCGCACGCTTTTTATCATTGGATTTGACAATCGTCCAAGGCGCATCGGCGGTGTCCGTATAGAAGAACATAGCTTCCTTGGCCTCGGTATAATCATCCCATTTTGCCAAAGACGCCTTATCAATTGGCGACAGTTTCCACCGCTTCAACGGATCCCCTTGGCGCGAGTCAAAACGGCGCTTCTGTTCTTCCTGCGTGACGGAGAACCAGTATTTGTACAGCCGAACACCAGAGCGTGTGATCATGCGTTCAAATTCCGGCGTCTGGCGCATAAATTCCAGATATTCATTTGGCGTACAGAAGCCCATCACCCGTTCAACACCAGCGCGGTTATACCAAGAACGGTCATAAAAAACCATTTCACCCTTGGTCGGTAGGTTTTGAATATAACGCTGGTAATACCATTGGCCACGCTCACGATCCGTTGGTTTGTTCAAAGCAACAACGCGCGCTTCACGTGGGTTCAAATGTTCCATAAAGCGTTTGATCGTGCCGCCCTTACCAGCCGCATCACGCCCTTCAAACAGCAGAACGAATTTCTGACCTGTCTCATCCACCCATTTCTGAACTTTCAGAAGCTCTGCCTGTAGACGCGCCTTTTCAGCCTCATAAGTTTTCCGAGGCATTTTATCTGCATAGGGGTAGGTTCCGCCCTCAAAGGTTTGACGGATTGCATCCGGTGTCACCTTTGGGAATTCTTCTGTGCTTTCAACCGAAATTGGCTTTGCAGCAGGTTTCTCAGCAGCGTTTGCGGCACTCGCCTTTGGGGTGGCTGTGGTCATATAATCGTCCTCCTAATCACTCACATGTGGATATGTAAAATGCTTGGCCCCGTGACGCCTTGAGGCAAATCAATCCTAGGCAAAGGAATGCCACTATGCCTTCATAAAAAGGTAAATCGTTCGAAGATATTTCGATCAAGCACTTGCCTTTGTTCTACAAATGTTCCAGCTTGTTTTCAAATTTCACGATACGCAGGTGGCTAGGATGACAAGGATCGACAACAGAACGGCCCGGCGTCTGTGGCTGACGTCACTAGGGCTATCAGATGCGCCCACTGGCCCGCTTGATGTTGCGGCGATTGTGCGAAACCTCGGCTATGTGCAGCTGGATACGATCAACATTTTAACGCGAGCACATCACCATATCCTTTGGTCACGCAACCAGAAATACCGTGAAAAACATCTTGCGCCCGCCATGAACCCACGCCGCGAATTGTTCGAACATTTCACCCATGATGCCTGTGTTCTGCCAATGGAGTTCCTACCAGTTTGGCAACGCCAATTTGAACGCAAAGCTGAAAAATTGGGAAAATCTTCGTGGTTTTCCAATATGTCTGATGTTCAAGCACGGGCTGATATCAAAGCGCGCATTGCCCGCGAAGGTGCCCTTTCCACCCATGACTTTGACAGCGAAAACCAACGCAAGGGCGAAGCATGGTCGCGCCCCCCTCATAAGATGGCGCTGGATTTCATGTGGTATGCGGGCGAACTCGCGACCTGTCATCGCCGCGGCTTTACCAAGGTTTATGATTTGGCCGAACGGGTTTATCCTGAGGATCTGCGCACCAAATCCCTCCCCGATGAGGATCGTCTGAACTGGCTGTGTCAACAGGCGCTGCAACGCTTGGCCTTTGCCAACCCCGGTGAAATCCAGAGGTTTTGGGACACTGCAAGTGCCGCCGAAATACGCGAATGGTTGAACGCTTCCAAACCGGCGAATGCACAGTTTGAAGGGGCTGACGGGCGATGGCACGACAGCTTTGTCACACCCGATCTTGAAGCCAAGATTGACACCCTAGCGGCCCCGACCACACGCCTTCGCATTCTCAGCCCCTTTGACCCCCTCATACGCGACCGCGCCCGCTTGAAACGCTTGTTTGGTTTTGACTATCGTATTGAAATCTTTGTCCCAAAAGCGAAACGCATCTGGGGCTATTACGTTTACCCACTGCTTGAACGGGATCAATTTGTTGGCCGTATTGAAGCCCGCGCCGATCGTAAGACAGGTATTCTGACGGTGCAAAACTTATGGACAGAAAACGGCATCAAATGGGGTCAGGGACGCATCGCAAGGCTCGAGGCAGAATTGACCCGCATCATGCGCCTGTGTGATTGCAAAGACATTGCTTGGCAATGCCCTAAGAACCCTTCACAACCATCCGTCATCGCCATTTGACAGGTCCTCGTCTCTATCAGAACCAGTGCTCTGACTTGGCATTCATCCGATCATTCCCCTTCGAACCTCGTCCAACATTGCCGTGGTTGACGATCTAATCCGGCTCCCCTATCAAAGCGTTACCAGGGGCGCCGCAAGGCTGAGAAGTACCCTTTGAACCTGAACCAGATAATGCTGGCGGAGGGAGGGTATAAGTCGCCATGTCGCGGGCTTCCTTTTTTCGCTGGTCGGAGAAGAGACCGTGAAAACAGACGCAGCCCTCGCCGCACTTCAAACCCAAACCCCACTTGTGCATTGCATCACCAACTATGTGGCCATGAACATAGCCGCCAACGTGGTTCTGGCTGCTGGGGCATCCCCCGCAATGGTCCATGCCGAAGCTGAGGTGGCTGACTTCGTGCCCGTCAGTGGCGCATTGACGATCAACATTGGCACGCTGTCACCAACTTGGGTCCTAGCAATGCAGAAGGCAGCGGATGCGGCCCAAGCGGCTGGAAAGCCTTGGGTCTTAGACCCCGTCGCGCATTTTGCGACACCCTATCGCCGTGAAGTGGTGCAAGATTTGATTGCACGTGGACCAAGCATCATCCGTGGCAACGCCTCAGAAATTCTGGCGCTCAGCGGTGCTGTTTCCTCAGGCAAAGGCGTGGATAGCGGCGACAGCGTGGCCGATGCAGAACGCGCGGCCACCGATTTGGCAAAGGCCCAAGGATGCGTCGTTGCGATCACAGGCGAGGTGGATTTTGTCACCGATGGAACCCGCGCCGCACGTATCATAGGTGGATCTGATATCATGCCAAAGATCACGGCCATGGGCTGCTCACTGACAGCGTTGATGGGCGCCTTTGCCGCTGTGATCCCCCCCTATGAGGCAGCTATCGCAGCCCTTACCATGTTCGCTGAAGCCGGCACGCGGGCGGCACAATCCGCCAGTGGTCCTGGCAGTTTTCAAGTCGCATTCTTGGATGCACTATCTCAGATAAAGCCCGCCGATCTTGCTGGCGATACCCGCGTTCAATGCCTCTGAACCGCGAGGCCTTGCGCCTATATCTCATCACAGACCCTAGGCTCTGCGCCCAGTTGGGCGTGGTTGAAACCGTTGGCCGCGCCGTGGCGGGCGGTGTCAGCATGGTGCAGCTGCGCGACAAGCTTGCAAGCACGCAAGAACGTGTTGCCTTGGCCCGCGCCTTAAAGCAGGCCCTTCAAGGCACCGGCGTTCCTTTGATCATAAATGACGATCTTGAGGCCGCGCTCTTATCAGACGCGGATGGTGTGCATATCGGTCAAAGCGACGGATCACCGCTTGAGGCACGTGCACGCCTTGGACCGGACCGTATTTTGGGCCTGTCCTGTGAAACCCGACAGCATGTGATTACCGCAAAAGGCACGCCGGTGGATTACCTCGGGCTTGGCCCCGTCTTTGCCACAGGCACCAAAGCAGATCATGAACGACCGATTGGCATGACAGGATTAACACAATTGGTCGCGGAAACAAATCTTCCCACGGTGGCAATTGGTGGCCTGAATGCAGGCCATGTGAATGACGTGATGACGGCTGGAGCAGATGGCCTTTCTGTCGTCTCCGCCATTTGTGGACAAGAGGATCCACAAAAGGCAGCAAAAGGTTTCTTTCCTTCAAAAACAGGGGCGCAGCAATGATCAAAAACATTCTTTCAATCGCAGGATCTGATCCCTCTGGCGGGGCCGGAATTCAGGCTGATATCAAAGCAATATCAGCCAATGGTGCCTTTGCGATGGCCGCCATTACCGCTCTGACGGCACAAAACACCCACGGCGTCAGCGGTGTACATCTGGTCCCACCGTCTTTTGTCGGCGACCAAATTGCCGCCGTTTTTTCCGATGTCCGCGTAGACGCGATTAAGGTCGGCATGATTGCAAACGCCGACATCGCGAATGTGGTCGCTGATGCCCTGCGGTTTCACTCTGATGTGCCAATTGTCTTAGACCCCGTCATGATTGCCAAAGGCGGCGCACCACTTCTCGCGGAAGACGCCATTGCAACTGTGCGCGACGCCTTGTTGCCATTGGCAACAGTTTTAACGCCAAACTTGCCAGAGGCGGCGCATTTACTGGGCCTGCCGCCCGCAACCTCACGCCGTGAAATGGTGGCGCAAGCCAAAGCTCTTTGTGCACGCGGGCCAAAGGCTGTGCTGATGAAAGGTGGCCACCTAGAAGGCGAGGATAGCCCTGACGTTTTGATCACGGATACTGGTGAACATTGGTTCGAGGCACCGCGCATCGCAACAAGAAACACCCATGGCACCGGCTGCACCCTATCAGCAGCCTTGGCGGCACAGATCGCCAAGGGTTTACCCCTGCCAGATGCCGTGGCCGCCGCAAAAGCCTATGTCGCCACCGCGATTGCACATGCTGACCAACTCAGCGTTGGCACGGGCCATGGCCCGACCCATCACTTCGCAAATCTCTACGCTTAAAGAAAGCCCACCCATGAAACTGACGTCTTTGACAACCGCCTTGTCCTTGTTCGCATCCCCCCTGATGGCCCAAGATCAAATGACCCTAATGTTGGATTGGTTCATCAATCCCGACCACGGCCCGATTATCATCGCCCAGGAAAAAGGCTACTTTACTGACGCAGGCCTTGAGGTCGAAATCATAGCCCCCGCTGACCCATCTGATCCCCCCAAGATGGTCGCAGCCGGACAGGCCGATCTGGCGATTTCATATCAGCCACAACTGCATCTTCAAATCCACGAAGGCCTGCCCCTTCAACGGGTGGGCACGTTGGTGGCAACGCCGCTTAATTGTTTGCTGGTGCTCGAAGGTGGTCCGATCAAATCCCCCGCTGACCTTGCTGGCGGAAAAGTTGGATTCTCTGTTGGGGGCGTCGAAGAAGCCGTGCTGGGCGCGGTCTTAAACACCTATGACTTGACCCTTGACGATATCGAATTGGTCAACGTGAACTGGTCTCTGTCACCTTCGTTGATGTCAGGCCAAGTGGATGCGGTGATTGGTGCCTTTCGCAATTTTGAACTGAACCAGATGGATATTGAGGGCGTGCCGGGCCGTTGTTTCTATGTCGAGGAAGAAGGCCTGCCACCCTATGATGAACTGATTTATGTTGCCAATTCGGACACTATGGACCGCGATATGATCGCCCGATTTCTAGCCGCGACAGAGAAAGCGACACAGTATATCGTGAACCATCCGCAAGATAGCTGGGAAGTCTTCGCAAGCACATCAGCGGAACTTCAAGATGAGCTGAACGCACGCGCTTGGGTTGATACGCTTCCCCGCTTTGCGCTGCGCCCAACCGCCATGGATGTTGGCCGCTACACCCGGTTCGAGGCATTCTTGCACGACGCAGGCTTGATCCCCAGCCTCAACGACGTGTCGACCATCGCCATCGACATCACCGCCCCATGATGGGCCAGGATTCTGTGCCCGACTATGGCCGCGCCTTTTCAGCACTGCGTGTAGGCTGCCCAAACACTTGGGCCGCCTACACGCATCATCCCTTTGTTCAGGGTCTTGGTGATGGCACCCTCCCACCTGCGTCCTTCTTGCACTATCTGGTGCAGGACTATGTCTTTCTTGTCCATTTCGCCCGTGCTTGGTCACTGGGGGTGGTTAAGGCTGAGACACTGGATGAAATGAAGGTCTGCGCCAGTACCGTAAACGCATTGGTCAATCATGAGATGGCGCTGCATGTCAAAACCTGCGCTGCTGCGGGCATTGATGAAGCGGCATTGTTTGCGGCAAAGGAGGAGGTCGCGAACCTTGCCTATACCCGCTACGTCATGGATGCAGGCTTGCAAGGCGATTTTTTGGACTTAATCGCAGCCCTTGCACCCTGTTGCTTTGGCTACGGCGAAATCGGGCACCGGCTTGCTGGGGCGTCAGCGCCAGATACACCCTATGCCGATTGGATCGCCACCTACGCGGATGGTGAATATCAGCAAGTGATGACGTCGGTTGGCCAAATGTTTGATGCGGCAGTGATCCGTAGGCTTGGGCCTGACTTTCAGACCACGCCTCGCTGGGCACATCTACAAACCCGCTTCACAACCGCCACTGAACTCGAAGTCGGATTCTGGGATATGGGGATTTGTGGGGCATGAATTATGCCCCATCGATCACCCTGCAAGGCAGCTACCGGATTGCGCAAAAGCAACTGTTTGATACGGTAACGTTGAACATGCCTGCAGGCCAGTGGACATGTCTTCTGGGCCGGTCTGGCGTTGGAAAATCCACGATCTTGCGCTTAATCCTCGGGCTTGAAACCGCAGGGAAGTTTGCCGGGATGATCACCACCAATGATGCCAAACCGATTGGCGGGCGTGCCAGCTATATGGCGCAATCCGATCTGCTACTGCCTTGGCTTACTCTGCGCGAAAACGTGGTGCTTGGCGCGCGATTGCGTGGCGAAAAACCTGATCTCGATAAGGCCGATGCAATGATCGAACGGGTCGGCCTGACGGCACATCACGCCCAGAAACCTGGGTCACTGTCGGGCGGGATGCGGCAACGCGCAGCCCTTGCGCGCGCCTTAATGGAAGACCGCCCTATTGTGCTATTGGACGAACCCTTCTCGGCCCTTGATGCAGGTACCCGCGCGGACATGCAGGATCTGGCCGCGGAAGTGTTGCAGGGCAAAACCGTGCTTCTGGTTACCCACGATCCAGCCGAGGCCTGCCGTCTTGGGCACCACATCAGTTTGCTAACCCCTACCGGGACCGAGCCTTGGCCGCTGCCAGAGACAGTGCCAATTCGGCAAGCTGATGATCCAAAGACCCTGCAGGCACAGGCCGCATTGCTTTCTCACGTAAGGGCCACGTCATGAGCCGCTTGCAGTATCCGATTTACGCGACGCTGCTTGGCCTTGGCTTATGGCAAGCGGTGGTCTGGATTACAGCGGCCCCGCATTTCATATTGCCCGCCCCCTGGCGGGTGGCAAAGGCCGCATTTGAAAGCCGTGCCCTGATTGCAGAACATGCTTTGATCACCGCAACCGAAGTGATCTTGGGGTTGCTGATCGGCACGGTTTTGGGGGCGCTTACAGCCATCCAACTTGCGGCATCACCAAAACTGGCCCGCTTAATGCTGCCATTTCTGGTGTTTACCCAGGCTGTGCCCGTCTTTGCCTTGGCACCAATCCTGACGCTTTGGTTTGGTTATGGGATCGCGTCCAAAATCGTGATGGCGGTTCTCATCATCTATTTCCCGGTGACCTCATCCTTCTACGATGGTCTGATGCGGGTCACGCCTGCGCTTTTGGACTTGGCAAAAACCATGGGGGCCAGCAAAACCCAGATCATGCTGCGGATCAAAATTCCACATGCATTGCCGTCTCTGGCTTCGGGGCTAAAGCTCGCCGCTGTCTATGCTCCAATCGGGGCAGTCATTGGTGAGTGGGTTGGTTCATCTCAGGGGCTTGGCTACCTAATGTTGCTGGCCAACGGCAGAGCCAAAATTGACCTGATGTTCGCCAGCTTGATCACTTTGGCGCTGCTTACCGTGGTTTTACATCGGTCAGTCTCTGCCCTTGCAAACCGATTAAATGATATGTCGCAAACCGGATAAATCACAGAGTTATAGCGTTTTAAACCGACCCTTTCTTGGAAGTTCTCAGGCATTACGCACTGCCGTACATATCTGATTTTGGAACTTCAGATCACCGCAAAATTCCCGCCCAGCTGGGGGCCTGATCAATTGGCACAGCAAAGCCCCTTTTTTTGTGCTATGGTGTCGGGAACCAAACCGCCACGACACCGTGTTTTGGACTGAAAAAATCCACGAGGCCATTTACCGCCCGAATCTGCGAGCAGCTAAAATACTCAACTGCACTTATTTCGAGAGGAACCAAAAATGACTTCGCCAAAATACATGATGATCACCGTGGCTGCCTGCACTTCTTCTTTTATTCCCAAAGCTCTCGAACATCTCGGGGTATTGACCGAAGAACTCAAAAGGGACGCTGGCGCTGTGACAACCCGTTACGGCATCATCGCCACAGGTGAACACACTGGCCAGATTATTCTGTTTCAAACATATGAAGAAATGAACGGCATAGATGCCGCATTTGATGTTTACAATAATTCCGCCGCTTACGCAGGCATCGTCGGCAGCGGGCATGTTTCGATCACATTACGTAATATTGTCAAAATCGAAGACGTCGCCCTAGCCAACCCCTCTTCAGAAGTACCTGCCTATGGTGTCGTAACCCGCTGGGGCTGCCCGGATCTCAAGCTAGACGCACTGCGCGCCGAGGTTCCTAATTTTGAAAGTAACGGGGCTATGATCCTGCGGTACTGTACAATTCTGACGGGTCCGACCGCCGGGCGTCATTTGCTCATAGTCGGGTATCCTTCCATGGATGCTATCGAAAAGACCTATACTGATTTGCGTGCAAGCGCGGGGTATAATGCCCTACTCGAGGAATTTGACCTCGATTGGCGCAATATAGTTCGAATTTCTGGGTAACTCACCGTTCTGAGAGAAACATTGTTTGAGCGTTCGTTTCCAAACTCACGAGCGCTCAAAGTGCGGGTTAAGCTGATATTCAATACACTTATATAATCTCAGCCCAAGGCTCAAAAACTTGTCAGAATCCAATAATTGGTATATCGCTTAGGTATCAATTTCGTAAAAGAAACAAGCGGCAAAGCCCGTTTCTGAGGCACGGTCAAGACGAGAAACCTCCAACACATATGGGGGAAACAAGTATGACAAGTCTAAAAACTTTAATTGGAAAAGAAGTGGTTATCGATCCCGATGTGATCGAAGCCCTTGCAGCATCTCTGCGTGGAGGCGTCTTCTCGGACGGGGATGTCGAGTATGACGAAGGCCGCGTAATTTGGAACGCAATGGTCGATCGCAAACCCGGGCTTGTCATTCGCGCGATGGGTACGAGTGACGTCCGAAATGCAGTCAATTTTGCCCGGGACAATGGCCTATTGATTGCCATTCGTTCAGGCGGGCATCAGATTGCCGGTCACGCTGTCGCCGAGGGCGCATTACTTTTGGACTTGTCACATATGCAATCCGTTCGCGTCGATCCAACTGCAAAAACGGTCCGTGTCGAACCCGGTGCATCGCTTGGTGACGTCGACACGGAAACACAAGCACATGGTCTGGCACTGCCGATGGGCATTAATTCCACGACAGGTATCGCAGGATTGACCTTGGGTGGCGGATTTGGATGGATCACTCGAAAATTCGGGATGACAATCGACAACCTGTTATCCGTGGATATTGTGACTGCCGACGGTGAATTGCTGCACGCAAGCGCCAATAAAAACCCAGATTTATTTTGGGCCGTGCGCGGCGGCGGCGGGAATTTTGGTGTCGTCACATCGTTCGAATTTCAGCTTCATGACGTCGGCCCGGAAGTGCTGGCAGGTTTGATCGTCCACCCGCTTGAAGATGCACCGGAACTTTTGCGAGAATTTGACAAGATCGCCAATTCTTCACCGGACGAATTGACTATTTGGGTGGTGATGCGCAAGGCACCGCCCCTGCCCTTCCTTTCTGAGGACTGGCACGGAAAACCAGTGCTTGTATTCGCGGTCTGCTATATTGGCGCTCAGGAAGATGGAGGAGAGTCTCTTAAACAACTTCGCGCCCTTGGAAACCCAGTGGCGGATGTCATAGGCCCTTCCCCCTTCGCGGGCTGGCAGACGGCCTTTGATCCATTGCTAACGCCAGGCATGCGAAATTACTGGAAGAGCCATGATTTTGACAGTCTGCCTGATGACGCAGTCGCGGTGCTTCTGGATGCGATTGGATCACTGCCAGATCCAAACTGCGAAGTCTTCATCGCACATGTGGGTGGCGCAATGGCGCGGGTGGCGAACGAAGCCACTGCATACCCGCAACGGTCCTCGCATTTCATCATGAACGTGCATACGCGGTGGGAAGATGCTTCAGGTGATGACGCCTGCATCGGATGGGCGCGTCAGCTCTTTGATGATACGGCTAAATATTCAACCGGGAGCGTCTATGTGAATTTCATGCCTGATGATGAAGTTGAGCGTGTCACAGGTGCATACGGGAACAATATGGACCGCCTGATCGATGTGAAAACTCAGTATGATCCGGGAAACCTGTTCCGCCTGAACCACAATATCAAACCCCGCTAACATCATGGGTCGCTGATGAACGAGGATATTCGTTTATTTAAAACAATGGAGTAATGCAAAATGCCAATATTTCAGAAACTTGAAGACGCGATAAAAAACCGTGACGCTGAGGCATATATTGATTTGCTGTCAGATGGCTGCGTTTTTGTTCGACACCAAAATGGTACGCAAATGAACAAGGCGCAAATGTCTGAAATGCTACGCATGATGATGCAGTCCGAAAGTGCAAGCTTGGGAAGCCGTCGATGTATATATGAGAATGATGATATTCTGATTATCCATTCGGTGAACGACTATCCCGATGACACGCGGGAAGCCGTCCTTGCCGCCTATAGCCTTCGGGACGGACAGATAACTCGGCTCGAGACCGGAGCGACACCACTCACGAAATGAACCATCACGATCTGTGCCCAACGGCTGGATCTTGGACATGCCTCACTGCCCTCAGATCTAGGGTGGTGAGGCATATTTGCGCGGGCTTTCAATCTCAGCACTTAACTCATGAAGTCACAGGCTTGATTAACGTTCCAAGATAATCTCTGGTTTCCTTATCCCAATCATCGGCATCTTCCCCATGCGCGATCTGAGCGTGAAGTTCCATCAGCTTCCAGATCTCATCCTTGGTTGACGCGACAACAACGCCCGGACAGGCTTCCATCCCGTCACAATCTTTACATGCGTATGAATAAGCCTTGGTCATTTTAGTCCCTCCTATTTGGCCCATAATAGCATTTTCCGGCGAGAATCCCAAACCAGACGAGCGAACAGGCACGTCTAATGCGCGTGCCTGCCTATTCCTGATAGAAGCATCTCAACAACGAGACACGGACCCATCCATCACATCATAAATGACCTAAACGGGGCCTTCGTCGCAGCCCTCACAACCTGCACGGCAAGGTTGAGTTTTGGGAATAACTATGTTCCTCTGATACAAAACCACAAATGGCGACAGGACATCCAATGATCATCCCCACAGTCACCCCCCTTTACGCAGGCCTACTTGGTTTGCTCCTCGTATTTCTTAGCAGCAATGTCATTGCCCGCCGGTACGGCGCGAAGGTCTCGCTTGGTTATGGGGACGATAAGCTGCTCAACAAACGTATCCGTGCGCATGCTAATTTCATCGAATACACCCCTATGGGCCTCCTGCTGCTGCTTCTGACCGAATTCCAAGGGGCGCCTCTTTGGGTCTCTCATTCCCTCGGTCTTATGTTGCTGGTTGGACGCCTCATGCATGCATATGGCATATCGGCCGAACCCCAAATTACCGGCCTGCGCAAAAACGGCATGGTCCTCACCTTTGCCATGTTGTTCTTCGCGGCCCTCTCCAATATCGGTCACGCGGTATTCTGAGGGCGTTTCGTAAAAAATCTGCCCCTCAGATGCATTTTCTACTTGCGGCCTGAGGGCAGACTTAATAGATGAAGCCTCACCGGAAGGACGCGGGCGTAGCTCAGGGGTAGAGCACAACCTTGCCAAGGTTGGGGTCGAGAGTTCGAATCTCTTCGCCCGCTCCAAATACACTAACCCAGTGTGTTTGGTTAAGCCTTTCGGAATGGATGCGGGCGTAGCTCAGGGGTAGAGCACAACCTTGCCAAGGTTGGGGTCGAGAGTTCGAATCTCTTCGCCCGCTCCAAATAAACTTACCAACATGATAGATATATAAAGCAAACCGCCCGCCCCGCGGGCCGGTACAGCTTTCATCTACACACACCCAATATTGACCGCCCTGCCAAACAGGTCGGTGACTCGCACTGCTATGGGTAACAATAACCGCGCAACACAGCCTTAAACCTATGTTCAAAGCTTTCCGTTTCGGCAAATAAAAATGGGTGCATCATTTCTGATACACCCATCTCATTCTTTAGATCAGTTCCCAGTGAAGGGACGAACCTTATGCAAGCGCGATGTTGGAAGCGCTTTCACGGCCATCACGGCCAGGTTCGATGTCAAAAGTAACTTTTTGATCGTCAGCAAGACCAGTCAGGCCAGCGCGTTCAACAGCTGAAATGTGTACGAACACATCTTTGCTGCCGCCGTCTGGAGCGATAAAGCCGAAGCCTTTAGTAGTGTTAAACCATTTTACGGTGCCAGTAGCCATCGTATTTCTCCTTTTAAAGCTGCCCACAAGATGCGGCAGGTCGGCTAAGTCAATGCAAGATCGTAAGACTGAGCCGAAAGGAGCAGTGTTGTCGATAGAGGTAACGTCGCAAGCACCACATGGGCATTTATGCGGCAAAATACAAGGAATTTTTTGGAATTGGCCCCAAAATAACATTTCACCCACCGCCCAATACTTGGATATTTCAATTATATTACAACGCACTAAAGTCAGAAATGTCCAGCATTTTTGCTATTTATATTTTTTAAAAAATCTTTGAATTGTGATGTATTTCCGCAGGGTAGAGCCTGATTTTCACTCCCCGATCACGGCTAAAACCCACATCAAACTATAGAAATACCCTCCGGAATTGGCCCAAAATAGCGCCAAAATCACTTCTGTTCACCTCATCAAAAGTCACAATTCATCTCATAAGGCAGCCGGTCCCTCGTCCCCCTCCTCCGAGATAGGCACTGAAAGCCCTATTTTATGACGCCCCATAGCGACTGAGGTGCGGAAGCGGCGCACGTTAGAACTATCAAAAAACAGTCGTTTGGTCAGCCGCTCGAACTGGGCCATATCGGCTGCGGTGCAGATCAGGCAAAAATCCGCGTCCCCGGTCACGTAATAACATTGCTGAACCATTGGTTCGTTCTGAACCCGACGTGTAAACGCATCAATCTGGTCCTGGCGTTCGCGTTCAAGTTCAACCATTACAATGAAGGTCATATCCGCCCCAACCTTGGCTGGGTCCACAATTGCAACTTCACGCATGATAACGCCGTTGGTGC
>MAAC01019018.1_pt1 | contig 95709 bp, 81 predicted proteins | sample 1115981 | NCBI WGS metagenome assembly MAAC01 (sample SAMN04961126, study PRJNA320927) | seawater metagenome | isolation source: sample BD02T64 sea water enriched with oil for 64 days | place: USA:Gulf of Mexico | collected 2013-07-27 | reverse complement strand
AATTTAAAATAATAAAAATATTCTGTGCCTTTAGACAAAGCAAGACATATCGTAACAAGTATTAAAAAGGGAGATATTAAACCTATTTACTTTTTAATGGGGGAAGAAGCATATTATATTGATGCTATTTCAAAATTTATTGAGGACACTATTCTTTCTGAAGAAGAAAAGGGGTTTAATCAAACTGTTTTATATGGTAGAGATGTCAATATAAGCGATGTTATTAGTACTGCAAAGCGATTTCCAATGATGGCCGAACGGCAAGTTGTTATTGTAAAAGAAGCGCAAGATCTTTCTAGAGGTATAGATAATTTACTTCCGTATATAGAAAATCCGCAACCTACAACGATCCTAGTATTTTGTTATAAATACAAAAAACTAGATAAACGTAAAAAGATATATAAAGCGATTGATAAAGCAGGAGTTTTATTCGAAAGTAAAAAACTCTATGACAATCAGGTGCCCGATTGGATTCGAAAAGTACTTGCAGGAAAGAAATATAGCATTTCTCCAAAAGCATCGCAGATGTTGGTAGAGTTTTTAGGTAATGATTTGGGGAAAGTTAATAATGAACTTGAAAAATTGCAACTTATCTGCAAACCTGAAGAGCAAATTACTGCACAAATAATTGAAGAGAATATAGGGATTAGCAAAGACTTTAATAATTTTGAATTACAAAATGCCATTAGTAATCGAAATGTGAAAAAGGCATTTGGTATCATTCAATATTTTGCACATAACCCGAAAAATCATCCACTTGTATTAACGGTATCCTTGTTGTTTAGTTTCTTTTCAAAAGTATTAAAATACCATGCCCTTACTAATAAATCTCAGGCCTCTAAGGTATTGGGAGTTAGTCCGTATTTTATAAAAGATTATGAAATTGCTGCTCGTAATTATCCTATGAAAAAAGTGAGTGCCATTATTGCTTCCATTCGAGAAATAGATGTAAAAAGCAAAGGAGTAGGAGCCAGCCTTTCTCAGGGAGATTTATTAAAAGAATTATTAGTTAAATTAATGAATTAATTAGCCTCTTAAAGCTAATCTTCCACTACCCAATAATCCAATTGTACTAAAGGCTATTAGATATAATATTGCTGTTTCTCTAGCCATAATAGGATCTCCTTTATGTACGATTATTATCGCTACCAACATTAAAACAATTGGAGGGATGGTTGCCAGACGGGTTTTAACCCCAATAATAATTAATACGGTACATATTATTTCGGCAAATAGTACCAAAAGCAATGTGATTGTAGGTCCTAAGCCAACAGGATCTGTAAAATTAATGTTTGAAGAAAAAAGAATTTCAATCTTTTGAATTCCATGAACTAATAACATTACTGAAAAACCTACACGTAATATTAATAATCCTAAACTGTAACTGGTTGAAGTACTCATTGTTTTAAAATTGGTTTGTTGAAAATAAATGTACTAAATATTTTCTTATTAAGTCCATATTAAATCGATGGATGTTATTTGAGGTTTTTATGATTTTTATCATTTTTCCAAAGTACCCCCAACAGTACTTTTGACAAAACTTTAACAATTAATTAATTCAAATTTCAAATATGAAAAAAACAATTTTATTAGCGATTATCGCAATTTTTGCATTAACGAATATAAATGCACAAGAAGAAAAAAGCTCAGAAGGTCTTAAAGGAGCTTGGTGGGGACTAGGTCAGTTTGAATATTCAGATGACGAAGTGACTAGTTCATTTACACTTTTGCCGGCAGTAGGTACTTTTATTTCACCAACTGTAACTGTAGGTTTAGGTTTAGGATACACATCAACAACTGTTGAAGATGCTGATGCTTATGGTACTTTTATAGTGATGCCATTAGTTAGAAAATATTGGGGAGTTGCCGATAAGCTGTATTTATTTGGACAAGCAGATGTACCTTTAACATTTTCTGATGATTCAAGTAGTTTTGGATTTTTTGTTAAGCCAGGTATTGACTATTTTATTGGAGGACATTTTACAATTGAAGCTACTTTTGGTGCATTTGGGTATAATTCAGTTAGCCCTGATGAGGGTGATTCATATGGTAAACTTTCTTTAGGATTTAATACGTTTGATATTGGCTTCGGTCTCAAGTATTTATTTTAAAATATTTTAGCTCTTGACCAAAATATGTTTAATTAACCATTATTTAAAAAACCACTTAACTATGTTAAGTGGTTTTTTTATTAAATGTATTTTTGTACAAACGAATATAATATGCCAAAAACTAAAGCTTGGGTTTCAGCAGCTCGATTACGAACTCTTCCATTATCGGTTTCTGGAATAATAGTAGGTTCCTCACTTGGTGCTATTCTACCTTTTTGGAAATCTTCCATTTTTTGGTTAGCAATACTTACAACAATAGGTTTTCAAGTTCTATCAAATTTTGCAAACGATTATGGAGATGGAATTAAAGGGACTGATAAAGATAGAGTAGGAGAAAAACGTTTAGTTGCATCTGGAATAATTTCTCCTAAGCAAATGAAGCAAGCCATGATCCTAACAGCTATAATTACTATATTTATTGCGATACTATTAATATATAAGGCTTTTGGGAAAGATCATTTTCTACTTTCACTTTTGTTTTTTGGGTTGGGTATAGCTTCTATTATTGCAGCAATAAAATATACAGTTGGAAAAAAAGCCTATGGCTATTCTGGTTTTGGAGATGTTTTTGTATTTCTGTTTTTTGGACTATTAAGTGTATTAGGCAGCTATTTTCTTTTTACAAAAAGCTTAAGTTGGGATTTGCTTTTACCTGCAAGCACTATTGGGCTTTTAAGTGTTGCTGTTCTAAACCTTAATAATATGAGGGATAGACAAAGTGATAATGATCACAATAAAAAAACTTTAGTAGTTATATTAGGCGCTTCTAAGGCGAAAACATACCATTATGCTTTGTTGGTATTTGCTATGTTTTCTACATTACTATTTACCACAATAAACTTCCAAACCCCTGGACAATTTATTTATATCATAGCATTTATACCGATATTACTCAATATTAAAACCGTATATTTAAATAAAGAATCTAAACTATTAGATAGTGAATTAAAAAAGGTAGCCTTGAGTACATTTTTATATGCTTTGTTATTTGGAATTTTTTATTAAGTAGTTGGAAAGCATCGATAGAACACCATCAAATAAATAGTATTAATTATGAAAATTACATTTTACGGACAAAACAGTCTTGCCATAAACATTTATGGGACCCATATATTAGTTGATCCTTTTATTTCTGGGAATCCATTATCTAAAGATAAAGTGGATATTTTATCCCTTAAAGCAGATTATATTCTACTTACCCATGCCCATGAAGATCATATTTTGGATGCCGAGGCAATCGCTAAAAATACAGGTGCTAAGATTGTGAGTAATTATGAAATTGCGATGCATTATCAAGCCAAAGGTTTTGAAGTTCACCCAATGAATCATGGTGGTAATTGGAAATTCGATTTTGGAAATGTAAAATACGTAAATGCAGTACATACCAGTTCTTTTCCAGATGGCAGTTATGGTGGGCAACCAGGTGGATTTGTAATTGAAGGCGAACACAAAAATATATATATTGCTGGAGATACAGCATTAACTATGGACTTGAAATTAATTCCCTTAAATACAAAACTCGACCTTGCTATTTTACCCATTGGTGATAATTTTACCATGGGAATTGATGATGCTATAATCGCAAGTAATTTTGTAGAATGCGAAAAAGTATTGGGGGTACATTATGATACTTTTGGATATATAGAAATAGATCATGAAATAGCAAAGAAAAAATTCTATGATGCTGGTAAAGACTTAATGTTGTTGGAAATTGGAGAATCTTTAGAACTTTAAAAAAAAATCTCGCAAAGCCGCAAAGAAAATAATATACAATTAATGTCACCCTGAGCACAGTCGAAGGGTCTTTCAATGATAAAAGCAACTTTCAAAAAATACCCACTCCAATTTAAAACTCCCAGTGGAACTTCCAGAGGGATTTTAAAAACTAAAGACACTTATTTCTTAATTTTGAAGGATTCAGAGAAATTTGGAATAGGAGAATGCGGACTCTTTCGGGGATTGAGTGTGGATGACCGTCCAGATTATGAAGATAAATTAGCCTGGGTATGTGATAACATTCAAAAAGGAGAGCAGGAATTATATAATGAATTAGAAGATTTCCCTTCTTTGCAAATTGGGGTTGAAACAGCTTTTAGATCATTGGCAGCAAAGGATTCTTTTCATATATTTCCTTCAAAATTTACTAGTGGAGAAAGTGCAATTCCTATAAATGGCTTGGTATGGATGGGAGATTCATCTTTTATGAAATCACAAATTTCAGAAAAGCTAAAGCAAGGATTTACTTGTATTAAAATGAAGATTGGCGCTATAGATTTTAAATCTGAGTTAAATTTATTAAAATCGATACGAAAAGAATTTTCGGTTTCAGATATTGAACTAAGAGTAGATGCTAATGGAGCATTTTCGTATTCAGAAGCTTTGGAAAAATTAAAATATCTTTCAGAATTAGACATTCATTCTATCGAGCAACCTATTAAACAAGGGCAATGGCAAGAAATGGCTCGACTTTGCGAAGACACACCTCTACCTATTGCTTTGGATGAAGAATTAATAGGAATCTTTTCAGAAGAACAAAAGAAAAAGCTTTTAGAAACTATTCAACCACAATACATTATATTAAAACCAAGTTTAATAGGAGGATTTAGAGGAAGTGACTCTTGGATATCTCTATCGAAAAAAATTGGGATAGGTTGGTGGATTACTTCTGCATTGGAAAGTAATATTGGTTTAAATGCAATAGCTCAATATACCTTTTCTAAAAATAGTTTCTTACCACAAGGTTTGGGAACAGGAAGTTTGTTTACAAATAATATAGATTCCCCTTTGGAAGTTTGTAACGGAAAGCTGCAATACAATACTAATTTAAAGTGGGATCTAAAAAATATAATAATTCAATAATTAAACAATCTAGCAATTTATGTATATATCACAAGCTTTTAAATTTAAACATGATGCCTGGCGCTATTTAGTTGGAGTTCTTATCGTTTTTATTGTTGGCTGGCAATTAATAGGAGCAATCCCTTTTACTGTTGTTTCTTATTTTCAAGCAGAAAATTTAACAGAGTTTATGGAGGCAACAGAAACTGCATTTGCATCTCTATATCCATCTAAAAGCAATCTCTATTTATTATTAATGTTGACCACTTTTTTAGGAGGTATTGCAGCATTATTATTCACCATTAAGTTTTTGCATCAGCAAACTTTATTACAGTTAACTACTTCTAGAAAAAAAATGGATTGGGGTCGTTTTTTCTTTGGATTTGTATTAATTGCTTCACTTACCATTGGGATGACCATACTAGATTATAATAGCAATCCTGAAAACTATGAAGTCCAATTTGAAATGGTTCCCTTTTTAATCATGTTTGTGATTGTGATTGTTTTTATCCCTTTGCAAACCAGTTTTGAGGAATATTTTTTTAGAGGGTATTTAATGCAAGGTATCGGTATAGCTGCAGGTAATAAATGGATACCTTTAGTAATTACTTCAGTAATTTTTGGAGGATTGCATATGTTCAACCCAGAGGTTGAGAAACTAGGAAATATTGTAATGGTGTATTATATTGGTACTGGTTTTTTCCTTGGAATCATTACATTAATGGATGAAGGATTGGAGTTAGCATTAGGTTTTCACGCTGCAACAAATCTTGTTATTTCTTTATTAGTAACGTCAGATTGGACGGTTTTTCAGACCAATTCAATATTACTAGATCTCTCAGATCCTTCAACAGGATATGAGGTTTTAGTTCCTGTTTTGGTTTTATATCCAAGTTTGTTAGCAATTATGGCATGGAAATATAAATGGACAAATTGGAGAGAAAAACTTTTTGGAAAAGTGATTCCTCCTGTAGAAACCTTAATTATTGAAGAATAAAAATATTTATTTTGAAAACTCCTTGGAAATATATTCATCCTACTTTTAAACTAAATGGTTTGCCATACCAGTCCGATGGCTTGTATGAAATCGCTAGGGATTTAATAAATTCGGGGGCTCATTACGAAATTAGTATTGGAAAGTTTATTCAAGAATGGTTAGGCAGTAATGAGACAGTATTGGTAAGGACATCAGGGTCTACTGGAACGCCTAAAGATATAGAGCTTTCAAAATACAGAATGATTAACAGTGCAAAAGCAACAGGCACTTTTTTTAAACTTGCAGAAAAAACCACTGCATTATTATGTTTGCCTTCTAATTATATAGCAGGAAAAATGATGTTAGTTAGAGCGATGACATTAGGTTGGGATCTTCATATTGTGGCTCCAGAGAAGGATGCAATTACACAATATGATAACAATTACGATTTTGTTGCAATGGTTCCTTATCAAGTACATTTTTCTATTAATTCTTTAAATAAAATAAAAAAATTAATCATTGGTGGAGGCTCCATTTCTAAAGAATTAAATGATCGATTACAAGAGGTTAGCACCGAGGTTTTTGCAACCTATGGTATGACAGAAACCATCACCCATATTGCGGTAAGAAGAATTAATGGATTAGCAAAAACAATGGATTATACTGCATTGCCAGATGTTAAATTCACTGTTGATGATAGAAATTGTTTAGCTATTGAAGCTCCAGAAGTTTCAGAGGTTAAGGTGTATACGAATGATATGGTAAGATTGATTTCTCCCACTTCGTTTGAATATTTGGGAAGAATAGATAATGTTGTAAATAGTGGCGGTGTTAAGCTTTTTCCTGAACAGATTGAAGCAAAAATAGCAGCCTTTATAGATCGGCCTTTTATCATTGCTTCTGAAAAAAGCGATGCTTTGGGAGAACAATTGATATTGATATTAGAAGAAGATACCACCAAAGAAAAACCCAATTTCAATGAAGTTTTTTCAGTATTAACAGCATATGAACGCCCAAAAAAAATATATTCTTTTTCAAAATTTCCATTTACTGAAACTGGAAAGATAAAAAGGAAAGAAATATTAAATTCTCTTCAGAATTATAAAAAATAGTTTTTTTAAAGTAATCACATTTCGTTACATTGGGATACCTTAAATATTTGTGATGAAATATATATGCTTCTTGTTTTTTTTATTTTCTATTACACTACCTGCACAAGTACTTTCTGAAAGAGATAGAGCGCTTTTAAAAGACGAAATTCTGGCGGATCGTTTTGACAATCTACTGCCACAGTTAATGGATAGAAATGATATAGATATGTGGATTCTTATTTCTAGGGAGTACAATGAAGACCCTGTGATGCGAACTATGTTACCCGCAAAATGGCTGAATGCAAGAAGAAGAACCATTATCGTATTTTATAGAAATAAAGAGGAAAATACTTTTGAAAAACTTGCGGTTGCTAGGTATGATATTGGAAAAAATATCACTTCTGCTTGGAACAAAGAAGAACAACCCGATCAATGGAGAGCTCTTGTTGATATTATTAAAAAAAGAAACCCAAAAAAGATAGGAATTAATATTTCTGAAAACTTTGGAATTGCAGATGGATTGGTTCAAACAGATTTTTCAGAATTTAAAAACGCATTGCCTCAAGTATATGTTGATAAATTGGTTTCTGCTGAAAACCTTTCCGTAGCTTGGATCGAGACAAGGTCTCAAAAGGAAATGGACTTGTATCCAACACTAGTTCAAATAACTCACGATATTATCGATGAAGCATTTTCTAGTAAAGTGATAATTCCAGGAAAAACTACAACGGACGATGTGGTTTGGTGGATGCGTCAAAAAGTAACGGATATGGGCTTGGAAACATGGTTTCACCCAACAGTAGATATTCAAAGAGATAATGAAGAATTAAAAAGCCATATTTATTCTTTTTCAAAAGGAGAGAAGGAGAAGCTAATTATTCCAGGGGATTTATTGCATTGTGATTTTGGAATTACTTATATAGGTTTAAATACCGATTGTCAGCAACATGCCTATGTTTTAAAAGAAGATGAAGTTGCGGTTCCTGAATTTCTTTCGGATGCATTTAAAAAAGGAAACCGAGTTCAGGATATATTCACCAACAATTTTGAAAAGGGTCAAACAGGTAATCAAATACTTTTAAAATCTTTAGAGGAAGCAAAAGCTGAGGGATTAAGACCTTCCATTTATACACATCCTTTAGGAGTTTATGGACACAGTGCTGGGCCAACTATTGGAATGTGGGATTCTCAGGGAGGTGTGACAGGTACAGGAGATTATCCGTTGTATTATAGTACAGTTTACGCTATTGAACTAAATACAACCGTTGAAGTTAAAGAATGGAATAAAGACATTCGTATTATGTTAGAAGAAGATGGTTTTTATGGAGAAAACGGATTTAGATATATAAATGAAAGACAAGAAGAGATTAAAAAGATTATGCATTAATCTGTGTTATTCTCCATATGTTTCCGGTTGTATTTATATTTGGTTGAATTGGTAAATGAAATTGAAAGATAATAATAATTAATAATATGTTGAAATTGCTTCAGAAACATGCTGTTTTATAAAATTTGCTTCTGCAGAAGTTAATTGAGCATTATAAGGAACTTGACCAATATACTGATTAGAAATAATATTAAAAATCATTCCAGACGCAAAATAGGTTCCGTATATATTAGGGTGAAGTCCATCAGGCCCTAATAAACTAATGGAATTATTTTCCACTTCAAAATCTCGCCAACCCAATCCAACAGGGATTACTTTAAAATTAGTTAAGTCGGATGCATCATTGTAAACAGTTGTTAGTTGTTCTGTCATTTCTGGTTGACCTTCATATGCCCATGTCATAAATAAAAATACATTAGTAGAAGAATTTATGAGTTCTTTAAATTCTAAAATGGAAGCTATTGTTTCTTCGGGGTTGATAGTTGCAATAACTCCATTTTCTTGTAAAATAATATAATCCCAGTCTTTACTATTTATAGCTCCTTCCGCAAGGCCATCCATTAAATGTTCTTTTAAGGAAGCCCCAGAAGTTGAAGCAGATTGCGTGTAAGCAATAACTTCAGGGTTGCCATTATCATAAAAATTTTGAACATGAGTTTCAATCCCACCATTGGCTATGGTTAAACTATTTCCAATAAACAGAATATTGATGGTTTCAGGGTTTTCTATATCATCAGTATTATTACCCTGTTGTGATGATGAAATTGGACTAAGATCATTATTACAAGAAAGTAATAGAAACAATAGAAAGAGGTTAAAATATTTCACGATGCATTTTTTCTTTTTTTAAATATACTAATAAATAGACTTCCCTCACTTAAATGCTGTGTTCACTCATTATAGGTTTTTTAAAAAAGCTTCGTAATGTAGTTTTATGTCATAATCATTTTAAACCACAGCGATATGAAACATTTATTACACATTTTAGCCATTGTATTTATTGCGATACAAGTACAGGCACAGGAAAGAACTATTACAGGAATTGTTACTGATAACTCTGGGCTTCCAATTGCAGGAGTTAATGTTATTGTAAAGAACACAAGTAATGGAATTCAAACAAATTTTGATGGAGAATACAAGTTGAAAGCATTTGTTGGTCAGACAATTGTTTACAGCTACATTGGTTTTATAACTGTAGAGAAACACATTAATGTATCAGAAAATGTTATTGACATACAAATGGAAGAAGATGCTGCTGTTTTAGAAGAAGTTGTAGTTACTGGCTATGGTATCAAAAAAGAGAAAAAGGCACTTGGATATTCGGTGAGTAGTATTTCGAATGAGTCAATATCAAAAAAGCTTTCTGGTAAATCTGCAGGAGTTCAAATTACAAATGCGAATGGGCTTTCTGGTAGTGCCAATAAAGTAATTATAAGAGGCATGAGTTCCTTTGAAAATAATGATCAACATTTTGTAAATGCTAATAAATATACAAACGATGAATCCTATGCTAGAATTGAAGAAAATACATTTAAGAATGTGCGGTTGGCACCACTCTCAACTTTTTCTATCGATGTAGATAAGGCTGGTTACAGTAACATTAGAAGAATGATAAACAACGGTCAAAAAATACCACAAGATGCTGTAAAAGTTGAAGAAATGATAAATTACTTTAACTATAAATATGAGCAACCTAAAGGGGAACACCCATTTTCTATAAATACAGAAATTGCATCTTCTCCTTGGAATAAAAAGACAAAATTAGTGCGAATTGGATTAAAAGGAAAAGATATTTCAAGTACTAATGTGCCAAGTTCAAATTTAGTATTTCTTTTAGATGTTTCAGGTTCGATGGATAGTCCAAACAAACTTCCATTATTAAAAGCATCTTTACGAGTGCTTTTAGATCAGCTTCGAGAACAAGATAAAGTTTCGATTGTTGTTTATGCAGGTGCTGCAGGGGTGGTATTAGAGCCGACTTTAGGAAGCAATAAAGAACAAATATTAAGAGCAATTAATAATTTAAATGCAGGAGGTTCTACTGCCGGAGGGCAAGGAATTGAATTAGCATATAAAATTGCTCAAGAAAACTTTATAGAAGGAGGAAATAACAGAATTGTTTTAGCAACAGATGGAGACTTTAATGTAGGTGCTTCAAGTGATCGATCCATGGAAGAATTAATTATTGAAAAAAGGAAACATGGTATATTTTTAACAGTACTTGGCTTTGGAATGGGAAATTATAAAGATTCAAAAATGGAAACTCTTGCCGATAAAGGAAATGGTAACCATGCATATATAGACACTATGCAAGAAGCAAGAAAAGTATTGGGAGAAGAGTTTTTTGGAACCATTTATACCATAGCAAAAGATGTGAAAATTCAAGTTGAATTCAATCCTAATAAAGTTCAGGCATATCGATTAATTGGATATGAAAACCGTTTACTGAATGATGAAGATTTTAAAGATGACACAAAAGATGCTGGGGAATTGGGTAGTGGTCATACCGTAACAGCATTTTATGAAGTGATTCCTGTAGGAGTAAAAAGTGATTATATAAAATTTGTAGATAGTTTAAAATATTCAAAAGCAACAATTAATAATTCAGATGAATTAGTAACCGTTAAATTCAGGTATAAAAAACCAGAAGATGATAAAAGTATGTTGATTGTTAAAACAGTTATGGATGATAATGTTTTATTTGAAGAAGCTTCAGAAGATTTTAAATTTTCAGCTGCCGTAGCATTGTTTGGGCTTCAATTAAGAAATTCTTCTTTTATTAAAACTAAAAAAACATCTGATGTTATTGCTTTAGCAAAAGCAGGGAGAGGAAAAGATGAAAATGGTTACAGAGCAGAATTTATTCGATTAGTAAAAAGTTTATAATTTTTTTGATGGTTGGTTTTTTTAGGACCTGCAAGGATGATTTTTCCTTGTAGGTCTTTTTTCAATTGGCGAAAACTCATCACTTCTCCATTTTCATATAATAATCAACAGAGTGTTTTCCAGATCCATAAAAGAGGAAAAATATACATAGCAATAATACTATACTGGATATTAGAAGGTTTGTAGTATTCATTTCGCCAACAAAATTAATTAATACTGCTCCAAATAAAATAGGTAATTGTGCTATTATGGCCCATCGGGTTAATAAACCAAAAAATATTAAGATACCACCAATTAAATGTGCGGGAGCAACATAATGTATGGTCAACATTCCACCAGCGAAATTTTTAAGAGGCTTTATAAGATTAATAAGAATTTCACTATTTGAAATAAAATCAATACCCTTATAAAAAAGGAATGCTCCTAATGCATAACGGATTAAATCTAGTGGAAAATATGTATGGGCATTAGCCCACTTGTTTAATGACTTAATAGTTCCCATGGCTGAAAATGTTTAAATATCCACCCTAAATTACTAAAAATTAACGTAATAATGAAATTATACTTGTATCACACCCATGTTAAATGGTTTTTCAATTGGGGCATGATTTGCAGCTTCTATTCCCATAGATATCCAAGTTCTGGTATCTAAAGGATCTATTACAGCATCCGTCCATATTCTGGAAGCTGCATAATAAGGAGAAATCTGTTCATCATAACGAGCTTTAATTTTATCGAACAATTCTTTTTCTACTTCAGGAGTAATCTCTTTCCCTTGCTTTTTTAAGGAAGCGGTTTCAATTTGCAACAATACTTTTGCAGCGCTATTACCACTCATAACTGCTAGGTTAGCACTTGGCCATGCAACAATTAAACGTGGGTCGTATGCTTTACCACACATAGCGTAATTTCCAGCTCCGTAGGAGTTTCCTATAACAATAGTAAATTTTGGAACTACACTATTACTCACTGCATTTACCATTTTGGCACCATCTTTAATAATGCCACCATGTTCACTTTTACTACCTACCATAAATCCGGTAACATCCTGTAAAAAGACTAATGGAATTTTTTTCTGATTGCAATTGGCAATAAATCGTGTAGACTTATCTGCACTATCACTATAGATCACACCACCAAATTGCATTTCCCCTTTTTTGTTTTTTACTAAGGTTCTTTGATTGGCAATAATTCCTACAGCCCAGCCATCGATTCTGGCATATCCAGTGAGGATAGTTTTTCCATAGTCTTTTTTGTATTCTTCAAATTCAGATTTATCTACCAATCTTTTGATAATCTCACGCATATCGTATTTATCGGCTCTGGATCTTGGGAGAATTCCAAAAATATCTTGAGGGTTTTCAGTAGGTTTAGCAGATTTTTCACGATTAAACCCAGCTTTATCATAATCTCCGATTTTAGAAAAAATATTCTTTATTTTATCTAAAGCATCTTTATCATCCTTGGCTTTATAATCTGTAACACCACTAATTTCGCAGTGTGTTGTAGCGCCTCCTAAAGTTTCATTGTCTATAGATTCTCCAATTGCAGCTTTCACTAAATAACTGCCAGCTAAGAAAATACTTCCAGTTTTATCCACAATTAAAGCCTCGTCACTCATAATAGGAAGGTAAGCACCACCAGCAACACAAGATCCCATTATCGCAGATATTTGGGTAATTCCCATACTGCTCATAATAGCATTGTTTCTAAAGATTCTTCCAAAATGCTCCTTGTCTGGAAAAATTTCATCCTGAAGTGGTAAATAAACTCCTGCACTATCCACTAAGTAGATGATAGGCAATCTATTTTCTATAGAAATTTCCTGAGCTCTTAGATTCTTTTTTGCAGTGATAGGGAACCATGCTCCAGCCTTTACTGTTGCGTCATTTGCAACAATTACACATTGTTTTCTGCTTACATACCCGATGACAACTACAACACCACCACTAGGGCAGCCTCCATGTTCTTCATACATTCCTTCTCCTGTAAATGCACCAATTTCAATACTTTTAGATTTTGGATCTAGGATATAATCGATTCGTTCTCTAGCGGTAAGTTTGCCTTTTGCATGATGTTTTTCAATTCTACTTTTTCCGCCACCTAATTTTACTTTGGTAAGCTTTCTTCGTAATTCTGAAACTAATAATTTATTGTGATCTTCGTTTTTGTTGAAGGTTAAATCCATTGCTATTATTTGCTTGGGGGCTAAAATACAAAACTTTCATTTCAAAATTTTAAATATAAAACGGAATATAATATGCCTCGGAAGTATATTCCTAGGAATATATAATTATTTGTTTTACATTTGTACCCGAATTTAAAACTATAATTATGAAACGTAACAAAATAATTTACTATATATCCACAGGATTATTAAGCCTGTTGTTATTGTTTTCTGCTGGGATGTACCTATTTAATAATGCGAAAATATCAGAAATGTTTAATAGCTTCGGATACCCGACTTATATTATTTATCCTTATGCAATCGCCAAATTATTAGCAATTCTTACATTGTGGATTCCAAATTTAGATAAGTTAAAGGAATGGGCTTATGCAGGATTATTTTTCGCCTTTATTCTTGCCTTTTTTGCACATTTTATGATCAGTGATGGAGAGCATATGGGAGCTTTAATAGCAATGATTTTATTGGTAGTTTCTTATGTCTTTAATAAAAAAACAAACAAATGAAAAAAAATATAGCCTTTGCTGGAAGTAATAGTAAAAACTCTATCAATAAGCAACTCGTTACTTATGTTGCAAATAAAATCCATAATGAGGAAACCCAAGTTTTAGATCTGAATGATTTTGAACTGCCTTTATATGGAATCGATTATGAAATGGAGCATGGAATTCCAGATAATGCTCAGAAATTTTTAAATTTAATAAAAGCATCTGATGGAATTATTTTGTCCTTAGCGGAACATAATGGAAATTATAGTGCAGCATTTAAAAATATTTACGATTGGATGTCTAGAATCGATGGTAAACTTTGGAGTAATAAGCCTATGCTTTTAATGGCTACTTCTCCTGGAGGTAGAGGAGGAGCAACTGTTTTAGAGATTGCAAAAAATACTTTCCCAAGAATGGGTGCGAATATAGTTGCAGACTTTTCTTTGCCATCTTTCCAAAACAATTTTTCTGAAAAAGAATTATTAGATTCGGATTTGAATGATAAATTGAACAATGAAATTAAAAATTTTGTAAAAGCAATACAATAACAAATAGCATGGGAGATATTTCAAAAGATATAAAAACAACCTTTCCTAATCATAAAGTGAAAGCCCTACTGAATATTATATATACTGCCAATTGGATTAGTAGTATTCAGAATGAGTTTTTTAAACCCTATGGAATCTCTCCCCAACAATTTAATATTTTAAGAATACTGAGAGGTGCAGGAAAAGCCATTAGTGTTCAAACAATTAAAGACAGAATGCTAGAGAGAGCACCAAATGCAACTCGTTTGATGGATAAACTATATGCAAAAGAGTATATCAACAGAATTCCTTGTCCAGAGGATAGGCGTGTGGTGCATATAGAGATAACAAAAAAAGGATTGACTTTATTGAAAGAGATAGACGCATCTTTTAAGGATGATTTGTTACATAATTTATCTGAAGAAGAAGCATTGCAATTAAGTGATCTTTTGGATAAAATAAGATAGCATTTTTTTATAAAAATAGTTTCCATGGAAACTAAAAACAAAACAATTATGAAATTAAATACAATAAAAAATGTGGGCAAAAGTGATTTTGTAAACATGGGTCCTATAAAATTGAGACAACCATTACCCACAAAAGAAATAGATATGGTGGACCCATTTATATTATTACATCATTATGGGCCATATGAGATAGATGAAGATAATAATCCTTTCGATTTGGGGCCTCATCCTCATCGTGGTTTTGAACCAATCACCTTTTTAATACAAGGAGAACAATTGCATAGAGATTCTTTAAACAACGAAAGCCTAGTTAAGGGAGGAGATGTGCAATGGACAACTGCTGGTAGAGGAATTATCCATGCAGAAGGACCCTCGAAAGAGTTTGTAAAAAGAGGAGGGACGTTAGAAGGAATTCAGTTATGGTTAAATTTACCTGCAGAAAAAAAGATGATACCAGCCAATTACCAGCATGCAAAAAATGAATCGTTTAATATTGTCTCTTCAGATGACAAAAAGGTAGAGATTAAAATAATAGCAGGAAGTCTTAATGAAACTTACGGAAAAATTTCAACCCAAACATCTGTAAATGCATTTATAATCACCATGAAAGAAGATGGTTATTATAAACTAAACATTCAAAAAAATCACCAATCGATGTTATATCTTTTGAATGGAAATGTAGCTATAAATGATACTATCGAATTAAAGAAGGATGAAAATCAATTCATTCAATTTAATAAAGATGGAGAAGGCTTTTCTATAAGTGCAAAAGCAAAAAGTCAATTGCTTTTTTTATCTGGAGAGCCCTTTAATGAAAAAGTGAAGAGTTGGGGACCCTATGTTATGAATACCCAAACAGAAATTATGGAAGCGATGAGAGATTATCAAGATGGTAAAATGGGATTTCTTCCTGCCTAGTAATAAAGCATCCATTTGGATGCTTTTTTTATTTAAAAACCCGATATTTGCTCTTCAACAAAAAACGGTGCTCCCCAACCTTCTTTGGGTAGTAACTTTGAAATAAAATGGATTATGGGAATGAATAAAAATACTGTACTAGCCTGGGCTACATTTATAATGATACTTATGGGACTATTATTAATCGCTTTAGGTGCATTTAGATACGATGATGTTGCTGGTTGGGGTTTTGCAACAGTAGGGATTGGTTTTTTCGCTATTGCCTGGGTGTTTAATGCTCTTAAAGGAAGGGTGTAAATAACCTTTTCTTTCTGTTTTTATTTCTTCTATTTTTTAACTCTTTTTAATTTATAATTATGTCCGACGATAAAAAAGTAATTTTCTCCATGTCTGGAGTAACTAAAGCATATCAAAATTCGCAAACTCCAGTATTGAAAAATATCTACTTAAGCTTCTTTTATGGCGCTAAGATTGGGATATTAGGTCTTAATGGATCTGGTAAATCTACTCTTCTTAAGATAATAGCAGGAGTGGAAACGAATTATCGTGGGGATGTTGTTTTTGCAGATGGTTATAAAGTTGGTTACTTAGAACAAGAGCCAAAATTAGACGAGTCTAAAACGGTTATTGAAATTGTAAAAGAAGGAGTACAGGATGTAGTGGATATTTTGGATGAGTACAATAAAATAAACGATATGTTTGGTCTTCCTGAAGTTTATGAGAATCCAGATAAAATGGAAGAACTCATGAACAAACAAGCAAAGCTTCAAGATGAGATTGATGCCAGTAATGCTTGGGAATTGGATACCAAACTAGAAATAGCAATGGATGCTTTACGAACTCCTGAAGGGGACACTCCAATTAGTGTTTTATCTGGAGGGGAACGTAGAAGAGTTGCTTTATGTCGTCTTTTATTACAAGAGCCTGAAGTGCTTTTATTAGATGAGCCAACCAATCACTTGGATGCTGAAAGTGTACATTGGTTAGAACATCACCTTTCTCAATATAAAGGAACAGTGATTGCTGTAACTCACGACAGGTATTTTCTTGATAATGTTGCTGGTTGGATATTAGAATTGGATAGGGGAGAAGGTATCCCTTGGAAAGGAAACTATTCTTCTTGGTTAGATCAAAAGTCAAGCAGAATGGCTCAAGAAAGCAAAACAGCTTCCAAACGTCAAAAAACATTAGAACGAGAATTAGATTGGGTACGACAAGGAGCGAAAGGACGCCAGACCAAACAAAAAGCACGTTTAAAAAATTACGATAAACTTTTAAGTCAGGATCAAAAACAATTGGATGAAAAATTAGAAATCTATATTCCAAATGGGCCTCGTTTAGGAACCAATGTGATAGAATCTAATGGAGTATCCAAAGCATTTGGGGACAAACTATTGTATGAAGACTTAAATTTTAATCTCCCACAAGCAGGTATTGTTGGGATTATAGGTCCTAATGGTGCTGGTAAAACCACGATTTTTAAAATGATTATGGGAGAAGGGACTCCAGACAAAGGAGAATTTTTAGTAGGAGAAACTGCAAAAATCGCTTATGTAGATCAAGCACACTCTAATATTAATCTCGATAAATCTATTTGGGAGAACTTTAGTGAAGGTCAAGAATTAGTCATGATGGGAGGGAAGCAAGTAAATTCTAGAGCTTACTTAAGCCGATTTAATTTTGGAGGTTCTGAACAAAACAAGAAAGTTTCTATGCTATCTGGGGGAGAAAGAAACAGATTGCATTTAGCGATGACTCTTAAAGAAGAAGGAAATGTTTTGTTATTGGATGAGCCTACCAACGATTTGGATGTAAATACCCTAAGAGCTTTAGAAGAAGGTTTAGAAAACTTTGCAGGATGTGCCGTTGTAATTTCTCACGACCGTTGGTTTTTAGATAGAGTATGTACACATATTCTTGCTTTTGAAGGCGATAGTCAAGTGTATTTCTTCGAAGGTGGATTTAGTGATTACGAAGAGAATAAGAAAAAACGTTTGGGTGGAGATTTAATGCCAAAACGAATTAAATATAAAAAGTTGATTCGCTAATGAAACTTAATGGGATAAAAGTAATTGCCTTTGATGCCGATGATACTTTATGGGTGAATGAACCATACTTTAGAGATGCAGAAGAGGAGTTTTGTGAGCTTTTAAAAGGGTTTATGCCGAAAGAAGAAAGTCATAAAATTCTTTTTGAAATTGAAATGAAAAATCTCCCTACTTACGGTTATGGCATCAAGCCTTTTGCTTTATCATTAATTGAAGCAGCGATATTAGTTTCTAAACAAGAAATTCCAATTTCGATAGTTTCAAAATTAATTGCCATTGGTAAAAGAATGCTTCATATGCCTATTGAGTTAATTGATGGAATTGAAGATACTTTAAAAGAGCTTTCCAAAAAATACCGATTGGTGATGGCAACCAAAGGAGATTTATTAGATCAAGAACGAAAACTAATAAAATCTGGACTAGAAAGTTATTTTCATCATATTGAGGTAATGAGCGATAAAACGCCAATGCATTACAAAAAGTTAATCCAACACTTAGATTGTAATCCCACAGAGTTTTTGATGGTTGGAAATTCGATGAAATCGGATATCCTACCCGTATTGGATATTGGGGCTTATGCAATTCATATTCCATTCCACACTACTTGGGCACATGAAATGGTTGCAGAAGAAGTTCAACATACTAATTTTCAAGAGCTAGAAACAGCTTCAGAGATAATAGACTTGCTATGATCTCCTTTTTATCATATTTTTAATGGTTATCGTGTTTGTATAAGATTTTTTGCGTTGATTAAGCAACTAATTTAGTAAATACAAACTGAATAGAAAATCCTCAGGAATTTTCGTAATTAAGCTTGTACTAGCAATTAATTTTATACGGTGTTGTGAATCGTTTATTCAGAATACTTTCCTATAAATTCAGAATAATCTTATTGAAAGGAGCATTATTTGTTTTTTGTGTATTTCAAGGTTGCTCCACCATGTTCAATTGTAAATCCAAGGACATTGTTTTCATCATCCATTTCAAAAATTTGATAAACATTCAGGCTTTGCATGTAAGGCCAAAAATGGGTGTCTGAGGTAGGTACCAATTTCAAATAAAATTGACCAACACTTTTAGAAAATAGTTGACCATTTTCGATAAAAATTTCTACATCGCTTTTGCCTTTTAAACTATACGTCCCCACGTATTTTTCTAGTTGACTGAAAGAAAGTATTGGTGCCTTGGCTTTTTCATCGTAGAAAAGAGGATTAATTACCCAATCCGCAATTTCATCTGTGATGTATTGATATAAGTCATATTGTTTGAATAAGCCTACAATTGCATCATCCATTAATATTTCCTCGTTTGATTTGCCTTGTTGCCTTAATTCAAACACGCGATTGGAAAATCTTGAACGAAGTTTTTTTTCATTGTTCAAATCTTCTCTGTTGCTAATAATTTTACCTGTAGTATTTCCAGAAACGTATTTGGTGTTCTGATCACCCATCTCTAAAGCCATATCAATGCCATTAAAATGACCTTCTAGCCCAAAGGGACCTTCTATTGTCATCCATTGGCTTCTATAACTGTCGGACATAAAAGTTGTATTAGCATTTTCAATGTGAATGTTGATGTGGCCAAATGAATGCCCCAAACTCCTATAGGCAATGATTGATTCCGTTCCAATATCCAAAGAGAATTTATCCTTAAATAACAATTGAGTGTGGACGTTCCTATGGTACACTATATTTTCATGTGAAATAATCAGTACATCCTTGTCCTTGAAGTACCAATTGGCGGCAATGTTATAATTATCCCAATTACTGTTAATGACATATTTTACGGGCATATCAGAAATCTTCTGTAATGCATTCATAAACTGATCCACTTCATCCCCGCTGAATAAAGGATTGATGAGCAATAAGCCTTTCTCACCAATAATCACTCCCATATTCGACCTACGGGCAGGTGAACTCCCTGTACGAGTGATGATATAAGCGTGGTCACTTAATTGGGTGTGCTCATATTTTATCTTTTCACCTTGACTAAAGGCGATTGACGGAAAGAATAAAATAAGTCCTAGAATTGTTAAAATGTATTTTTGTAATCTCATGTTTGTTTTTTGTTATTTAATGATTCACAACTTGTTATATCATTACTAAAGGTACTATGTATCCGCATAGGTTTCGTGATAAACGTACCTTTATTCAATTGCTATTATTGAATTAGCACCTTTTTCGAAATTGTTTGTATCCCATCTTGAATACTAACAAAATAGACTCCAGCTGAAATTCCTTCTCTAGAAAATGTCATTTTTGAGGAATCACCAAGATTTCCATGAAACAACGTTTTTATTTCTTTTCCAGAACTATCATAAAGTTTAATAATCCCTTCCGAAGAGATGTGATGATCAATTGTAAATTCAGTTTGTACAGGATTTGGATAGATTATAATATCTTCTGATGCTATAAAATCATCTTCCATACCAAGTATAAGACCACTTAGATTATAGCTATGCAGAGATCTTCCAAAAGTACCCGCATATAGCATATTAGTAGGTTCATGTAATTTAAGGTCTCTTATAATGGTTAAAGGAAGCTCGTTTCCAAGTATATTCCATGTACCGCCATCGTTTTCAGAATACCAAACATTTAAATCTGTTGCTAGAAAAATATATTCTTCAGAAGAATGTAAAATAACATCATTAACAGGAATACTCGGCAAATTGGAAGAGATATCAATCCAATTTTGTCCACCATCTGTAGTTTTATAAATATGAGGAGTATAATCTAAAACACCGAACCCAGAAAAGGTTGCATACAATACCTGATCATTACTAGGAGAGATAGCAAGTGAGGTTATATATCTATCTGGTAAATTATCGCTAATAGTTTCCCAGGTAATACCTGCATCAAAAGTTACATTTAATTTACCATCATCACTTCCAGTGTAAATAACATCCAGATTATTATAAGAAGCTGCAATTGCAGTTAATGTTCCGTATGCCAACGAACCGCTTGGGTGCTGGCCATTTGTAAGGTCTGGACTAATAGCAGTCCAAAGTGCTGCATGAGTAGAGGAATACAATTTATTTGCTCCAAAATACACAATTTCTGTATTAAATGGAGAAATGATAACTGGAGTATTCCAATTGGTTCTGTCATAATCCAAACCACTTGTTGCGGAAGCAAAAGAAGCTCCTCCATTAACGGATCTACCTAAGTTTCCCCATTGAGACTCAACATAGATATAGCTATTATCTTCTGAATCTACATTTACATGAAAACCATCTCCACCCCAAACAGAATTCCAATCATTTGTTCCTGCGGTTGTTGTTCTAATAGTATTATTATCTTGAGTACCTCCATACAATCTTTCCGGTTGTGTTTGGTCTACCTCAATATTATAAAATTGAGTTATTGGTAGGTTTTCAAAATGAAACCAAGTAGTGCCTCCATTTTCTGATAAATAAGCTCCACCGTCATTTCCAGCGAGTATAAAATCATTATTATTTCTAGAATATTCTAGGGCATGGTGATCTACATGCATTCCCGAAACCGATTGCCAGTTATCACCACTATTAGTAGTCTTTGCAATTCCTTGCCCAAGAACATAAACTTCATCAGGATCTTCTGGATTAATTCTAATATTTCCAAAATACCAACCAAATTGTGAGTCAATACCTAATAGGTCATCTAGAGTAACCAATATCCAATTGGTACCATTATCTATAGATTTATAGAGTCCATTAAATTCATTAGTGATTTCGTTGGTGGTATATCGAGCGTAAACAATGGATGGGTCAGACTCTGATATTGCGATTCCAATTCTACCTGTTTGTAAATTAGGAGCAGGTAAACCATTAATAGCACCTAGTTCTTCCCAAGTATCGCCTCCATCTAGGGATCTATGAATTGCTGAGGTTTCCCCGCCATAAGATCGTTGCCAAGGCTTACGAGTGCGTTCCCACATAGATGCAAAAATAATATCGGTATCGTTATAATTAATTGCAACATCTATTGCTGCAGTAGAATCGGTTACAAATAATACTTGCTCCCAATCGTCTCCACCATTGGTAGTTCTGTAAATTCCTCTTTCTGAGTTATAACCATAAAGCTTTCCTGTAGCCGCAACAAAAACTCTATCGGGATCTGAAGGGTCTACAACAATACGCCCAATATGATTACTTTCTGGTAATCCCTTGTGGATCCAGTTTTCTCCAGCGTCATTAGATCGATATATTCCATTGCCAAAGAAAGCTCCAGATGTAGCACTACCATTTGCCTCGCCTGTTCCAACATAAATACGTTGTGAGTTTGAAGGTGCGATGGCAATATTACCTATGGAAGGTTTGCCAATATCATTAAATATAGGAGTCCAGTTTTGACCTCTATCTGTGGTTTTAAAAACTCCACCAACTGGTGTAGTTACATAAAAAATATCATCGCTATCTGGTGAAATAGCAACATCGGTAATTCTCCCTCCGGTATTTAATGGGCCAACAAGTGTCCAATCTGTTCCTTGTGAAGCTCTATTTTCTATTATAGATTTAGATTGCGCAATGGCGCTTTCTATAGCTTCAGAATTTATAAAATTGTTAGGATAGGCTCTTTGATTATACATCCATTCGCTTGGATATTGTTCTTGCAAATTGGATTGCTCAAGAGCTACACTAGAATTATTCTCATTGTTTTTAAAAACTACTATAGAAATGATAGCTACTAAAGCAACTAAAAATGATGGAAGATAAATCCTTTTCATATTATATTTTTTTCAAATATAATAAGAACTTTGGGATAGACTTGTAAATAGTTAGCCTTGAATTAGGATAATCTACTAGTTTTAAGGATTTAACTTTTTTCCATAAAGTAGTCATCCATGATATAACCATTACCAATGTCCATTACGATAGCTTTTATTTTCTTGAAACCCATTTTCTCATAGGCTTTAATAGATGCTGTATTGTATTTGTTTACAGTTAAAGAAATACTCGTAAATCCCTTTTTTTCTGCTTCATCTTGAATAAATTTCATAGCAGATTTACCAAAACCTTTTCCTCTTGAAGAGCTTAAAACATAGAGCTTACTTAAAAATAAGGAATCGTTTTTTTTAGAATAAGAAAGATAACCAACATTAGTATTTTGATTCTTAATAATAAAATAAGAAGCGCCATCCAAGATTTGTTCTTTTATTGCTTTTGCAGATTGAAATTTTTCAAGCATATAATCCACTTGCTGAACCCCTATAATTGAAATATAATGTTCTTTCCAAATTATTTCTGCCAAACTAGCTATCGTGTTATAATCTAATTCGGTATTTGCTAAAGTAAATTTGGTCATTGTTTTTTTATTTGGTTTTCATTAAATTATCACCTTCTCTTTCAAATCTTATTTTTCGAATACCAAACGGAGTATCCCATTGCTTTACTTCTCTGAAGTTCATTTTTTTATACAATAGACTAGCTGGTTCATTTTCCACTCCGGTTTCTACCATAAAGGTTTTCGAGGTGTAAAAGGTTAAAACAAATTCCATTAATTTTCGAGCAATTCCTTTTCTGAAAAAAATAGGGTGTACTACTAAACTTTGAATATGCGTAACTTTTTTATTATGATTGATTTCGATAACTCCAGCTAATTCTTCTTTATCGACAAAACCATAAAAATCATTATCACTTTTAATATAACTCTCCAAACTTCTTTTTAAGGGAGGGAAATCTATTGCATTCAACAATTTTGCTTCCACAGCATAGGAAGCCTGAAATACAGTCCGTATTTGCTTAGAAACCTCCGAGTCTTTGTTATTTAGTCGTTTAATCATTAAATTAAAGTTATGTAGTTTTTCGACTCCTTTCCATTTTTTTATAGAAATACTCGATTAAGAAACTAACTATAATAATTCCTATAGCGATATAAACATCTGTTTTACTTTCAGAATAATGTTGAATGAGCAATGCCGCCATAGCTACAAAGCAAAATATCGCTCCCAAAAGTGGAATACTTCTTTTCGCATTAATTTCTTTCGAGAGTTTATAACTTGTTAAATTCACCACTCCAAAAATCAATAAAAACCCTGCACTTCCTGCGGTGGATATGCTTTCTAATTGTAAAGTATTTACTAAAATCAATGTAGCTATTGCCGTAATAAATAAGCCTATTGGCTGATTCCATAACATACAAGTAAATTGTTTGGGCAATTCATCATCTTCTGCAATCTCATAATTTACTCTACTGCCCCCGTAAAGAGAAGCGTTTATTGCTGAAAATGTAGAGATTAATGCTGCTATTGTTATTATTGTAAAACCAACTTTGCCAAGCATAGGTTTAGCTGCTTCTGCTAACACATAATCTTGAGCAGTTGCAATTTCACTAAACTCTAAGGAACCAACTGTTATTGCTGCAATAACAACATATAAGAATATCACAAAGATTACAGACCAATAATAGGCTCTTGGTATATTTTTTTCTGGGTCTTTAATATCTGGTGCAGCATTGGCTATAAGTTCAAAACCTTCATAAGCAACAAAAATCACCATTCCTGCGGTAAGTAGTTTAAAAGGAGATTCCCAATGTTTGGAAGATAATTGTTCTATGTGTGGATTTCCGAATAAGCCATACAAACCAAACCCAACAAAGGATAATAAAATAATGAGTTTAATGATTACAGCATAAGATTCTATTTTTCCAACCACAGAAATACTGTAATAATTAATAGCTGTTGCAATTATAATTATGGAAGAAGCATAAATGTGAGAGTCTAATACTTTGTTGCTAGTAAGTTCATATAAATTTGGAGCATAAGAACCAAATGCGGAAGCATATAATGCCAGCATAATAATATAACTAAACCAGAGTAAATTATTGATGCCGCCACTAAAAAGGCCAATACCAAATCCTTGATTGACAAACTTAACCGTACCACCTCTATCGGGATATTTAAGAGATAATTTTACATAGCTATAAGAGGTGATAAGTGCAATAAGACCTGCAATTAAGAAAGAAATTGGAGTTCCACCTTTTGCTAATGCAACAGCTAATCCTAATACTGCAAAAATACCACCACCGACCATTCCTCCAATACCAATTGAAATCGCTTCCTTTAATCCAATCTTTTTATTCATTCTTATTTCTTATTAAAAGATTTTCATCTCTAGTCCAAGTTTGAATTGTTTACCATTTCAAAAATAACCTCACCTCCATTTATTATATCATTATGCGATAATAATGTCTCATTAATAATTTTTCCATTTACGGAAACACTTTTTACATAAATGTTTTCTTTACTCTGATTCGTTGCTTTTATAGTCAAGGTCTTTCCATTATTTAAATGAATGATTGCTTCTTTAATTAAAGGACTTCCTAATGCATAATCTGTAGAGCCCGGTGTTACAGGGTAAAATCCTAAACTACTAAAAATATACCAAGCACTCATTTGTCCAGCATCATCATTACCACAAAGACCGTCTACGGTAGGAGCATACATAGTGTTCATTATCATCCGTACTCGTTCTTGTGTTTTTTCTGGATGACCTGTCCAATTGTATAAATAGGGGATATGGTGTCCAGGTTCGTTTCCGTGTACATAATTTCCAATTATCCCATCCCTTGTGATATCTTCATGTTTTGCGATATATTTTTCATCAATATCTTGTGTAAATAATGAATCTAAATGCATACTAAATTTTTCTTTTCCTCCCATCATCGTTACCATTTTATCAATGTTTTGTGGTACATACAAACCATAATTCCATGCATTATCTTCAATAAACCCTTGACCATGCGTATCCATAGGATCAAAGTCTTTTCTAAAATTTCCATCGGCTAATTTTGGACGCATATAGCCAATTTTTGGATCGTAAACATTATTATAATATTCAGAACGCCCCATAAACTCTTCTTCTGTAGCTTTGTTGCCAACCTCTTTTGCTATTTGAGCAATACACCAATCGTTATAAGCATATTCTAATGTTTTAGAAACGGAAGAATGGCTTTTATCATCTGGCACATATTTATAATCTATATAATCCCCAATGCCATCAAAATAACGAACAGTTGCAGTATTTACGGAAGCTTGTAAAGCGTGTTTAGAATCAAAATCACCAACATTTTTCACCATAGCATCGGCAATTACCGAAGTAGCATGATACCCAATCATACACCAATTTTCATTTGCATAATGACTCCAAATGGGTAGCATATTGTGAACACTTTGATCGTGATGTGCAAGCATCGATTTTATCATATCGTTATTGCGCTCTGGTTGTGTAATATTAAATAATGGATGTAAGGCGCGGTAAGTATCCCAAAGTGAAAATACGGTATAGTTTGTAAAATCCTCTGATGTATAAATATTTTGATCTAAACCACGGTATTGACCATCCACATCTTCATATAGTATTGGGGATAAGTTGGTATGATACAAGGCGGTGTAGAAGTTGGTCTTATCTCCATCTGTTAATGTTGTAATTTCAATTTTTGACAATTCCTTATTCCATTTAGCTTTGGTTTCTTCTCTGGTTTTATTGAAATCCCAATGTGGAATTTCCGTTTCCAAATTCTTTAAAGCACCATTTGTACTTACCGACGATAATGCAAATTTGATATTGATTTTTTCACCTTCTTTAGTATCAAAATTAAAATATGCTCTGATATCTTTTCCAGCTATTTCTGGAAAATTTTCCTCCTGATTAAAACGTCGGTAAAAACCATCGTAGGTAATAGCATCGTATTTTTTATGGCCATAACTTTTAAAAGGTTTTGAAAACTGCATAGCAAAAAACACTTTCTTGGTTCTTGCCCATCCCTTTGTTTGTCTATAACCAGTAATTAAAGAATCGTTCTCTACACGAATAAAGGTCCATACATTTTTATTGTCATGGTGATACACATTATAGACCATATCTAAAATAATATGAGCTTCTTCTGTTTTTGGAAATGTATATTGGTGAAACCCAACCCGATCACTTGCTGTGAGTTCTGCTTTGATGCTATAACTATCTAAATCTACCTTATAATATCCAGGAGAAGCTTCTTCTTTTTCGTGTGAAAATGTAGAATAAAATCCTTTTTCTCCTTCTTTTGTTTCAAGAGGATCTAAAACCAAATTCCCTGTTGTTGGCATAACTAGAAAGTCTCCTAAATCTGAATGCCCCGTACCACTTAAATTGGTATGTGCAAAACCTATAATAGTAGAATCTCGATGTTGGTAGCCTGCACAGTATTCATAGGTTTCTGAATTGTATTTGCCATCTTCGTTAAACATAACTTCAAAATTGGTTTGCGGACTCAATTGCACCATTCCAAAAGGTGCCGTAGCTCCAGGAAATACATGGCCCATTTTACTGGTTCCAATAAATGGATTTACATACGAAGTATAATCGATTGTTGTAGAAGTTAAAACTAACTTATTTTCTGAATTTAATTCGGAAGAGTCTTTCGTATTACAACTTAACACAAATCCTATGAGAACTAATAGTGCAATTTTTTTATACATGTGAAATGTTTTTTTTTGAATTTTTATAAGCATACCATAAAATATAGGCATAACAAATTATTATAATAATAAAGGCCGCTTTAAAACCAATAATATCTGTGAAATATCCATACAAAGGTGGGATAAGGGCTCCACCAACAATGGCGGTACATAGTAAACCCGATGCCTTAGGTTTTAATTCTCCAATCCCATCGATGGCTAAAGTAAAAATAGTTGGAAACATGATGGAATTAAATAAACCAACTGCTAAAATACTCCACATACTAAGCAAGCCAGTGGTGCCAATAGATAGTAGAATTAATGCAATTGCTAGTGTTGAAAATATTCCCAATACCTTCCCTGGTTTAATGATCTTGGTAAGATAAGATCCTATAAAACGGCCTACCATTGCTCCAGACCAATAGAAAGTTACAAATACACCTACAATTGCTTTAGTGTCGTTTTCGGCGAGATTAGAATTGAGAAACCCTTCAGCAATAGATTTCATAAAGCCATTTTCTTTAATGACTTCCACAAGATTCATGTCTAAAAAATAATTTACCAAGTAGCTTCCAATAGCAACTTCTGCACCAACATAAAACAAAATCCCTAATACTCCTTGCATCAAGTTTTTTTGTTTTAAGGCTTCCCAATAAGTTCCTGTTGAGGTTTCACTTATTAGTTTTGGAAGTTTAGCGAAAAGGAAAACACCAGCAATTAAAATGATAAATATTGCTAATCCTAAAAAAGGGTTTTGTACAGCAGCAGCTTCATTAGCTAAATAGATTTCTTTTGCTGATATTGAAAGTTCTGCAATTTCATCACTAGATTTTATTTTATCACTTAAAATAAATAAAGCACCAATGGCAGGAGCAATCGCTGTTCCTAGGGAATTGAAGGCTTGTGATAGATTCAATCTACTGGATGCGCCTTTTTCAGAACCTAAAACAGCAACATAGGGATTTGCTGCTACTTGTAATATGGTCATCCCACCCGCTAGTATAAAATAGGCTAACATAAAAATTCCAAATTCACGATAAGAAGCCGCAGGATAAAATAGCAAACAACCCAAGGCCATGGTAACTAAGCCTAAAATAATTCCTTTCTTATATCCAATTCTGGAAAGTATATAACTTGCTGGTATGGAGAGTAAAAAATAGGCTCCAAAAAAGGCAAATTGTACCATTCCTGCTTGAAAGTAAGAAAGTGTAAACAACTCTCTTAATCGAGGTATTAATGAATCTACCAACACTGTAATAAATCCCCAAAGGAAAAATAATGTAGTTAGTAATAAAAATGAGGAGCGATACGATTTAGATGGATTCATAAACTTGAAAATCAATTTTATATATAAAGAAGCAATATAGTAAATCGAGAAGAATTATAGAACCAGTATAAGATGTTGACAAAGCGTATTTTAGATCAGCCAATATAATGGGGTCTATAAATATAATCAAGTATTTTTTTATGAATTTGTAATAACCCTTTCTACACGTTCTGTTTTATCTTGTTTTGAAAGTGTTAAACGAACGATACTGTCTTTTAAAGCTTCTAAGTCGTGAGGAATATTAGCTCCTAAAGTAATAATGTCGCCACTTTTCAACAAATGTATCTTCCCTTGAATTCCAAAATTAATAGCACCTTCCAAAAGATGAACTATTATAGGATATGGAGCCTTATGCTCTTTCATAATTTGTCCTTGTTTTAAAAGGATTCTTATCTCTTTTGAAAATGAAGATTCTAAAAGCACCTTTGTTACAATTTTATGGTCGTTAAAATCTAAATTTTCATTAAATGAATCTATTTTCATATTTTTTTTAATTAGTTTTTACTCTATATATTTGTTTGCTTTATCACATTAATTAATTTCAGAATATCTTTCTCATCATTGAATACATTTACAGAAACCCTCAAATAATTTCCTCTTATAGAAGTGTAAATATTGTTTTTTATTAAATTATTTTTCAATAATTCCATGTTAATATTTGCAGGTAATTGAAGGGCAAACAAATGGTTTGAAAAGTATTTTTCTTTTTCAAAAGCGACACCTAAACTTTCTAAGTAATTGATAAGTGGTTGGATAAGCGACTTACAATATGCTTCTATTTCATTTGGCTTCCACTTCATTATTTGTTTTAGAGACTCCCTAAGCATCGGCATTAAAATAAAATTACTGGATTCTCCAACATTAAATTTCCCTGCATTAGATTGGTAGGTATCTTCATAGTTAGTCAATGCACTAAAGTTTTCAGAATTCACTCTATTCATCCATGATTCTTCCAGAGGTTTGCCTTGATTAAAATCATCATTAATATATGCTAAAGCTACTGAGTAAGGACCAAATAACCACTTATACGAAGCGCAAATTAAAGCGCTTATATTGTATTTGTTGACGTCCATTTTTAGGACACCAACAGATTGTGTTCCGTCGACAATAAATTTTGCACCAACCTTTTTACATTTTTGCCCAATTTTTTCCAAATTAAAGCGGATACCATTCATCCAATGAACAGAAGATATTAAAACAATGGAGGTTTGCTCTGTAATTTGGTTTATTAGATTGTCGTTCCAATTTTCACCAATTAATATTTGATCATCATCAGGATTAATTAATAAGAGTTCATTTGAGTTTTCCTTACACCATCTTTTAATTGAAAAATAACCACTTGGAAATTCATCTTGAATGGTAATAGCATTTCCATTCTTTTTTCCTTCAATGTTATTTAATACGGAACTGAAACCATAAGAAGTGGAAGGTATAATTGCTATGTTATTGGACGAAGAATTAATTATTTCAGCAAAATAGCCACGTACTTCTTCAGTGACATTAAAAAAATTATCAGCTATTATGTCTGATGGATTTCTTTCTTTAATTAATGCTTTAATACAGGCCTCTTCAGAAGATTTTAATAATGGAGCTTTGTAGGCACAATTTAAGTAGTGGATATTTTCCTTTATATTAAATAGATGCTTTTGACATTTCATATTATTAATTTATTACAATAGCCTTGTTTTTAAAGCTTTATCATTTTATAACATAAACATATGGATGACTATTTCAACGCATCCCATTCTTCTTTGGAGGCTTCAGATTTCTGATATTCCATTAAAACAAACCATGCATTATCTTTTTTTACTAGAAGCATTTCGAAATGTATGGTGTACTTCTCTTTAATTTTTCCATTATTATCTGTAGATGAGAATATGAAAATTCCTGTTTCATGTGCAGTGGTTTCATTTCCAATTCTTTGTGAAAAACGAAACTCAGCTTTATCATTTTGCTTGCCTTTCTTGGTATCATGGAAGCCTTTTTTCCAAGCAGCTAGCGCCTTTTCTATTGGTACGGAAGTTTTATTTTCCCCGCTTGTAAATACAACAACAGCGTCACTATGGTATAGCGCTTTATAGCCTTCAAAATCTCCTTCTTCTACCGTTTGGGCTAATTTTTCCCAATAATGATCCAATTCTGCCAATCGTATAGAATCTGCTGGGGATTCCATTTTAATAAGGGTTTTGTGTTTTGGATTGTTTGCCTTTGTAGATCCAATACTTACTAAAAGGATTATCGATATAAAGAATAGTGTTTTTTTCATGATTTATTCTTGAATTAAGAAACTAAGATAGGAAATTCAGATGCAATTAATTCTCTTTGTTGTTACCTGTTGTTTTTAACTTTAATATTAAATCAGAAACAAGATTAAAATCTTCTATAGTAGAAAAGATATGGTTTGTATCCATTCTAATAAAATTGTCTTTTAGAGTGATATTATTTGCATCAAATTTTTCAAGATCTTTTAAAATACTTTTTTCAAAATCAGTTGATTTATCTTTAGAAAGGCTGTCTTTTAATTTGTTCGAAGTTTTAAATTCAAAATTTTTTATAGCTAACCTATTTTCAAATTCTACAATAATAGATGTTTTGTCTGTATTTTGACCTTCGGCAGATTTCCATAATATTCCAATAAAACTAAAGGTGGCTATTTCATTGGTATAATTAATTAAATAATGAGATTGAATTACATTACCTTGATTACGTTCTTTAAATTTTAATTCTATGTTTTTTAACTTAGAATACTCTTTCCAAGTTTCTTCTATTTTATTCAAATTCATTTATTTGTATTAATTTATTGGTGAAGGTAATTACTTGATAGCAATAACAGCACTTGATGGACCAGTTAAAGGCATCACAGATGTACTGCTAAAACCAGCTTCTTTTGCCCATTGATTAAAATCTGAGGCTGTAAAATCAAAACCTTGTTCTGTTTCTATTGCCATATTTAATGACATCATTAAACCGAAAGCATTCTTATTTCTATCATCATCAATAATATTTTCAATAACAATAAGGGCACCTCCTTCCGGTAGAGCATTATAGGCCTTTTTAATTAACATTAGCTTGTCGTCAGTTCCCCAATCGTGAAGAATGTTTCCCATGGTAATTACATCTGCACGTGGTAATTCATCCATGAAAAAATCTCCTGAACTGACCTCTATTCTATCACTTAATCCCATATTTTCCACATTTTTTTTTGCAATTGGACCTACAGGAGGGAGATCAAATGAAGTACATTTAATATGGCTATTGTTTTTTGCAATATGTATGGAAAGATTTGCACCTGAACCACCTACATCACAGATTGTTTTATATTTTGAAAAATCAAAATCATGAGCTAGTTTCATAAAATTCCCTGCTTGTACACCACCCATACCATGTATGAATTCCCGTAGCCGATCTTCATTTGCGTAAATAGCTTCAAATAGTGGCTTGCCACCATTTTTTGTTTCATTTTGTGGCTTGCCTGTTTTTAGAGACTCTTCTAAATCATTCCAAAAAGGATACAATCTATTGTTAGCCATTTCTAATATACCACCCATATAACTTGGTTTATTTTTATCCAAGAACAAATTAGAATCTTCTGAATTTCCATATTTGGCATTCTCTTTTAATCCAGTACGTTTTAGGAATCCTAATGCAACTAAAGTGTCGAGAAAGTCAAAAAGAGATCTGTGATTTAGACCAAGATTATTTTGAATTTCTTTACCGGGCATATCTCCTTTTGCTAGATGTGTAAAGAGCTGTAAATTAACTGCTGTAAGTAAAGTTTTAGACGCCCAAAACCCCATTCCAATTTGCATTATTTTAGAGGGGTTAATTTGATTTTTATTTGCTAAATCCATGTTGTGGTTAATTAGGTTAATAAATTTATCTTCGGCTAATAGCCTGTGTATGAGCAGATGTTAAGTTTCAATAACAACTATTCGGTAAGTAATTTACAAAATAAAAAAAGAATAGCGGCTTGAGTTTAAATTCAAGTCGCTATTAATAATAAAACTTAGTGCGCTAATATTTTAGAATATAAATAACCTTATCTAGCTTTCTTTAATCTCTTTTCTGCTTTTTTTTCTTTAGCAGTTTTAGCAGGTTCTTTTTTTACGTTTTTCTTGGAGTCTTTTCCTTTTGACATAATATTTTCTTTTAAATGGTTGTTTTTATAAACCTATATATATGTGATTAATTGTGTTTGTAATTTACTCATTTTCTAATTATAAGTATTGTTAACTGCATGCTTTTTCATCATTTTTGGCTGGAAATATTTTTGAAACGATATATCCAACAATCATGGCCAAGGCAAAAGAAGGTGCTAGTACATCTAGTTCTTTAAAATAATCCCCTATTCCTTCCATATTCGATACCACAAACTTGAAAAATATTACTGAGAAAAAACCAGTAATCATAGATGCAATGGCCCCTTTTTCAGAATACCCCTTCCAGAAAAGAGAAAGAATAATTACTGGACAGAAAGTGGCTGCAATACCCGACCACCCAAATATCATGATCCAAAAGACTTGCCTGTTGGGATATAAATTGTATAAAAGAATTGCTATTCCAAGTGCGATTATTGCCATTAAGACTGTTACTAATCTCGAAAAATTTGCTAGGTCTTCATCTTTTAAATCTGGTCTAAATATTTTCTGATAGAAGTCACGGGTAATAGCACTAGATGCAAGAATGAGAAGAGAATCTATTGTGGACATTATCGCTGAAAGCACAATAGCAATAAAGATTGCCACTAGAATGGTTGGTAAAAACTCATTGGTGATCATGCTTAAAACATTTTCACCGCCATTTCCTAAAACTGCTTCTGGATCCTGCCCATTATCTGTGAAATAAACTCGAGCTAAAATACCAATCGTTACTGCAGCTGCATCTGTTAAGAGGGTAAAAAGAAGTGCAATCCATTTTCCTTTATCAATCTCATTTTCGTTTTTAATAGACATAAAACGAACATAAACCTGTGGGGATCCTAAGAAACCCAAACCAATCATGGAGAAACCGAGAATGGTAAAAAGGTTCATTAATCCATCATCACTTCTTCCCATTATTTGTGTTAGTGTTGGGTCAATAGCGTTCAATCCTTCTGTGATTCCTGTTCCATGATCCATAGAGAACCATACCACAATGGGCAGTAAAACCAAACCAAAAAACATTAAAATTCCTTGGAACAAATCTGACCATACAGCGGCTACAAATCCACCAATAAAAATATAAACCAGAACAATAGCGAAACCAATAAGAGCGCCAATTTTATAATCAATATTAAGCATGGATTCGAAAGCGATTCCGGTTACATCCATTTGGGATGCGACATAAATAACAACAAAAACCACTAGGGTAGAGGCTGATATAATTCGAAGGGTATTTGTAGAAGATTTAAAATGACTCTGAAGGTAGTCTGGTATTGTAATTGCTTTATATTCGTCGGATCGTTTTTTAAATAGTTTGGCCATATATTGCCAGGAAATAAATACCCCTAGCAATTCACCAAGGACCACCCAATAGGCAGAATAACCAGCCATTGCGCCCATTCCTGTTAAACCAATTAAAAGCCATCCAGATTCACCAGTTGCTCTGGCAGAAAAAGCAACCGCCCAAAAACCCATTTTTTTCCCTCCTAAATAATAATCGCTCATACTATTGACTCTCCTTGAGGCAAAAATTCCTATTAAAAATAGAATGGAGACATAAATTGCTAGGACGATAAATTTTGTAATCATAGTGTGTTTTTAATTGTCCCGATGAAGATAGTATTTCTTTAGTTATAGTTTACGTTTAACATATTTGTGAATATTTTATAATGTAAGGAGTGTAGGCAAACGAGAATTAATAGAATTTTCTATACTCTAGTAACAATATATGTTTTTAATTTTTTAGAATTATGAACCAATCCCATTTTGCTGGATCTCCTATACCAACACTTGGTGTATATAAAAATAAACTAATCTTTCCATTTGGGTTTGAATTTAGATAGTTAGAAACTACTTCTAAATTATTTATTGAATTCCATATATTAGAATATTCTATTGGGTCAGGGTAATAAGCAAATTCATCATAAATCACTTTTTCAAACCTATCGATATCTGGTAATGGTAATTCATCACTTGTTATTGGAAATGTATTTGGCAAATCAATTTCTGTTGGATATGTAACAGCACCAGTTCCTCCCCAGATAATGGTTCCATCAAATATTTTTTCATTAAGCTCATCATAATATAACTGAATGCTGCCAAAATCACCAGGTGAAAGATAAGTAGATGAAATAGTAAAACTTGGAGAAGGAGAGAATTCGAGTTCTTTTCCTCCTTCAAAAATGTTAGTTAAAAAATCAAGTTTCAGTAAAACTACCTTATTTGTTTGATTTTCTATTTCTTGATCGTCATTATTATCACACGATAGCATCAAACCAATTAACATTAGGAATACTATTGCTTTTTTCATTATTCTTTATTTTATAAGTTAAAGTAATTATTTTTTCCTCCAACTGCTTTCTATATTACAACCACTAGTACGTAATAAAGCTAATATTGGACAGCGAGCATCAACTTTTTCTCCTAAGCTTTTTATTTGTACATCCGTTGCTTCTCCATGTACTACAGCGTCAAGTCGTACATTTTTATAACTTCCATTAGAATTATCTGACATTCCCATAAAACCCGCAAGATCCAAATCAATCTCAACATTTATATCCACTTGTGTGATATTTAGAGAGAGTTCTTCAGCTACAACTTGAGACTGTTCGTTCTGACAGCCAGCTAAAGACGCGATAAAATATTGCATAGGATTAGCACCAGAATTAGATCCACCATCCTCTGTGGGTTCATCTAATTGAAGCTTCCATTGAGTATCTGTAATACTTACTTTGGTTGGCCATCCATTGCCTTGTGCTTCTGCTTTAAAAGTTTCTACATGTGAATTTTCCATTTTGTATATTGTTTATTTCGCCTACTCTAATCAATTTTCGGCTTAGTTTGTTTATAATGTAGCAAAACGTATGAGATTATGGTTTTTGCGTGGAACTAAAGATAACAAAAAGGAGGATACCCATTATTCAACCAGAATGAATTATAAGTATTATTTATAAAGTTGTAAGTAGACTATATGCTCTAATATTTCATAAGATCTGCATATTTAAACTCATAATCTAACAAACTTTTCAATTTTTGACAATTTACGATCTTATAGTTATTTTCAGATTTCTCATTAAAGGTGACTTTCGATTTCCCTAATTTTTCAGCTTCTTTTAAGTAGAATTCTCGTCTTGTTGGATGGCTATCGCTACAGGCATTTAATACTTCATTCCATATATCCTTCTTAATAACTTGTTTTATAATCCGAACGCAATCGTCTCTATGTATAAAGTTGATATAGCCTTCCGGGTTCTCTATTTTTTTATCAGATTTAAAGAAATCCCCAGGTTTTCTATCATAACCAAATAAACCTCCAAATCTTATAATTGTGGTTTCAAAATAGGAATTAGTAATAAATAATTTTTCAATATTGGCAAGGGGAGAATTATTCGTATTAGATTCTTCAGTAACTATACTATTTGTATTAGGGTAAACGGAAGTTGAACTAACAAATAACACTTTCCGGACTTCAGACTTTTCAATATTTTTTATTAGATTTTTAATGTCATTACTGTTTTTTGATGTAATAGCTATAATTAAAATGTCTGAGACTAAAAAATCGGAAATATTAATTTCCTTATTGCTTATATCAATAACAAATGGGGTGATACCTTTAGTTTCAAGTTCACTTACTTTGGGATTAGATGTGGTAGAGCCATAAACTCTATATCCTTTTTCTATTAGATCAACAGCTAAAGCAAATCCAAGCCAACCACATCCTAATATGCTAATTCTTTGATTCAATATGAGTATATAATATTGCTAAGCAACTAATTTAATAAATAAGTGGGAAATCTGATGGTTCTTTAGCCCTGGCTTTCGGGCAGATAGGAACAAAGAATTATAATCGCTATTAGCTCTTTCGTTATTTTTTGATTTGTCCATAGCGACTGTGAAAATATATTTCCAATGTACTATCTGCCATTATCATTCTTCCGCGAATGATTGTTAGCGAATCTTGTTCTCTCTCAAATGTTACATAATCTCTGTAATCCCCATGCTTGTCATCATTATAGCTGTCACCGAGCAGTTTCCATTTAAAATTGAGTGAATCTGTTTGTTTCCAATTTGATATTGGATACTCTGTTGTAGAGTAAGAGGTTTTTCCAGAAGTGACATAAAGTTTATTTCCATAACTATCATCTTTTGGCTCTCCTTCCAAATTCAATGGAATGAAATTGAGTATATCCCATTGACCAGCTTTTTCTCCATTCATTTGTAATTTGCCATCAAACCAATTCTGATGGATGTTTTCATTATCATCAATAGTAAAGCCTTTCCAGCTACCCGTCATCAATAATAAATTTGGTTCGCCAGCTCTAGGCTCATATTTTGGGGTCGTACTGGTACAACTGCTTATTATCGACAAAATAATTAGTGCCATTGATAGTTGATTTAATCCTGTGTTTTTGTGTTTTTTCATAAGCTCGTATCTTATTTTTTTAAAGTTTTTTTTCATTATATTAATTTTCGGGTAATATAGAAACTAAAATAATGATGAGAATAATGATTGAAATGATGATTACTGGCTTAAGATCTTGCTTTAAATCTTGGGTAACTTGACCATCAATCATTCCACTCATCCATTTGGGAGCCATCCCCTTATCATCGGGTTCTATTTCAGATATAAATTGAAAACTTTTTGTAAACATGTTCGAAATAACTTTATCTAATTTCTGAACTGCATTTAATTTACTTTTACAGAAAAAATCATGAGAAATAACGGTTTTACCTCTCATGGTTACTGTAAAAAAAATACACAAGGAGTCTCCAGTTCTAAAACCGAATACTGTATCATCTTCACACTCTATTATAGCATTATTACTATTGATTTCACCGTTAGGTATAAGAATTTCTTTAATAGGAACATTCTCTTCAGTTAATACTGAAATAAGTTTTTCAGACTTTGTGAATGTAGCGAGTATTCTACCTTCAGAGACTAAAAAAAAAGAATGTGAATGGCTATTGTGAAACTTCCATAGAACTAATTTATCTAGAGAATGATTCAGATTGTTATTAAAACCTTTTGGGCCAATAACGAACCGTTCTTCATTATTTTTTTTAAAGAAGAAGAATTTAGAAATCATGGGTTTAAATATTTGTTAAGAGTGATATAAATTATTTTTTTTAATTCTGATTATCATGATTTCGGGAATGAATGCTAACGGTTTTGTATATGAAAAGTAGCGGATTTTTAAGCACTAACTTTTCGGTTTATAGTTGACCTTTATTTTATTATTTATCTTTCGTATAATCACCAAAACCGCTATTTTTTATATACGTTGTTACAAGCTGGCTTTATTCGATTGTTGTTGAAATTTCAGAATTCATTTCAACTATTGTATTTACAGTCAACTCATTATTTATTTTTACATTCAGTTCAATTGTAAAGAAAGCTTTATTTTTAATTAAATGATTCTCTAAAACATCAAACTCTACAATTCCATTTCCAGTTCCATTTGAAATTATAACATTTGCTTGTTCAATTTCTGTACTAAGTTGAATTATTTCTTTCATATTGAATGAAGCAATATTGTTTTTCACACTCTTTAGTGTGAAATTTTTTATTATGTCAATTTTTACAGGATTTGCTCCATCTATAGGTATTGACATAGGCATTTTATGTTCAAAGCTGTCTCCAATTTTTAGATGTTCTTTCGGAAATTCAATATCGGGTTTGACATTTTCTAATGCATATTTAATACTATTTTTTGTTTTCTCATTGAGTTGCTCTGAAATTACTTCTTGAACTATTAAACTATTCTCTTTATAAAATCCTTTTACAATAGTACCTGTAATCGGATTTTCAGTTCTATTACCATTTGCAATCTTAATTATTTTTCCATATTCTATTATCGCTGGAAATTGTCCGTTTTCTTCAAGTTTTTTTGTCGTTGTAATTCTCGTCATTACAGTCGAAGATTTTCCCTCAGAGGTTTTGTCTTTCAGGTCAGTTCTTTCGGTTAAATACTTTACATTATTCGTTGATGACATATTCATTGAAAGAGTGTAAATCTTTTCTGGATTTATTTTACTTTCAAATTCAAATGTTTCTTGTCCGCAACTTGTTAGTGAAATCAGTAATATAATTATGAAGAAGTAGTTTTTTGTCATTTTTTTTTCAGCTTGCTTGTAACGTGTTATATCATCAACAAAAGTAACGTTTATCGGAATATACATTGGGATAAAAACACTTTTTAGTTACTGTTTATCGGGAATTCCATTTTTATATTACTTCTATCATAAGGGCTGTCTTTTTCTACTGGAATTTCGATAAATCCAAATTTACGGTAGATATAAATGGCATTTTCTAATTTGGTGTTGGAATATAAAAATAGTCGATCAAAATTATTCTCCTTTGCAAAATCTATGCAATATTGCATGAGCTTTTGTCCTATCTTTTTTCCTCTCTGATTGGGAGCTACCGCCATTTTTGTGAGTTCAAACGATTTTTCATTTTCTTTCATCAAAGCCACTGTTCCCAAAATTTCATCACCTTGTTTGGCATAAAAAATATGCCCTCCCGGGTCTATTATATATTGTTGAGGTTTACTTAATACTTCTTTGTCAAACTCCTCTACATAAAAATAGGTTTCTAGCCATTCTATATTTAAATCGTAAAATGGGGATGCATATTCCTCTTGATGGGTAACTATGTTAATTTCTAATTCTGTTTTAATTTGTTCTTGTATCGTTTTCATAAAATCTCCGTTTTTAATTTTCTCTTCAAAATAATTTAAATGCTCTAGTAAAGAATCTGCTGGAAAAACAGTGTATTGTTTTACCGTTTTATCTAAAATATTCCACAAGGGTTGTAATACAGAATAAAGAGCTTCGCCTTTACTGGATAGGGTAATCCATTTTTTGCGTTTGTCCTGTTCATCTATTTTTAATGTAATCCATTCGTTTTTAAATAGTTTATTTAGACTTTGAGTTACTGCAGGTTGTGTGATATGCAGGAGATCCCGAATTTCTGTATTGGTTGTTTTTTTTAATTTAATGATGGTATTAAAGGCAGGAAATAGGTAGGGGTCAAAATCTATATTCTGACTTTTATATAGTAATTGTGTTTCTTTCATTAAAAGATCACTAATTCTTTTTAAACGGGAACCTAATCCTATTTCACCAAGTGTTTGCAATAAATCCATATAAGTAATTATATAAGCGCTTATGCAAATATATAAAAAGAATGCAGATTTACATTCTTTTTAATAAAATATTAGGAAATAAAAGGGATTACATTTTACTATCAATAAGCGCTATGGTCTCTTTTTCAATGGCTAAAGTTTGTTGGTAGATGTTTTCGGCTTTTGCTAAAATATCTTGAGAAAACCCTTGGTCTTTAATATCTTTAGCATTGATACGAACATTAAAATAAGCACCAATAACTGCAGCCCTTGCACAAAGTATACCTACACCTGCATCTGATAACGAATTTTGCAAGCCATCTTTAAGCATCGCCTGCGATACTTCCATAGAATGGTATGCGGTTTCCATGACTTGAAATGGAATCTCTGTTGCATATATGGTAGCAGCCTCAATAGCTTCTAATCTTGCTTGTTTTTCAGCTTCAGAATCTTTTGGCATTCTAAAACCATCAATAATTTTATTAAAAGCATTGGTATCTTCATCTACTAAAAATAATAGCTTTTCTTTATATGCTTGTCCTTTTACTGCCCACTCTGAAAAGAATTCCCATTTGTCATCCCATCCTGCTTTATGGGCTGATAAATTGGCGACCATAGTCCCCAACGAAACCCCTAATGCCCCTACATAAGCAGAAATAGAACCTCCCCCTGGAGCCATAGATTCTCCAGCAGTTTCGTCTGCAAAATCGTTTAATTTTAAATCGATTAGTTTCTTTTCATCGTTTCCGAGCATATATTCTATAATCTTTTCAGAAGGATGAAATGGTTTTAAATCGTCTAGACCTAATGATTTTACTGCGATCTTAATTTTTTCACTTTCAGCAATTCCTAAAGAGCGTTCTTGTTTTATTAAATAATAATCGGCAGCATCCAACATGGCTTGTAAAGGAATCAAGCCAATAATTTCTGATCCTGTTACTCGTATTCCTCTTTCTAACGCAGACTTACAGCTTTCGTCAAATGCTTCATGCATCGATGTGATGGTGATATTGGTAAGGTTATAAGATATTTGTGCAATACCATATTCGTCAATAAACCAACCAATACCTTTTACTGCTTTCAACTTCCCAGGAACCCGAACAGGTTCTCCGTTGGTATCCAATACTTTTTTCCCTGTAATAGGATTTCCTTCACGTTTCATTCGTCCAGCTTCTCTAATATCGAAAGCGATTGCATTGGCTCTTCTGGTGGAAGTAGTATTTAAGTTTACATTATAAGCGATTAAGAAATCACGTGCTGAGATTGCAGTAGCTCCAGTTCTAGAAACACTTTCTGAATATTCTGAAGGTCCAAAATCTGGTTTCCAAGATGCATCCGATAGTTTTGCAGCCAAACCTTCGTATTCTCCGCTACGGCAATTAGCTAAGTTTTTTCGTTTTTCTTCTTTTGCAGCAGTTTCGTAAAAATAACCTGGAATGCCAAGTTCTTTTCCAACACGTACTCCCAGTTTATGGGCATATTTTGCGGTTTCTTCTAGAGTAATTCCGGAGATAGGTACTAGGGGACAAACATCGGTAGCTCCAAATCGAGGATGTTCTCCAGTTTGCTTACTCATATCGATTAATTCACTTGCTTTTTTTATAAGTCTAAAAGCAGCTTCAATAACCGGTTCGGGTTCTCCTACAAAGGTTATTACCGTTCGATTTGTTGCCTTTCCAGGGTCTACATCTAATAGTTTTACACCATCAACTGTTTCTACAATTTGAGATACCGTTTCTATAATTTTTGAATCGCGACCTTCACTAATATTTGGCACGCATTCTATGAGTTGTTTTTGCATGAGATTTTATTTCTTTTTGGATTTCAAAAGTAAGGCTTTTTGAAGGGAATATAGAGGGAGAATCGAAGGGAATAAAACGAAATTTATTAAATCAACTCCCCATTAATAATAACACTATCTATTAAATTACTGCCAAAAGCATAAGGTAAATATCCATAGGAAGGAATCTTCTTAGTTATTATTACACTGGCAGATTTTCCTTTGGTAATGCTTCCATGAGTGTCGCTTATTCCCATAGCATAAGCCCCATTAATCGTTGCAGCATTTATAGCTTCTTCGGGAGTGAGTTTCATTTTTATACAGGCCGTTGCAATAACAAAATTCATATTTCCACTTGGTGTAGAACCTGGATTAAAATCGGTTGCTAAAGCTAAAGGAAGTCCTGCATCTATTAATTCCCTTCCTGGAGTATATGGTATACTTAAAAAGTAAGAGCAGGAGGGAAGTGCTACTGGCATTGTATCAGATCCTTTTAAAGCCTCAATGTCTTCAGGATTTAAAACTTCTAGATGGTCCACACTTAAAGCATGGTGTTCTACCCCTGCAGCAATACCACCAATAGCATTAAACTGATTGACATGTATTTTTGGGATTAAATTGAATTTTTTTGCTTCCGATAGTAATTGATGTGTGTCTTCTACAGTAAAATATCCTTTTTCACAAAAAATATCTACATAATCTGCAAGGTTTTCTTCCGCCACTTTGGGCAACATTTCCTTACAAATTAAATCTAGATAGCCTTGTTTATTGTCTTTATATTCTGAAGGGACCGCATGGGCTCCTAAAAATGTTGTCTTAACTGTTATAGGAAAAATTTCTTCTAGCTGTTTTGCAACTCGCAACATCTTTAATTCGGCTTCAGTAGTAAGGCCATAACCAGATTTAATCTCGATAGCACCTGTACCTAATTGCATCACTTCTTGCAATCTTGTTGCAGATTGCACCAATAAATCTTCTTCGTCTGTTGCTTGTAATTTCTTTGCACTGTTTAAAATACCACCACCATTATCTGCTATTTCTTGATAAGAATGCCCTTTAATTCGATCTACAAATTCTTGCTCTCTATTACCTGCATACACAATATGAGTATGAGAGTCGCACCAAGTAGGCATTACTATTTTACCAGTACAGTCTATTGTTTCTGAAGCTTGAATGTCTTTTAAATCTTCCATTTTCCCGAAGTCAGATATGATTCCGTTTTCAAGAAATAGCCAAGCATTTTTTATGCTTGGTAGTTCATTCATTTCTGCGCCACTAACTTTATTGGGAGCATCTTCTCGAACTTGAATGAGCTCTTTTATATTTTCTAGCAATATTTTCATGGCATAAAGATAGTAAACCTAAAAAGGATTTGATAAATTTAATCCTTTAAAATTAGATTCATATGAAATCAAAAAAGCTAGGTAAAAACACGATTTGTACTCACGTTGGAGAAGTGGAGGATTTACAGTTTAAAGGTGCAATTTCACCATTGTATATGAGTAATTCGTATGCTTATAAAGGTGTGGATGTATTGCGATATCCTCGTTATTTTAATACCCCTAATCAGGAAGGCTTGTGTAAGAAAATTGCTGCATTAGAAAAAACCGAAGCAGGATTAATTTTTGGCAGTGGTATGGCAGCAGTAAGTACTTCCTTATTGGCTTTTTTAAATAAAGGAGATCATGTGGTGGTACAACATTCTATTTATGGCGGGGCTTATAATTTTATAGTAGAAGAATTTCCTAAATATGGAATTGAATATGATTTTACCAATGGTTTTTCTGAAGGGGATTTTGCTTCAAAAATAAAAGATAACACCAAGGTTATTTATATAGAAACTCCTTCTAATCCTTTGATGAAAATCACAGACTTAAAAATGATTTCTCGTATCGCAAAAGAAAAAGGAATCGTTACTCTAATAGACAATACTTTTGCTTCTCCTATAAATCAAACTCCAGTAGATTTTGGGATTGATGTTATGATACATAGTGCTACCAAGTATTTAGGAGGACACAGTGATATTTGTGCAGGAGCTGTTGCAGCTTCCGAAGAACATATCAAAAAAATATGGAATGTAGCTATAAACCTTGGTGGAAGCTTAAGCGAATATTCGGTATGGTTGTTAGAGCGAAGTATGAAGACATTGGCAATACGGGTGAAAGCACATAATAGAAATGCTCGGAAAATAGCAAAATGGCTGGATAAAAATGACTTGGTAACAAAAGTGTATTATCCCGGGCTAAAATCACATCCCGATTATAAATTAGCTAAAAGTCAGATGAAAGGATTTACAGGAATGTTGTCTTTTGAATTAGCAGCTACTGTTAATCCGAGTAAGTTTTTAAAGTCCTTGCGACTCATAAAACCATCTATGAGTTTGGCAGGAGTGGAGTCTACTATTTTAGAACCAGCAATTGCCTCGCATGCGCTTTTAGGAAAGGAGGAACGTAAAAAGCAAGGGATTAGTGAAGAACTATTGCGCCTTTCCATTGGTATTGAAGATAGAAAAGATATCATAGAAGATTTGAATCAAGCATTTAAAAAGGCTACCAATTAAATAACATTTAACTTACCTTTACTTTATGAAATTAGACATACTCGCCATAGGAGCACATCCAGATGATATAGAATTAGGAGCAGGAGCAACTCTTGCAAAAGAAATTGCCAACGGAAAGAAAGTTGGAATTATAGATCTTACCCAAGGAGAACTTGGTACTCGTGGCACAGCAGAAACAAGAACAGTTGAAGCCGAAAATGCAAGGAAAGTTTTAGGAGCTTCGGTTAGAATAAATATGGGCTTTGCAGATGGTTTTTTTGTAAATGATAAAGGACATCAATTAGAACTAATAAAGATGATACGTAAATTTCAACCAGAAATTGTTCTTTGTAATGCTTTCGATGATAGACATATTGATCATCCAAAAGGAAGTAACTTAGCTAGTGATGCTTGTTTTTTAAGTGGTTTGTTAAAAGTGGACACTAAGTTTGATGATGATGATATGGAATGGCAAGAACCTTGGAGACCAAAAAAAGTATATCATTATATTCAATGGAAGAATAGTGAACCTGATTTTGTAGTGGATGTAACTGGTTATATGCATAAAAAACTAGAAGCGGTATTTGCTTATGAAACTCAATTTCATAAACAAGATTCTAAGGAACCTGTGACACCAATTTCTTCAACAAATTTTAAAGATAGTATCACTTATAGAGCTCAAGATTTAGGAAGATTAATTGGCACAGAATATGCAGAAGGCTTTAATGTAGAACGTTATGTTGCAGTTAAATCTTTATACGATTTAATTTAAAAATTCTTTGCACTCCCTATTGCGAAGCCGTAGTAAATGATTTATATTTGCAGCCGCTTTAAGGGCGAAATTAACATGGTGGTTGTAGCTCAGTTGGTTAGAGCATCGGTTTGTGGTACCGAGGGTCGCGGGTTCGAATCCCGTCTTCCACCCAAAAGCAAGAGCTTCTCTTAACGGAGGAGCTTTTTTTGTGGGATAAACTTTGAAATAACTTGCGGGATGAGAAGTTTATGCTGAGCGCAGTCGAAGTGAATCCCGTCTTCTACCCAAAAGCAAGAGCTTCTCTTAACGGAGGAGCTTTTTTTTGTGGGAGTAACTTTGTTATTCAGAACAAAATAAAATGAAGTGAAGAATCCCGGATCTCTAATTGAATGTATTATTTAAAAGAGGAGATTCCTCGTCATTCGTTCCTCATTCTGTCGGAATGACATAGATTATTAGAAAATAAAAACCTGAAAAGAATTTTTAATCTTTTCAGGTTTAATTAAGATTCTCACCTTACTTTAAAGCTATTTTGGGTCAACTACAACTTATCTGCTGTAATTCTTCCTTCACGATTTGCTATTTCCCAAGCAGTTAAGAATATTAGTTTGGCTCTTTTTGCCATTAACTCATATTCAATTTTTTCTGGAGTATCTGTTTCTTTGTGATAATCTGCATGAGTTCCATTAAAATAAAATATTACAGGAATATCGTTTTTCGCAAAGTTATAATGGTCACTTCTATAGTAAAAACGGTTTGGGTCATTGTCATCATTATATTTATAATCCAATTCTAAGTTGGTGTATTTTTTATTTACATTCTCAGATAAATCATGAAGTTCTTGGCTTAATTTATCACTTCCAATTAAATAAATATAATTGTCGTTCCCCTTTTTTTCAGAACCAATTCTTCCAATCATATCCACATTTAGATTTACTACCGTATTTTTTAAAGGAAATAATGGATTATCTGTGTAATACTTTGAACCATATAAACCAAGTTCTTCTCCCGTAACGTGTAGTATTAATATAGAACGCTTAGGGCCATTTCCTTCGTTTGCAGCTTTTTGAAAAGCTTTTGCTACTTCTAAAATAGAAATAGTACCACTACCATCATCATCAGCTCCGTTGTAGATTTTGCCATCTCTAGTCCCAAGATGATCATAATGGGCAGAGATAACTATTATTTCTTCTGGTTTTTCAGATCCTTTAATAAAAGCAACAACGTTTTGTGAAGGGCTTCCATTTGTAGCATCATTAAAATATTCAGACGGGATGGATTGGTAATAATTATTTTCTTCTATTGGAGAAGCAATCCCTTCATCCATATACATGTTTCTAAGGTATTCTGCGGCTTTATTATTTCCATTTTCTCCAGTCCTTCTTCCTTCCATTTCATCACCTGCAAAAGTATAAAGATGTGTTTTTAATTTTTCAGCAGTAATAGTATTGGCATAGTCTACAGGTGCCATTTTTATTTTGGAGCTAGCATTTTGAGCTGAATTGCAAGAAACTGTTAGGGCAACAGCAATTACTAAAAGAAAGCGAATCATAGGTTTTTGTTTTTTATAGGTGCTAAATATACATGAACCGTTGGGGTATAATGTGAAAGTTTTGTGAAATTTGTTTTTATGAAATCCCTTTTTATATTTTTGGTAAATGATAAATCCATTGATTAGTATTTTAATGCCAGTTAAAAACACTGCACAGTTTTTAAAGGAGTGTTTAGATTCTATTCTCAAACAAACGGAAACCCACTGGGAATTAATTGCTATTAATGATCATTCTTCAGATGAAAGCTTTTCCATATTGAAGGAGTATTCCGAAAAGGACAGCCGAATTAAAGTATTTTCAAACAAGGGCGAAGGAATTATAAATGCCTTGCGGTTGGCTTATACTAATTGTACAGGAGAATTAATAACTCGTATGGATTCTGATGATATCATGACTAAGGATAAATTACACGTTTTAAAATCGAACCTATTAAAATCGGGGAGAAGTCATATTAGTTTAGGATTGGTAAAGTATTTTTCTGAAAGCCATTTGGGAGAGGGATTTAAAAAGTACGAATCTTGGTTGAATGGCTTAACAAAAGAGGGTGATAATTTTGAAGGTATTTATAAAGAATGTACCATTCCATCTCCTTGTTGGATGGTTTTTAAAGAAGATTTAGATCTATCTGAAGCATTTCTTCCAAACCGATATCCTGAAGATTACGATTTGGCCTTTCGGTTTTATTTACAAGGATTAAAACCTATTGCTTGTCATACGATTTTGCATTATTGGAGGGATTATTCTACTAGAACTTCACGTACCCATATTCATTATGCAGATAATACTTTTATGGATATAAAAAGCCATTATTTTCTGAACCATGAATACGATAAAAATAAAAACCTTGTGGTTTGGGGAGCAGGAAATAAGGGAAAAACTATGGCGAAAAAGTTGATTGAAAAAGAAATAGATTTCTATTGGATTTGCGATAACCCAAAAAAAATTGGGAAGCATATTTACAATCAAAAAATGTTACCCTTTACAGCTTTATCGGATATTGAAAATACCCAAAGTATTATAACTGTAGCAAATGTAAATGCTCAAAAAGAAATTAGGAATTATTTCAATGAACATAATTATCAATCTCAAAAAGATTATATCTTTTTTTGTTAAAATAAATAGGATGAAAAATTTTAAAATAGCTGTACTAACACTCTTCTTGGTTTCTTGTAATTTATTTGGACAAGAGCCTTATTTTATCCCTAATAATTCTGCTATACCAGTTGCAGCGACCGGAATTAGCTCGATGGATGTAGAAAGCTTTGATGTAGATGATGATGGCGATCTAGATCTTATTATTGCAGGCGAGTATAGTCGAAATTTATTATTATTTAATGATGGAAATGGGGGTTTTTCAGAAGACCCAAATCGATTGTTTCCAGAAAAAAATACCAGCGATGGTTTTAGTGGTGAAGACAGTGAGGATATCGATTTCGCAGATTTTAATCAAGATGGTATTATGGATATTATATTTGTAAGTGAAGATACTATCTATCATGAATTACTAATCAATGATGGCAATGGAAACTTTAGCTTTATTACTTATAACTTCCCTTCTTCTAATGGAAATGCTGTAGCGATATTGGATTTAAACAATGATGATTATCCAGATATTATTATTGGTAATACAGGGCAAAACCACGTATATATCAACAACCAAGATTTAACTTTTACACAAGACAATAGTCGATGGCCTTCAAATACAGAAGGGACTCAAGATTTAAAGCTTTTGGATCTAGACAACGATGGAGATTTGGACATCATTGAAGGAATCGATCAAGGAACTAATAATATTCTTATCAATACCAATGGTTTTTTTACGGAAGAAAATAATAGATTACCCGATACAGGATTAATATTGGAGACTCGAAAAATAACCTTAGGAGACGCAAATGGGGATACTTACCCAGATATATTTGTTTCTACCGTAAATTTTATTGGCAATGCACATCTCCAAAGCAGATTGTACCTAAACAATGGGAATGGATTCTTTACAGATGCAACAGCAACGAACCTTCCTGTTTATACCCAGCATACTTTAGATGCTCTTTTTATCGATTATGATTTTGATACCGATTTAGATTTAATAACGACAGACCTTCAAAATCCAGGGTTTAATTTTCATTCTTTCGAAAATGATGGAAACGGAGTATTTACAGAAACTACCGATGCTGTTTTCGAATCCTTTGTGTATAATCAAGGGGTAGGCTTACATTCAGCAGATTTTGACAATGACAGCTATCCAGATCTTTATTTTAGTAATTATCAGGAAACCGATGATATTTTGTTTTTTTCTGAAGAAGCTTTAGGTATCGATGAAAATTCATTAAAAACAAGATTGCATATTTATCCCAACCCTACATCCGAAAAAGTGCAAATAGAATTTTCGAATGGTGTTAATGTGGTTTCTATGGAGTTGTATAATGTATTGGGAGTGCGAATAATGAATTTTGAATCTCTTCAAACCAAATTAAACTTAAAAGAGTTTTCTAGTGGGGTTTACATTATTAAAATTATATCTGACTCTGGAACAGTTTCAAAAAGAATTATAAAGAACTAATATTTTCTAGGCAGATATTTTTGATTATCCCAAAGGAATTCTAATTTGGGTGATTATCCCATTTTTTTTAGGTTTTTTGTTTTTCATTTCAAAATAAAAATCTCCATCATACATGGTGTCTAACCTTGCAATAACATTACTCAGCCCTGTTCCATAGACAAGTTCATTCTCATTTATAGCGGCACCATTATTTGTTATGGTAAATTGTAAATAGTTTGTAACTTTTTCAATAGAAATCTTAATGTCTAAGCTGTCGTGTTGGTAAGAGAAACCATGTTTAATAGAATTTTCGACCACTGGTTGTAGTAATAGAGGAGGTACTAGGATATTGTATACACCAGTTGGTAAATCTAATGTAAAATTCAGGTTTTCATCAAATCGAAGTTTTTCAATATCTAGGTATTTCTGAAGTATGTCAATTTCATCCGATAAGGGAATAAGTTTGGTGTCCTTTAAACTTAAGGTTTGCCGTAATAACTCGCTTAAATCTGCAATCGCATCCTGTGATTTTTCAGGATTTATTTCAATTAAGGAGGAAATATCATTTAATGCATTAAATAAAAAATGAGGTTGTAATTGTGACTGAAGTGCATTGATTTTAGAATCTAACAATTGTGTTTTTAAGTGCGATTCTTTTATTTCGTAATTCTTTTGTTTTTTGAAGAAATAGTAGGCATAGGTAATTGCTATCATCGAAAAATAAAGAAAGAAATTATAGTCGGTTCCTATTAAGGCACTGGTATAAATATAATCGAAGGTAAAAGGGTCTCCATAATCATATATCCAGTTATTAATAATAATCTGACTGGAGACAGAATAAAAAGTAAGGCCAATTCCAAATATCATATGCAAAACCCATTGCATCCATTCCTTGATTAAGTTTTTATGAAAAAGCAATCGTATAAAAACAATACTTCCAATAATATAAATGAATTTAATACTATACCGAATCAATACATTTATAATGAGGGAACCCCAGCCATAAGATTGGTATACTTTCCCTTCCATTTTGGCTAATATCCCACTAACCGTTGAAAGAATAACAAATATCAAAAAAAACAATAGCAGATATTGCAAGAGCTTTTTACTCATTATGTTTTGGACTAGTTTCATTTTTTAATTCCCATTTTTTTCAGAAAATCTTGTTTGTAAAGTTTGGTAACTGCAAAAGAATTTCCGTCTTTTAATATGACACTAAAATCCCCTAATCCTTCCGTTACCATTTCTTTGATTTGGTTTTTATTAATAATCACAGATCTATTTATTCTTGAGAAACTTTCTGGGTCTAATTTTAAATCGAGATCCGTCATAGAAATCCGATACAGATGTTTTTTCTTGTCGGCGGTAAATATTTCGGCATAATACCCTGAGGATTTAATATACTTTATGTCCTTGGTTTTAACGAAATAATACTTTTTGTTTAATTTAAGAACAATTTGTTCTAGATAATTAGGGACTTCTTTGTCTTCCCATTTTGTGGAATCAAAATCTTGCATTAATTCCGATACTTTATTCTGAAATGATTTGCGGTTTGTCATTTCCAATTGCTCAATACCCCGATTTAGTGCTTTAAAGAAACGTTCTTTTTTATAAGGTTTTAATAGAAAATCGATAGCTCTAACTTCAAAGGCTTTCACGGCAAAGGAATTAAAAGCAGTTACAAAAATGATGATTGGAATGTTTTGAGTTGGTATTTTTTTTAAGACATCGAAACTGGTCATATCCGTCATTTTAATGTCTAAAAAGACAAGATCTGGAAAATCGTTGCTTAGCGAAATAATGGTTTCCTTGCCATTACTAGCTTCCAAAATAGTTATTTGGTATGTACTTTCTGATAAGAATCTTACGATACGTTTTCTAGCCAACGCTTCGTCATCTGCAACAAGTATTTTAATGGGTTTTAGTTTTGATTCCAAATTTATAGTTTTCAATTGCTATTTAGAACAATTCAACAGTTGGTCAATTTAGCAAAAAATGACTACAATAATTCAAAATAAGATATAAAGTACCTGATTTATGATATCTAACAAAATCTACTCTTTTCAATAAAATGGTTTTTAGAACCTATATCAAAATAAATATGCTTTATATCATTTTCTATGTCCAAAATATCATTTACAAATTTTCAAGCCATATTTTTTAAATATTCGTAGATATAATACCTAAAATATTTAATTATGTGTAAAATAACTGCTTTTTTATCTGCCTTCATTTTATTATTTTCTATGCAATATGTTTCTTCTCAATCTTTTGAAGAAACTAATATTCCAGATGTAACAACTACCCTCTCTGCATCCCGTTCTGCTAACTTTGTTGATGTAAATGGTGATGGATGGGATGACATCTTTTTTTCTAATGGTCCTTATGGCAGCCAAGACAATATGCTATATATTAATGAAAAAGACGGGTCTTTTGATACGATAACTACAGATGATATTGTTTCAGATAATAGTAGGTCAGATGGAACAAGTTTTGCAGATGTGGACAATGACGGTGATTTGGATGCCTATGTGGTTACCTATGGTTTTGGCGGTTCAGGAAATCCCAATTTGTTTTATAGAAATGATGGTGACGGTTCTTTTACATATGAACCAGATAGTGCTTTATGCCTTGTGAATTCTTATTCTGAAATGGGAACTTGGGTAGATATAAATAACGATCAATATTTGGACATGTATTTTACCAATAGTTTTTTGAATTTGCATAATTCCTATTTTGAAAACCAAGGAGATGGTTTGTTTTTAGAAATTAATAACCTTTCTATTACCGATGATAATTTAGCAACACGTTCTGTAGATTGGATCGATTATGATGGCGATGGAGATTCCGATTTATTTTTAACCAACGAGAGCAATGCAAAAAATTCTCTTTTCAGAAATGATGGACCTAATAATTTTGTAAAAATTAATGATATATCTATAGTTGAAGGAAATAATAATTCGGCAGGAAGTTCTTGGGCAGATGTGGACAACGATGGAGATTTCGATTTGTTTGTAGCGAACTGGAACGGGCAGAACAACCAACTTTTTATTAATAATAATGGTGTATTTACAGAGCAAGGAGGTTCTATAATTGCCTCTGGTGGAGGAAGCTCTTTTGGATCTTCTTTTGGAGATATGGATAACGATGGGGATTTAGATTTATTTGTATGCAATGCTTATTTTACTGGTCAAACAAGAAATTTTGTATATATAAATGATGGCCAGGGAAATTTTTCTCAAGATAATTCAAGTGATCTTGCAAATCATGCAGGTAATACTTTTGGATGTGCTTTTGGAGATTACGACCATGACGGTTGGTTAGACATCATTTTAGCAAATACGTTTTCTGAAAACCAAGCTAATTCTTTATTTCATAATACTGGGGAAGGGAATAACTGGGTAGAATTAATTTGTAAAGGAACTATTTCCAACTTTTCTGCAGTGGGTGCAAAAGTCAAGCTTAGGTCTACCATTAACGGAGAAGAGGTATGGCAAACTCGTAAGATTACAGCCTCTAGCGGTTATTGCAGTCAGAATAGTTATACCGTGCATTTTGGTTTAGGAGATGCAAGTAATATAGATGAAATTGAAGTAGTATGGCCTTCAGGGCTAACCGAAAACTTCAATGATATTGCGATTAATGAAATGTATGTTATAATTGAAGAAGGTGGAATAATATTAAGCACAAGTAATGCGATTATACAAGAAAAAATAAAAACCTATCCTAACCCTGTACAATCCAGTTTTATGTTGGAAGGAGAATTATCTTATTCATTTTCAGAAGTAAGTCTTAGTATTTTTAACCTTCAGGGTAAAGAAATAAAAACGATAAAATCAATATCCTTAGAGGGTATTTATGTAAAAGAATCAATTGATGTTTCCGACCTTAATTCAGGAATATATCTTTATTCTTTAAAAAATGGAAAAAAATTACTGCATACAGGTAAAATTATAAAAGAATAATTATAGGGTAATTAATATAATTTAATAACGGCTGTAAATAAGGTATTTACGGCCTTTTTGCTTTTAATCCAAACCTTCTTTATTCTATAAATTGCAAGCTATTTTTTACCTTTACAAGTAAACTCTTATCGGGATTTATTTATATAAGGGAATAATCCATTTTATTTACTCAAAATTGCTATTCATCATAAATCAATCTGGTTAGTATTAAAAAAAAGTTGCTATGAAAAAGAAATTTGCCCTAATACTAATCGGATTGTTTTTAGTTAGTATCGCATTAATATTTACTGTAAGACAAAATAAAAAAACTAATGCGGTTTTTGCAAAACAAAAAACTCACACTAAAAAAACGTCTGGTGCTGGTCAAGCTATGGATATGTGGTCTTTCGAGAGAGCTTATCCAAATGCTAAGATTCCATCCTCTAAATTTATGGAAGCTTTCGCACAAAAAAGGTATTCAGAACAACAACGTGCAAATGTTCTGGATGGGGAATGGGAAAGTTTAGGACCTATAAATATAGGAGGTAGAACATTATGTTTGGCTTTTCATCCAACTGATGAGGATATCATGTTTGCGGGATCTGCCAGTGGTGGATTATGGAAAACTACTACCCAAGGCGTTGGGGAAAATGCATGGGAATATGTCCCTACCGGATTTCCAGTTCTTGGAGTTGCAACTATAGCTATAGATCCAAACAATCCAGATGTTATGTTTATTGGTACAGGAGAAACTTATGGAGTAGGCTATGCAGAACCGGGTACGGCAAATCGACTTACCCGTGGAACCTATGGTATAGGAATTTTAAAAACGGAAGATGGCGGATCTACTTGGTCTCATGTCCTTCAATTTGATATGGATGAACTAAAGGGAGTTCAGGATTTAGAAATAAATCCACAGAACACCCAAGAGATATATGCCGCTGCTACCGATGGTTTGTTCCAAAGTTTAGATGGTGGTACTTCTTGGAATTTAATTTTAGATAAAATAAATTGTATCGATGTAGAAATAGATCCTTATGATGATGCTTTTATTTATGTAACTCATGGGAACCTTAATTTTGGCTTAGATCCTGACTTAAGTGGTATTTTTAAATCTAAAGATAAAGGGGTTTCTTTTGATGAGATGCTAGATTCTGGCTTGATTACAGCTTGGTCTGGAAATGCGAAATTAACTTTAGATCCTAATAATGCAAATACAATTTATGCATCTATACAAGCATGGAATACTACAGGAAGTACAACACCGGCTGGAATATACAAAACAACAAATGGGGGATTTACTTGGGACAATATTAATAGCCAAAATATTGCGGCTTGGCAAGGATGGTATTCTCATGATCTAGTTATTAATCCAGAAAGTCCAAATGAGCTGATGTATGTTGGAATCGCTGCTTGGAAATCGGTAAATAATGGGGTAGATTTTACTGTAAGAACAGCAAATTCTTGGACTTGGGGAGAAGTGCCTGTCGAATTTCCAGAAGGAGCAGATAATTATGTGCATTCCGATATTCATGCAGTGTACTATCACCCTATAAACAATAAGGTTTTTATGGCGACGGATGGGGGTGTTTTTGTTTCAGAAGATGGAGAATTACCTTACACGACCTTAAATGGGGGCTTACAAACCTTGCAATTGTATGCCGATATGGGTAGTTCTGCTACTAATCCTAACTTTTGTATAGCTGGTGCACAAGATAATTCCACCTATATTTATAAAGGAAATCCATCCTGGTGGAGAGTCATTGGGGGAGATGGGATGTCTGCGGCTGTAGATCAAGAGGATGATCAAATAGTTTTTGGATCGGCTCAAGGTTTAAATGTTTTTAAATCCTTAAATGGGGGAGACAATTTCTTTTCGGTAGCACCACCCAATAGTGGATCTGCTTTTTCGGCACCCTATGAAATTGCTCCTTCCAACAGTGCTATCATGTATGCAGGATCAAGAGTCTTACATAAATCTATAGATGCAGCTGCCAACTGGACCATACCTTCTAATGTTGTTATTGATGGTAATAATGTAATCATGAATATTGCCATTTCACCGGTGAATCCAGATATTGTGTATTTATCTACATCTCCAGACCCTACTAATGGTTCAACGGGAGCTAAGATCTTTAAAACTATAGATGGAGGATTTAGTTTCACCCAACTAGCCAATGGCTTGCCCGATAGGATTTGTAAAGATTTAGAATTTGACCCAAGTGATGAGAATGTGCTTTATGCAACCTTCTCAGGATTTGGATCCGACCATGTATTTAAAACCACAGATGCTGGTGCCAATTGGTTTGCCATAGATAATGGTTTACCAGATGTACCTACTAATACCATATTGATAGATGAATTAAATCCAGACGATATTTATGTGGGGAATGATTTAGGGGTATATTATTCTGAAAATGGGGGAGGTTCTTGGGAGATTTTTAGTGAAGCATTGCCAGAAGCCGTCATGATTTACGATTTAAATAACTCTCCTTCCAATCGAAAAATTAGAATCGCTACGCACGGACATGGAATATACCAACGAAATTATGTAAATGATTTCTTGGCAGTAGATGAGATTTCGATTTCTAATAAAAGTATCACTATCTATCCTAATCCAGCATCGGAACAAGTATTTATTTCAGTAAGTGAAAATAGCAGTGCTATTCAATCCATACAGATGTATGATGTAAATGGAAAGGTTATACGCGATATCGATAGCTCCAAAAAAGAAATTAATGTTTCCTCTTTATCCAATGGAATGTATTTTATAAAGTTCTCTACCATTACAGGATCTATTACAAAGAGGTTGATAAAGCGCTAGTCATGGTTTAGGATTTTAGTGCTTGGGTCGTCTAAATAGTTGGTTTTTTAGACGGCCTTTCTTTTACAAGCAATTTCACACCATTTAATTTTACTGTTTTTTTAACAAACAATTCAATTAGTTGCATATGCAACTAATTGAATTGTTATGTATATTTGCAAAATGAACGCAGAAAATGAAATCGTTGATTTTGAAAATTCCATAGGACCTTGGCTAGGGAAGACGGTTAAGATAATAGAATATTATTTGCAGGAAGCCCTAGATGAGCACGGAATTGATTTAACCAAGGAGCAGATGATTGTTTTAAAAAAACTTCATGAGCAGGATGGCTTAAATCAAAATGAGCTGGCCTTTTTAACCCTGCGTAATAAATCTTCATTAACGCGTTTATTGCATAAAATGGAGAATAAAAAATACATTACTAGAGAGCAAAGTCAAGAAGACAAGCGAATTAATAATGTGTTTTTAACAGATTTAGGAAGATCGATTTTTAAAAAGTCTGGACCTATAATTAATAAGATCATCCAAACCATGGAACAGAATATTTCAAATACAGAGAAACAACAGATCATCGATATATTAAAAAAAATTCAATCTAATTTTACTTCCAACGTGGAGCATATATAATTAAAAACATGAGAAAACTATTATCCATTATATTAGGATTTTTTTTATTGGTAGGAGCTGTTTTTACGGCAAAATATTTAATTGATAATAAAAAGCGTCCCAAACCAAAGTTCGATAAAATTGTTAAAACTGTTTTTGTAGAAAAAGTAGAAAACAAAGAGATCCCAATTATTATTACTACTAGTGGAAATTTAACTGCCAAAAGAAAAATTGATTTATTTGCAGAAGTTCAAGGGGTTTTAAAACCCTCCTCTAAAGAGTTTAAAGCAGGAACTTCGTATACTAAAAGAGAAAATATATTATCTATTAATAGTGATGAATTCTTTGCTAATTTACAATCTCAAAAAAGTAATTTTTATAATAGTATCATAGGTATGATGCCAGATATAAGATTCGATTTTCCGGATGAGTACAATAAATGGCAAAATTATTTAAGCAGTTTTGATGTTAATAAATCAACTCCAGTCTTACCAGAAACTAAATCTGAAAAAGAAAAGTATTTTATTTCTGGAAGAGGCATTAATACTGCCTATTATAATGTAAAAAACTTAGAAGTAAAATTGGGTAAATACAATTTACGAGCACCCTACAAAGGTGTTTTAACAGAGGCTTTGGTTACTCCAGGTACCTTAGTGAGAGTAGGTCAAAAGTTAGGTGAATTTATCGATCCTAGTGTATATGAAATGGAAGTGTCTGTAAATTCTGAATTTGTCGATTTATTAATATTGGGTAATACAGTGAACCTTCATAACCTTAAAAAAACGAAAACCTACACCGGTGAAATTGTTAGAATTAATGGTAAAGTAGACGCATCATCTCAAACGATTAAAGCATTTATTGAAATAGCGCATAAAGATTTAAGAGAAGGAACTTATTTGGAAGCAGATTTAAATGCAAGAAGCGAAACGAACGCTATTGAGATTTCTAGAAAACTAATGGTGGAAAACAAAAAAATATATATCGTTAGGGATTCTGTTTTAGAACTAATTGATGTTAATCCTGTTTATTTTTCTGCAAATACAGCTATAATAAAAGGTGTAGAGAATGATGTGTTAATTCTTTCAAAACCAACACCAGGTGCTTATGATGGGATGAAAGTGAAAATATTTGTAGAAAAGTAAGAAAGGATGAAAAAAATAATAAGCTATTTTATAAAGTATCCAGTTGCAGTAAATGTATTAATACTTGCGTTTATCATTTTTGGTTTCATTGGAGCAAAATCAATTAAATCTTCATTTTTCCCATTAATAGATTCGAAATTAATTAGTATCAACCTTATTTATCCGGGAGCTTCACCTTCTGAAATGGAAGAAGGGGTAGTATTAAAAATTGAAGACAATCTTAAGGGGATTGTAGGTGTTGATCGAGTTACTTCTGTTTCTAGAGAGAATTCCGCAACGATATCGGTAGAAACAGTAAAAGGCAAGAGTGTTGATGTTGTTTTGGCGGATGTAAAAAATGCTGTGGATAGAGTTCCTTCATTTCCTTCAGGAATGGAACCACCTATTATCGCGAAAGTGGAAAGTATAAGACCTACTATTAGTTTTACCTTAAGTGGAGAAAATATCCCACTGGCCACTTTAAAGCAATACGCAAGAGAAGTTGAAAATGATCTAAGAGGGATTCCTGGAATTTCACAAGTTTCAATATCTGGATTTCCAGAAGAAGAAATTGCAATATCAGTTAGAGAAAACGATTTAAGAGCATATAACCTTTCTTTTCAAGATGTCGCCAATGCTGTAAGTAGAACCAATATTTTAATTACAGGAGGTAATATTAAAACAAGTGAGGAAGATTATTTAATTAGGGCTAGAAATCGTTCGTATTACGGAGACGAATTATTAAATGTTATTGTTAGGGCAGAACCCAACGGAAACATAATTCGATTAAAAGATATTGCAGATGTACAAGATACTTGGTCTGAAACTCCAGATAGAATTTTTATAAATGGAAATAAAGCCATCAATATTTCGGTAAGTAATACCAATAATGAAGATTTAATTGTCTCTGCAGAAGATGTAAGAAACTACATTGAAAAGTTTAACCAACAATACGATAATGTACAATTAGATATTTCAAGAGATTCTTCCATTTCTCTTGAACAACGTACCAATTTACTTATTAAAAATGCTTTAATGGGGGTCTTGTTAGTATTGTTTTTCTTAGCTATATTTTTAAATGCGAGATTGGCATTCTGGGTTGCAGTAGGAATTCCTATATCCTTTTTCGGGATGTTCATTTTTGCTGCTCAAATGGGAGTTACTATCAATGTTTTATCTCTTTTTGGGATGATTATTGTTATCGGAATTTTGGTGGATGATGGGATTGTTATTGGAGAAAATATTTACCATCATTACGAAAAAGGAAAATCCCCAATTAGAGCTGCTATCGATGGTACTATGGAGGTTTTACCACCCGTGGTATCCGCCTTATTAACGACCATGATTGCATTTTCAACCTTCTTCTTCTTAGAAGGAAGAATAGGGGAGTTTTTCGCTGAGGTTTCTATAGTGGTAATACTTACCCTATTGGTCTCAATGATTGAAGCTCTAATTATCTTGCCTGCTCACGTGGCACATTCAAAGGCATTGCAAGGTAAAGATAGAAAAGTAAATAAAGTAGATGCATTTTTCAGGAAGGTAAACAAAGCAGCCGATAAATGGTTAATGAAAGTTAGAGATAAATTTTATGTGCCCTATTTGCGATATTTTCTTAAAAATAAATTTTTAGGATTTGCTATTCCCATTGCATTATTTATTTTTAGTATTGGGGCAATTGGTGGTGGAATAGTTGGGATGTCTTTTTTTCCAAGAATTGCAAGTGATCGTATTTCAGTAACGCTAAAAATGCCTCAAGGAACAAATGAAGCAATTACAGATTCCATTATATCTAGAATTGAAGAGAAAGTATGGATCGTAAATGAACAATACGATAAAAATGATTTTAATAATGAGGCAGTAGTACAAAATGTAATTAAACGTATTGGACCAGGAACCTCAAATGCGACACTTACCATTAATCTTTTACCAGGAGAATTAAGAGGAGAATTAACTTCGCAAGAAGTGACTAATAGAATACGAGATTTATCAGGAAAAATATATGGAGTAGAAAGTTTGGTATTTGGATCTGGAAGTAATTTTGGCGGTAGTCCAGTTGCGGTTTCTTTATTAGGAAATAATATTGAAGAATTAAAAGCAGCAAAACAAGAACTAAAAGCAAATTTATTAACGAATCCTATTTTAAAAGACATTTCAGATAATGATCCAGCTGGAATAAAAGAAATACAAGTACAGTTAAAGGATAAGGCGTATATGCTAGGCTTAAACCTTCAAGGTGTTATGACACAGGTACGTGCAGGATTTTTTGGATTTCAAGCACAACGTTTTCAAAGAGGGCAAGACGAAATAAGAGTTTGGGTGCGTTATCAAATTAATGATCGATCTTCTATTAAAGATTTAGACGATATGTGGATCAATACCCCTTTGGGGACTAAAGTGCCTTTCTCTGAAATAGCAACTTATCAAATTGAACGTGGAGATGTTGCGATTAATCATCTAGAAGGGAAACGAGAAATTCAAGTAACAGCAGATTTAAAATCACCAGACGATAGCGCTGCCGATGTATTGGATGATATTAGAGCGACGATTATGCCCGAAATTACATCCAAATACCCTACCGTTTCAGCGATTTATGAAGGACAGAATAGGGAAGCATCCAAAACTATTGGTTCAGTAAAATTAGTAGGTCCCATCATTTTATTATTAATATATATTGTAATTGCTTTTACTTTTAGAACCTATAGTCAGCCACTATTATTAATGTTAATGATTCCTTTTAGTTTAATAGGCGTTGCCTTTGGGCATTTTGTACATGGATTTCAAATAAACATATTGTCTTGGTTGGGAATTATAGCCTTAATAGGTATTATGGTCAACGATGGCTTGGTGTTAATAGGAAAGTTTAACACCTATCTTAAGGAAGGAATTCCCTATAATGAAGCCTTAATACAAGCGGGAAAATCTCGTTTTAGAGCGATATTTTTAACTTCTTTGACAACCATTGCTGGTTTAGCACCATTATTATTAGAAGGAAGTAGGCAAGCTCAATTTTTAAAACCTATGGCAGTTTCAATTTCTTACGGAATAGGAATCGCAACCGTTTTAACTTTAGTAATGTTACCATTAATGTTATCGGTATCAAATTCAATTAAAGTATTTATTAAATGGATGCGAACGGGTAAAGAGGTGACTAATGAAGAAGTAGAAAGAGCTATTATCGAACAAAACTATGAGAATGATGAATTACACTAAAATAGCAGTAGGAGTAGTTTTTGTGCTGTTTTCTTTTACGGGAACAGCACAAAGAATATTAACCAAAAAGGAAGCCATAGCCATTACCTTAGAAAATAATTATGGGATTAAGATAGCAGAGAATTCCGTGGACATTGCTAAGAACAATTCCAGTATTTATAATTCGGGGTATCTGCCCAGTCTATCTGCCAATGGAGGTGCTAATTATGATATTAGCGATCAGGATATCGAACGGCAAGATGGGACCTCAACATCTGTTACAGGTGCGGAAACTAAATCTTATAATGCTTCCTTAGATTTAAATTATACGCTTTTTGATGGTTTGGGTAGAAAATACGATTATCAGATACTAAAAGAGAGCCACAATTTAACTGAGTTGCAGGCTAGGGAAACTATAGAAAACACCTACTTGCAATTATTTACCGTTTATTTTCAGATTGCTCGTTTGTCTAAGAATACCGAAAATTTAAAACAAACCTTAGAGATTTCGAAACTTCGTTTAGAGCGAATACAATATCAAAACGATTACGGACAATCCACAAAATTGGAACTCTTAAATGCTGAGGTAGATATAAATAACGATAGTATTAATTATATCAATACTCGACAGCAGTATATCAATTCGAAACGGGATTTAAATATTATTTTAGGAATACAAATAGAAGGAGATTTTGAGGTAGAAACAGAAGTAGATTTTCTTACGCTTTTGTCTTATGATGATTTGCTTTCTCTTTCTTTGGCCAATAATGTGGTCTTACAGCAGCAAGAAAAAAATATTATGATTAGCGAATATAATATACGTGCCAATAAAGGAAACTATTTACCTAGAGTAGGGGTTTCAGGATCTTATGGCTGGAATGAAAGTGACAACCCCGCCACCTCATTTTTCGCAAAAAGCACGGTAACAGGATTACGAGCAGGGCTTAATGTCTCTTGGGATCTATTTGATGGCGGAAGCACTAAAACCAGAGTAGCCAATGCCAAAATAGCCTTGGATAGTGAAGAAATTTTACAGCAGCAGCAATTTGAAACCCTAGCGAATATTTTAAAGAATACCAGTGAGGAGTATACCAATAAGCTGTTTATTTTAAAATCTCAAGAGAAAAATGTGCTTACCAATAAAAATAACTTTGAACGCTCGGTAGAAAAATACAAATTGGGGCAAATAAACTCGATCGACTTCAGATTGGCGCAAGTTAATTTACTAAATGCCCAAACCGATTTAACCAATACCAAATACGAAACCAAGCTCATAGAGTTGGAATTGTTGCAATTAAGCGGGCAACTTTTAAATGTGGAGTTTTAGGATAAATATTTTATGAATTATTAGGCTCTAAAATTTTATATACTAAAAAAAGGGTTTTATATTTGCCACCGCTAAAGGAGAAATGGCAGAGTGGTCGAATGCGGCAGTCTTGAAAACTGTTGAGGGTCACACCTCCGGGGGTTCGAATCCCTCTTTCTCCGCAAAAGGAAACCCACAACGAAAGTTGTGGGTTTTTTGTTTTTAAAAGAGCGTCAAAAGCTAGCTTTTGTAAGCGAAATAAAAAAACAAAAAACCCAACACCGCACTAGCGGGGTTGAGGTTTCTAAGATTGCAATGGATTACCATTTTGGGATGCATGAACAAAGCGAGTGAATCCTAGCATTGAGGTAAAAAAAACCGAACAAATCGCGGTTTGTTGAGGTTTCTATGCTTGCCCAGGATTACTTGTTGGGATGCACGAGCAAAGGGAGTGAATCCTAATATCACAAAGAGTGTCAAAAGCTTGCTTTTGTATGTGAAAGAGAAAACAAAATACCGAACAAACTGAAGCTTGTTATTGTTATTTCTTGGATAATTTTTGCTTTACAGATAGAATCACTATCAAATTCTCATTCATAAGCCTCAAATTCTAATCTGTAATCTATAAGTAAAGGACTTATTATTATATTCGTTTTTTTAAAAATAAAAAATGAGATTAAAATTCGTTCTATATTTTCTTTTAGTATTTTCTGGAACTGTTAGTGGACAAGAGCCTGTATTAGATAGTTTAATAAATAGACTTGATAAGAGTACTTCTAATCTAGATAAAACAAAACTATTTAATACTATCTCGAACCAGTATAAATACAGTGATCCAGATAAAATGTTGGATTTTGGTAACAAAGCACTGGATTTAGCAAAAGAGAATAATTATAAAGTTGAAGAAGGAAGTGCTTATCTAAATATGGGTACTGCTTATCTTATTTTTGGTGACTATCAAAAAGCGCTGGACCATTTTGTATGGGCTAAAACAATATTTGAAGGGACAATAGTTTTAGATGCCGATGAAAATAAAATAAGTCAAGGCATTGCAAAAACCTATGGGTATATGGGTATTGTGTTTTCTGAACAGAGCAATTATTCAAAAGCATTGCAGTATTATTTTAAATCGGTCAAGATATATGAAGAAGTAAATGATGAAGGCCAGAGTTCAAAAATCTATAACAATATTGGGGTAGTATATAAATCGCAATTATTAGATGCAAAAGCGTTTATTTATTTTACCAAGGCGTTAAAAATTCAAGAGAAACTACAGGATCCTAATATTGGGATCACCTTAACCAATATTGCCAATATCTATTTAAAAGATAAAAAATTAGATTCCGCTTTTGAATACTACATCCTTGCTAAAAAAAATATAGAAAAATACCCAAACCCTCGGGCATTAGGAGAATGGTATAACAATATGGGGGCTTATTATAAAGCCAGAAATCAGAATCATTTAGCAATTGAAAATTGGCAAAATGCCATGCAAACCTTCGAAAGTTTTAATGATAAGTTTGGATTAACAGATACCTATCTTCATTTAGCAGAATTTCATTTTGAACAAAATAATAATAATCAAGCCTTAGAGATGGCGAATAAAGCATTGCATTTGGCTACTGAAATAAATGTACTGGAACAAAAAGTAATTTCCGAAAAATTATTAAGTGATATCTATGCGCAACATGGAAATATAACTTTAGCCTTAGCGCATTATAAAAAATATAGCAGTGTAAAGGACAGTTTAGTCAAAGAAAACGATATTCGTAAATCTGTTGAAGCAACGATGAAGTACGAATTTGAAAAAAAAGAATTGCTTCAAAAAGAGGAAAATGACAAGAGAGAACTATTGTTACTAGAAGAAGCCAAAAGTTCAAGAATTCAACTGTTTTTTGGCGCATTTATACTTTTTCTGCTTTTCGGAATTGGGGTTTTAATCTATAATAGAAATCAGCTTAAAAGAAACCTAACACTTCAAAAAGAATTGGCAGTATATGAACAAAAAGCCTTGCATTTACAAATGAATCCACATTTTGTATTTAATTGTTTGGGATCTATTTCCAGTTTTATTGTTCAAAATAGTACAGATTCGGCCATAAAATATTTATCCAAATTTTCGAAACTGATGCGATTAACTTTAGAATACTCAAAAGAGTCGCTAATTCCTATAGATAAAGAAATAGAAAGTTTGCAAAATTATTTAGAGCTAGAGCAACTTCGCTTTAATAATAAATTTAATTTTAGAATCAAAAAAGACAAAGAGATTGAGGATGATGTGGCTTTGCCGCCTTTACTAATTCAACCCTTTATCGAGAATGCAATAATCCATGGGGTAATTCCTAAAAAGGAAATTGGAACGATTACTATTGAGTTTTCAATAGCTAATGAATCCTTGATTTGTGAGATATTGGATGATGGTATTGGCATCAATCAATCTAAACAGAATAAAGAAAATTTGGTACTGGCTCATAAATCGATGGCTTTGGGGATTATAGAAAAACGATTAGAAATGATATCAGCTTCCACCTCGAAAAATGCTACCATTGCCATAGAAGAATTAACGGATAAGAAACAAATTATAGGTACCAAAGTGGTTTTGCAATTACCACTACAATATATAGATGAATAATTTTAAAGCATTAAAAACCTTATGATAAAAGCCTTATTGATAGACGATGATGAAAATCTTCGGGAAGGGATGAAAGGGCTCCTTCACCGATTTGCTCCTTCAATTAATATAATTGGTGAGGCAGATAGTGTGGCTACTGGGATTATAGCTATGGATACACTAAAACCACAGGTGGTATTTCTAGACATTCAATTAAATGATGGGACTGGATTTGATATTTTAGAAAAGTTAGCAGCAAAAAACGATACTATAAAAACCAATATTGTTTTTATCACTGCACATGAACAATATGCGATTAAGGCTTTTCGGTTTAGTGCTTTAGATTTTTTATTAAAGCCAGTAGATCCAGAAGAATTACAAAAGGTGATCCGAAAAATAGAATCGGTGATTGAAAATCGAAATGATTATTCACACATTGATTTATTATTGGAAAATATCAGAAAAAAGGTAGATAATTTTAAACGCATTGCACTTTCCACTTCCGATGGAATTCATTTGTTCGATATCAGCGATATTATTCGATGCGAAAGTACCGACAACTACACCAAATTCTATATTAAAGATAACAAGCCCGTTTTAATTTCGAAAACCTTAAAAGAATACGAGGAATTATTAACTCCGCATAAATTTGAAAGAATTCACCAATCGCATTTAATCAACCTGAATTTTTTAAAGTCGTATATAAAAAGAGATGGAGGATATGTGGTCATGGAAGATGGAAGTCGTTTGCCAATTTCACAACGGAAAAGAGAACGATTAAAAGAAATATTAAAATCGATGTAGCGAATTCTAAGTAACATCCATCACTTACTCATTGAGGTATTCTATATCGAATAAAGTGTATTAAGTTTATTAAAAATTAAAAAACATGAAAAATATTATCCTAATGTTACTATTGGTTACCGGCATCACAAATGCACAAATAGTGGACATTCCCGATGCTAATTTTAAAAATAAATTAATTGAATTGGGGGTAGATACCAATACCGATGGCGAAATACAAGAAAGTGAAGCTTTGATTATTACAAGCTTAAATCTTTTTGATTCCTCTATTTCCAATTTAACAGGGATAGAAGCATTTGAAAATCTTGAATTTTTAGATTGTGGTGGTAACCTACTTAGCGCTTTAGATGTTTCCAACAATATTGCTTTAACTACGTTACGTTGCTATAACAACAATTTAACCCTATTGGATTGCAATAATAATATCAACTTAACAGAGCTTATCATTACTAATAATCCAAATTTGGCCACTGTTTTTATAAAAAATGGCAGTGATGAAAGTAGTAATATGGGGTCTGGGAGTTGGTTGGAGAACTGGTTAGATTCAAATAATCCTAGTTTAGAATATATCTGTGCAGACGACTTTCAAATAGCCGACATTCAACAATGGCTAGATGCCGATGTAAACATTAATTCTTATTGTAATTTTCAACCCGGGGGAGATTATAATACGATTACAGGAATTACAAAGTTTGATGAAGATACAGATGGTTGTGGGGAGCTAGATCTTACTATTCCTTATATGGCTATAAATTTGGATCTAGATGGGAACTCCACAAACTCTACATTTTTTACAAACACTCAGGGGCAATATACTATCTATACAGGGGAAACAGGAACCTATACTCTTATTCCAATTTTGGAAAATCCTAGCTATTATACGGTGAGTCCATCCCCAGCAGATGTTGTAATTCCAATAATAGATAATAGTACTAGCATTCAAGATTTTTGTGTTACAGCAGAGGGTGTTCATCCTGATTTAGAAGTAGTCATTGCTCCAATTATTCCTGCCAGACCAGGGTTTGAAGCAACCTATCAATTAGTATGTAAAAACAAAGGAAATCAAACTATATCTGGAGAGGCGATGTTTACTTATGATGAAGCTATTTTAGATTTTGTTACGGCTTCAACAAGTCCAGATGTTCAAAGTTCAGGCTCATTAACTTTTAATTTTTCTGATCTGCAGCCTTTTCAAAATGAAAGCGTAAATATTATTTTAAGTGTTAATAGTCCTTCAGACAACCCTCCAGTAAATATTGATGATGTATTGTCTTTTGTAGGTATGGTAAATCCTATTGCAGGAGATGAATTCCCAGACGATAATATCTTCGATTACGATCAAATTGTGGTAGGTTCTTACGACCCAAATAATATTATTTGTATCCAAGGAGATCTTATTCCTGCCGAAATGATTGGAGAATACCTTCATTATGTGATCAATTTCGAAAACACAGGAAACTCTCCAGCCGAAAATATAGTTGTGGTAGTTGATATAAACCCAGAAGACTTTGATATTAATACCTTACGTGTTTTAAACGCATCTCATCTTGTAGATATTAACATAGTTAACAGTAGGGTCGAATTTATTTTTCCGATGATCAATTTGGATACAGGAGGTCATGGAAACATTCTATTAAAAGTGGAAACTCTAGAGGAATTAAGTTTAACAGATATTGTATCTGCAACAGCAGCAATATATTTTGATTATAATTTGCCTATCGAAACCAATGAAGCAAACACTGCATTTCAAATACTAGGTGTTAATGATAGTGAAATTGGTACTAATATTTCCATATATCCAAATCCAGCAAAAGACCTACTAACAATTCAAGCGGGGTCTGATATTAATGCGGTAACTATTTATGACTTGCAAGGAAAAACCATTCATTCAATAGATTCAAATAGCGAAAAGGTATCGATCAACATTTCGGACTTGAACAATGGAGTGTATTTCTTAAAAATCACAACAGAAAAGGGCGAAGAGGTTAAGAAAATCATTAAAAATTAAAAAGTTTTTGCTCCGAAAAGGCGGTTATTTTTAATACCTCTTTATTAAATTTGAAAAAGCATCCAATGTAAAAAGGGTGCTTTTTTACATTAAATTTTAAACGAATTTCTGAGAATGTCTACGTCATTGCGAATTAGGTCACTGAGCCGCTCACTGAGCTTGCCTGTACTGAGCTTGCCGAAGTATCGAATTGAAGTGAAACTATATTGTTAAAGTAAATATTTAGACAGTGTTAAGTAGAAATCAAGGCTTTTTCTTAATTATAAAGGGTGTTTTTCCTTTTATATTTAAGCAAAGTAGTTCTAGTTTAGTGGTACGATTCCGAAGAATGTGAGGTTTTTAAGAATTTGTAAAAAAATACGACCAAATTAAGTTTTAAAATGAAAAGTCTATTACATATACATGTGATAGACTTTTTTTATGTTTTGTATTATATCAATGCAGCCTATTTAAAAAGCCTGATTCAATTTAAGATATACAGAATAATCATTCAAACTAGTGCGTACAAAATCCAAACGAATATCCACCCCCGTTACTTGTTGTAATTTATAACGAGCACCAAGCCCAACCGCATTATACCAACCATCATCATCTCTAGAATTAACACCATCCCCATAAGAACCTCCCGCTAGGTTCACCATTCCAAAAAAGCCTACAGCTCTAAACCGACTCTGCCCAATGGTATAACGGTATTCTGCTTGGCCGCCCGTCATATACCTCGCCTTTAATTGCCCTTGTGGAAAACCACGTAATATAGATTTCCCAGAGATGGCAGGTAGGCCAGCATCTGGCGCATAATAAGAAGCATATTCTCCGTAGAGCTGCATCGCTAACACATCTTCTCGGGTAAAACCATCGATATAGCCTCGTGCATTTATGATCACCTTATTATAATCTTGTACCGCTCCCAGCCACTCTGGAAAAAAATCCCAGCGTGTGGTGATAAATAGGGAGTTGGTAGGATAGTATTTGTTTTTACGAGAATCGTAAGATCCTGCCATACCAAAACCTCCCGTACGTTCGTCTTCAATACCATTTTCTCTTATAAAATCTTCCCCATTCTCGTTATTGGCCCTGTAGGTGATTCTTTTATAATACAAGGGAACCCCAGCATAAATATTTTTATAGACTCGCATCATCTGCAATTGAGAAAATAGGGTCGTATTGATATTATATTCTATATCATTCCCATCTTCTTCAAATTCATTATTGATCCCCGAATAGGAAAGCATGGTCACCAAGCGAAATTTATTATCCCGCAGCCATAGGTTATTGGTGGCAAATACCGAATAACTCTCGGTGGTGGTGTATTGCCCGCCAGCATTTAATTGAGATTTTGAAGCCTGACTTTTATCTCCTTGATATAAATAGGAAGTGGTTAGCCCAAAACCAACCCCCATCAATGGGGTAGAGGTAATCAAGGGGACTATGGCAAAGGCTTTTTCTTTTTTTTGTGCAGGAATGCTATCTTTTTGGGCAAAGAGGGGATTAGTTATTATTAAAATAAACAGAAGTAGAGTTTTATACATTCCTCTAAAGTAATACCATTTATTTAAATTTACCACCATTTTCTTTAGGCCTAGGGGGAGTGATAATTCCATGTTTTTTCTTTATTTTTGAGAAACCTATGGGGAAAAAAGGAAAAGAGAAAAACACTCGTAATAAAGCGAAACACACCAAGCTTATGGATCGTAAAAAGAATAAATTACGAAAAGAAGAAGCGACCCGCAAAGAAAAACTAAAGGAGATTATGAAGATTGCCAATCAGTCGGGAGAAGGTAAAAGTAATTAATAATTTAAGTTACGATTTCCTAAAGCCCTTTATCTTCGCAAAAAAAATATAAATGCTAAAAGCCGTTTTATTCGATATGGATGGGGTAATTGTAGATACCGAACCCCTACATTGCAAAGCCTATTTTAAAATGTTTGCTGCTGTAAATATTACGGTGACCGATGCCTTATATGAATCTTTTACTGGGCAATCTACCATTAGTATTTGTAGGCAACTTTGCACCCTTTTTAATTTAACAGAAGCCCCAGAAACCTTAGTGCAATTAAAAAGAGATTTTTTTAAGGAACTTTTTTTTAATGACGATGGCCTAACTTTAATCGATGGTGTTTTTGAACTTATAAAAGACTATCATAAAAACCGACTTACCTTAGTATTGGCATCTTCTGCTTCTATGGTAACCATCAATAATGTATTTGATAAGTTCGATTTAAATAAATATTTTATTGCTAAACTGAGTGGTGCAGATTTAAAAGCTTCCAAACCACATCCAGAAATATTTATAAAGGCTGCCAAGGCTTCGGGTTTTGCCAAAGAGGAATGTATGGTGATTGAAGATTCTACCAATGGTATTGCCGCCGCTAATGCTGCTAGTATATTTTGTGTAGGCTTTAAAAGTCCGCATTCCAAAAACCAGGTATATACTAGTGCAGATTTGGTGATAAGCAGTTTTAAGGAGATTGGCTATGAAAAGATTTTGAAAATAGTGATTGCTAAATAGTGATAAGAATTATATTATATTAGAGACCAACAATAAAGAACCAAATTTGAATTCTGAAAAAATAAAAAACACCTATCATAAAATATTTGAATCTTATGGACATTCCTCTCTAGAGGAGCACATCAAGAAAATTATTGAATTGGATGTTTTTTTACCTTATAATTCCACTTTTTTCTGCCTTACCAATACTCAAAACCTTTCGTTTGAATATGTGAGTAAAAATATGTTTTCTTGCTTAGGCATACAAGCGTCAGTTATGCAAGAAAAAGGGATGCGTTATTTTTGGAGTAGAATTCACCCAGATGATATTGAGCCTTGGTTATCTGTTTTAAACGATTTGATGAATTTTACGATTAATGAATTGTCTTTTACGGAAAGACAACAAATGAGTTATACATGGAATTATCGGTTTAAAAATAGCAAGGAGGAATATGTAAATATCATTCAAAACACCACTCCCTTAGAATTTGATAATGAAAACAAACCTATTATTGGTTTGGCGCATTATACTGTTTTACATCACCAGATTAAAATGGATGTATGTGCATCGGCTAAATTGTTGAATGATAACAAAGAATATGAAACTAAATATTTTAATAACTATTCTCAAAAACTTTTAACCGATGGTGTTTCAAATAGAGAACGGGATATTATCCGCTTATTGGTTTTAAATAATTCCAGTAAAGAAATAGCCGAAAAACTTTTTATCTCTTCAAATACTGTAGATACCCACAGAAGAAATATTCTTAAAAAGCTCAACATATCTTCCACAGGGGAATTGGTTGCCCTGTTAAAAATGAATAAGATTTCACTTTAATTTTATGTTATAGTCGAACATTATATTAAAAATACTCAAATTGAGTATTGTAAATCTTGTAAAAATGATATTACTTTATAAATTCAAATTTAGAATAGGATTAATAATGGTTTGGGTTGTGGTACTATAACAGTAAATTAAACAGGCGTTGGGGATCGTCTTTTACAGGTTATTGGAGTTCCACACCCGATTATTTAGACCTTAGAACTGGAGGAAATTTCAACAAATTACCTCTAGGAACTTATAGTTTTACCGCTAATTGTTCTAATTTATTTGGAATGGAACGATTTCAATTATAAACTAACTAATTTTGTTTCATATTTTTATTAATGAAAAGAAACCCACAACTAACGTTGTGGGTTTCTTATTTCCAGAAGTATTTTTTTCATTAGGGAATGAAAATAAATGATTCTTGAAATTTTACTATGAAGAGAACAATATCCTCATTATCAATGATAGACACTATTCGTTTTTATTTAATTTTAATCTGTTTTATAAGATATTAATTCCAGTTGGGTTGTGGTGTAATTCTAAGGTAAGGTTTAATTTCTTTATATCCTTTTGGAAATAAACTCGGAATCTCTTTATTTGTAATCGATGGAACTATAACACAATCATCTCCATTATTCCAGTTAACAGGAGTAGCTACTTTATGGTAAGCAGTTAATTGTAATGAATCTATTACACGGAGTAATTCATCAAAATTTCTACCTGTAGATGCAGGATAAGTAATCATTAATTTTACCTTTTTATCTGGGTCAACTACAAATACTGAGCGTACTGTCAGTTTATCATCAGCGTTGGGATGAATCATATCGTATAATGTAGCTACTTTTCGATCTTCATCTGCGATAATAGGAAAATTAATTGTGGTGTTTTGAGTTTCGTTAATGTCTTTAATCCAACCATAATGGGATTTAATTCCATCTACACTTAATGCAATTACTTTTACATTTCTTTTATCAAACTCTTCCTTATATTTTGCTACAACTCCTAATTCAGTTGTGCAAACAGGGGTATAATCCGCAGGATGAGAAAATAAAATTCCCCAGCTGTCGCCTAGCCAGCTATGAAAATTAATTTCTCCCTCGGTTGATAGCGCTTTAAAGTTGGGGGCTTCATCACCTAGTCTAATTGTTTTCATTTTAAATGTTTTTAATTTGTGATAAATTTCTATGGAAACAAAAGGTAACTCATTATTTTATATCTCCCAACTATTTAATTGTTAATTAGTTAAAAAGTATTTTTAATAGGTTATAGGTTGTGGTTCTGTATTAGTTATCTTACTTGTTGCTAATGATTAAATCTCCAATATCCTTACAATTTTAAACAGATCTAAAAATAAAATTAGGATTAATTTTTCTAGAATATTAATTTATAGTTTAGAAATTTTCAGGGCAATTGTTGATGGGCGATTAATACAAGTATTTAATCTAATAATATTATAAACGTTTCATTAATTTATTATATTCAGTACTTTAAATATCTGAAAGTAAGATAATTAATTACCTTAACTGTCTCTCCAAATTCTTATAACTTAACTAACATTTAATTACTAACCAGTTTAAATTTTTCAATTATGAAATCAAAAACATCACCAATCCTTTCTTCCTTATTAAGTTTAACTATCATTTTTTGTTTTTCTTTTTTTGGAAGTTCGCAAGTTTATTCGCAAGACTTTCGCGAACTAATTAACAATCCAAACGAAAATACAACCCTTCAGGAGGTTGTAGCACTTGCAGACGCCTACTACGAAACCAATGATAAGGGCAGGGGTAGTGGCTATAAGCAATATGAACGATGGCTTCACAAAATGAAATTATATGTGAGTCCTGACAACCTAATTAAGAAAAATTTTAATGCCATGTCAATGCAGGTAGCAGAAGCTACAATGCCTCAACTTGGAAATAGAAATCGTATGGTAGGAGCATGGCAACCCTTAGGACCTACTAGTGTTGTAAGAACTGGAGGTTATCTGGAAGGGTTGGGCCGCGTAAATGTTATTGCATTTCACCCTACAGACCAAAATACATTTTATTTAGGAACACCGGCCGGAGGGCTCTGGAAAACCACAGACAATGCTGCCACTTGGAATTCTATGTCAGATTTTATAACACGTACTGGAGTTTCAGGAATTGCTATAGATCATAACACACCAGAGACCATGTATATCCTCACCGGAGACGGAGATGGAGCACCAAATCAAGGAACTTGGTCAATCGGTATCCTAAAATCAACAGATGGAGGTAGTACGTGGGCTGCAACAGGGTATACCTTGGCAGTACAAGATTTTATCAAAGGATATAAATTACTCATGCATCCTACAGATCCAGATATAATGTTCGCGACAACTATAGCAGGCTTGCTAAAAACAACCGATGGTTGGAGTACTTTTACGACTGTTCAGACAGGTAATTTTAGGGATGTAGAGTTTAAGCCAGGAGACCCCTCCATAGTATATGCTACAACCCGCAATAGATTTTATAAGTCTACAGACGCTGGAGATACTTTTACCGAAACAACATCAGGATTAACAACTGGAGAGAATCGTTTAGAGCTAGCGGTATCTCCAGCGAGTGCAAATTCAGTATATGTGTTGGCAAGTTCTGCATCTGGGGCGTTACCGGCGGGACAATTTAGAGGGCTCTTTTTATCTTCAGATAGTGGCGATAGTTTTTCGCAGCAAACCAATACGCCAAATATATTAGGAGGCAACTTAAACGGGGGTGGTACTGGAAGCCAAGGATCTTACGATTTAGCAATTGCTGTGTCTCCAGAAGATGCCAGCATTGTAAATACTGGTGGCATCAATACGTACAGATCGACAGACAGTGGGGTTACTATGATCAGAATAACACATTGGGATTGGAGGCAACCTATTGCCTTCGAATATACCCATGCCGATGTTCATGAATTGGTGTATAATCCGCTTAACAATAATTTATACACAGGAACCGATGGTGGCATTTCAGTAAGTACAGACGATGGCCTTAATTGGTCTACCATATGGGATGGATTATCCATTATGCAGTTTTACGATATCACAGGTATTGAATCAGATCCCAATATTATTATAGGAGGAACACAAGATAATGGCACCAATAAATATGTAGGAAATCCGCTCATAGAGCATATTAATGGTGCCGATGGAGGTGGATGCATGATTGACTACAATAACCCGGACATCATCTATTCCAGCTGGCAACGCGGTGTTTTATGGAAATCTACTGATGGTGGTGCAACACGTACTAATATAAGCCCCGCCGGTGCATCAGGTCCATTTATCACAAAATATGAAATGGATCCCAATACTCCAGAAATTATTTATGGTGGATATATTAATGGAATTCGTAGAAGTGCAGACGCAGGCGCAAACTGGTCAAATATTGGGTCAAGTGTAGGCAATGCCTTGGCTGTAGGGGACGATAATCCGGCACGTTTATATGCAGCGGCTGGCTCCAATCTTCAAACCACAGCTGATACTGGTTCTAATTGGAGTACGATAACAGGGCCATGGCCAAACCTAACAATTACATCTATCACAATAGATCCGGACGATGCAAACAAAGTCTGGATTACATTAGGAGGGTATACTGCAGGTGAAAAGGTATATCACTCTGACGATGCGGGAGCCAGCTGGACAAATGTTTCAGGTACTTTACCTAATGTTCCCGCTTTAAGTTCAGACATAGACAATCGCCCTGGTGCCTCAGATGATTCGATATATGTGGGTATGGATGTAGGGGTTTATTTTTCTTCAGACTTTATACCTTGGATGCTGTATGAAACTGGAATACCCAATGTGCCTATTTATGATCTTCAGATTAATGAAAGTAATGAACTAATTAGAGCAGGAACTTTTGGAAGAGGACTTTGGGAAGCACCTTTGTTCAATCCTGTTTTAACAGTAATTTGCAAAGACATTACAAAGCAACTTGATGCAAACGGTTTTGCGACCATTTTACCGTCTGATATAGACAATGGCTCTTTCGACCCAGATAGACCTGTCGTCTTATCGGTTTTTCCGAACAACTTTACCTGTGCCGATGTAGGGCCGAACATCGTGACACTCACAGCGACCGATATAAACGGAAATACAGCTACTTGTGACGCTACGGTTACAGTGGAGGATAATATAGCACCAGTGATAGCATGTATTGCAGACGACACTATAAGTACCGATGCAGGATTTTGTACTTATACGGTAAAAGGGACAGAATATGATGCTACATTTACAGACAACTGTTCAGGAATTATAACTAATGACTTAAACAATACGAATACTATTGCAGGGGTAGAATTATATTTTGGAACCACCACCACCGTGATTTGGACGGTAGATGATGGTAACGGGCAATCTGATACTTGTACTACTATAATTACAGTGGATAATATCATTACAACATCAAGTGTAACGGTAGCTCCCAATCCGCAACAGTATAGTGATTTAGTAACTTTTGAAGCGACTTTAACTGCTGGCAATTGTGCTGGAGCTGGACAAGCAGCTACCGAAGTTTCTTTTTATGTAGGTACACAATTTATGGGAACTGTTCCATTATCTATAGTAGGAAATGATTTAGTAGGGACTCTTACCGACGCACCTTTATTAGAAACGCCATCACAACCATCTAACGGACAAATGGCACCTGGTGTTCATACTGTAGAAGCTGTATTTGGAGGGGTTGTTAATCCTAATTATACGATAACAGATCCAACGACGCCTTTAACAATTACTCCAGAAGATGCTATTGTTGAATATACAGGACATTTGTTTCAAGCAACTGCTCCTAATTCGAATGTAGCTACAGTAATACTAAGTGCAAATATTCAAGATATCACCATTACAGATCCAGATCCTGATGCAGGAGATATAAGAAATGCAAGCGTGAAATTTGTAGATAGAGCTGGAGGAGATATTTCAGGTTGGCTTCCGGTAGTTGATCTATTTGACCCAAGCGATCCTACAACAGGAACGGTGAGTTTTGATTGGGTAGTAAATCTTGGAAATCAAACTTCTGCTTCTGTTACAGTTGGTATTGTAGTAAACAATTATTACACTAGAAATGATGGTACAGACGATGTTGTAGTTACCGTATATAAACCTGTTGGTGACTTTATAACTGGAGGAGGATTTATAATGCCCGAAAATTCTGCTGGGCAATATGCTTCTACCCCTGGTTTAAAAGCTAATTTTGGCTTTAATGTAAAATACAATAAAAAAGGAAAAAGGCTAAGAGGGCATATGAATATCATTTTTAGAAGATTAGAAGCAGATGGTGTACATGCTTACCAAATTAAAGGAAATGCAATACAGTCTTTAGGAGTTAACGTTGCAGATGAAGATAATAAATTCGGCGAATTTATTACCAAGGCCAATCTTAAAGACGTAACAGATCCTGATAATCCTTTTTCATTAGGAGGAAATCTAACCTTGAAAGTAGAATTAATAGACCGAGGAGAGCCTGGAGAAAATGATGAAATTGGTGTTAATTTAACCAATAGCAGTGGCATCTTATTGTATTCTAGTAATTGGTCTGGAATTAGTACTGAAGTAATGTATCTTTCAGGAGGAAACCTTGTGATACATAGTGGCTTTAGTCTAGACCCTCTTTTAGGAGAAGTTAAAGGATTAAGCACAGTAGGTTTAATCATGTATCCAAACCCTGCAAGCAATAGGGTAATGTTACGTAATCCTCAAAAAACGGATCTGAATACTGTTTCTATTTACGACCTATCAGGAAGGATAGTGAAGTTTAAGGATCTAAGTAATATGGAAACCGAAATAGGGATAGATATTAGTAATTTAAAAGCTGCTGTCTATATGGTCATTATCAAAAATGACTATGAACAAATCACCAAACAATTAATTATTAAATAGGTGATTTAATGTATTATAATGAAAAGGACCGTCTAAATAATAACTTTGGACGGTTTTTTTATGATGCTTAATAAGATGAGATGTGAATAGTATTTAAAAAGAGTTAAAGATAATTTGTAGCGTCTTTATAGGTAGTTCTCTACAAAAGGAAACCCGCAACTTAGGTTGCGGGTTTTCTATTAGTATTGTAAACCTACTTGTGATTAGTAAGTTTAATTTTTACCATACCTTAACCTGTCCTTTTGTGATATCAAGAAGTTGGAAGAAGTCCATAGAGTATAGACTGCAATCAGTATCAATAAAATCGAATCCTTCTATATACGAAAATGACAATTGATCAGCTGGATCGTTATGAGAAGTGCCATTATCTGAAACAGCTGTCATTGCATATAGACCTGACAGATCAAACTCACCAAACATTCCTTCAGTAATATAACCACCTACGATCGCAGCATTATCACCTACTATAACCATACAATCTATGGCAACATGAATGCCATCATCTTCGTCACCAGCAAATGAATCTTGCCATTGTCCTGAAACACTACCGTCTGCGTACATTCTTGCTGATAGTGAGAAATTTTCATCGCATCCTGCAGGTAAGCCAAATGCTTCACAAAAATCATTACCCCCAAGGTGAGCTTGATGCAATATTGGACCTCTTGATGAAACCTCTTCATTAAGATTCTGATTTGAAGAATCTGTTGTCATTACTTCTTCTGTACTGCATCCAAAAATGAATAGCAGAGATAATGTAAATAAAAATGCTAATTTTTTCATTTTAATTTGATTTAAGTTAATAATTATTTTTCCTATTCTAATTTATGGATTTAATTGCGTTCTTGTAATGTGCTGATAAACAATTAGCTTAAGCAGGTGATTTGTCTGTTGAGGAGTTTGTAATTGTATTATTAATCTTACTTTATTCTTGTTATTGCATTTAAATATCTCAACTTAAATTAATTTCAGAATCCTTATCATTATAATATCCGTAATTTTGTTTTCCATAAATAAGACCCATGGCAACAGATATTTTAACTCAATTACAATGGCGTTATGCCACCAAAAAATTTGATAGCACTAAAAAGCTTTCCAAAGAAAAACTCCATATTTTAAAAGAAGCCTTTAATTTAACAGCTACCTCTTACGGTTTACAACCTCTTAAATTGGTAGTGGTGAGTAATCCTGAAATCATTCAAGAATTAATGCCAATTTCCTATAATCAAGCCCAGATTGGGACAGCTTCAAATATTTTGGTTTTATGTACAGAGACCCTTGTTGATTCGGAATACATCAAAAATTATTTCGATTTGGTGGAAAAAACTAGAAATACTCCTAGAGAAATTTTAAGTTCTTTTGAAGAGTATTTGATTTCTTCATTTTCTGAAAAAACACATAAGGATATTGAGAACTGGGCAGCGAAACAAGCGTATTTAGTTTTGGGTAATTTACTAACCGTTTGCGCAATGGAAGCGATAGATTCTTGTCCTATTGAAGGCTTTGAGCCAGATAAATACGATGAGTTCTTAAAACTTACAGAAAAAGGATTGCAATCTGTACTGGTATTAGCAGTAGGCTACCGTGCCGAAGACGATATGTTTTCAGACTTAAAAAAGGTACGAAAAGGAGTAGAGGAAGTGGTGATAGAAATTAACTAACTTGTCATTCAGAGTGAAGTTTACGAAGCGAAGAATCTCCATCAAATAAAGTTAATTAAGATTCTTCTTTTCAATCGGAATATCATTGACATTTTATACGCAACGTTTATCTTTGTGAAGTATCTAAACTATGGTAAAACTACTTACCCTAATAATTAATATTCAATAACAATTAACAATAAAAACCTATGCCTGGATTTGAAATTTTTGGTAATGAAGAACGCAAACAAGTAAACGACGTTTTAGATAGCGGAATTTTAATGCGTTATGGTTTCGATGGTTTGCGAAACAACCATTGGAAAGCAAAAGAATTTGAAAACAACTTTGCCCAAAAGATGCAATCCAAGCACTGTCAATTGGTTTCTAGTGGAACATCAGCATTGACTACAGCATTGGCTTCGGCAGGAATAGGCGCAGGAGATGAGGTCATCATGCCTGTTTTTACTTTTGTTGCAAGTTTCGAATCGATTTTAGCCCTAGGAGCTATTCCCGTTCTTGTGGATATAGATGATACATTAACGCTTGATCCAAAAGCAGTGGAAGCTGCCATTACTCCCAAAACTAAATGTGTGATGCCAGTACATATGTGCGGTTCTATGGCAGATCTAAATGCATTGCAAGCTATTTGTGATACCCATGAGTTACTTTTATTAGAAGATGCTTGTCAGGCATTAGGCGGAACCTATCATGGAAAACCTTTAGGAAGTATTGGTGATTTGGGATGTTTTTCATTCGATTTTGTAAAGACCATTACCTGTGGTGAAGGTGGTGCGGTTATTACTAATAACAAGGAATATTATGTAAATTCAGATCAATACCAAGATCATGGACATGACCATGTTGGGAAGGATAGAGGAGCCGAAACCCATCCTAATATGGGCTATAACTATCGTATTTCTGAACTCCATGCCGCAGTGGGAGTTGCCCAATTGGAAAAGTTAGATGCTATTTTAGCAATTCAGAAAAAAAATTATACGGTTGTAAGAGAAGTTTTAGAAACGGTAGCCGGTGTTACTTTTAGGAGAGTTCCAGAAGGGGGAGAAGAAAACTATTCTTTTTTAAGTTTCTTTTTACCTACGGAAGAATTAACAAAAAAGGCAATTAATGCTTTATCTGAAGCAGGTGCGGACGCCAACTTTTATTGGTACACTAATAACTGGCATTATATAAATGGATGGGAACATTTACGAAATATAAAGTCTTTAGGAAATGTAACTGCTGAAGTTAGAAATCAGTTAGAAAAATTAAATGCTACCGATTTTTCAAAAAGTGATGCGGTGATGAGCCGAACCATTTCTTCTTTGGTTAAAATTGGTTGGACAGATGAAGAAGTTTTAGAAAGAGCTGAAAAGATGAAACAAGCTATTGTGTCTGTTTTATAATTTTTTGTCTTTCCGAACGCTAGTGAGGAATCTCTGAAAATTTAATTTCAAAAGCACCCTTCGATACTCCTTCCTTAGGTCAGGAACTCAGGGTACTTTAAGATTCAATTAAGAATAATAATAAGATGTGGTAAATATTTAATAATTTACATACTCCATAATCTCTAATCCATAACCAATCATTCCAACACGTTTAGTTTTTTCTTTACTATTAGAAACCAATCTTATTTTATGAATTCCGAGATCGTGAAGAATTTGTGCGCCAATACCAAAATCTTTAGTGTCCATATCTAATCTAGGTGCCTTAGCAATAGTGTTTTCTTCTTGGGTCTCCTTTAATACTTTTAGTCTTGCCAATAAATTTAAAGATTGACTTTGTTGGTTGATAAAAACAATAGCTCCTTTGTCTTCTTTATTTATAATACGGAACATATCGTTTAATTTTTCATCGGCATTATTAGTCAAAATACCTAAGATGTCATTATTAACTAAGGAAGCATTTACACGTACCATTACAGATTCGTTTTCATTCCAAGTTCCTTTGGTAAGGGCAATATGAATTTGATTATTGGTAGTTTGTTTATAGGCTCTAATTCTAAAACTTCCAAACTTGGTATTGATATAGAAATCTTCTTTTTTATTAATTAAAGAATCGTGTTCCATTCTATAAGCAACCAAATCTTCGATAGAAATAAGTTTTAAATCGAACTTTTCAGCAACTTTTATCAATTGTGGTAAACGAGCCATCGTTCCATCTTCGTTTAAGATTTCTACTAGAATCCCAGCAGGTAGTAACCCAGCCAAACGGGCTAAATCTATAGAAGCTTCGGTATGTCCAGTTCTGCGCAATACACCGCCTTCTTTAGCGCGTAATGGAAAAATATGACCCGGACGTCCTAAATCGTGTGTTTTTGTTTCTTCACTTACTAAAGCTTTTATGGTTTTAGCACGATCGTGCACCGAAATACCGGTAGTGCAGCCATGACCAATTAAATCTACAGATACCGTAAATGGAGTATGATGTAAGACCGTATTGTTTTGCACCATCAAATCTAAACCAAGTTCATTACAACGTTCTTCGGTTAGAGGAGCACAAATAAGACCACGTCCATGGGTTGCCATAAAGTTGATCATTTCTGGCGTTACCATTTCGGCAGCAGCTATAAAATCGCCTTCGTTTTCTCGGTTTTCATCATCCACAACAATAATAACTTTCCCATTTTTGATGTCCTCAATGGCTTCTTCAATGGTGTTAAGTTTTACATTGTTTCCCTTTTCTGTAGAAATCATAGCATTTTTTTATGAGTGCAAAGATAGTTAAAGTTTAAGAGGTAGATTATCTTATCATTTCTAATTCTTCTTTCATTCTTTTTTTAAAATAAAAGTGTGTAAAAACATAAATTAAAACTCCAACTACTAAAAATAAGAATATAAGTCCGGCTTCTTTTTTCTTATCTATTTTTTTATAAAAATTATAATGGTTTATAAAAGCTTTAATTGCGAAAAAATAAAACAGTAAAATAGAAATAAACTTAATATAATTGATAATAATAAAAATACTCTCAGTGTTTTGAGTATCTAAAACTAGGTTTAGAATCGTTAGCAATAAAAGAGCTATTGAGGAAAAATAAAGAATTAAAGCAACCTTAGAATTTTTAGAAAATTCTTTATATGAAGTAACAACATTAGAATATTTTGTGTTTTCAAAATCACCACTAACTTTTAATTGATTCTCATTATATCCTAATTCTTTTAATCTTTGAAAAGAAGCATTCTTAATGTCTTCGGAATAATTATATTGCCTATAATTTTTTAAGATGTCTTTTAGTTGATTTTCATCTTTTGAAAGGATAAATGCTTTCTCTTGTTGGGTTAATAATACTTTATTTTCTTCAGTTTTAATCTCTTCAGAATCTGATTTAAAAAGCCATTTAAAGCGCTGCAAAAATGCCCCCATATCAAGTATGCCTTGATCGGTTGTTGCTCGAAAGGTTAGCCAGGCTCCAAGGGGTAGCATAATCATCGTACTCGTCCAAGAAGCGATAAAAGGGGACAGGGTTCCGTCTTCGGCACTATTCTTTGCGAAAATACCAATAAAATGGTAGGTTAAAAATAATAAAATAGCAATAACCATAGGTAATCCCAGACCACCTTTTCTTATGATTGCGCCTAGAGGAGCTCCTACAAAAAACAAAATAATACAAGCAAAAGGCAATACATATTTTTCATGTAAAGCGATCTCAAACTTATTTAGTCGTTTGGTTTTAATAACATATTCCTTTTTTTTGGATTCTATGGATTGTAAAGTGCTATTTAAATTATTAATGGCCAATTTTACAATACTTGCTTGATGCTTTGCATTAAATATATGAAGCAATGTATCTGTAGTAGCATTAAAAACTATGGAGTCTTCGTGTTTATTGAAAATGACACTCTTTTTGTTCTTATCGTAAAATTTTGCCATTCCAGCACGATAATACATATTGTTTGAAAAAGCAGTTACTGTATTGGTAAATCTTTGAGATTGAGAATCGATTTCAGCTCTTAGTTCTTTTGTATTAAACATGTTATGGCTGTTCAACTTATTCTCTTTTTCTACATCTTTATTATTAAGTTCGGTAAGATCTATGTTAATAATGTATTCTTCAAAATAACTTCTAACAAAGGGCTCTCTTTTTCGTTTTGCGGCATCTTTGCTTTGTACTTCACTGTAGTAATTTCCATCTTTTAACACTAGAGATAGGGTATTGCTCCCTTCTTCACTGGTTAACTCTCCATTATCGGCAATGATTACTGTATGATTACCACTAATTCTTTTTGCATCTTTTTGATGGATAACAATATTGCTTAAAAATTGATCGTTATCTCCACTTTTTTCATCGACTTTGATATTAAAATCCTCTCCAATTTGACTAAATTGCCCTTCAGCAATAACCATAGAAGGTTTAAACTGCTGGATATTCCGTCGTAAGTTTAGCCATTTGTATTCAGAATAAGGAATTACATTATTGGCAAAGAAAAATACCAAAACAGATAATAATACGATAAAAACGGTAAGGCTTTTCATCGCTCTTTGTAATGAAATACCTGTAGATTTCATCGCTGCAAATTCGTAGTTTTCAGAAAAACCTCCAAAAACCATTATCGAAGTTACCAATATGGTAAGGGGTAAAACTAAAGGGATTAATCTTGGGGAAACATACCAAAGAAATTTTAAGACAATAAGAAGATCTAAACCTCTACCGGCAAGTTCTGAGATATAAAGCCAGATACTCTGAAGTATAAAAATAAACATCAGAATAATAAATACGCTAAAAAATGTTTTTAGGTAGGTAGTTAAAATATATTTATCTAAAACTTTCATAAGGGGATTAGTCCAGCTTATTTATATAGTATCCTTCGTCTATATATTTTTTTTCATCGAATTGAAAAAGCGTTTCCGAAATAGGTTGATTGGTCTTAAAAGAATTCACCGTAATGGTGTATTGGGTCCCAAAAGAATCGGTTTGTATTAGTTTATATACATGTTTTGTTTGCATATCGATTCCTAATAGAATGTCTTTAATTTCTGCATTGGTGTCGATAGGAATTAACTTTACAAATTGAATTTTTCTACCTTTTACAGTTTGAACAACATCCATTTTATTAGTATATCCCTCTTCATAAAAAGTAAGTAATTTGGAAGCAGAAATGTCTTTATCCTCTAACTCATTATAGTTGGAAATAGTTACTTCTTCATCTTCAGGAACAATAGTGAATATTTTGGTTCCGTTAAACATTCGAGTAATTCCCATCATATTTAGAACATATTTATCTCTCTGCAAAGTAATGTCTCCTCGGGTATCTTGCTTAATATTTTCCTTGGTATTGTTAAGGGTGTATTTAAAAGTAATAGCAATATTATCGTAATTTTTAACCTTGCTGGAAACTTCGTCTAATAATGTTGTTGCTTCTTGTGCTTGTACCGTTAATGCTGTAATAAATAAAATGCCCAAAACAGCAAATTTATAAATGTTAGATTTCATTATTTTCGTTTTCTAAATGTTGGTTTAATGCTTCTAAAGTGGGAACCAGAACTTGTCTAGCCTTGCTGCCCTCAAAGGGGCCAACAATTCCAGATGCCTCTAATTGGTCTATAATTCTTCCTGCCCTATTATACCCTAGTTTTAATTTACGTTGTAAAAGTGAAGCAGATCCTTGTTGAGCAATAACCAATACTTCTGCTGCATCTCTAAAGAGCTTGTCTCTTTCACTGATATCATTATCAAGAGCTGTGCCACCTTCTTCACCAACGTATTCAGGTAATAAATGAGCATCTGGATAGGCTTTTTGCGACCCTATATACTCTGTGACATCTGCTACTTCTGGAGTATCTACAAAGGCACATTGTATTCTAATTAATTCATTTCCTTGGGTATATAGCATATCACCACGGCCAATTAATTGATCGGCTCCAGAACTATCTAAAATGGTTCGGGAATCAATTTTACTGGTAACTCTAAATGCAACTCTGGCAGGGAAATTTGCCTTTATAATACCAGTAATTACATTTACCGAAGGACGTTGGGTAGCAACAATTAAATGAATGCCAATAGCACGGGCTAATTGTGCCATACGAGCAATTGGGGTTTCTACTTCTTTCCCAGCTGTCATTATTAAATCTGCAAACTCATCGATAACCAAAACGATATAGGGTAAAAACCGATGGCCGTCGTTAGGATTTAATTTTCGAGCTTTAAATTTTGTATTGTATTCTTTAATGTTACGAACCATTGCATCTTTTAGCAAATCGTAACGTGCATCCATTTCAATACACATAGAATTTAAAGTATGTACTACTTTGGTAGTATCGGTAATGATGGCTTCTTCAGAGTCTGGTAGTTTAGCAAGGTAATGGCGCTCTATTTTATTAAATAAGGTAAGCTCCACCTTTTTAGGATCTACCAATACAAATTTGACTTCTGCAGGATGTTTTTTGTAAAGTAAAGAAGTAAGAATTGCATTCAACCCTACAGATTTTCCTTGTCCTGTTGCACCTGCCATTAATAGGTGAGGCATTTTTGCTAAATCTACCACAAAGGTTTCGTTGCTAATGGTTTTTCCAAATGCTATTGGTAATTCCATTTCTGCATTTTGAAACTTAGGTGAAGCAATTACAGAACGCATAGAGACGATACTGGGGTTTTTATTTGGAACTTCTATTCCTATAGTTCCACGCCCTGGTATAGGAGCAATAATTCGAATACCCAATGCGGAAAGGGATAAAGCAATATCATCTTCCAAGTTTTTAATCTTTGAAATTCGTATACCTGCTTCTGGGACTATTTCATAAAGTGTAACTGTTGGTCCAACTGTAGCTTTTATACTTGCAATACCAATTTTATAATTATTAAGGGTACTAACAATTTTGTTTTTATTTTCTTCTAATTCTTCTTGATTGATAGTTATACCTGTATTCTTGGCATAATCTTTTAGCAACTCAATGGTTGGAAATTTATATTTACTAAGATCTAATTTGGGATCAAATTCTCCGAAGTCACTCACTAATTTATCACTTAAGTTTTTGGTAACTTCTACTTCTTCAGTTGCTTGTTCTACCTTCATTGTTACCTCTTCCTCTGGAAGGATAACATCGGGCTCTGTTTTTAGGGTAATTTCTTCTAAGGGAGGATAATCTTTATTGCTTGAAACAATTGGTGTATCCTTAGAGTTATCACTAAGATCAATTTCTTTTGAGGTGGTTTCTACAGTAACTGTAGAAGTAGGAGTATCGTTTTTATTAGCAAGAATTTCTTCTGAATTGAAATCTGCTACGATATCTTTTTTAGTTCTTTTAAATACCAATGCTACTTTGTCTGGAGTAATGTTTAAACGAACCACTAAGTAGATAATTAGTAAAAATACCATTACTAAAACAGAGCCAATAAAACCTAAATAATCTTGAAGTAGGTCATTGATTTCAAAACCAATTGTTCCACTAAACAAATTACTTAAAGAAGAAAAGAAACCAAAAAATACAGAAATCCAGATCATTACTAAGCAACCCCAAAACCAATATTTAAATAGTTGTTTTTTTGCGAAATCAAAAAAGTAATAAACTCCTGTGAGAGTCAATAAAAAAGAAAATATTAAAGAAGAAACTCCAAAGCCATTATAGATAAAAAAATGTCCTAAAAAGGCACCAAAAGTACTGAGCCAATTTTGGGATTTTATCTCACGATTTAATCCTTCAGTAAGAATACTTTGGTCAGCTTGGCCAGTAAAAACATAGGATACAAAAGAAAAAAACAAAGCAATACCAAATAAAATTAAAAAGCTACCCAACAATACTTTTTGTTGTTTGGATAACTTTAAACTTATTTTTCTCTGTTTTTTCTTGGAAGATTTACCGTTGTCTTTCTTTTTTCTGGCCATTAATTAGAGGGTTGTATACCAACAAAAATACAATATCAATTCGTACAAGCTACATAATTTAGAAAAAAAACTAAAACTTAGGGATATAAATAATACCAGCAATTATTATCGCTGCAATAGCAGTAAAAAATACAGCACCAGCTGCGATATCCTTTATCAAGCCAATTTTTGGATGATGGTCGGGATGTATAAAATCTGCAATTTCTTCTATGGCGGTATTTATTCCTTCGATGCTAAGAACTAATGCAATGGTTAAGGTTTGTAAAACCCATTCGTTAGCAGTAATATTAAAATAAAAACCTGCAATAGTTACTAACATTGCTATAACAATCTGGACCTTTATACTGGCTTCGCTTTTAATTAATAGCCAAGCTCCTTTTGAAGCATAGCCAATTCCATTTAAACGATTTTTAAAAAAAGATTCTTTTTTAGACATTGTTTTGTAATATATCAAAAGTAAAATAAAAAAATAAAGACCGCCTTTTAAGGCAGTCTTTATTTACAAACAAAAAAACTATTAGGATAAATTAATCACATCTATCCCCATAGGCACCTTCAAGGATTCCTTCATAAACAGTTATAGTTTCATCATTAATAATTAGCTCAATAGGATAAACTAAATAGTATCCTAGGTCTAAATAATAATCTACTTCTTCATTAGAATCTACGGTAACCGCATCACCTGTATTTAAAGTCAAACTAATCGGGAATACATATTCATAACAGTCATCTTCATTACCATTACAATCTGGAGCTTCCCATTCTACAGCTTCACAACAATCTGCATTATCATTGATACAAACTTTTATATAATCGTATTCATAGCCACTCAACTCAAAGTTTTCGATAGTAAGTGGTAAATCTGCTAGTTCGTAGTAACCAATAAATACATCATTTCTAACAAATAAATCAAAATATTGCTGGCCATCTGTATTCTCGTAATCAAAGTCTATGGTAAGAGCGTAAGATCCAACTGGATTGCATTCACCAACTTCAACTTCAAGGTTAGAAATATTACAATCTCCACCATTATTATTGCAATCTGGTGCTTCCCATTCTATTGCTTGGCAGCAGTCCGAATTATCATTGATGCAAACTTTTAAATAATCGTAATCATAACCACTTAATTCGAAATTCTCAAGAGTTAATGGTAAATCTGCTAAAGCATAATAACCTAATAAAACATCATTTCTAACATATAAATCAAAATAAGCTTGATCGGTTCCTTGATATTCAAAATTAATAGTGATAGAGTAAGTGCCATCATCATTACATTCACCAACCGAAACTTCTAATTCTGAAATTTCACAATCTTCATCGTTTTCACAATCTACAAAATCCTCTTCCGTAAACCCTTCACATTCTGCTTCACAAGCATTGATATAAGTGATAATTATCGTTTGCCCATTTTCTTCAATTACCACACATACAGGGTCGTATTCATCGTCACAATCACAACCATCATCTTCGCAGTCTACAAAGTCCTCTTCGGTAAACCCTTCACATTCTGCAAAACAAGCATTAAAAAATTCTATAATTTCGCTTCCTGTTTCTACACAAACCGGATCATATTCGTCTGGGCAATCGCAACCATCCTCTTCACATTCTACAAAATCGTTTGGAGTATAACCTTCACAAAGTGCTTCACATTCGTTATCAAATTCTATAATACCTCCATTTGGAGTTTCTACACAAACCGGATCGTATACATCATCACATTCACAATCATTCTCATCACATTCAAAATATTGATCTTCTGTAAATCCTTCACATTCTGCAAAACATGCATTTGGGAATGTTATAATTATGGTCTGACCGTTTTCTTGTATTTCAACACATACAGGTTCATATTCATCATCACAATCACAAGGATCTCCAAAAAGACAGCTGGCTAATAAAGCTGCAAATTCAGATTCGTTAGTAATGGTAATAATCTCGACTTCGTTAGAGTCAGGGTTAAAAATTTCTACATTAAATGGAAATTCAATACCTACTATATATAATTCCTCAGTTGAGTTAATTAAAATTTCTATTAATTCTTCATTACTGTTAACCGTTACCGTTGAACCATTATTATAGATTAGTTCAATGGGGTAAACAAACTCGAAACAGAAATCGAATAATAAATTCCCAGTGGGATTCATATCACTATTAATTGTCCCATCTTCATTATAAAGAGTGCCTAGCTCTGTTAAGGCGGTTTGCATAGTTACACTCTCTTGAGGGTTAGGAAGATCGTCAACATCATTGTTGGTACAAGATGTTAGTGTTACTAAACTAATTAGTACACTGTAAAAAAGTAGTTTTAGGGGTTTCATAGTTAATTTTTTAGAACTTGTAAGTAGAACAAGTTGTGGTTAATTGTAGATAAGACAATTAGAGTTTAAAAAACCCTACCAGAAAATATTTTTATTTTTTATATAGATTTGTAGAGTAAATTTATTGCAATATAATCATGATTAAGGATTTAAATAATATTTGTAATCAAAAAGTATTTGAAAAGATATACCATGCGTATGCAAAAGATTTGAAGCGGTTTTTATATTTTAAAACACAGGATATGGATTTAGCTGAGGATATTATGCAAGATGCTTTTGTGAAACTTTGGGATAATTGTGGGAATGTAAACTATGATAAAACCAAAAGTTTTTTATTTACGGTTGCTAAAAATTTATTTTTAAATATAAAAAAACATGAAAAGGTGGTGCTCAATCACCAAAAGTATCAATTAAGAAAAAGTAATGATGAAACCCCTGAATATTTAATGATAGAAAAAGAGTTTCTAGTAAAAATTGAAGATGCAATTGCTTCCCTTCCCGAAAAGCAAAAGGAAGTTTTTTTAATGAATAGAATGGAAAAGAAAAAATATAAAGAAATAGCAGAAATACTGGGTATTTCGGTCAAAGCCGTAGAAAAGAGAATGCATTTTGCATTAGTAATAATGAAAGATAAAATAGGAAATGTTTAATGTATAAAATAAAAAGTAGGGTTTTTTAATACAACGTTGTCCTTATAATGATACTATGAAAGAAATTAAAAATAATAATACAGAAAATGAATCCTTTTTGGCAACATGGCTTGCAGGGGATATTTCAGATAAAGAATTGAAAAATCTTGTTTCGGAAGCAGATTTTATCGCCTATAAAAAGATTAAAAAAGGACTACTTGTTTTAGATTCCTTTGAACAACCATTATCTGGATCGTTCGTTAAAATTCAAGATAAAATTGTTCAAAAGAAGGAAAGAAAACAAAAAAGGCAAAACCTGGGTTGGGGAATGTCTATTGCAGCGTCTTTATTAGTTCTCTTTGGATTGTTTTCAATGTTTAACAATTCAGAAATAATTATAGGAACCGCTAACGCAGAACAAAAAACTATTTTTTTACTGGATGGATCTGAAGTGGTATTAAATGCAAAGTCAGAAATTAGTTATTATAAAGAGGAATGGAATGCGAATAGGGTTGTAAAATTAACTGGGGAAGCTTTTTTTAAAGTTAAAAAAGGAAGCACATTTACAGTAAAAACTGCTTATGGGGATGTGATGGTCTTGGGAACTCAATTTAATGTTAATGCAATTAATGATTATTTTCAAGTTACATGTTTCGAGGGAAAAGTAAAAGTGATTAATAACCAAAAGGATTATATTCTAAACCCAACTAATTCTTATAGAAAAATTAACGGAAACGCTTTTGAAGAATTTAACACGAGTACACCTTTGCCAACTTGGATAAATGGTGAGAGTAATTTTAAAAGTGTCCCATTAAAATATGTGATTTTTGCAATAGAGAAACAATATAATATTGAAATTGACGCTAATAATATAAACGGGTCTCAAATTTTTACCGGGAGTTTTAGTCATAACAATTTAGAAATAGCCCTAGCATCGGTTTTTAGGACAATGAACATTAACTATAATAAAAAGGAAAAAGGAATATATATACTAGAATAGAAGAATCATTGAAAAAGAAAAATTTAATTTGTTTCTTATTTTTTTTGCCCTTAATAGTAGCCTTTTCTCAAGAGAAGGCTGCTTTTTCTATTCAATTTAATGACCTATTAGTAACTGAAGCGCTACTCCAATTAGAAGATACGTTCGATGTAAGGTTTTCTTACCAAGATCTTTTTTTAGAGAACAAGAAAATAACCTTAGAAAAAGAGAAGCGAACTTTAGATGAGGTTTTAGAAGAAATCTCTATTCTAACTGCTATAAATTTTCAAAAAATAAATGAACGCTATATCATTATTAGCGAGGAATATATATCGATAGATAAAATCCAATTATTAAAAGACGTTATTGTTACGGGCTATCTTACCAAAGGTATTTATAAAAATAAAGATGCAACATTCACTATAAACCCAAAAAAGTTAGAAATTTTACCCGGATTGATTGAAGCTGATATCTTAGAAAGCATTCAACTTTTACCAGGGGTAATCAGTCCTAATGAGACAGCCACAGGATTTACAGTTAGGGGAGGGGCATTAGATCAAAATCGGATTATTTGGGATGGGATAAATATGTATCATAAAGGGCATTTGTTTGGGATGCTCTCCGCCTTTAATCCCAACAGTACAAGCGAAGTGATTTTTCATAATAAAGGAACCCATTCCAGATTTGGAGAGCGAGTATCTAGTGTGATAGATATTCATTCTACAAACCGGATTGCAGACCGTTTTAAAGCAGGGTTTGGTATAAATGGCATCAATGCAGATGTATTTATAGAAACTCCTATAATTAAAGATAAGTTGAGCACCCAGGCTTCATTAAGGAGGAGTTATACCGAATTGTATCAATCTCCGACTTTCGATAAAATTGCAGATAAGGTATTTCAGGATACTAAAATAACTAATATTCAAAGTACAAATAATGATTTCTTTTTTATCGATTATAATTTAAAACTAAATTACAAACTCAATAAAAACAACAGCTTTTATTTTAGTACCATATTTATAGATAATAATTTGGATTATGTAGTGGAGGATCAAGATTTAAACCAATCTTTTAATGATGTTTTAAAGATAAAAAACGATGGTTATAGTTTTGGTTGGAATAAAATTTGGAATCCGAAGATAAGCCAGAAAACCAAGGTGTTTCTATCTAGATATAGCTTGGCTTATAATTATATAACTACGGAAGACATAGAGCAAATTTCAGATTTTGAAAAACGAAATGAAATTTATGATTCCGGTTTGTCTACGGAATTAATCATCCATACAAATACTAACAATAACCTAACTTTTGGATATCAATACGTTTTAAAAGATGTGAGTTATTTGTTTAAAGAAACCTCTGATTTGTCTATAGTGTTAGATTCAGACAAAACAGTAATTAAAACCCATTCCGTTTACCTTCAATATCATTATAAAAATCCAAAATTATTTGATGTGGATATGGGACTTAGAACCAATTATTATCACGAATTAGATGCGGTACGTTTGGAGCCAAGAATATTGATTTATAAAGAGATTTTTAAAAATTTAAAACTGCAACTATCTGGGGAGATTAAAAATCAAATTATAAGTGAAATTGATGAAACAATTTTAAGTGATCTTTCGTTAGAAAATAAACTATGGCGTTTGGCAGATGGGGATACTTTTCCAATTATTAATAGCCTTCAAGTTTCTGCAGGATTTTTATATAATGCTAGTGGTTGGAGTTTAGATGTGGATGGTTATTATAAAAACATTGAAGGTAAAACGGCACTTTCATTGGGGTTTTTAAATCCAGACGACAGTAGTTTTCATATTGGAGAACAAAATGTTTTAGGCGTTGATTTTTATGCTAAAAAAGACTTTAATACTTTTAAAACTTGGGTTAGTTACACTTTTAATCATGTAGAAAGTAGTTATGATGGAATTAATGATAATTTCGATTTTACTTCAAATACTAATATCAAGCATTCCTTTACCAGCTCCGTTGCATATAAAATGAAGCGGTTTCAAGTGGCTTTAGCCTGGAATTGGCGAACAGGAAAACCATATACAAAAGCTGTAGTTTCGGAAGATGATGGGATTTATTCTTTTGTTGGAATTAATACCGAACAATTAGCCGATTACCATCGATTGGATTTTTCAACAACCTATGATTTTAAATTCTCTAAGAAGAATAAATTAAAAGGAAAACTGGGCTTTTCAATCCGAAATGTATATAACCAAAAAAACCATTTAAGTCGAGAGTACACGGGTAATAACAACTTAAATGATCCTATTGTAGTGGTCGATAAATATTCTTTAGGAATTACACCTAATTTTCTTTTTCGAGCCTATTGGTAATTGTTCTAATTATTTTAAAGCTTCTAAGGCATTATTATAATTAGGTTCTTCAACAACTTCTTGTACTTGTTCTGTATACAAAACTTTTGCATTTTCATCTAAAACAATAATACATCTTGAAAATAAGCCTTCAATTGGCCCATCTGTAAATAGTAAGTTATAGGCTTTTCCAAAAGAGTTATTCCTAAAACCTGAAAGCATTTCTACATTTTCAATTCCTTCAGCCCCACAAAAACGCCCCATAGCAAACGGTAAATCCTTAGAAATACAAAGAACTTTTGTATTATCTAATTGGGATGCTACTTTGTTAAACTCCCTTACAGAATCTGCACAAGTACCAGTGTCAATACTATGAAAGATATTTAAAACAACTTTTTGTCCTTTGTAATCTTCAAGAGTTGCATTGGATAAGTCTAATTTTGCTAGACTAAAGTCTGGAGCTTGCTCTCCAACTTTGGGTAAATCACCTAAGGTGTGAATAGGGTTTCCTTTTAATGTTACGGTAGCCATAATATCTATTGTTTAAATTTATTTAATGTGAAGCTAAATAATTTGCTACACTGTCTCTATTTTCTTTTAAAGTGTCTTTTCCCTCTTTCCAGTTTGCTGGGCATACTTCACCATATTTTTGGAAATGTGTATATGCATCTATCATTCTTAAATATTCTGGAATGTTTCTCCCAACAGGTTCTACATTCACATTTTCAGCAAAAATAGTTCCTTCTTCATCAATAAGATAAGTTGCTCTCCAAGTAACATTCGGTCCTTCCATGATAATGGTATCAGACTCTTCGTTATATGTTTCTTCACCAATTTGAAGTATCCCTAATTGGTTTGATAAATTTCTGTTTGTGTCTGCTAATAAAGGGTACGTTACACCTTCAATTCCTCCATTATCTTTTGAAGTATGTAGCCAAGCAGAGTGAACTTCGGCAGTATCACAAGACGCACCAATTACAATAGTGTTTTTGTCTTGGAATTCTTTTAATGCTTCTTGAAATGCAAATAGTTCAGTTGGACATACATATGTGAAATCTTTTGGATACCAAAATAATACAACTTTCTTATTGTTCTTTTTTGCCTCTTCCAATACGTTTACCTTAAAAGTGGCTCCCATTTTATTCATTGCATCTACTTCAATGTTTGGAAATTTTTTTCCTACTAATGACATAATTTTATATTTATTGAGTTATTTTTTTCCTTTGACACAAAAATACGACACAAGGAGTGTTTTATTCTTATAAAGAATTTTAATTTTTTATGGAACGATAGTATTTTATTATATCGAAATTATAGTATAATCTATATAAATTTATTTCGTGGCTACGATAGGATCCTTTTTAACCAGTTGCTTTATTTTAATGTTTAAGGCAGCAAATAATAAGGTGGTAAATGGACTCATCCAATTAAAGAATGCATAAAAAGCATAATCAAAAACAGAAACTCCTAATACGCCTGAATGATAAGCCCCACAAGTGTTCCAAGGGATTAATACTGAAGTTACCGTCCCAGCATCTTCTAAAGTTCTACTTAAATTTTCGGGAGCAAGGCCTTTGTCTTTAAATGCTTTTGCATACATTTTTCCAGGTACTACAATCGCTAAGTATTGATCTGATGCAGTAAAATTAAGTCCTATACAAGTAAACACTGTACTTGCGAATAACCCAAATACAGAATGGAACATTTTTAGCATAAACTCGCTAATTCTGGCTAATGCTCCGATAGCGTCCATAATACCTCCAAAAATCATAGCACATAGAATTAACCAAATTGTTCCAAGCATTTTACTCATTCCCCCAGCTTTAAATAAATCTACTAATGCTTCATTTGTTGTTGGGATGGAGGTTTCAACAGTCATAGCATTCATTATTCCTTTGTAAGCTGAATTAAAGTCAAGTTTATCAGCCCCTGCAATTTGTGCTACTAAATCGGGTTGAAATATCAAAGCAAATAGCCCACCTAAAAGAGTTCCTGATAATAATGCTATAAGAGGCGGAGTTTTTTTAATAATTAAAACTATAACAAGTACAGGCACTAAAAACAGCCATGGGCTGATATTAATTGCTTCTTTTATGTCATTTAGCATTACTGTTGTATCTGCTTGACCGGAAACATCCATTGTAAGTCCTATAATTATAAATATTATTAGGGTAAGAATAATGGTAGGTATAGTCGTTATAGCCATATATTTTATATGAGTAAACAAATCTGTACCTGCCATTGCAGGAGCTAAATTTGTAGTGTCAGACATTGGAGACATTTTATCTCCAAAATATGCGCCAGATAATACTGCTCCTGCAGTCATTCCTAATGAAATACCTAATGCATCACCAATACCAATTAAGGCAATACCAACTGTTGCAGCTGTGGTCCAAGAACTACCTGTTGCTATAGATATTACAGAGCAAATTATTAAAGATGCTGCTAGAAAAATTGTGGGGTTTAGTATTTGTAATCCATAATAAATCATTGTTGGTATAATGCCACTAATTAACCAAGTACCTGCAAGAGCGCCAACCATTAAAAGTATTAATATGGCTCCTGCTGTTGATTTAATGTTTTCTGCAACCTCTTCCATCATTTGACTAAAATTAACTTTATTTTTAAAGCCTACGATTGCAGCAACAGCACCTCCCATTAATAAAATAAACTGATTGCTACCACTTAAAGCATCATCCCCATAAATGAAAACATTATAAGCTAACATTACTATTAATGCAATCACTGGGATTATTGCTTCCCAGATGCTAAGTTCTTTATTCTCAATAATAACTTCATCTTCATGAGATTGTTTTTTAATATCTTGACTTTGCATAAATGTTTTGTTTAATTAGGATTGTAATGTTACGATTTTGAACAGCGATATGCAAACACAAAAAAAGGCGGTCTTTTAAGGCCGCCTTTTTTTTAATAAATCATTATAGAGTTTATACTATCTCTTGTAGTTCTGGCTTTAAGATATTTACTTTAACCATACATTCTTTCATCACTTGGAAAGTTCGTTCAATATCATTATCCAGTCCAATAGAAAAACGAATCAATCCATCGGTAAGTCCCATTTCTTTTTGTTCGTCTTCAGGTATTTCAGAAGAGGTAGAGCTTCCAGGTGCAGAAAATAATGTTTTGTAGAATCCTAAACTTACCGCTAAATAACCAAGATTTTCGTTTTGCATTAATTCCATTAAGGCATTTGCCTTATCTAAAGATCCTACATCTAAAGTTAATAAACCACCAAAACCATATTCTTCATTCATCATGCTTTTAAATATCTCATGACT
>MAAC01017455.1_pt1 | contig 96156 bp, 84 predicted proteins | sample 1115981 | NCBI WGS metagenome assembly MAAC01 (sample SAMN04961126, study PRJNA320927) | seawater metagenome | isolation source: sample BD02T64 sea water enriched with oil for 64 days | place: USA:Gulf of Mexico | collected 2013-07-27 | reverse complement strand
GACAACTATCTGTGTTAGGGAATTGTTCTTGAAAATCAAATAATGATAGGCTTTTGAATCTTTGCTCCATAATAATGCTAACTATAACCCCTAATTTACTACTATTAGAAGTAATTAAAGAACGCCTAAGTCAATAGTTGTTTTTGGCGTAGGCCTAAAATCGGGGGGAGTATTTAAAATACGTTGTGCTTGAGGGTCAAGAAAACTTACTCTATCTCTAAAATTAACACTCCATCCTCCAGCACCTGTTAATTTGGCAACTTCTTTATAATAAAAATTATCAAAGTTGCCTTTCATTGGAGTTTGTTTTCTCTTTCAACTAAAAAAGTTCTTTTTTTCTTTTGAGACAAAAAGTTCATTCACGTAGATTTGGGGTGATAAACATAGGAAATTTAATTAGAATTACGATAAACCGCTTATTATTGCCGTTAATCTGCAGGAGTCAAATGGGAGAAAGGTACATATGGAATATTCCTAACGATCCAATAAATTAAAACAACTCCGAAGTAGGTATATATAAAAAGGTTGCTATAAAAGAGTTTTACTCGCAGTTTAGTGTCATAAATAAAGTTCCATACCATGGTTCCTAGCCCCCAGAAAATAAGAGGCAAAGAGAGAATCATTAATGGATTGAGGCGAAATGCACTTAATAGATCACCGTGTAATAATTGATGAATAGCCCGTTGAGAGCCACAACCTGGACAGTGATATCCTGTCAAGTATTTAAAAGGACAAGGAACGAAAAATGAATGCAAAGAAGGATTAAATAAGAAATAGGTCAAAAATAAACCCCCAAAGACACTAGCAATGAGGGCTATTTTTAAAAGTTTTATTTTATCAATTGAATGCACTTGCGCCAATACCTATTGCTATTAAAATGAAATAAAGAACTATAAATATCACTGCAATTCCAGCACCCCATATCGAAAATTTCTTGGCATCGTCCGCGGTTTTTTGAGCACCTGCCTTATCAACCCTGATTCCAAACGATCGTTAACCTTTGTAGATTTGATTATAGCTACGATTCCCAAAGGAAGACAGCACAAAACTGTACATAAAATTGCCCAAACTAAATTATTATCTGGCGGCTTATTTGCTGGATCGTTTATTGTTTCCATGTTGATTGGTTATTGGATTAATACGATATTAAATATACTGAGATTTTTCTAAAAGGAATAAATTTCTTCGGGAGTTACACAAAAATCCAAAGGGATATCCAGAGAATCGTAGTCGATTTTAGCCTCTGCTGGAAAGAATGAGAGTCCAATAAAAATTGCTTTGATATTGCAATTTGTTAAAAAGCGATCATAGAAGCCCTTTCCATAGCCAACTCTGTTTCCTTGTTCATCAAAAGCTAAGAGCGGCACAAAGACAACTTCCAATTGTGTTGGAGAAATTTCAATGCCCGAAACGGGTTCTGGGATATTATATTTAGAGAGCATTAAAGGAGTGTTTTCTTGCAACAATAGATGTGTCATTTCTCCTGTTTTAAAATGTGCTTTGGAAACAACAATGCTTTTATCTTTCCCTTGTAAAATATGAAGTAAAAATTCAGTGTTGATCTCTTTTTTTTCAGAAATAGACAAGAAAATATGGTAATAAGTATATTTCCAAATATTCAACTCAAGGGCTTTGTTAGCAATCTGCAGACTAAGATCTTCGATTTTCTGAAGCGATAATTTTTCTCTCAATAGGATGTATTTCTTTCTAAGTGTTACTTTGTCCATTAGGCAATTTCTGTAGAAATATGAAACAATGCGTCTCCCTGATATATAAGCGGAGATTCATTCACGTTAATGATATAGCCGTCGTTACGGCACTTGATCCAATAGTTAATCTTTCCATATGGATCTGTGATGTGCCCAATAGTATCTCCTCGATGCACAAAACTCCCTACTTTGATGGAGGTTTTAAACATCCCAGAGGCTTGTGCACGTAACCACTTGCTTTGCGTAATTGTGATTGGTGATTTTAATGGCGAAGATACCTTAAAATTCGATTTTAACATCCCGAGATGATGTAAGACTCTTTTAGATCCATTGACCCCTGTATTGCTTACTGTGGAATCAATTGAGTTGGACTTCCCGCCTTCAAAAAGAAGCAGTGGGACACCACTTTTTTTACAAGCACTTCGGAAAGATTTGTTCAGATTGTTTGATTGAAGTGTGAAAGGTGCGTTAAAGGTTATGGCAAGTGTTTTTAAGGTTGAGTCTCCTTTTTCAATCCGAACGTGAGGCGCGTTAAACCTGTTGGATCCTCCCGTATGAAAGTCCAAACAATAATCCACATTTGGAATCACTTCCTTCATTAATTTATAAGCTACTTGACTCGCCAGTGAGCCGTTCTTGCTACCAGGAAAAACGCGGTTCAAATCACGTCCGTCCGGAAATTCCCTTACCTTCTGAATAAATCCGAAAATATTTAGAATAGGAATACAAATAATACTGCCTCTTTTAGGTTTGTTAATTCCCTTCGAAATTAGTTGGCGCACAATTTCGATTCCGTTCACTTCATCGCCGTGAATCCCGGCCGTAAATAATACTGTAGGGCCTAGAATCTTTGATCTTTCCACGACAATTGGAACTTCAATAGGAGTGTTTGTATGTAGTTTGGCTAGGTTAAAGTTCAACTCCTTCGATTCTCCAGGAAGAATTTCTTCACCAAAAATGACGAAACGATCTCTATTATTTTTACTCATTTATCTCTTATTTCGTTCAATATATCCAATAATGCTTTTAGCAATATTTATTCCTGTGATTGTTTCTATTCCTTCTAGGCCAGGAGTAGAGTTTACCTCAAGGACCACTGGTCCATCTTTAGATTGTAAAATATCTACACCGCAAACCCCCATTCTAAGCGCTCTTGCCGCATATAAAGCCACACGGGTTTCTTGGGATGTTAGTTCAATACTTTCTGAAGAGCCTCCTCTGTGCAAATTGGAACGAAAATCACCTTCCCTACTCTGGCGTTTCATTGATGCCACAACAACTCCATCTACAACAATTGCTCTAAGGTCGGCACCTTTAGATTCGGCAATATATTCTTGAATAACAAATCGTACTTTTGAAGCGTTCAATGTTTCAATTGTAGATAAGGCAGATTGGTAGGTTTCGGCCAAAATAACTCCTGCTCCATGTGTACCTTGGAGGACTTTGATAATTATAGGGTTGTTGCCAAATGTTCTTAAAGTAGTTTCTACATCATATACATTTCCTAAGACCGTTTTAGGAACTGGAATACCTGCGGCCGCCAAAATTTGAAAGCTGGTCCATTTATTTCTTGATTGCAGAATAGCTTCCGCAGAAACAACACTGAAAACATTCATAGCCTGAAAATGTCGTACTAATGAAGCTCCAAAATAAGTGTTCGATGCTCCCACTCTAGGAATAACCGCCTGCAAATCGTCAACCAATTCATCACCATAATGTAAGATGGGTTTTCCATTTTCAATACCCAATGTACATAGGGAAGAGTCAAGAACTTCAATCGCATGATTTCGAGCCATCCCAGCTTTTAACAGGCTCCGGGTAGAGTACAACGTCTCTCCTCTTGATAAGATGGCAATATTCATTTACAATTATTTGCTATGGCTAAGGTAGGAAAAAAGTAGAGTGTTGGAATTCCTTGCGGGAAATTTTGACAGATTCGAGAATAATTTTAGTGAATTTGATTTAACCAACTCTTAACATCATTTGGCAGAAAAAACCAATTACTAAAAGTAAAATAGCTGTTATCTTTGAACAATGGCAGATCCTTCTATAAAACTTCAAATTTCTACGCTTCCGGATTCCCCTGGGGTATATCAATATTATGATAAGGAAGATAAGTTGCTTTATATTGGAAAAGCTATCAATCTTAAAAAACGAGTTGCGTCCTATTTCAATAAAGAGCACGACAATGCGCGCACCCGATTGTTGGTTAAGAAAATTGTTACAATTAAGCATATAGTGGTTGCTACAGAGACTGATGCTTTACTATTGGAAAATAACCTAATCAAAAAGTACCAACCTCGTTATAATGTGATGTTAAAGGATGATAAAACTTATCCTTGGATTTGTATCAAAAATGAACGTTTTCCCAGAGTTTTTTCAACGAGGCGAATGATTAAAGATGGTTCTGAGTACTTTGGGCCTTATACAAGCATGCGTACCGTGCATACGTTGCTTGATCTTATTAAAGGGTTATACCCTCTTCGAACTTGCAATTATGACCTTTCCGAGGAAAAAATAAAGGCAGGAAAATATAAGGTATGTCTTGAGTACCACCTTGGAAATTGCCTAGGGCCTTGCGAAGGGTTTTATTCTGAAACAGAATACAATGATACAATTGAGGCAATTCGAAATATTGTTAAAGGAAACTTTAAAGAGTCACTACACAATTTTAGAAATCAAATGTCAACTCTGGCATCCAAGCTTAAGTTTGAAGATGCCCAACGAATAAAGGAAAAAATTGACATACTAGAAAACTATCAGGCAAAATCTACGGTTGTAAATCCAAAGATCAATAACGTTGATGTATTTTCGGTTATTTCGGACGAGAGCTACGGATATGTGAATTATTTGCAGATATCTTTTGGGGCGATTATCAGGTCTCATACACTTGAAATCAGGAAAAAGCTAGATGAGAGTGATGAAGAATTGTTGCAGCTGGCCGTGATAGAATTACGACAGCGCTTCGAATCAATTTGCAAAGAGGTGTATGTTCCATTTTCAATTCTTGTAGATGAAGGTGTAAAAGTACATATTCCGAAGGTTGGCGATAAAAAACAAATTTTAGACCTTTCCATTCGAAATGCTAAGTATTACAGAATGGAGCGTTTTAAACAGGCGAAAATCGTAGACCCAGATCGACATGCCAAGCGAATTATGGCACAAATGAAAAAGGACCTTCGTCTAACTGAAGAACCTCGGCATATTGAGTGTTTCGATAACAGTAATATACAGGGAACGAATCCTGTAGCGGCCTGTGTGGTATTTAAAAATGGAAAACCTAGTAAGAAAGATTACCGAAAATTCAATATCAAAACTGTAGTGGGTCCGGACGATTTCGCCTCCATGGAAGAGGTAGTATACCGCAGATATAAAAGATTGTTGGATGAGGAGCAACCTTTGCCACAACTTATCATCATAGATGGAGGAAAGGGGCAGTTGTCTTCTTCCTTAAAAAGTTTGGATACGTTAGGTTTACGTGGAAAGATTGCCATTGTTGGTATCGCAAAGAGATTGGAAGAATTGTTTTATCCAGATGATCCAATTCCTTTGTATTTGGATAAGAAATCTGAAACCTTAAAGATTATTCAGCAATTGCGAAATGAGGCACATCGCTTCGGAATTACATTTCATCGAAACAAAAGGAGTAAAGAAGCGTTAAACACAGAACTTGAATCTATTCATGGAATAGGAGAAAAGACAGTTATTGAATTATTGACACACTTTAAAAGCTCAAAACGTATATCGGAAGCTGGGTTTGACACTTTAGTTGAGGTAGTTGGAGCCAGTAGAGCCAAGAAAATTATGGCACATTTTCAACAGACTAAATGAAAAAGACACTTTTAATATTATCTATACTGCTTTCTGGGATGCTCTTTTCTCAGGAACAAGAAAGCGATGACGTAAAAGTAGGATTAGTGTTAAGTGGTGGTGGTGCAAAAGGGTTGGCCCATATTGGTGCCTTAAAGGCCATTGAGGATGCTGGAGTTCGTATTGATTATATAGGAGGAACGAGCATGGGTGCAATTGTGGGAGCACTTTATGCTTCGGGATATTCTGCAAGACAATTGGACTCTATTTTTAATGTCGTTGATTTTAGCACTTTGATACAAGACGATATTCCAAGAAGTGCAAAAACGTTTTATGAAAAGGAAGAGTCTGAGCGATACGCTCTAACATTACCATTCAATAGGTTTCAAGTTGGTTTTCCATCCGGTCTATCGCGGGGACAGAATGTCTATAATTTAATGTCCAAGCTTACAGCACATGTTGGCACGGTGGAAGATTTCAGCAAATTACCAATTCCTTTTTTTTGCATCGCTACAAACATAGAAACTGGTAAAGAGGTATTACTGGATAAGGGCTATTTGCCGCGGGTGGTTTCTGCAAGCGCGGCTTTACCATCCTTATTTGGGCCAGTACAAATTGATGATATGGTACTCGTTGATGGGGGTGTTGTTAATAATTACCCTGTTGATAAGGTAAGGGCTAAAGGGATGGATGTAATTATTGGAGTAGATGTGCAAGATGGATTAAAAGATAGGAATGCGTTACAATCGGCATTTGATGTCCTTGTTCAGATAAATAATTTCCGAACGGTAAAGGATATGGAAAAGAAGAAAGAGAAAACAGATGTCTATATTCATCCTAATATTGATGATTTTTCTGTGGTTTCTTTTAGTGAGGGAAGAAAAATTATTGAATCTGGTTTAGCTGCTGGTAAATCTGTTGAAAATGATTTACGTGCTTTGGCGGCAAAACAAAAATCAAAATCAAAGAAGGAAGTTGAGTTTTTAAAAAGGAACTCTATTTATATAAAAAGAGTAGAAATTAATGGGTTAAACAAGTATACGCGTTCCTATGTCCTTGGAAAACTAAAGCTTAAAGTCCCTTCAGAAGTAACCTATGAGAGTTTTAGTGAGGAGGTGAATAATCTTTCGGCAACAGGTAATTTTGAAGATATTGATTATCGCTTTGTTCATATGGGTATTGGCGAGTATTCTGTTGTTTTTACGCTGCGAGAAAGTAAGTCGAATATGTTGTTGCGTATGGGCGTACATTATGATGATTTATATCGCACAGCTGCCCTTATAAATATCACTAGAAAACGTCTGTTTACCAATAATGATATAGCTTCCTTCGATTTGATTGGTGGGGATAATTTACGTTATAATTTTGATTATTATATAGACAAGGGTTTTTACTGGAGTATAGGATTAAACTCTCGGTATAATTTTTTTGATAAGGATGTGGAAGTAGCATTTATGTCATCAGAATTAGATCCAGAAGAAAATCCACAAGTAAATAAAATTAATCTTGAATATACAGACTTCACCAATCAGGTATATGTTGAAACCTCTTTTAGAAGAAGTTTTCTAGTTCGCACAGGATTGGAGCATAAATGGTTGCGATACTTATCTGAAACTATTGGGATTGATGAGAACAATAAACCGAGAACTATTTTTGAGGACACGAACTATTTTAGCACTTTTGGGATTATTAAGTATGACACCTATGACAATAGTTTCTTTCCAAATGAGGGTTTGTATTTTAATGGAGATTTCCGTCTTTATTTATTGGCTTCGGGGAAGAATAAGGACTTCAACCAATTTTCAATTGCAAAAGCTAGAGTGGGATATGCTAAATCTTTTCTAGACAAGTTTTCGGCAGTATTATCAGGAGAAGGAGGTTTTAAGTTTGGTGGAGATGAAACAACACATTCTTTAGATTTCTTTCTAGGGGGGTATGGTTTTAAAGAGGTAAATAACATTACTCCGCTTTATGGCTATGAAGCTTTAAGTTTAAGAGGGAACACTTATTTTAAATCCAATTTAACGTTGGATTACGAATTTTATAAGAAAAATCATATCAATCTTTCAGCAAACATCGCGAATGTTGGAGACGATTTGTTTGAAACAGGAAAATGGATTGATGTAATTGACTATAGTGGTTATGCGATAGGGTATGGATTGGAAACTTTCCTTGGTCCTTTAGAATTGAAATACTCCTTTTCTCCAGAGCGCAAAGCAGGAGAATGGTACGTAAATGCGGGCTTTAGGTTTTAGTACATTCTTGTGGTTTAAGCTATAAAATTTCCGATATTTGTAATATAAACCAGTGACTCATGCCATTTTATCATACACTAGGGAAAATACCTCCCAAAAGACATACTCAATTTCGTAAACCTGACGGTAGCCTTTACTCGGAGCAGTTATTTGGTACAATTGGTTTTGATGGAATGTATAGTAATTTATATCATGAGCAACGACCCACTCAAGTAAAGGAAATACGAAAGCAATATAGTGTAGCTCCAAAAATTGCTAAGACCAATAATATCCAATCGTATCGCCTTAGAGGTTTTCAAGTGGCTCCAGAGAATGATTATTTGGAAAGCAGAAAGGTTGTGCTTACAAATAGTGATTGCAATATCATTTTAGCAGCACCAAGACATTCGCAAGAGGATTATTTCTATAAAAACACCGATGCGGATGAGCTTATTTTTATTCATAAGGGGAGTGGTAAATTGAGAACCCATATGGGAAATATTGATTTCAAGTATGGAGATTATTTATTGGTTCCTAGAGGGATTATTTATAAAATGGATTTTGACACTGAGGACAATAGGTTATTTATTGTAGAATCGTACCGCCCAATTTATACACCAAAACGCTACCGAAACTGGTTCGGGCAATTGTTAGAACATTCTCCTTATTGTGAACGAGATATTAGAAAACCTTCCGAATTAGAAACCCATAATGAGAATGGTGAGTTTTTAATAAAGGTAAAAAAGCAAAACGAGATTATTGAAATGGTATATGCAAGTCACCCGTTTGATGTGGTTGGTTATGACGGTTATAATTTTCCGTATGCATTTTCTATCCATGACTTTGAGCCTATTACTGGGCGAATTCATCAACCACCACCAGTACATCAAACTTTTGAAACTGATGCCTTTGTGGTTTGCAGTTTTGTACCTAGACTATATGATTACCACCCGTTGAGTATTCCCGCCCCTTATAATCATAGTAATATTGACAGTGATGAGGTGTTGTATTATGTGGATGGAGATTTTATGAGTAGGAACGACGTGGATGCTGGACATATTTCCCTGCACCCTGCAGGAATCCCTCATGGACCGCACCCAGGGGCTACAGAACGGAGCATTGGAAAAACCAAAACCGACGAGTTAGCAGTTATGGTAGATACATTTAAGCCGCTTCAGGTGACGGAGGAAGCCTTAAAGATTTCCGACGATAGTTATTATCAAAGTTGGCTTGACCACTAGTTGAAATATTCAGAATCTAGAGATGTATAACAACAGTAAAAATAGAATTGACATTACCCCTCATCTTAGGGCCATGTGGTAATTCGTTATTCGATTTTTAAAAGAAATAGAATAACATTAAAACTTTAGAACAATGGCAAAAGAAATAAAAATTTTAAAAGATTTACAGAATACAGAATATAGTTTAAAAAAACTTTTTAGTGATGCAGAAGATTTCCTTCCACTATTAGGGACCGATTATGTGGAGCTGTACGTTGGAAACGCAAAGCAAGCAGCACATTTTTACAAAACAGCCTTTGGTTTTCAATCTGAAGCCTATGCCGGTTTGGAGACAGGAGTTAAAGACAGAGTGTCTTATGTGCTTAAGCAGGATAAAATTCGTTTGGTGCTTACTACGCCTCTAAATAAGGGTGGAGATATTAATAGACATCTCGATGAACACGGCGATGCTGCTAAAGTTATTGCACTTTGGGTAGATGATGCAACTAAGGCCTTTGAAGAAACAACCAAGCGTGGAGCAAAACCTTATTTTGAACCCAGACGGGAGGAGGATGAGCACGGACACGTGGTCAAATCGGGAATATACACCTATGGAGAGACCGTCCATATTTTTATTGAACGAAAAAATTACAACGGTGTTTTCTTACCAGGTTTTGAAAAATGGGAATCTCATTACAATCCAGAGCCAGTAGGGCTTAAGTTTATTGATCATATCGTTGGTAATGTGGGTTGGAATGAAATGAATATTTGGTGTAAGTTTTATGCTGAAGTTATGGGTTTCGCCCAAATTATTTCATTTGCAGATGACGATATTGCTACCGAGTTTACGGCCTTGATGAGTAAAGTAATGAGTAATGGCAATGGTCGTATAAAGTTCCCAATTAATGAACCAGCAAAAGCCGAAAAGAAATCACAAATTGAAGAATATCTGGACTTCTATAATGGTCCTGGTGTACAGCATTTGGCGTTAGCTACAGATGACATTGTCGCTACTGTTTCCGAAATGCGGGATAGAGGAGTGGAATTTTTATATGTTCCAGACACATATTATGACGATATAATTGAGCGTGTTGGAGAGATAGATGAAGATGTTGAAGTGCTAAAAAAGCATGGTATTCTAATCGATAGAGATGAGGAAGGGTATTTACTTCAGTTGTTTACCAACAATGTGTTAGATAGACCTACCATGTTTATTGAAATTATACAACGAAAGGGAGCTCAGTCTTTTGGAGTGGGTAATTTTAAAGCTTTGTTTGAAGCAATTGAAAGGCAGCAAGCTCGAAGAGGAACACTATAATTAAACGTAACATTTTCGAAGCTCCATCGTCTTACAAGATGGAGTTTCGTTTTTGGAACAGAAGTTGTAATACACTTTAGTGAATGCTAAAACCCAAACCTATGAAGAACCTATTTGCCCTACTTTTACTTAGCAGCATTAGCCTTGTTTCTGCTCAAGAAAAGGCCTATGGTGATGGGGAATGGTTTAAGTTTAGAATTCATTATGGACTTTTAACCGCTGGATATGCATCACTACAAGTCGACAACGCTAGACTTAACGGAAAAGAAGTATACCATGTAAAGGGAGAAGGAAAAACTATTGGAATTTCTAAATTATTTTTCAAGGTTGAAGATGATTATCAATCTTATATTGATAGAGAAAAAGACATTCCCTATCGTTTTATTCGAAAGATCGATGAGGGAGGTCACACCAAGGACGTTCAAATTGATTTTAATCATATAAGTAATAAGGCAATAATTTTCAATAAAAAACATGACACCAAAGAGGAACTTTCCTTTCCAGAAGAGACTCAAGATATGGTTTCATCTTTTTATTATTTACGTAATCGTTTAGATACTGAGAACATCAAAGACGGAGAAACCATCGATATGGATATGATGTTTGACAAGGAAAATTATAAATTTAGGCTTAAATTTTTGGGTAGAGAAACCTTAAAAACTAAATTTGGCAAAGTTCCTTGTCTCATTTTTCGACCTTACGTGCAATCGGGAAGAGTGTTTAAAGAACGGGAAAGTTTAACCGTCTGGGTGACCGACGATAAGAATAAAATGCCAATCCTAATTAAGGCCGACTTAGCTGTAGGGTCATTAAAAGCAACATTAACCGAGTATAAAGGACTGCAACATTCGTTTAAAATTATTGCAGATTAGTTTATGAAAATAAAGCCCGAAACCAAAAAGCTTTTAGAACAACTAGAGAAAAAATATAGTGCCATAGATCAGGACCTAGAAACTCACCTTGAGGGTCTGCTCCATAGCGAACCAATTACATATTGGGATTATATTAAAACAGATGCGCTTCTAAATCTTCAGATTCAAAGAACCACACTTCCAGATGAGATGGTGTTTATTATGTACCATCAAATCAATGAACTGTTGTTTAAAATGATTCTTTGGGAGATTCATCAAGTTGCTCACCAAGATGATATATCAGCTTCATTTTTTTCAGAAAAACTAATGCGTATTAGTAGATATTTTGATATGCTTACCTCGTCGTTTACTATTATGAAGGATGGCATGGCCGTTGAACAGTACATGAAATTTCGAACTACGTTGACGCCCGCCAGTGGTTTTCAGAGTGCACAATATCGAAAAATTGAGTTTGCTTCAACAGACCTCATCAACTTAATTGATGCTAGGTTTAGAGATAATATAGACAGGAATACCCCTTACGAACATGCATTAGAGCATCTCTATTGGCAAGCGGCCGGGAAAGATTATAAAACTGGAAAGAAATCTTATTTGTTGGAATCTTTTGAAGAACAGTATAAAAATGAATTTATAGCCTTCACTAAAGAGTATAATACTATAAATTTGTACGCAAAGTTTAGAGAGCTTCCTTCCGAAGTAAAAGAAGATCCTAAATTAAGGAGTGCGATGCGTCATTATGATTATACGGTGAATGTAACATGGGTAATGGCTCATTACCATACCGCAAATCACTATTTAAATATGGGAGATGAAACGGTTGAAGCGACAGGAGGGAGCGAATGGACCAAATACATGCATCCAAAATATCAGCGACGAATATTTTTTCCCGAGGTTTGGACAGAACAAGAATTAAAGGATTGGGGTAAGGACGTATAAGTACAAAAACGAGATTTGAAGTTGAAGAGATTAAGATATTTTATTCCCATTTTTATTTGTATTGTAGGGTGTACTCTTGAAACGAAAGATGATGAGACTGCAATACCAGTTATCATAGAACCTGATACTATTGAAGAATACGGCTATGTATTGAATGACTTCAATGTAGTAAGAGATACAATTCGGTCTGGAGACACTTTCGGAGCAATTCTGGACAACTACGGTGTGCCAAATCAGAAAATTCTTGAAGTTGCTAGTAAGTTTAGGGATAGTTTTGACGTCCGTAAAATTAGAGTTGGAAAACCATATGTTTTACTCAACTCTAAAGATTCCTTAAATGCTACGCAGGTTTTTATTTATGAAAAGAATAGAATAAACTATGCCGTCGTGGATCTTCGTGATACTATTAATTGTTATTCTAACAGTAAGCCCATTAGGTTTGAAGAAAAAGTGGCTTCTGGGGTGATTACAAGTTCTCTTTCTCAAACGATGGAAGAGCAGAATCTGAGTGCTAATATGACGGATCAATTGGCAAGTATCTATGCCTGGACGGTTAACTTTTTTCAACTTCAGCCTGGAGATCGTTTCAAGGTGGTTTATTCTGAAAGATTTATTAATGATACAATACCGGCTGGATTAGACAAAATTAAAGCTGCTTATTTTGAACATCGCGGAACACCTTTATATTCTTTCAACTATAAAATAGACACGATTAATTCATTTTCCGATTATTACGATGAAAATGCGGACAATCTACGACGGGCCTTTTTAAAGGCACCTGTAAAGTTTAGTAGGATATCGTCACGTTATAATTTAAGTCGAAGAATAAAGTATTACGGATATAAGCTTCGTCCGCATAAAGGAACGGATTTTGCAGCTCCAATTGGAACCCCTATTCTTGCAACTGCAGATGGTGTTATTTCTAAATCTGAACGACGAAGAGGTAACGGGAATTATGTGAAAATCAAGCATAATGGCACCTATGACACTCAATACCTACATATGAAAAAACGTAATGTACGCGTTGGAGAATACGTACAGCAAGGTGATGTGATTGGTTGGGTGGGTATGACGGGGAGCTCTGGTGGCCCTCATGTTTGTTACCGTTTTTGGAAGAATGGAAAGCAAGTAGATCCGTTTAAACAGGACTTACCTTTATCGAAACCGCTTCCTGGGCAATATCATTCAGATTATTTTGAACATATGGACTCGTTAAAAGAGAAATTGGACTGTATAACGTTCTAGTTAAGTCTTAAATCTTTGTTAATAAACATGTTACTAAGTTAAAGGAGGTCAGTTTGTTCAGTCTTTTTTTCTTGTTATTTTTAGTAAATGTACATTTGCAATTTTTTTTAAAACAAACACGCACAATTATGAAAAAACTATTACTATTAGTTCTATTACTAGGTAGTTTCGCTGCCTTTTCACAAGGAACAATTTCTGGTAAGGTAATGGACTCCGATTTAGGAGGACCTTTATCTGGAGCCAATGTCGTTGAAACTGGAAGTACCACAGGTGCTATTACTGATTTCGATGGAAATTTTAGTTTACAAGTAAATTCTAACTCTGGGACTGTTTCAGTTTCGTATTTAGGATATACAAATCAAGAAGTGTCTTACACATTAAGTGGTGCGACGGCTGATCTAGGTTCTATTTCTTTAGTGCCAGATGCTAATGCTCTTGATGAAGTTGTTATTATCGGTACAGGGGTAATTGACCTTGCCGGTGGTAGAAGAACTCCAGTTGCTGTTACTACTGTGATGGCAGAAGAGATTCAAAGAAAAGCTGCTGGTAATGTTGAAATTACTGAAGCTTTGAAGAATGCACCATCGACTCACATTTCTGGAGAGTCTGGTTTTGGGGATTCTCAATTTTTCTTAAGAGGTTTTGACCAAAGAAATATTGCAGTACTACTTAACGGACAACCTGTTAATGGCATGGAAGACGGTAGAATATACTGGTCTAACTGGGCTGGTATTGCGGATATCGCAAATGCCATTCAAGTACAAAGAGGTTTAGGAGCTTCTAAACTTGCAATTTCATCTGTTGGTGGAACAACAAATATTGTAATGAAAGCTGCAGATAAGAAAAAAGGTGGTTATGTGCGTTTCCTTGGAGGAAATGACAGCTACGCTAAAGGAACTATTGCTTATAACACTGGTGTTAATGAAAAAGGATGGGCGTTTTCTGCTTTGATTGATTATTGGCAAGCACATAGAAAATGGTCAAAAGGTACTTATGGACAAGGACAAAACTATTTCTTCTCTGTAGGATACAAGCCAAGTGACAAACATGCGTTTAACTTTTTAGTAACTGGTGCACCACAACTGCACGGTCAAAAATGGTCCCAATCAAGAGAACGTATTGCTGCGGATCCTAAGTTCAACCAACACTGGGGATATACAGAAGATGGTATCGAGTCTGAAAGACAAAATTACTATCACAAACCAGTTATGAACTTAAACTGGGATTTCGATATGAGTGATAACACTGAACTTTCTACTGTTGCATATGCATCTTGGGGACGTGGTGGAGGAACTGGACCAAGAGGTAATGGTAGAGTAAGAACTGAAGATCCTGATGGCGATGGCCCTCTAAGTGGTCAACTTGACTATCCGGGTATTGCTGCTAATAATGCATTAGTTGGTGTTGGTGGAGATTACGGAGCTGAAAACGGAGCTGGATATATTAGAAGATCATCTGTTAACAATCACCAATGGTACGGTCTTATTTCTAACTTAGGGCATGATTTTTCGGATAAATTCTCTGTAAATATTGGTGCTGATCTTCGTTTTTATACAGGAGACCACTTTAGACAAGTTACCGATTTTTACGGATTGACAGGTTGGTCTAATGACAGGCCAGATGGTGCGGTTGTAACAAATGCATATGACCCTACCCCTTGGGCGGCACTTTTTAGCTTCGCGGATGAAGGAGATAGAATTGACTACGATTATTCTGAAAACATAAACTATCAAGGTGTGTTTGGTCAAATGGAATATGCGACAGACAAATTTTCAGCGTTTGTTCAAGGTGCTTTTTCAAATCAATCGTACCAAAGAACTGGAAGATTTGAAGATGAAGGTTTAGGAGAGTCTGATAAGTTTAGCAAGACAGGATACAATGTGAAAGGAGGTCTTTCTTATACCATCCAGGAAATGCACAAGATATTTGTTAACGCTGGTATGTATTCAAGACAACCTTATTTAGATAATGCTTTTAAAGATATTAGAAGTTCTAATGATTTGGTTACAAACCCTGAGGTTGATAACCAAGAAATCAAGTCTGTTGAGGCTGGATATCACTTCAAAGCTAAAGACTTTAAAGCTCACTTTAACGCTTATGTAACAGATTGGAGTAATAGAACTCGTGTTGACACTGGGTTAATTGATCCAGATGGTTATGAAGATAGTGGTGATGAAATTATTACAAATGTGCTGCAGAGAGGAATTAGACAGTTCCATAGTGGTGCTGAGCTTGATATGAGCTATAGAGCTTGTGATTGGATTACTTTAAAGGCATATATGTCTGGAGGTAGTTGGGTGTTTAAAGACGAATCCAATATTTTCACCTATAACGACGATAACGGAGATCTTCTTTCTGAAGAAATAGGTGTTAACAGAGAAGGAGTGAAAGTTTCTGATGCACCTCAAATGTCAATGGGTATGGGGGTTGTTATAAACATTCTTAAGGGACTAAGTATTGATGGTAACATTAACTATACAGACCGTCACTATGAGTTTACAGACGAAACTACTACTGCTAATGGATATATGCCACAAAGATTACACCCATACTCTCTTACAGATGCGGGTATTTCTTATGATTTTAATCTAGGAAGTAACAAACTTGGATTTAGAGGAAATGTATTTAACGTTTTTGATGAGGTAAGAGAAAGAGGTACGGACCGCTTCGGTTACTTTACTACAAATGGAAGAACGTATAACGGATCTATTCGTTACTCATTCTAATATTTTAGTTAGATTATAAAAAAGGGTTGGCAATTTGCTAACCCTTTTTTATACAAGATTGTTTACCTTTGAAAAGGAACAATAACTATAAACAATGTACACAACCATTCAATTTTTACACTCCTATTGGGCTTATTTGGTATTGCTTATTGTAGTGCTTGCCACGCTTAATGCACTTCTTGGATTTTTCTCTAAAAAGGAATATGGCCCTAAGGATTTTAGGATTTCACTTTTCGCTTTAATTGTAACACACATTCAGCTGCTCATAGGGCTTGTTTTATACTTCGTTTCCCCATTTGGGATGCAATCTATTTCCAACAATGGTATGGGTACTGTAATGAAGGATTCCGCACTTCGATTAAATGCCGTTGAACACCCTACCGTAATGATTTTAATGGTGATTTTTATTACCATTGGGTATTCAAAGCATAAAAAGAAATTGGTTTCAACACCAAAGTTTAAAATGCTTGCTATCTTTTATACCATAGCATTGGTTCTTATGTTGAGTAGAATCCCTTGGAATCAATGGTTTTAAAAATTGACTTCGGAATAATAAAAAAGGCGTCTACTTTTAAGTAGACGCCTTTTTTATTAGATTCTAAATTAATACAATTATTCTGACGAGGCCTCCTTAATTAAATAAACAAATACCGGAAAGTGATCACTATAACCACCGGTAAAGGCTCCATTTCCGAAGCTTCTATATGGATAACCCTTGTATTGGCCTTTAGAATTAGTTAGATATGTCTTATTGTAAATTCCAGCCTGATAAAACCGATAGGACGAATAGTCTTTTTTCATTAATTCAGCAGAGACAATAGTTTGATCGAATAGGCTCCAGCCATCACGCCAAGCTAAAGTTCCAAGACCTTTTTTATACATTGACTCCATTGGATTGTATAGTTCTTTCAGTTTTAAATCTTCGCGATCAGTTTTAGTATCTAAAATCTCTTTTACACTAGGACTGGTGGGGTCATCATTTAAGTCTCCCATTGTAATAATCTTTGCATAAGGATCGTCACTAAATAATGAATCGATCAATCGTTTATTAAGTTTAGCGGCTTTAATACGTTTAGGACGACTTCTTGCTTCTCCGCCGCTTCGTGAAGGCCAGTGATTTACAATTAGGTGTATTTTCTCCCCATCTAACATGCCACTTACTAAAAGCTGATCCCTCGTATAAACGCGCTTGCTGACATCATTGTTATCGTATATTAATAGCTCATGGGCCTTATAATTGGTGGGTGTGAATAATTTTTTCTGATATAACAAAGCCACATCAATTCCACGTCTATCTGGAGAGTCAAACTGAATAATTCCATAGTCTTTTTTCAATAGGGGCTCTTGATTTACCAAATCCTCCAGTACCTTTCTGTTTTCTGTTTCACAAACACCAATAATCGCTGGAGAAGTACCAGTTACATCACTTCCAATTTCGGCGATTACTTTTGCCATGTTTTTTAGTTTGGCATTATAAATTCCTTCGGTCCAATGATCTTTTCCATCAGGTGTGCGATCATCGTCAAAAGTAATAGGATCATCTTCAAAATCGAAAAGGTTTTCAACATTGTAAAAAGCAATGGTATTTACTTTATACATTTTTGCTTCCTGGGGATAGATCAAAAATGGAGCGAGTGTAAAGAAGGAAATGAAGAAATAGATGAACCTCATAAAAATGGTGCCTCAATGAATTAAACAAGTAATGAAACTAATAAAAAAGGTTTCAGAATATCGAAAACAAGTCGTTTTATTACTTTATACTAGTCTTGATTCACGAATCAAGACTAGTACCCTAGTTCTTTAAATCATCATTTACTATAAATAGAAATTAATTCATTTTTAAAATGTAGCTTTGAATATCTTCATCAACCCCCTGAATTTTTAGTTCATCTTATGAATAAAATGCGATGGGTATTTATGCTTTCTTTAGCATTTAGGGGAGGCTTTTCACTTTTTGCTCAAGAAGCAATAGTAAAAGGAAGGGTGGTCGACACACATTCCAGTGAAGTAATATCGGAGGTAAATGTTGGTATTCAGGCCAGCGGCTTCAGCACGATTACAGATACGCAAGGATTATTCAATATTACTGGTGCAAATCTTCCTCAGGGAGAACAAGTATTGCTCGTCACAAAAGAAGGTTATAATTCGCAGCGCATTCGAGTAACTATTCAAAACGGAACGACTCTTAATCTAGATCCAATTTTATTGGAATGGGATTTAACTGTGGTTGAGGCACAAATAGGGATTATTAGCCTTTTAGATAATGAGCTCGATCGGGATGAGGGAACTTCCTTTAATGTGTCTGGATTACTGTCTGCCTCTAGGGATGTGTTTTTAAATGCAGCAGCTTTCGATTTTAGCGCTACTTTTTTTCGCCCCAGAGGATTTGACAACGCCAACGGTAAAGTGCTTATCAACGGAATAGAAATGAACAAACAATACAACGGTCGTCCGCAATGGGGAGATTGGGGTGGTTTAAATGATGTGCAGCGTAACCGTGAGTTTTCAATGGGATTGAAGGCCAATGATTATACATTTGGAGATGTTGCAGGAACTACGAATATAGTGATGCGTGCGTCTCAGTATAGAAAAGGAGGAAGACTCTCTTACGCTACTTCCAATAGAAGTTATCGTGGACGTTTGATGGGATCTTACAATAGTGGTTTTACAAAAGAGGGCTGGGCCTATTCGGTTTTATTATCGAGACGTTATGGACCTGAAGGATATCAGGAAGGAACTTTTTACGATGCCAATTCATTTTTCGGTTCCGTAGAGAAAAAGATAAACGATGCTCATAGCTTAAATCTTACGGCTTTTTATACGCCAAACCGAAGAGGACGTTCTACGGCAATTACTCAAGAAGTTAGAGACTTAAAAGGAATTACATACAATCCTAATTGGGGATATCAAGAAGATGAAAAACGAAGTAGCAGAACACGAGATATACAGGAACCAGTTGTACTGCTAAATCACTATTGGAATATTGGTGAAAGCACCACCTTAAATACCAATATCGGGTACCAGTTTGGTAAAATTGGAAAGACAAGATTAGACTATGGTGGTAATAGAAATCCTGCAGGGAATTATTATCAGAGATTGCCTAGTTACTTTCTAAGAGATGGGTATCCTACTTCATACGATTTTGAACTGGCGTATAAAGCCGAGCAAGAGTTTATTAATGATGGTCAGATAGATTGGAGTACATTATATGCAGCAAACGCTGCTAATGGAAATTCTACCTATTCAATACAAGAAGATAGAGTTAACGATATCCAACTTACGTTAAACACTATTTTAAACACACGTATTTCTGAAAATAGTATTGTAAACGGAAGCATTAGCTATAGAAGTTTAAAAAGTGAAAACTTTGCCGAACTAAAAGACTTATTAGGAGGTAATAGTTATCTTGATGTTGATCCTTTTGGAGATGGAGGACTAGAATCGAACAGTGATCTTCAAAACCCAAATAGAATTGTACAAGAAGGAGAGCGTTATAAATATAGTTATGACCTAGACGCGAGCGTGATTTCAGGATTTGCACAAACTCAGTTTAAGTACAATAAAGTTGACTTTTACTTAGGAGTTTCAGGATCACAAACGAATTACCAAAGAACAGGATTGTATCAAAATGGTTACTTCCCAGAAGCAAATCGTTCGCTTGGTTCGAGCGAGAAAGTTGATTTCACAAATTATGGAGTAAAAGGGGGAGCGACTTATAAGATCACAGGACGTCATTTAATTGATGTAAATGTGGGTTATTTTACCAAAGCTCCTAATATGCGAGCAACGTTTGCCAATGCGAGGCAGAACAATGATATCGTTGTGGGTCTATCTGATGAAAAAATACAATCGGCAGATATAAGTTATATTTTTAGAACGCCAATTGTGAAGGCTCGTCTTACTGGTTATTACGCAGGTTTTCAGGATCAAACAGATATTGGATTCTTCTTTACGCAAAACGCCTTAGGAAGTGAAGAAACAAGTGCCTTCGTTCAAGAAATTGTTACTGGAATCACCAAAAGGAATGTAGGTGCAGAGCTAGGAATTGAAGCTCAAGTTTTACCACCTTTCAAAGTTAAGGCGGCAGCTTCTTTTGGACAAAACCTTTATACAAACAATCCAAGTTTGTATTTGGCAGGAGATGATTTTGGTTCAGAAGGAAACGATATTTCTACACAAGGAGTTCGTGAAGTGGCTTTGGAGAACTATCACGTTTCAGGAGGTCCAGAAAGAGCATATCAGCTAGGGTTTGAATACCGTGACCCTAATTTCTGGTGGGTTGGAGTAACTACTAACTATTATTCAAACGCATATGTGGATGTTAGTAATTTAAGAAGAACTTCAGATTTTTACACAGATTTTGATGGCCAACCTTTTAATGATTATAACGAAGATATTGCAAGAGAACTATTACAACAAGAAAAATTTGATGATTACTTTTTGGTTAATGTAGTGGGGGGAAAATCTTGGAGGGTTAAAGATTATTATGTTGGGTTTTTTGCGACAATTAATAATGTATTAAATCAAGGTTTTAGAACTGGAGGGTTTGAAGATTCTCGAAGAGCAAGTTATAGACAACAAGTTGAGGAGCAAGATAGAGATACTCCTATTTTTGGGAATCGTTATTTCTTCGGAAATGGAACTACCTATTACGCAAATGTTTATGTTAGGTTTTAAAATAAAAAAACAAATTATACAATATGAAAACTACAAATTTTTATAAACTATTTGCACTATTGTTCGCAGCGATGGTTGTGGTTTCTTGTGTGCAAGATGATGAATATGAGACGCCAACATTGGTTATAACCTCTTTTGATGTGCCTCAAGGGCAATTACTTACGATGGGTGGTGTGCGTGCTGCAGTAGAAACTGCAATTACTACTATTGGAGATGATAATGCAATACATACCTTTCCAGCTGATGTTGACCAATATGTTGTTGGGTATGTTATTTCAAGCGATTTTGCAGGAAACTTCTTTGAAGAATTACTACTTCAGGATAAAGCGTCTAGTCCAACTACTGGAATAAAAGTGTTAATCGATGCAAATCCACTTTCGGCTACCTATAAGTTTGGAAGAAAAGTATTTGTAAAGGTTACTGGTTTGTCGGCAGGTTTTGATAGTGATGTATTGAGCATTGGTATCAAAGATGGAAGTAACCTAGAGCAATTGGCAGAATCTGATCAAAGAGATTTTTTGATTCGTGATGACGAGGTCGCTGAAATTGTTCCGTTGCCAGTTTCAATTTCTGACTTCTCAGATGTTTTAACAAACATATATGTGCGTTTAACAGATGTGCAATTCAATAGAAACGAAGTGCTTGGATCAAACCCAAAAACGTACGCTAACGAATCGTCAGATGAATTCGACGGTGAACGAATTTTAGAGAGCTGTGCAACCGGCTCAAGTACAATATTTAGTACAAGTACATTTGCAGATTTTAAAAGCTTGATACTGCCTGCTGGAAGAGGTACTATGGATGCAGTATTGACGAAAAACTTTTTTGGAGATGTTTTTAATATAGTTATTAATGATCCAACATCAATAAATTTTGATAATACAGATCGTTGTGATCCTGATGTATTGACTTGTACGACGTCAAGTGGAGGAGGAACTGAATTTTATCGTGAGAATTTTGAACAATTCAATGCGATTGAAGATTATGAGGCTATTGGTTGGACAAATGTAAATGTAAGTGGAGGTAGCGAAGTATGGGAAATTGGAGATTTTAGCGGGAATAATTATGTACAAGTATCTGGTTTTAGTAGTGGAGAGCCAGACATTGACACTTGGTTAGTAACACCTGGGATCAATATGGATAGCACCTCAGGTGAAGAGCTAAGCTTTCAAATACAGGCTGCTTTTGACAATGGAACTATTTTAAGCGCACTGGTGTCCTCTAATTTTACAGAAGATGTAACCACAGCAGATTGGCAATTATTGGATGTTACTGTGCCAGTTGGTCCGACAGATGGTTTCGGAGACTTCATCGATATTGGACCACTTAATATATCCTGTTTAGATGGTGTGATAAACATAGCATTCGTTTATGAAGGATCGGATCCAAGTGCAACGACAAGATATCACGTAGATAATATTGTTGTTACTGGAAACTAACCTTTCCATTAAATATAAAAAAGTTTCCTAATTTAGGGAGTCTTTTTTATTTAAATGAATCAGTCTTTCGGATGTACTGAGAAAACAGCGTATACTGGAAAATGATCGCTTATCCCACCAATATATTTTCTTCCTATAAAGGTTCTAAAGGGGTTTCCTTTATTTCGCCCTTTAAATTCGGTGAGTGATTTGGCATTAAATATCTTCGCTTCTTTAAATCTGAAGTTATTTCCATGCTGTTGTAAAAAATTATTGGAAATAATAATTTGATCAAATAAATTCCAACTACCTCGGTAGCTAGAACTTCCAGAATATTTGGTATGTAGTAGCTCCATCGGGTTGTAAAGGTCAAAACCTACTAATTTTCTAATGCTTTCACTCCGCGGATCATCATTAAAGTCTCCCATTAATACTATTTTGGCTTCAGGGTCTTCCTTGGTAATCCCTGCAATTACTTCTTTATTTTGTTTCGCCGCCGCAACACGCTTATAGGATGTCTCTTCGGCACCAGAACGGCGAGAAGGCCAATGATTCACTAAAATATGCACCTGTTCATTGTCTAAAACACCTTTGACGTGTAGAATATCTCTTGTGAAGTCTCTTTCCCCAAATTCGTTTTGTAAATGAACCGTGACGGCCTTTTTTTCCATAACTTTAAAATATTCTTTACGATAGATCAATGCAGTATCTATTCCTCTCTCATCTGGTGATTCAAAATGAACAAAATCATATTCTTTGTCTTTTAAAAATTTTGATTCCACCAATTTTCGAAGAACAAAAGCATTTTCGATCTCAGCAACTCCTATTATAACAGGCGGATGATGGATATCATGATATCCAATTTGCTGGATTACATGACCTAAATTTCTAATTTTTTTCTTAAAACGTTTTTGGTTCCATCTTCGATCGGAATTTTCGGTAAAGTCATCATCCATCTTGTTTGGATCGTTCTTGATATCAAACAGGTTTTCGAGATTGTAGAAAGCTAGCGTGTATTGATTTATACTTTTTTCTGAAGCGTCTTTAGTCATTGTTAAGTTTATGAGATACGATATTAATTTCTAACTTAAATAGAAATTAGTTTCACTAATTTACAAAAAACCCTTGCAATGCGTTTTGTACCTTTGTAGAATAACTTAATATATGCTGGAAGAATCAAACATTGCGTACGAAAAAACAATTCTAATTGGGGTCATTACGCAACAACAAGGAGGTGAAAAATCGAAGGAATATTTGGATGAGTTAGAGTTTTTGGCTTATACCGCTGGAGCGGAAGTGTTGAAGAGGTTTGTTCAGAAAATGGACGTTCCAAATCCAAAGACATTTATTGGTACAGGCAAAATGGAAGAGGTTCATCAGTACGTGGAAGCGAACGAAATAGATGTGGTAATTTTTGATGATGAGCTTTCCCCTGGACAGCAAAAAAACATTCAAAAAATCTTGGATTGTAAGATATTGGATCGCACCAATTTAATACTCGATATTTTTGCGCAAAGGGCTCAAACCTCGAACGCACGAACGCAAGTTGAATTAGCTCAGTATCAGTATTTATTACCGCGTCTTTCGGGAATGTGGACGCATTTAGAGCGACAACGTGGAGGTATTGGAATGCGTGGACCTGGGGAGACCGAAATTGAAACGGATCGACGTATTGTAAGAGATCGAATTTCCCTGTTAAAGAAAAAACTGATCAAGATTGACAGGCAGATGGAGGTGCAACGCGGAAATCGTGGAGCATTAGTTAGAGTTGCACTGGTTGGTTATACAAATGTTGGGAAATCAACTTTAATGACCTCCATAAGTAAGAGTGAGGTTTTTGCGGAGAATAAGCTCTTTGCTACGCTCGATACTACTGTACGAAAGGTCGTTATAGGGAATTTACCCTTTTTACTAACCGATACTGTAGGTTTTATTCGGAAACTACCTACCCAGTTGGTAGAATCATTTAAAGGGACGTTAGATGAAGTTAGAGAGGCCGATTTACTTCTCCATATAGTAGATATTTCTCACGAATCGTTTGAAGATCATATCGCGTCCGTAAGTAAGATTTTAGATGAAATTGGCGGTGCAGACAAACCAACGTTGATGGTTTTTAATAAAATAGATCAATATATACCTGAAACTATTGATGAGGACGATTTGGTAACTGAAAGAACCGAGGTTCATTATACCTTAGAAGACTGGAAGAATACTTGGATGGGGAGAACAAGTGGTGATGCCGTGTTTATTTCTGCTTTGAAAAAAGAAAATTTCGAGGAGTTTAGAAAGGTCGTCTACGATAAAGTAAAAAGCATACACGCCTCGCGGTTTCCGTATAACAACTTCTTATATACCGAGTATACGGAAGAATCCAAATAAAAAAAGCCGTTTTCATACCAGTATGAAAACGGCTTAATAAGTTGTTGAAGTAATTATTAGAATGTTGCGTTAACTCCAATACCAAATGCTTCTCTAACTTGAAAACCATTACGGTTTGCGTTGTCATCATAGATCGTTTGAAATACGAAGTTTGCAGAAATGTATTTGTTAATTGACATAACTAAGTTCATTGTGTAATCAAGATCTACATTTTGTGGATCTTCAAGGTAGTTAGAATATAAAGCTAAAATATTCTCCATTGAAATATTCTTCATTACATCTAATTTGTAATATCCTCTTAAAGCTGCACCTACTTCGAAACGTGTTGAAGCATTAGCATCAACGCCAAAATAACCACCGGCCTGGTTAAAGGCATCGATTACCCCCTGATTGTTCCCAACCTCGGTATACTCACTATGAACTACAATTAGTTTTGCAGCTGCTGGGGAGATATTTACATTAAGGTTGTCGGATTTTTTCCAAAGCAATCCTGGCCCTCCTTGAAAATACGCTGGAGAGAAGAAATGAGTTCCGCCATCAGCACCTCTATCCATTTGTGTCTTAGCATTTAGATAAGCGGAATAGAACCAATATTCCCCCCAAGCTTTTTTACCAGCAAGAGAATTCAATTCAATTCTATCGTTTGATTTAGTGAAGCTATCATCTCCATAATTCTTGTTTACGCCGTAATCTGCAATCAACTTATTGTCCCAGATTACATCGCCTTTTAACAAGTTCATGTCATAATTTATAAGAAGATTGGCAGAAAGATTACCAATACCTCCACCGGTCCACTCTTCATTAAAAGCAGATTGATTAAAAGTAAGAGCTGCATTTCCTCCTCTAGTCCACCCTTCTTTTGGAGTTTCCGCTTCCTCGGCGTCCTGAGCGAAAAATACTGTCGGGGCGATAAAAAGAGCCATAAGTAGTAAAAGTTTTTTCATGTCTTTGTTTGTTAAAATTTTTTACAAAAATAAATTTTCTTTTTACTTAGTAGGTGTTTACTAAATTATAAATAAAGAGGTTTCGATAAACAGGCCTGTATATTCGATTAAATACTTATTTTTTTTTAAAAAGAGGAACGGAAGAACAGGCTTCTCCGTACATTATACTCTTTGCAATGGGCTGTAGGCGCTGTGATAGGAGTACAAATGCATTTTGTGGAATGGGTTTATGCGCACATCCTTTTATAATGACAGGTTTGTCTTTGTAATCATCAAGATTTAGTTTCTCAATTATTTCAGAAAAAAGAATACTCTCAAGCATTTCCAGTGACCCCACGGTATTCCTTTTTGAATAAGGAGTGAGTTCTAGGGAGATCAACATATATGCCCAACCAGGAACTATTGCACCCGTAGTACAAATAAGCGCAACATAGCAATCGCGGTATTGACTCCAGTTGTGCTGTTTTACTTGTTCTCTAAAGTCCTTTTCGTGAAGAACAATACCCTCAAATAACCATTGAGATATATCAATAGAGACCCGTTCACCCGCTGGGTAAACGTCTTCCAGATCTATAGTGGCAAGTTTGCTATTGGCGACACGATTTATTATTGGACCTTCCATTTGGGAGATGGTTGTTTACAATTAATTCTATTTTAGAGCATGCCAAGTTCCAATTTTGCTTCTTCACTCATTAGATCTTGATTCCAAGGTGGATCAAATGTGATTTCGACTTCAGCATCGTTCACAGATTTAATGGACTTCACCTTGTCTTCAACTTCTACGGGTAAAGTTTCTGCCACTGGGCAATTGGGGGTTGTTAAAGTCATTAAGATTTTAACATCGTAATCTTCATTCACAAATACATCGTAAATAAGACCTAGTTCATATATATCAACGGGAATTTCCGGATCATAAATCGTCTTCAAGACTTTTACGATCGTTTCTCCTAGTTCTGTTGTGTCTATTTCTGTTGTCATTTTTTAATTCTTTAGCTGGGCTTGATACGCCATAGCATATAATTTGAGTTGTTTAATCATTGATACCAGTCCATTGGCCCGAGTTGGGGACAAATGTTCTTTGAGGCCTATCTCATCAATAAAATTGGTGTTAGCAACGAGAATATCTTCTGGTTTCTGATTTGAAAAAACACGTATCAAAATGGCAATAATTCCCTTTGTAATAATCGCATCACTGTCTGCCGTAAATACAACTTGATTACCCTTAAGTTCGGCATTTAGCCAAACTTTGGATTGACATCCTTTAATGAGTCGATCTTCTGTTTTTAAACTTTCATCAATAATAGGTAACGATTTTCCTAAGTCAATCATATACTCATATCGCTGCATCCAGTCGTCGAACATAGAAAATTCATCAATTAGATCTTCTTGTATTGCTTCAATTTTCATCTTTGTTTATTCTGCCGTTGTTTTTTTCGCGGTTAGCAAAATGCTACGATCTGTTTTCGAATATAAGGTTAGCACTTTGTCTTTTACCACAAATGATCCTGTATTCTTTAGTGCACCTAATAGGGCTCTTTCAGATTTCATTATAGGCTCGTCGCAATATTTTTCGGATACTGCAATATCTCCAAAACCTAGAGCAAAGGCATCCAAGGTATAGTTTCCGAAGTAAGAATTACAACCCGTATCTCCTTTAACCGATTTATCCAAAGCTGTAAAACTAATCGACATTGAACTACCTTTAACAGCTGTTTTTCCGACTTTCATAACCGAATATTCTCCTGTAAGTTGGACAGTTTCGGCGACTTCAATTACTTTTTTAGTTTCATCACAACTGCTAAAAATCAATGTAAATACTGCAATGCTGAGAGCGTAGAATGTTTTCATATGTTTAGGTTTTAAGTGAGCATCATTTGTGCTTTTTTTACAGCACTTACTAAAGCATCAATTTCTTCTTTTGTGTTATAAAATGCAAACGAGGCACGTACTGTTCCTGGAATTTTATAAAAAGCCATAATGGGTTGAGTACAATGATGTCCAGTTCGTACTGCTATACCTAACTTATCAACGATAGTGCCAATATCATAAGGATGTATTCCGTCAATATTAAAAGAAACCACTGAAGTCTTGTCAGGGCCAGTGCCATAAATTGTCAAATCATCTATTTTAAGCAATTCATTTGTGGCATAAGATAGCAACGCCATTTCATATTTCTCAATTTCCGCAAAGCCAATGTTGTTAAGATAGTCAATTGCGCTTCCAAATGCAATACCTCCAGAAATGTTGGGAGTTCCTGCCTCAAATTTATGGGGAAGGTCGGCATAGGTGGTTTTTTTGAAGGTTACTTCCTTAATCATTTCACCTCCCCCTTGATAGGGAGGAAGTATATTTCCCCATTTTTCATTCATATATAGCATACCAACTCCCGTAGGGCCGCACATTTTGTGAGCAGAAGTCACATAAAAGTCGACATTCAATTTTTGTAAATCGGGCTTGATGTGTGAACAAGATTGAGCTCCATCAATTAAGACCGCCGCTCCTTTATCTTGAGCTTTTTTAATAATTTCTGAAATAGGATTGATCGTTCCCAAGGCATTCGAAACATGATTCACAAAAACTAGTTTCGTTTTTTCTGAAAGTATAGCCTCATATTCTGAAAGAACTAAAACACCTTCTTGATTCATTGGAATTACCTTTAAGATAGCTCCTGTTCGTTCACATAGCATTTGCCAAGGAACAATATTCGAATGATGCTCCATCGCCGAAACTAATATCTCATCACCTTTCAGAAGAATTTCAGAAAAACCGTTGGCTACTAGATTAATCCCGTGTGTTGTACCCGAGGTAAAAATAACCTCATGTGAATTTTTTATATTGAAATGTTTCTGAATTTTTTTTCGCGCAATTTCATAGGCATCGGTCGCCTCTTGAGAAAGTGTATGCACTCCACGATGAATATTGGCATTGTAGTTACTATAGTAATCTACAATACAATCTATAACCAATTGAGGCTTTTGTGAAGTTGCAGCATTGTCTAGATATATCAACGGATACCCGTTCACTTTTCTCTTAAGAATTGGGAAGTCTTCCCTTATTTTTTCTACTGAATACATAGTGTTTTGAATGGTCTACAAAGTTAGTGTATTTTCCAGTTAGAGACTAGTGTTATTAGTGTCTTGGTTCTTAAAAAAACCTAAAAGTTATTTCATTTAGTCAAACCAATAGTTCGTCGAACGGGAAACTAGGTTGATCTATTCACTCTATTAATTTTTTATTCGGTACGCTAAGTTTGTGTTCTTACATACTCCCCTTTCTGGCGAAAACCGAAAAGCCAATAATAAATAGAGTAGGTAAATTAATAATTAGAAATTATGAAAATAATAAAACACACGTGTAAAGTTATGCTTTATTGTTTTTTTTTGACCGGCGCACAAGTTTTTCGCAAGGATTCTGTGAGAATTTTAACAGCTATTCCAATACTACGCTAGCAGGTACTCCTTGCGATGCCGTATGTTACCCAAATTTACTAAACAATTGGGGCGGTTTAAATATTGATGGCATTAAATATACAGATATCGGAAGTCAAGGTGGACTAGGGGATTATTTTTTGTATCTGGATGATGGACCTTGTAGTTCTGGTGGAACTTATAGCTATAATAATACTGATTTTAATGGTAATTGGATAGATATCGTACCACAGGATGGAGGCTGTTTTTGCTTCGATCTAAAATCTTTCTTTATTCAAACAGGTACTGTAACAGGATTCAATAGTTTGCGTATTTATGATGGCCCAGATGTATGTAGCTCTACCGTATTTGCTACTTTTGTTCTTTCTGCTCCTATTGATGTTTCAAGAGGGTGGGTGAGAATTTGTACTCGAGTTGCGCTAGCAGAAAGTACAGGTGATTTACCCAGCAATAGTGATGGACAGAGGGTTGTTAATACAGGGGTTCCTGCAGATTGGGATACCTTAATAACTGGAGTAAGGTCAGTATCATTTGCAGTTGATGTTGCAGGTGGCGATGAGAGATGGGGGATAGACAATATTTGTATCAGTGAAAAATGTGACCCAAATGTTGGTGACGATGATGACCCTCCTACAGAAGAGGGCTCTTACTGCTGTGAAGGCAATAATCTAGTCGACAACGGAAACTTTGAATTTGGCGATGCGGGATTTTTAAGTGCTTATTCCAATTCAACAGCAACCTATCCAGGGGTAGTATGGCGTTGTATCAAGTGCGGCTGCCTTTGGTGCAACCATTACAGATCATTCGTATTGTGAGGATTCTAGTTTATATTCTTCCAATGATATGTTTATGGAGGTAAATGGAAAAACACAACAAAGTGGTAGTAGTATAATTTGGGAGCAGACAATTACAGGTTTGGAAAAGGGTGAAGAATATAAGTTTTGTGCCAACTTTAGAGATATGGAGCATATGTACGTTTAATATTTTCCCTAACATAACCGTTAGTGCAGGTACTTTTAGCACCTCACAAGTTATTGATACAGATGATAGTGATCCCTGTGATTGGCAGCGAATTGAAATTTGTTTTACACCTAATCAATCCATAATCAACCTATAAATAGAACTGGATGAAACAGGAAACGGTGATGGTAATGATTTAGAAATAGATGATATAGCACTTCAACAGAAGCTAGGTCCAAATTACTTTATTACGGTGCAACATCAAGGAAATAATAACGATATTACAGGATCATTGAATACAATTTCCAATGGAGATGACGTATTATTAAATGAAGAGTGTGAATCTAATGATCGTGATGATTATTACTGGTTTGTATATGAACCATTTAATCCAACAGCGCCATTGTTTAGTGGAATTAAACCTGGAACATTCGGTTGGAGTTCAAACATAAGTTGGTCTGGTCCTGGTGTAAATGGTCCTTGGGGACTTAGAACTAACTTTCCAGATTATCCATTTGCTAGCAATAAGTTTTATGTAATAGGAATTTATATTCCATCTTGTTGTGAAAGCTGTTATACGGAAAGTTTTGAATATCAAATTACCTATAATAATGGTTTTGCTCCAACTAGTGATTCAGACTTCTCAGATGAAATGAAGGAAGATATAAAGAGAAGAGTTGTAAGGTCAGGAGGAGCTGCATTGGGTACTGATGAAGTGATGAACGATGAGCGTTTCTCTCTCTATCCAAATCCAGCTCAAAATAGTTTTAATATTTCATTGTTAGATGATATTATTAAACGTGTTGAGGTTATTTCAATTTTTGGTCTAGTAGTTTATTCTGCAAATTTGAATCAAACTAAATCTGAATAGGTTGTTGACATTTCTTCAATTAGTTCGGGGATGTACTTTGTAAAAGTAGTTGGCGAAAATCAAAAGCGATATACCGCCCCAAATTGATTAAAGAATAATACTTTCTTGGAGAAAATTAAGAGCCTTTCAGGATTTAATTCTGAAAGGCTTTTTATACGTCAAAGCCTAAGCTAACACCAATTTTATTAGCAATTAACTTATTAATTCGCACTTTTAATTCTGGAATTTTTACACTCTCTAAAACAGTATTTGCAAAAGCATACATTAGTAAAGCACGAGCTTCTTTTTTTGCAATTCCTCGAGAACGAAGATAAAATAAGGCGTCTTCATCAAATTGACCAATGGTACAACCATGAGAGCATTTTACGTCATCTGCAAAAATCTCAAGCTGAGGTTTTGCATTTATGGTAGCCTTATCTTCTATAAGTATGTTATTGTTTTTCTGAAATGCATTGGTTTTTTGGGCCTCTTTTTCAACGACAATCTTACCATTAAAGACACCAGTGGAAGAATCATCAAAAATACCTTTATAATCTTGGTGGCTTTCGCAGTTGGACTCGATATGGTGTACCAATGTATTGTGATCCACATGCTGCTTATCTTCCAATATGGTAATTCCTTTTAATGTGGAATCACAATGCTTACCATTTTGATAGAAATTAAGGTTGTTACGTGTTAGATTTCCGCCAAACGAAAAGGTATGTACATTACAATTGCTCTCGCGTTCTTGCGAAACATAAGTATTGTCTATCAATGAGGCAGAAGGGCCATCATTTTGAACCTTGTAATAATCTACAAAGGCCCGTTTCTCAGCGAATATTTCCGTTACCGAATTGGTAAGCACTGCATTTTCTGAAAGACTTTGATGTCTTTCAATGATTTGAACATGTGAGTTTTCCCCAACTACAATTAAGTTACGAGGTTGCAGTAAGACCGCCGCTTCATTGCCAGTAGAAAAATTTATGATTTCAATAGGCTTTTCCACTTCTTTATGCTTCGGGATATGAATGTAAGCACCCTCTTTAGCGAAAGCCGTATTAAGTGATGTCAGACTATCTTCTTTAGCTATCTTATTAAAATAAGCCTCAATTACTGGTTTATATTTGCTCTTATTTAATGCTGAAGACATTAAGCAAACATCCAGTTTGTTATGGGTAGTTTCGGAAAGAAATGAGCTATAAACACCATCAATAAAAACAATCTTGTAAGTGTCAATATCGTGTAAAAAATATTTTTTCACCTCTTTGAACTCAACTGCATGATCCTGCTTCGGAAAAATACTATAGTCTGTTTTCAGAAGAGAATTCAACGAAGTGTACTTCCAAGCTTCCTCTTTTTTTGTGGGGAAACCCTTGTCTTCAAATGTTTTTATCGCTTTGTGTCTTAAATCATGAAGCGGAGAATCTGCTTCAAGATGGTCTTCAAAAGCGATGTAAGAGGAAAGTAATTTATCTTTTAAACTCATTTTTTAGGTATTGTAAAGGAAAACGTTTGGTTTTAGTAACCTTATACAAGTTCCTCTTTAATCCAGTCGTATCCTTTTTCTTCTAGCTCATAGGCTAATTCTTTGGTGCCAGATTTAACGATTTTTCCGTCCATAAGCACGTGTACAAAATCTGGAACTATATAATCTAACAAGCGCTGGTAATGAGTAATCAAAATAACTGCATTGTCATTACTTTTCAATTTATTAACACCATTTGCCACAATTTTAAGCGCGTCTATGTCTAATCCCGAATCTGTTTCATCTAAGATCGCGAGTCTTGGCTCTAACATAGCCATTTGAAAAATTTCATTTCTCTTTTTCTCTCCACCTGAAAAGCCCTCATTTAAGGAACGAGAAAGAAACTTACGGTCAATCTCTAATAAGTCAGCTTTTTCTTTGATTAACTTAAGCATTTCGGCAGCAGGCATATCATCCTGTCCCTTGGCTTTTCGATTTTCGTTAATAGCCGTCTTAATAAAATTGGTTACACTTACTCCAGGAATCTCAACAGGATATTGGAAAGAAAGAAAAACCCCTTTATGGGCTCTCTCCTCGGGATCCATTTCTGAAATGTCTTCCCCTTCAAAACTCAATGCGCCTCGTGTAATCTCAAACTCTTCTTTCCCAGAAATTACAGATGCTAGGGTGCTTTTACCAGATCCGTTTGGCCCCATAATAGCGTGTACTTCTCCAGCATTAACGTTTAGATTGATACCTTTTAAAATATCTTTATCTTCGACACTAGCATGTAAATTTTTAATTTGTAACATGTTATGATTTGTTTTCTTCAATTTTAATATCTGCTTCTGAAGGTGTATTGCTCACGTTTACTATCTCGGTAATGGTAATGATCTCATCCCAACCTTCAGCTCCTTCTGGTTTTTTAGTGATGTTTCCTTTAACAATTACCGGAACCATGTCGAACTCATCTTTTTTAATAGATTTTACCTGATCTGCAAGCTGGTGCATTGTTTCATCAATGGTGACTCCATAAATAAAGTTATCACCTTTTAATACGGCTGCATCTGCTAAGTAAAGAAATTCACCTTTAAACATTTGAACATTTACAGCAGCTTCGGCAACATTGTTTTCGGTTTCAGACTTCTTGTCTTCTGCATTTTTACAAGAAACGATTGCAATGGCAATTACTAATAGCAAAAAGATTTTTTTCATAGTTGACAATAGTTTTATTTATAATTTTTAAACGTTATTAAAATAATGAGGGTTTTAACCAACCGATCCTTCAAGACTTATTTCTAAAAGCTTTTGAGCTTCCACAGCAAATTCCATAGGTAATTTATTCAGTACTTCTTTGCTAAAACCATTTACAATTAATGCGATCGCCTTTTCTGTATTTATACCGCGCTGATTGCAATAAAATATCTGATCCTCTCCAATTTTACTCGTAGTAGCTTCGTGCTCAATTTGTGCTGTCTTGTTCTTTGCTTCAATATAAGGGAAAGTATGTGCGCCACAATTATTTCCCATTAGCAATGAATCGCATTGTGAAAAGTTACGCGCGTTATCCGCATTGGGGCTTATTTTTACTAGCCCGCGATAGCTGTTTTGGGACTGTCCTGCCGAAACCCCCTTGGAAATAATAGTACTTCTTGTATTCTTGCCAAGATGAATCATTTTAGTACCGGTATCGGCTTGTTGAAAGTTGTTAGTTACCGCGATGGAATAAAACTCACCAATGGAATTATCCCCTTTTAAAATACAACTAGGATATTTCCAGGTTACTGCACTTCCAGTTTCAACTTGTGTCCAAGAAATTTTAGCATTTTTTTCGCAGATTCCTCTCTTGGTTACAAAGTTAAAAACTCCACCCTTACCATCTTTTCCACCAGGATACCAGTTTTGCACTGTGGAGTATTTTATTTCGGCATTGTCTAATGCAATTAATTCAACGACTGCAGCGTGCAATTGATTTTCATCTCTACTTGGTGCCGTACATCCTTCAAGGTAACTCACATAACTTCCTTCATCAGCAATAACTAGCGTACGCTCAAATTGACCTGTTCCAGCTTGATTGATACGGAAATACGTAGAAAGCTCCATAGGGCAACGAACACCTTTTGGAATATAACAGAAGGAACCATCACTAAAAACAGCGCTATTAAGGGCTGCATAGAAATTATCTCTTTGTGGTACCACAGATCCTATATATTTCTTTACAAGTTCTGGGTGCTCTTTAATTGCTTCCGAAATGGGGCAAAAAATAATTCCTTTTTCACCCAATGTCTTTTTGAATGTAGTCGCTACTGAAACGGAGTCCATGACGATATCTACTGCAACTCCGGCAAGCTTCTTTTGTTCGTCAAGAGAAATACCAAGTCTTTTGAAGGTGTCTAGAAGTTCTGGATCTACTTCATCAAGGCTGTCATATTTTGGCTTAGTGGAAGGTGCAGAGTAATAAGAAATGGCTTGAAAATCTGGTTTTTCATAATGAACGTTCGCCCATTCTGGTTCCACCATTTCTTTCCAATGCTTAAAGGCTTCGAGCCTCCATTCTGTCATCCATTCTGGCTCCTCTTTCTTCTTAGAGATGGCCCTAACAACACCTTCATTTAAGCCAATGGGAAAGGTCTCGGATTCGATATCGGTATAAAAACCATATTCGTATTCCTTTGTTTCAAGCTCTTTCTTTAAATCATCTTCTGTAAATTTTCCCATCTTCTTTTTCATCAAATTTTAAAGCGAAAAACTCTCGCCACAGCCACACGTTCTATTCGCGTTAGGATTATTAAAAACAAATCCTTTTCCGTTGAGACCGCCACTGTATTCTAAAGTGGTCCCGACTAGGTATAAAAAGCTCTTTTTGTCAATAGCGATCTTTACTTCTTGGTCTTCAAACAGTTTGTCATCTTCTCCCATCTCATTATCAAACTTAAGCTCATACGATAATCCGGAACATCCACCACTCTTCACACCAACGCGTACAAAATCCTTCGCAACACTAAAACCTTCATCGGTCATGAGCTGCGTAATCCTCGATTTGGCCGTATCACTTACTTTTATCATTTAATATAGATTAATTCTAAATTAGGGTGCAAATATAGTGTAAATACTGTTTTAAACCATAGTTGTAAAAGAAATTAAACTGATACATCGATAGGTTTAATTGATGAAAACCCTATGTAATATTAGTAGTCGTTTAAACTGCAGAAGCCTAACATGGATTCGTTAATTTGGGTCTTGAAAATCTGGGTTATTAATAAATTCGGGGTCGGATAAAGTGAGTAAAAAGGCCTTTAAGTCGGCTTTATCTTCTTCCGATAGATTTACACCCCCTTGGGCAATTGTTTTCATGAGGGGATCAATAGTTTCTGAATACATCAACCCTTCGCTATAATGGTTAATAACTTCATCTAAGGTGGCGAAACGACCATCATGCATATATGGTGCCGTATAGGCTAAGTTTCGAAGAGATGGGGACTTAAATAGCCCAAAATCTCTGGGATCTCCTGTAAAATCTCCTAATCCTAGATCTGTGATAACCTCATCCAAACCATTGTTGTGAAAAACGTTGTCTGTCCATAGTGGGCTGTTTGGGTTTCCATGACAATGGAAACAATCACCTTTTGTTTCATCAAGAAAAATGGCAAGTCCATTTGTTTCAGAAGGAGTTAAAGAAGCTTGATTTGCAAGATGTTTGTCAAATTTAGAATTTCCAGAAATTAAAGTCCTTAGGAATTGTGCAATTGCCTTACTGACTAGAGTTTTGTCAATTGTTGTTGTTCCGAAGGCTTTAGAAAATAAATCGGGATAATCGTTTCTTGCCTGAAGGCTCGCTGTTGCATTCTCCCAAGTATTATGCATTTCTATTGGGTTGATAACCGGTTCTAGAATTTGAGCCTCTAGATTTGGAGCTCTTCCATCCCAAAAGAACTTTTCTGTAAAATTCCACGCAATGTTAAATAAGGGCATTGAATTACGATCTCCAGAAATCCCATCAATACCAATACTAAATTGCCTTTCATCAGTGAACGCATTTTGTGGACTATGACAGTCGGCACAAGCCTGTGTATTATCAGCAGAGAGTATAGGATCGAAAAAGAGCTTTCTTCCTAAAGCTACCCCTTCCACTGTTTGTGGATTGTCAGTTGGGATTAGAGGATCTATAAGTTTTTCCTCAAATAAAGGAGGGATATTTAAAGACATTGGCGTGGGGACATATCCATTTCCAGGATCCACCACGCCATCATCTTTTTTATTACAAGAAATAACAAACAACGAACATAATAGGTATAAAGATATATAGCGATTCATTTGTTTCTTATTAATTTAAAATACTATTGAGTTACTGTACCTAGTCTGAATACATCTAGCCCATTTTGGGACATGCTAACTTGTGCATCAAAATTCGGCATAAGCATTGCGTGTAAGGCTGGTAAATCCCAAGGGTTAAACCATTCAGCGACATTCATTTTTATTTCAACATTGGTATTGCTTCCAACTGTTACTTGTCCAAGATTTACAACAAAAGATGTATCTTGAAGCAATAGCGGAGTCATAGTCATATCATTCGCTCTTACAGTATGATAAGCATATCCAACTTCAGTTGATGTGTCGTCAAGATACTTACCTTCCAAGCGCATGTAATGATATCCTCCTCCTAATGGCATAGGAACTCCCCAAGGACCTTCAGAAGTAGCATTAAGATCATTATAAGCACCATCAATATTATCTTCATCATCAAATCCAAAGGTGAAGGACACGTTATACACTCCTGGTGGAATCTGAATATTTGGAGTAAATGTTAAACCAGTTTCCTGTCTAGCATTTACTAGGTTGTAATCTCCCGCATCATACACAGTACCATCCGCTGCTGTGAATGTGATGTCTGAGATTAGGTAAACTATTTTTGAAATAGTTTGAACAGTACTGGCAGTGTTTGTATATTGTGTTGTTTCGAAATCGGCGTTAGCTATGGCAGTACCATCCCAATTATGAGTAAAGTTGAAATCAACATTTACGGGTGTTATTGTAACGGTGTCATCATCATTATTACAACTAATTAGGACTATAGCCATAACGGTCAAAAGGGCAATTTTTTTCATTTTAATAGTAATTTAAAGAGTTTTAGTAGAATTATTTAATTTTTATTATTACAAGATCTTTAATACCTCGGTTAGAAGGGATATCAAAATTGTTGCTTTCAGTATTACCTACAACAATAATTTTATTGTCGTTTGTTTGAATGGCATCATAACCAAAATCAAGTTCGCTACCACCAATAGTGGTTTCAAAAGTTAGCACTCCATTTTCATCAATGATAAAGACCCATATTTCGTTTTGACCATTGTTGTTGGCAACGTCACCATCGTTACTTCTAGTAAATCCAGAAATTAAATAACCGCCATTAGTCATTGGCTTGATACCTCTACCAGAATCAAAGGCCGAACCTCCATAGGTTTTTTCCCAAATTTTGTTACCATTGTCATCAAATTTAATTACCCAGGCATCTCCACCTCCATTGACTGAAGAGACATCTTGATCGTCACTTCTAGTGTCACCGGTCATGATATAATTTCCATCTGGTGTTTTGGCCAGTGCATAGCCTTGATCAATTTCTGCGCCACCAAAAGATTTTGTCCAGAGCATAGTACCACTAGCGTCCAAACGCACCAACCAAAAGTCGTAAGACCCTCTGTCGTCGGTGATGTCAAAATCATCACTTTCCGATTGTCCAGCGAGTAAGAAGCCTCCATCGTCGGTTTGTAAGGCGTCATAGCATCGATCATTTAAAGAACCTCCGAAATATTTTCGCCAGATTTTTTCTCCATTAGAATCCATAAGGATACCCCAAAACTCACCTACACCATGTCTCGTGTTTCTTGTGTCGTCATTAGTTTGAAGATCGTCTCCAGGACATAAAACGGGCATCCCATCTTCTTCGCATGCACCAACATCAAAGAATCCTGCTGCAAAGTAGTTTCCTTCCTTGGTTTCAAATACTTTAAATGCTTGGTCACTTCCTGGAAAGCCGTAGCTTTTTTCCCATTGGATGTCTCCCACGCTATTGACCTTTACAATCCAAAAATCGTGAAATCCAGCATTTTCGCTAATGTCTCCATCCGAACTTCTACTATACCCACTAATTATAAAGCCTCCATCGCTGGTTTTGGCTAGGTTAGTAGCAGTATCAGATTCACTTCCACCAAGGGTTTTACTCCAAAGTTTTTCTCCGTCGGAATCTAACTTTAAAAGCCAGTAATCTCTTCCTAGATCTGGTCTGCCCGCGAGGTCACCATCAGTACTATTTGTGGTACCTAGAATAACATAGTTTCCATCATTGGATTGTACAACAGCAACAGCACCGTCTTCACCACTACCCCCGTAGGTTTTGATATAATCAATTTCGCCGAGGAATGACGTAGGAATGACGGTTTCCGGTTCACTATCATCATCGTTTCCGCAGGAGAATAGAATTACTACGGAGACGATAGATAATAAAATCAATTTAATTTTTTCTTTCTTCATCAATAGCATAGGTTAAGATTAATTTACAATCAATCTCTTGGTAGTAACGTCATTGATTTCTACTAAGTACATTCCTGAATTTAAACTTGAGATATCAAGGTTTTCAGAAAGGCTTTCAGAAAAATCATAACTAACTACTCGCTGTCCTAAAACGTTGTATATAGCAACTTTGTTAATAGGATTAGCAGTAGATTTAATTGTTATATTATTATTAGAAGGGTTTGGGTAGATTGAAAAAGATACATTTTCATTTTCAGTAATACCTAAAGCAGATTCTGTAACTAAAAAGAAACCACGGTCGATATCACTAATTACAATGTTTCCACTTGCAAAAAATGGGTATACATTCCAAGCTCCATCAAATTGAGCACTGTTGCTATTTGGGAAGGTATCGAAAAATCCAATTTCGCTCATATTTCCATTAGCAATATCGCTAACGTCAAGAACTCTTATGCCCGCCCGATAATTCGCAAAATAATATTTATCACCTACAACATAACCATTATGGTCAATTGCAGATGTTGTACCGCTATAATCGAAATGATGCTGAGGGTTATCTAAATCATTAAGATCGAAAACAATTGTTCGAGTGTCTATTCCGAGGTTCTGTTCATCCGCTTCATCACCAACAATAAAATAACGTGAATCTTCTGTGAACCAACCTTGATGCGTATACCCAACATTTGAATAACTAATGCTTGAAATACTCACTGGATTTGATTTATCTGTGATATCGACAATAACCACTTCATTTTCGTTACTACCAATTAGTATTTCTTTTCCAGTATAGTCCGTGTCAGGACCATTGTATGTGATGACTTGTGCGTCGTGGCTATAGGCGTCCATAGCATACCCTCCAGCAGCAACGGGATTTAAGGGGTCTTGAATGTTTATAAAATGAGGGCCACCATTAAAAGTTGAAGTTCCTACGGCATAAGCGTAACCTGTGTCTTCATTAATAAAAATATTATGACAACTTCCAAAACCATTGTAATGCGCATCATTTGTAAAGGTCTGAGGAGGACTTGCAACACTTCTCAACCTTGTAAGATCAAAAACTTGCATCCCATGATTTCCATTTAGATCACTTACTACAAAAGCATAATCATTATATACTTTTACATCTCTCCACGAGCTGCTTCCAGTTTGGGTTGGTAATTTGCCAAGATATACAGGGTTGATAGGGTCTGAAATGTTAATAAAGGCAGTACCATTATCTAAACCGACTAGCGCATATTCATCACCGTTATCAGGATCTGTCCATCCCCAAGAGTCGTTTCCAGATCCTGCATTTAAATCGTTCAATGTAAAACTCGATTGAAGGTCGTAACCATCGCAGGCATAAGCTCCAGCAACACCGCCTATACAGGGTGTTTGCGCAACTGCAGCAATAGTTGCAAATGTCATCAAAAGGGGTAATAATTTTTTCATGATTTTTTTATTTAAGGTTTAAAAATAAAGATTATACAATATTATGAATAACGTTAAAGGTTAAAAAATAGTGTGTTTTTAGAGTTGTCTATTCGCAATTGGGCAAATTACAAAAGGATGCTACTTTTTTATTATTTTTTTAGTTATTTGTTTGTTAATTATTAGGTAATATACTCCTTCTGAAAAGCCTGAAATATCAATATGCTTTTCCAACGAATTGATGTTTTCTTCAGAAAAAAGGACTTTTCCTAAAACATCTACTATGTGAATGCCAGATATAGTCTGGTTTTCAGAGTGAATAAAAACAGTATTTGAAGCCGGATTTGGTGAAATAGAAATACCAGAGATATCAATATCGTCAACACCTAATACTACCGAGGCTTTAACTAATAAAAACCCAGCTGTTCTATCACTTATGACTATGTTTCCACTGTCGAAATAGGGGTATACACTCCAAGCACCAATATAACCAGAATCGTTATCTGGGGGATAGGAATCAAAAGAGCCTTCTTCGGTTAGAGTTCCATTGGCAATATCAGACAGATCAATTACACGGAGTCCTGCGGCATTATTGGATAAATAGAACTTATCTCCTTTTATAAATCCATTATGATCAGTAGCTCCCGTAGGGCCAGAATATTCAAACGACAATTGAGGATTGTCAAGGTCTTCAAAATCGAAAATAACAGTTCTCGAATTTAGCCCTAAGTTTATTTCATCCTGTTCATCGCCTAATAAAAAGTAGCGTTGATCTTCGGTCAACCAACCTTGGTGGGTATATTCTAGATTTCCATAATCGATTGTTGATAGTATTGAAGGATTCGCTTTATCGGTGACATCAATAATAACTACTTCTACTGCATTGCTTCCAAAGAGTATTTCACGACCTGTGTAGTCGGTATCTGGACCATTATAAATTACAACTTGAGCGTCGTGACAATAACCAGCACCAGAAAAACCGCCTTCATTTACTGGGTTTAAAGGGTCTTGAATATTTACGAAATGAGGACCACCGCCATTGGCGCTAGTTCCTACTCCATATGCATATCCGGTTTCCTGATTTATCACAATATTGTGAGCACTACCAAAACCACTATAGTGAGCATCTTCAGTAAAAATCACTGGTGGATCTGTGACATTTCTTAATCTGGTTAGGTCAAAAATCTGCATTCCATGCCCAGAATCTTCACTAACAATAAAAGCAAAGTTGTTATATGTTTTGGCATCTCTCCAGGTACTACTATTGTTCTCTGTTAGAATTTTTCCTAAGTACACTGGATTATTTGGATCAGAAATATCTATAAATGCAGTCGCTTCATTTAAACACATAATAGCGTATTCTTTACCGTCCATTGGATCGGTCCAACCCCAAGAATCATTGGCTCTGGTAGATCCCATTGTTGACAATGGAATTTGAGCCTGTAAATCATAGCCATCACAGGGAAAATCTCCAGCCATTCCTCCAGTACAGGGCGTCTGGGCTACAGCTGTCAAGCCAAGTAAAAAGGCAAAAAATGGTAAGATTTTCTTCATAATCTTTGAGATTTAAATGAACTGGACTTTTTTAATAAATCACAAATGTTAGCCCATTTACTAACATTTGTGATTGTATTCTTTCAAAGGGTATTATTGTTACTCTTTGATAATTTTCTTAGTTGTATTATTATTTATTTTCAGAAAATACATTCCTTTAGAATATCCAGATATATCAATAACGACTTGTTCAGAATTAATATTAGAACCTGAGAAAAGGCTTTTTCCTAAAATATCATAGATAACAACAGAGTTAACCATTTGATTCTTTGAAACCACATGAATCAAGTTTGACGTTGGATTTGGATAAATATTAAAATCAACATTTAATTCGTTTTCGTCAAATCCAAGAGTTTCATCTACTGTAAGCACAAAAGTACAGGTGCCAACATTACCTGAGGGGTCTGTTGACTCGAATGAAATTGTATGAGTCCCATCAGTTAGTTGCGTTCCAGCAACAGGGTCTTGAGAAATACTGATTGGACTCAAGCAGTTATCGGTTCCAGTAGCCTCGTTTAAGGCAACATAATCTGGTAGCGTAAAATAAGTTTCACCCGAGTCTGGCGCAACTGTGATATCTGTTGGACAATCAATTTCAGGAGCCATATCATCTACAATAGTGATAACGGCATTACAAGTATCGGTATTTCCAGATGGATCCGTAATGGTTAAAATAACAGGGTTTGTTCCTATATCTGAACAACTAAAAGTATTCGTGTCCAAAGTAGCAGTAAAGGAGCCGCTATCATCACTAGAGCCACCGTCCACATCGTTTGGATCAATAGTAACTTCACCGTTGGCTCCAAGCGAAGCAGTAATATCTTGGCAGACAGCTATTGGGTCTGTAGTGTCTGGAGTCGAGGATTTAACCAAAAAGAATCCACGATCTATATCACTAATAACAATATTTCCACTTGCAAAAAATGGGTATACATTCCAAGCTCCATCAAATTGAGCACTGTTGCTATTTGGGAACGTATCGAAATATCCTATTTCACTCATGTTTCCATTTGCTATATCACTAACGTCAAGAACTCTTATGCCCGCCCGATAATTCGCAAAATAATATTTATCACCTACAATATAACCATTATGGTCAATTGCAGATGTTGTACCGCTATAATCGAAATGATGTTGAGGGTTATCTAAATCATTAAGATCGAAAACAATTGTTCGAGTGTCGAAACCAAAATTTAACTCATCCGTTTCATCACCAACAATAAAATAACGTGAATCTTCTGTGAACCAACCTTGATGCGTATACCCAACATTTGTATAACTAATGCTTGAAATACTCACTGGATTTGATTTATCTGTGATATCAACAATAACAAGTTCGTTTTCGTTACTCCCGAAAAGAACTTCCTTCCCAGTATAATCCGTGTCAGGACCATTGTAAGTAATTACTTGAGCGTCATGACTATAGTTATCCATAGCATATCCTCCAGCGGCAACAGGATTTGTTGGATTTTGAATGTTTACAAAGTGAGGACCTCCGTTAAAAGAGCTAGTTCCAACACCGTATGCAAAACCAGAATCTTCGTTAATTACAATATTGTGTGCGCTTCCAAACCCGTTATAGTGTGCATCTTCGGTAAAGGTTGCTGGGGGACTTGCAACACTTCTCAATCTCGTAAGGTCAAAAACCTGCATTCCGTGTCCACCAGCTTCACTTACAACAAATGCATGATCGTTGTAAACTTTAATATCTCTCCAAGAGCTATTTCCACTATGTGTAGGCAATTTACCAAGATAAACAGGGTTAATTGGGTCTGTTATGTTTATAAAAGCTGTTCCATTGTTTAAACCAACAAGTGCATATTCATCGCCATTGTTCGGATCTGTCCAACCCCAAGAGTCATTACCAGACCCTGCATTTAAATCGTTCAATGTAAAACTCGATTGAAGGTCGTAACCATCGCAGGCATAAGCTCCAGCAACACCGCCTATACAGGGTGTTTGCGCAACACTGATTGTGCTAATAAAACAAATAAGTATTGAGAATATTTTTTTCATAACATTTTTTAAGGTTAATTAAGGGTAATTTGATTATTGCTTGATTATTTTTTTAGTTACACTATTATTTATAGTTATAAAATAGATTCCTGCGGAATACCTTGATAGATCTAGGGTCATGTTTTCAGAATTTATTTCTGTTTCAGAATAAAGTATTTTACCGCTAATATCTACAATCGTAAGGTTGTTTATTTCTGAATTTTTTAAATTGAGGGTAACTTTTTCTGAAGTAGGGTTAGGGTAAATAGAGACATTATTAAAATCAAAATCTTCCGCACCTAGACTACTTGCCCTAATCAAATAGAAACCTGGCACGTAATTAGGGTCGCTATAGGTCAAGCTGGTAATCATAATGTTACCGCTATCAAAATATGGATACACATTCCAGGCTCCATCATAACCGGCACCATTATTAGGAGTATATATATCAAAATAACCTGTTTCAGTCATATTTCCGTTACCGATATCCGAAATGTCCATTACACGTATTCCTGCCTTGTAATTTGCCAAATAATATTCGTCCCCTTTTACATAACCGTTATGATCTGTTGCTGAAGTAGGACCTTCGTATTCGAATGACAACTGAGGATTGTCTAAGTCTAGCATGTCAAAAACTAACATTCTAGTGTTAAAACCAAAGTTTATTTCGTCAATTTCATCACCAACTATAAAATAGCGATGATCGTCAGTAAACCACCCCTGATGGGCATAAGCATCGTTTGAATATCCTATTGTTGCAATGTCTAAAGGATTGGATTTATCTGTCACGTCTACTATAGCGATTTCATTAACTCCTCCCTGTTCTCCATTGCTACCCATAAAAATCTCACGCCCAGTATAGTCAGCATCTGGGCCATTGTAAGTTACCACTTGTCCATCATGACTATAATCATCCATAGCATATCCACCCGCAGCCACAGGATTTAATGGATCTTGAATATTTATGAAATGAGGTCCTCCATTAAAGGTGCTTGTGCCTACCCCATAAGCGTAGCCTGTTTCTTCATTAACAACAAGATTATGAGCACCTCCAAAGCCGTTATAATGAGCATCTTCGGTGAATGTCTCGGGAGGACTTGCTACCGATCTTAGCCTTGTAAGGTCAAAAACTTGCATTCCATGTCCACTTGCCTCACTTACTACAAATGCATAATTGTTATAAACTTTTACATCCCTCCATAAGCTTGGATCTGTATGAGTAGGGAGTTTTCCTAGATATATTGGATTTACTGGATCAGAAATATCTAAAAATGCAACACCATTATCTAAGCCTACAAGGGCATACTCAGTTCCATCGTCTGGATCTGTCCAGCCCCAAGAATCATTAGAGTTTGTCGCTCCAAAATCGGTACAAGGAATAAAAGTTAATAAGTCGTAACCATTACAAGGATATGAGCCTGCCATCCCACCAACACACGGTTGGGCAATTGTTAAGGAAAAAGTAAAAAGTAAAACTGGAAGTAAAATGTTTTTCATGAGGTGGTCTATTTAGTTATTCGGTTTAGTTATTCGGTGTTTCGCAAGTACAACTTGCATGTAATATATAACAGCTATGATCAAAAAAACCCTAATTAAATGTGAAAGTATTTCTGAATGCAATTACCCTATAAAAATTATAGCCTTTGCAACAAATTTCTAATTTTGGCATGTTTTTATTAAAAAACGCTGAAAAGTTACTCAAAAATAAGAAATAATTAAGAAAGAAACAATTTCATATTCTTTAATTAAGAGGTGATTTCATCATTGTTTGAAGTGCTTTGGTTATAGTAGTAGTTATAGGTTCCTTCAGTTGATCCAATTGACAAAAAAGAAGCTCAATATTAGAAACCGCTATTGTGCTTTCACAATAAATAATCCTGATTCTGTATCACTTACAATAATATTTCCACTGCTAAAATAAGGATAAACACTCCAAGCACCGTTGAAACCCGGCTCATTGTCAGCAGGATGTACATCAAAATAGCCAGATTCTAACATTGTGGAATTTGCAATTTCGGTTATATTCATAACCCTAAGTCCTGCAGAATAACTAGAAAGGTAGTAACGATCCCCAAGCACATACCCATTGTGGTCTATAGATGGGTTTGTTCCTGTATAATCGAAATGATGTTGAGGATTGTTAAGATCGGTTAAATCTAATATTATCGTTTTAGTGTTAAACCCAAAACTTAACTCATCTGTCTCATCTCCAATAATTAAATATTGGTGATTTTCGGTTAACCAAGCTTGATGTGTATAATCGACATCCGAATAAGAAATAGAAGAAATGCTAACGGGATTGCTTTTATCTGTCACATCTATAATGTCAACCGAATTTTCATTACTTCCTATATAAATTTCTTTCCCTACATAGTTGGTATCTGGCCCATTGTAGATAACCACCTGAGCGTCGTGACTATAACCAGCCCCAGCATAACCCCCTGCAGCTACAGGATTGGCTGGATTTTGAAGGTCAATAAAATGAGGTCCACCACCAAAAGTATTTGTTCCTACGGCGTATGCAAAACCCGATTCTTCATTAATCACAATATTATGCGCACTGCGAAACTCGGTATACGTGTTGTCTGCATCAAGTAATTCGGGAGCTACAGTTACATCTCGTAATCTCGTTAAGTCAAAAACTTGCATTCCATGCCCGTCAGCTTCGCTTACAATATAGGCATGATCATTATAAACTTTAATATCTCTCCAGATACTACTCCCACCTGCTCCGCCTCTAACTTTGGCTATCCAAATTGGCTCGGAAGGGTTTGAAATATTGATAAAGGCTGTTCCGCTGTCTAGACCATAGATAGCATATTCAATTCCAGATACGGGATCTGTCCAACCCCAGCAATCGTTTCCTGCGCTGGCTTGAAAAGACCCTGTGCTCAACCAACCTATAAGATCATATCCATTACAAGGATAGGGTCCAGCAAATTGCCCATTACATTCTACGGGGTAAACAAGTGGGTCTTGGGGGTCTGGATCATTTGGATCTGGATCATTTGGATCTGGATCATTTGGATCTGGATCATTTGGATCAGGCTCTTCGGTGATAACAACTGTTTCTGAAAAATCAGGTGTTTTAGAACACGAAATTGAGAAACTATATAAAGCCAATGGCACTAAGAGGATTAGAATTCTTTTCATAACAAAATCTTTAAAAGAAAAGTTTTTTCTGAAAGGTATGAATTTTTTGAACAACCTTGCTTCTATGCTATGATGAATATTGTCTAGCTAAAAATATAATGAAGAAGGTGCTTTTTATTGTTTTTTAACAATAACCCCCCCCCCCCGATTCATAATCGCTAATGATGATGTTTCCACTATCAAAATAGGGGTAAACACTCCAGGCACCGGTAAAAACAGTGCTATTATCTTCTGGATGAACATCGAAAAATCCAATTTCGGTCATATCACTACCCGCAATGTTAGCTATATCGAATATTCTAAGGCCAGCGGTATGACTTGCAAGATAGTAAGTGTCGTCTTTTACATATCCATTATGGTCTATGGAGGAGCTAATGGCCGAATAATAAAAATAGTGCTGTGGGTTATCCAAATCTGTGAAATCTAGTATAATAGTTCTTGTGTTTATTCCAAAATCCAATTCATCAGTTTCATCTCCAACAATAAAAAAGCGATGATTTTCTGTGATCCAACCTTGATGTGTAAAAGAAATATCTGAGTATGAAATGGAAGAAACCGAAATGGGATTATTTTTATCTGTAACATCAACGATTTCAACACTACCACCATTACTTCCTATATAAAGTTCGTGACCCACATAGTCCAAATCAGGTCCGTTATATGTTATAACCTGGGCATCGTGACTATAGCCAACATCTGCAAATCCGCCAACACCGACTGGATTTACAGGATTTTGCAAGTCAATAAAATGAGCGCCACCACCATAGGTGTTTGTACCAACAGCATAGGCAAAACCTGAATATTCATTGATCACAATATTATGTGCAGTAGAAAACCCATCGTAGGTTGCATTAGCTTCAAAGAAAAATGGCATATTCGCGGTGTCAATATCTCTAAGTTCTGTTAAATCGAAAACCTGCATTCCATGACCAGTAGCTTCACTTACTACATAGGCAAAGTTGTTATATACTTTTATATCGCGCCATAAACTTGCGCCTCCACTTCCTCCAATAAGTTTTGCCGCGTAAATAGGCTCTGATGGATTCGAAATATCAATAAACGCAGTGCCATCATCAAGACCATAAATTCCGTATTCCTTTCCATTAGATGGATCTGTCCATCCCCAACAATCATTACCTCGAGAAGTGCCAAACGTAGCTGTTGGTAACCAACCCATAAGATCATATCCACTGCAGGGATAGGACCCTGCAATTTGTCCAGCACATTCTACAGGGTAAACCACTGGGTCTTGAGGGTCTGGATCATTAGGGTCTGGATCATTTGGATCACTGGGGTCTGGATCATTGGGATCTGGTTCGTTTGGTTCTTCGGTGATAACTACCATTTCAGAAAAATCTGGAGTTGGAGAACACGAAAAGGAAATACAGTATAAAGTCAAAGAAAGGAGAAGGATCAGTATTCTTTTCATAACAAGTAATTTTGGTTAGCTTTTTTTTTCTAAAAGACAATAATTTTTTGGATACCAAGTTGATTCTATAGTTCAATCGAATGTTATACTTTTGTACCCAAACATTATTTTCAGATAAAAAATGCTTGAAAACAAGGATACTTCAAAAACAGATATTTCTCAGTTGGGAGAATTTGGGCTAATTGAACATTTAACAAAAGACTTTAAGGTTGAACAAAAAACTACCGTTAAAGGAATTGGAGATGATGCTGCGGTAATTGAATCTCATGGTCAACTGGTCGTTACAACAGATTTATTGGTTGAAGGAGTTCACTTTGACTTAAGCTATATGCCATTAAAACATTTAGGGTATAAGGCAGTTATGGTAAATCTTTCTGATGTATATGCGATGAACGCGACGCCGAGTCAAATTACGGTCTCCATTGCTGTGTCAAATAGGTTTCCCGTTGAGGCACTAGAGGAATTGTATGCTGGAATTAAAACAGCGTCCAATATTTATGGTGTTGATGTTGTAGGTGGAGATACTTCGTCTTCAACTTCTGGGTTATTAATAAGTATTACGGCTATTGGACAAGCTAAAAAAGACGATCTTACATATCGAGATGGTGCAAAGGAAAATGACTTACTGGTAGTCACGGGAGATTTGGGGGCTGCGTATTTAGGCTTGCAAATTTTAGAGCGCGAAAAACAAGTATTTAAGGTAAATCCTAAATCTCAGCCGGATTTAGACCCTTATACCTATTTAATAGAGCGTCAATTGAAACCAGAGGCTAGAAAAGACATTGTGAAACTGCTTTCTGATCTTGAGGTAAAGCCAACTTCAATGATTGATATTAGCGATGGACTCTCTTCAGAAATAATACATATTTGTAATAATTCTAAGGTAGGTTGTAATCTTTACGAAGAGAAAATCCCTTTGGATCCACAAGTCATTTCCACCTGTGAGGAGTTTAACATGGACAGCACTACAATTGCATTAAGTGGGGGAGAGGATTATGAATTGCTATTTACAGTAAGAACCGAAGATTTTCCTAAAATTAAAGCCAACCCCCATTTAACGGTTATTGGTCACATGACTCATGAAAAAGAAGGGGTTCATTTAATAACCCGTGCAAATACAAAAATTCCCTTGGTGGCTAGAGGTTGGAATGCTTTGGAAAATGAATAATTAGGAAGCTTGGGTACTACGTTCCTGCAAAAGCCTTTCAAATAACATATTGTTTTCTTGCCAATATGAGTTCAGCCTAACTATTTGACCATATCCATCTGTGGTAAACTTTTGCCGACAATTTGTGCATTTGTATTTTTTAATAAGCAGATTGCTTTTTTTAATGGAGGTCAGTTTATGACCCTTAATTTTACAGACGATTATTTTCATATTACTTGAGCTGAGGTTCTATTAGATCTTTTCTGAAAAAAAGAGGAAACAATTGTGTTCACTTTTTTTGTTTTTGAATGTAAGTATTTCCAAATGACCATTTAGGTCATCCGTGACTTCCCTGCCGCAATTTGTGCATTTATATTCGTTGATGTGGTTCGTAACTTTACGAGTAATAATGTAGTCCTGTCCAAACGCGGTACATACTATACCAGAAATGGAAACCGATTGCCTTGGGGATTGCGTTTTCATGGTTGTAGGTTTTTACTTGGGATAAGTATATAAAAAAACAATAGAATATTCGATTAAGCGCGCATTTCTAGCGATTAAACGCAAATTTTAACAATTTCATCAAATTTTTCAACAAGGCTCATGTGACCTCCAGATACTGTTCTCAATTCTGTGTTCGTTTGTAAAGCCAATGATTTTGAAACTTCATAAGAAATTAGAGGATCGTTTATTGCACAAATCATTAGTTTCTCTTTACTGAATTTTTTTAACACGAAATTCCTGTCTTTACGATTTTTCATTCCTCTAATGGCGGCGTTAATACCTTCTATTGGAAGCGTATTCGCTTCTTTTTTCATTTTTTGAATCTCTAAATCATATTGATATTGCGTAGATTTAACAAACAAATTACTAATGGCCATACTAATAAAGGCCTTTGGGTTTCGAGCAATTACTTTTAGAGCGCGATCTCGGTTATGTCTTCGTTCTTCGGAATCTTTAGCAGGTGTAGAGTTTAGTAAAACTAACTTGTCAATTTTATGATTATACAATTCAACGAAAGCTAAAGCTACATATCCTCCCATAGAGTACCCAATAATGGATACCGAATTTATTTCATGCTTTTCTAAAATAGACTGAAGCACTTCAGCCATTAATTCCATAGAATGAGTTTCACTAAGACAACCACTTTTTCCATGCCCAGGAAGATCAATAACTAAAATAGTTTTACTCTTCGCAATTTTAGGAATAAATTCTTCCCACATAGTTGAGCTTGCCAAGAATCCGTGTAGCAAAACGATTGTGGGACCTTGCCCCTCTAGTTTATAATATATCTCTGTATGGTTATAGTTAAGGATCATTTCTCTATATTCGACAGGCAAATATCTAGTAATGAACAATAGCAAACAAACCTTTATAACCGCTTTCGCTTTATTCTCACTTTTTTTTGGAGCGGGAAACCTAATTCTACCTCCTTATTTAGGGTATAACGCCGGAGAGGATTGGATTTGGGTGATATTGGGATTTGCTGTTTCAGCAGTAGTAATTCCTATTTTAGCAATTTATGGACACGCTCGTCTTCAAGGAACGATGCTCGACTTTGCAAGTAAGGTGTCACCTGGTTTTGCTTTAATATTTTCTATCCTTGTCTATATTATTTCTATTTCGCTGCCTTCCCCTAGAACTGCTTCGGTGGCTTATGAGATGGTTGTGCAGCCTTATTTTGACATATCATCGCTTTGGCTGAGTCTTATTTATTTTGCATTTGTTCTATTGTTTGTTCTAAATCGGTCTAAAATTCTCAATTTTATAGGTCGTTTCCTTACACCACTTATAATTATTATCCTCCTTTGTATAATAGGAATTGGTGTGTTTTCAGATGTGGAGCCAATGCGAGCTTCTATTTTTGACAATTCATTTACTGAAGGAATCCTTGAAGGCTACCAAACATTTGATGCTATTGGTGGAGTTGTTGTTGGTGGAGTCCTTGTTATTTCTCTGACCCTGCAAGGCAACTATAATTATGATGAAAAGAGGTCAATTATTGCGAAAGCTGGACTTATAGCAGGATTAGGGCTCCTATTAATATATGGAGGCCTTATTGCTCTTGGTGCAGTAAACAGCGGGACACTTGTTGTTGAAAACCGCACTCAGTTACTTACGTTGCTAAGCACCGAAACCTTGGGCGAAATAGGCAACGCATTCCTAGGTGTGCTTGTAGCCTTGGCATGTTTCACCACTGCCGTTGGTATTGTAACAGGAACCGCAGATTTCGTAAAAGGTTTGGTTGGAAATTCTGAAAAAGCATATAAGATTATGGCCGTTGCTGGCTGTGCTATTGGAGTGGTTGTTGGCCAGTTTGATGTGCACTATATTATCAATGTAGCCGTTCCTGCATTAATGTTTATCTATCCTATCACTATTGTGTTAATTTTTCTCAATACCCTTCCAAAGAAGTATTCGTCGAAATTAGTTTTTAGGGCGGTTACCATTGTAACAATATTATTTAGTATCCCGGATTTTTTACCGTTTATTGCTTCGGAAGAATTAATAACACCTATTAAAGAGCTAGTTCCTTTTTCAAAATATAGTTTGGGTTGGGTATTACCTGCTTCTTTAGTTATGATCCTTGTTAATGTTTTTCAAAGTATTTCGACAAAGGCCATATCTAATTAGCATTTGAATGGCAATACAAGATATTTCTTCATACACATATAAGGAAAGCTTTTCGCTGGAAATAGTTAATTTTGACAAGGCTTGTGTAATTAATAAACCTAAACAAATAGAAACCTATAACATCTTCTGGATTCAGGAGGGAAAGGGTGTTTATAATATCGATTTTAAGGGCTTTAGTTTCAATGGAAGTGTCTTATTTTTTTTGTCTCCAGGCCAGGTTTTCTCTGTTACTTCGGAAAAAATAAAAAGAGCGTATAAGCTATCCTTTACACGAGATTTTTACTGTATTCAAACTCATGATAAGGAGGTGTCGTGCAACGGTATTCTCTTCAATAATGTTTATGAAACCCCTTTTGTAGAACCATGTGAAGAGGATAGTAAAAAACTTGATTTTATTTTGGAAGGCCTAAAGGAGGAATTTGAAAACTCAAAGACTGCCCAGCATGATATGTTACAGACGTATCTTAAACAATTTATTGTCTATTCTGTTCGTGTACAACATGATCATTACTCTTTAAAAGATTCAAAAGAAACTAAGCTTTTCAAAGATTTTAGTTTGTTGCTAGAACAAAACTTTAGAACCATTCATTCCGTAACAGATTACGCAACCCGCTTAGGAGTGTCCCCAAAATCCTTAACCAAGCATTTTCAAAAGTTAGGGGCCAAAACTCCAAGTGATTTTATTAAGCATAGAATTATCCTTGAAGCCAAGCGTCAACTCATTTATACAGATTATTCAGTGAAACATATTGCCTATGATTTGGGTTTTAATGATGCTGCTTATTTTACAAGGTTCTTCAAAAAACTAGTCGAAAAATCTCCTCTCCAGTTTAAAAAAGACCACTAAAGACAATAAGTCCAAACCTTAGGAACTTTTGTCCATTTTTACAACCTCTTTTGGATCGCATCTTTGCATTGTACAAAACAATAGTGATATGAAAACAATAGAAAATAAGCAATGCCCAAACTGTTGGGGATATCAAGAATACAATACTATAATGCAAGGTGCGCAATCTTGCGGAAATCAAAAACTTTAAAAAATTATACAATGGAAAACGAAATAGAAAATAACTTAAAACATATTCATCAATTATTAGCTAAAGGGCAGTTTGTTGAGGCCATGGAAATTTATTTACACGATGATGTAGAATTACAAGAGGCAAATGACAAGGCTAAAAAAGGAAAGCAATTCAATGTTGATTTTGAACAGAATTTCATTGACAATGATCTGGCCGAATTTATAAGATATGATGTAAAAGATGTTGCGGTCCAGGGGAATAATTCATTTTATACCGCAGAAATGGAGCTAAAATTGACTGATGGAAGTACAATGCTTTCTGAACAGGCTGTGGCCACCCAATGGAAGGATGGAAAAATTTACCGAGAACGATATTATCATGCGTAATAATTCAATATAATATAAGTTAAACAAGTAATATGACAACAATGAAAAATTTAGTGGCAGGATTATTTTTAATAGTAGTTTCTTTTTCAGTATCTGCTCAAGACAAGGTGTCTAACAAGGCGATTAAAACTGTTTCGTTAGAACAGACAAATGGAGAATTCACGCAGAAAGCAATTACACTTTCAGAGGGAACTTATGTTTTCGAAATTGCAAACAGTGGAGTAGATCACGAAGTTGGATTTGTGTTAGCCCCAAAAGGAAAAACAGATGCAGCAAACCATATTAAAGACGCGTATGTTACCAAAACTGTGGCTACAAACACAAAGCAGATTTCAAATGAGGTTACATTGACCAAGGGTGAATATGTATATTTCTGCCCTATGAATCCAACTCCTCAATATCATCTAATTGTAGAATAGATTGAGATATTTTAATAACAAAAAAAGGCTTCTTTTTGTGAAGCCTTTTTTTGTTATAATGCCGATTTTTTTTAGAACGAATTACTTAAAAAGTGAGTTGTAGTATGCTGAAATTTTAAGTAAATCTTTCTCTTTTGTTAATTTGAGTTTCGTAGCCTTAATATAGTCTTTCATTTCACTTTTTTTCTCCGAATAGGTTATGAAGATGTTTTTCTTCTTCGAAATTTCTTTGATTGAAGAGTTAATTTTAAAATAATATACATCCTTTAATCTCCTAAAACGATTTGGTGTTCCCGTAACGAAACTATTAGAGGCTCTCTCTTCTCTTTCAAATATTATTCTTTCTCTTTTTAGAAGGCTGCATTTTTCTGAGTCATTTTTAGAGACGATCACAAAAAATTATACATCGGTATTAAACTCATAAGCTCGATACGTTATTTTGCCTAACATTATATAGAAAGATTTAGGTTTTTTCTTCAAGAAATAATAATCTAAGCCATCATTTAGTAATGATACTTCCATATCGTCGGTATACGCATTGTATCTTGCCAGCGCAGTTTCGAGGTATTCATTTGAGGCTGTGTAAAACTTATCTATCGGAATATTCTTATTGGCACCGGAATTATTGTCAATATAGGGGGAGCCTTCAATGTGTTCATATTTAATATCCCTGGATTTAGGTACTGAAGAAATATTAGAGTGGTTGCCGCTACCAAAAATAGATGTACCCCATCCGGAGGCAACTAGAGGTTCACTTTGGGGTGCAGTTTGACAGTGAGATTGCCAAAAAATGAATAAAAAGAAAGGGACAAAAGAAATAGTTTTCATAGTCAAAGTATTAAATTCTACAACAATGGTTAGATTTCAATCAAATACACGACTTTATCCTTCTTGGTAATTAAATGCTAGATTCAATTTTATGCATTCATTAACGTCTCAATTTCTTCGGCTTCAATAGGAATATTTCTCATTAGGTTAAAAGGTTGTCCGTTTTTTTGAATTACAACGTCGTCTTCAAGTCGTATTCCGAAGCCTTCTTCAGGGATGTAAATTCCTGGCTCCACAGTAAATACCATATTGGCTTGCATAGGTTCCCATAGGATTCCGTAGTCGTGTGTATCTAATCCCATATGGTGCGATGTTCCGTGCATAAAGTATTTTTTATAAGCTGGCCAATCTGGGTTTTCATTTTTTACATCGGACTTGTCGATTAGCTTAAGTTCCAGAAGTTCCCTCGTCATTAATTTTCCAACTTCTTCGTGGTATTCTTTCCAAAATGCCCCAGGAACCAACATCTGGGTCGCTTCATCTTTCACCCGTTTCACGGCCTTATATACGTCTAGCTGTCTTTTGTTAAACTTCCCGTTTACTGGAACCGTACGTGTCATATCACTGCTGTAATTGGCATATTCTGCTCCAACATCCATTAAAATTAAATCACCGTCCTTGCATTGTTGATTGTTTTCAATATAATGCAATACGTTTGTATTATTTCCACTTGCGACAATTGGTGTATATGCAAACCCTTTAGACCGATTCCTCAAAAATTCGTGCATATATTCAGCTTCAATTTCAAATTCCCAAACTTCAGGTTTTAAAAAATTGATGACTCTGCGAAAGCCTTTTTCAGTTATATCACAAGCTGTTTGCAGTAAGTCAATTTCAATTTGATCTTTAACGGATCTCAAACGTTGTAGAATTGGATTGCTTTTCGCAACAGAATGTGCAGGATATTTTGCTCGCAACCATTTTGTGAAACGGTCTTCACGGGTTTCGGTTTCAATATTTGCTCTATAGTGCTCGTTGGTATTTATGTAAAACGTGTCACATTGAGTAGTTAGTTCAAAAAGAATCTTTTCAAGGTCTTGCAACCAGTAAACTGTTTTAATTCCGCTAGTTGCAAGCGCAGCCTCCTTGGTCAACTTTTCGCCTTCCCAAACGGCAATATGTTCGTTCGTTTCCTTTAGAAATAGAATTTCACGATGATTTTGATTAGGACAATCTGGAAAAAGCACAAGAATACTTTCTTCTTGATCCACACCACTTAGAAATAGAATATCACGATGCTGCTGGAAAGGCATTGTGCTATCCGCGCTAATGGGATATATGTCATTTGAGTTAAAAACTGCAAGGCTTTTAGGCGCCATTTGGGTCATAAAATCTTTGCGATTATTTTTATACAAACTACTGTCAGTGCGATGATATTTCATGAAGTCTAATTTAGATCCTCAAAGGTAAGAATTGTCAAGAAATAAAAAAGAGCCCCAATGCGGAACTCTTTTTAAGATATGAATGTAGTGAACTATTTGCTCATTGCGCCCTTGATCGCGCCGATGATTGCCATTAGAACTCCGCCACCAACACCTCCGCCAGCAACGCTACCTAGGATGCTAGAAATGTCCATTTCGGCTCCTCCTGTATCTATGCCTATAGCGCTCAGTAAATAACCGCCAAGGCCACCCCCTAGAATACCAGCAATTGAATTACCAATGGTTCCTAGTGAAAGGGTTTTAAAAAGTTTTGCAGCAACGTTTCCACCAACGGCGCCACTTACAAGTTGAACAATTAAGGGGAGATATTCTTCCATTTTGATTAGGTTTTAAATTGTTTATAAGTAAATAAACAAAAATCATTGAATTGATAACAATCTTGTTAATAAATTGATTATTCATTAACAACAAAGTCTGACTAAAAAATTTTGGAATCCTTTTAGGTTTGCGTACTTTTCATGGCACTAAATTATTGTCCAAATGAAACTATTCAAATCTATTTTTTTAGGATTGTTAATCGGCAATTTCGCCATCGCACAACAACCTGCGACGTCAGAGACTTCTTTAGAAAAGGCACTATCACAAAAAGAACAACTTACAAAAAATTCACTGGTTAAAAGTATTCCATTTACGAATATCGGACCTACAATTATGAGCGGCCGTGTGGTTGGGTTTGCTGTAAATCCAGAGAATCCAACAGAGTTTTATGTGGGCTACGCAAGTGGCGGGGTATGGCACACTACCAACAACGGTACCTCCTTTACTCCAGTGTTGGATAGCAGTCCAACTCAAAATGTTGGATGTTTGACCATGGATTGGAAGTCGCAAACCCTTTGGGTTGGAACAGGAGAAGTCAATGCTTCTAGATCTTCTTATGCTGGTATAGGGTTGCTAAAATCTACAGATCAAGGTAGTACTTGGGAGAATATGGGACTTATGGATGTTCACCATATTAGTAATATCCTTATCAATCCAAATAACACCAATGAGATTGTAGTTGGTGCGGTTGGTCATTTATATTCTACGAATGAAGAAAGAGGAGTTTTTAAAACAATTAATGGTGGAAAAACTTGGAACAAAACATTGTTTGTGAATGATCAATCTGGGATTATTGAATTGCAAGCTGATCCAAATAATTATAGTTTAATGTACGCCTCTTCTTGGGATAAGGATAGAAAAGCGTGGAATTTTAAAGGTGATGGTGCTGGAAGTGGAATCTATAAAAGTACAGATGCTGGTACGAGCTGGAGAAATGTTTCTTTGCCAGACAGTGGTTTCCCAGCGGGAGAAGGTGTTGGTCGAATTGGACTTGCCATTTTTGATGAGAATACCGTTTACGCTATTCATGACAATCAGACCCGAAGAAAAGAAGAAGAAAAAGACGAAAAAGGGGAAACGCTAAGCAAAGATGACTTTAAAACAATGTTGACTTCTCAGTTTTTGACACTGGAAAACAAGAAATTAGACATCTATTTGCGGGACAATGGTTTTCAAGAAAAATACAAGGCCGAAAATGTAAAACAAATGGTTCGTGTTGGAACAGTAAAACCAGTGGATTTGGCAAAATACTTAGAAGATGCAAATTCATTATTATTTGATACGCCAGTGGTTGGTGCGGAAGTCTATAAAACCACAGATGGCGGGAAAACTTGGAATAAAACACATAAGGGTTATTTAGATGACATCTATTATTCTTATGGGTATTACTTCGGAAAGGTCCACGTGGCCCATCAAGACAAGGATGCAATTTATATCTACGGAGTCCCAATCTTAAAGTCTAAGGATGGAGGGAAAACATTTACTTCCATTGGTTCAGAAAATGTACATGCTGATCATCATGCACTTTGGATTAATCCTAAAAACCCTAACCACCTTATTAATGGAAATGACGGAGGGGTGAATATATCCTATGACGATGGAGAGAATTGGATTAAGAACAATGCTCCTTCAGTTGGACAGTTTTATGCGATTAATGTAGATAATGAAGAGCCCTATAACGTCTATGGTGGATTGCAAGACAATGGAGTTTGGGTTGGAGTAAGTGATCATGAAGAGGATAAAGGGTGGCTTCAGAATGGAAAATATCCCTATGAGTTTATCATGGGTGGAGATGGAATGCAGATTCAAATAGATAGTAGAGATGTGAATACAGTTTATACTGGATTTCAGTTTGGAAACTATTATCGCTTAGATCGAAAAATAAATGAATCGACTTACATCCAGCCTAAACATGAATTGGGAGATAGTCCGTATCGTTTTAATTGGCAAACACCAATCTTATTGAGCTCCCACAATCAAGATATTTTATACTTAGGTGGAAATATGTTAATGAGAAGTATGGATCAGGGCACAAATTGGGATGCTATTTCCGATGATCTAACCACAGGAGGTAAACAGGGGAATGTTGCCTACGGAACCATTACAAGTATTAGTGAATCTATTTTCCAGTTTGGATTACTTTATTGCGGAAGTGATGACGGTTTGGTACATGTTTCGAAGAATGGAGGTGGAAACTGGACCAATGTGGCCACCTCTTTCCCAAAGGATTTATGGGTGAGCAGAGTAATCGCTTCATCTCATAAGAAAGGGCGTGTCTATACCACTCTTAATGGATATCGTTGGGATGACTTTACTCCGTACGTATATGTGAGTGATAACTATGGTGCAACATGGAAAAATATTAATGGCAATCTCCCTGCATCATCGATAAATGTAGTAAGAGAGGATCCAGTCAATGAAGATATTTTGTATTTAGGAACGGATAATGGCGCCTATGTTTCTTTTAATCGAGGGGTTAGTTGGGAGGCATTTTCCAACGGACTTCCAAACGTTGCGGTACACGATTTAGTGGTTCAAGAAAAAGCTAAAGATTTGGTAGTAGGAACCCATGGTAGATCCATATATATCGCAGATATTTCTTTGCTTCAACAGTTGAGTAGTAATAAACTGAACACTCTTGTATTGGGTGAATTAGAGCCAGTAGAGTACTCACACCGTTGGGGGAATAGTTGGAGTCAGTGGCGAGATGCTTATGAGCCTTCAAAGACTATTCAGTTTTATACACCAAAGATGGGAGATGCCGCGATCTTAATTGAAAATGAAGATGGAAAGGAAATATATCGATTAACGATGGATGCAACACGGGGAGTGAACATATTTGATTATGACCTTAGTCTTTCTGAAAAAGGAATTAAGAATATTGAAAAGGCCGAAATTTTAACCAGTAAGGCCAAAAATGGGAAGTACTATTTGCCAAGGGGAAATTACGGTGTAAAAGTTTCGATAAACGGAATGACAAGTAGCACCTCCCTTGAAGTGAAATAGTGTTTATAACAGTTCTAAATAGATCGTAAAACAAATCATAATGTTTGGCGAAGAGTGGTTTGAGCCGTACTTTTGTGATTCAAAATTTTGAAATAATTTAATAATGGGAATACTAACCTCCTCCATAGCCAGAAAAGTAGCAATGGCACTTTCAGGCTTATTTCTTGTATTTTTTCTGGGACAACATTTTGTAATTAATATCACCTCGGTATTTTCGCCCGACACTTTTAATAGTTGGTCGCATTTTATGGGGACCAATGGATTGGTTCAAGGCTTGTTGCAACCTGTTTTGATGTTTGGTGTTGTATTTCATTTTGTGATGGGATTTGTATTGGAGTTAAAAAACCGAAATGCTAGAGCCGTTAAATATGCATCATTCAAAGGGGGTGTCAATTCTAGTTGGGCTTCTAGAAATATGATAATCTCAGGATTAGTAGTTTTGGCGTTCTTAGGACTTCATTTCTACGACTTCTGGATTCCTGAAATGATTCATAAGTATATAGAAACAAACCCTGAAGATCCGACTCGTTATTTTGCAGAGACGGTTCATAAATTTGAAAGTCATGTTCGTGTGATCATCTATGTAATCTCTTTCGTGTTACTAGCATTACATCTATGGCATGGTTTTGCTTCTTCTTTTCAGAGCATTGGGTTTAATAATACCTATTCCAAAGCGTTAACGAGATTTGCTAAATTTTATGCGATTTTTATACCCTTAGGCTTTATTTTTATTGCCTTATATCATCATTTTAATCAACTATTACACCACTAAAATAATAGCTATGTCGATATTAGATTCTAAAACACCTAAAGGACCCTTAGCAGATAAGTGGACGAAATATAAAAATGAAATTAACCTTGTAAACCCTGCCAACAAACGAAATATAGATATTATTGTTGTTGGTACTGGACTAGCTGGAGGCAGTGCCGCAGCAACCTTGGCCGAATTAGGATACAATGTAAAAGCATACTGTTACCAGGACTCTCCAAGACGTGCGCATTCTATTGCGGCTCAGGGAGGAATTAATGCAGCGAAAAATTACCAAGGAGATGGAGATTCTACATATCGCCTTTTTTATGATACCGTAAAAGGAGGGGATTATCGCTCTCGAGAGTCTAATGTTTATCGATTGGCTGAGGTTTCAGCAAATATTATCGATCAATGTGTAGCACAGGGAGTGCCTTTTGCTCGAGATTATGGGGGTTTATTAGATAATCGTTCATTTGGTGGGGTTCTTGTATCTCGTACGTTTTATGCGAAAGGCCAAACGGGACAGCAATTGTTGTTAGGTGCATATTCGGCAATGAATCGTCAAATAGCGAGAGGAAAAATTGAGATGTTTAACCGTCACGAGATGCTGGATGTTGTAAAAGTGGACGGAAAGGCACGTGGAATTATCACAAGAAATCTAATTACTGGGGAGATCGAACGTCATTCGGCTCACGCAGTTGTGATTGCTTCAGGAGGCTACGGTAATGTATATTTTTTATCAACAAATGCAATGGGTTCTAATGCCACTGCGGCTTGGAAGATTCATAAAAAGGGAGCTTATTTTGCTAACCCTTGCTACACACAAATACATCCAACCTGTATTCCACGTTCAGGGGACTATCAGTCGAAATTGACATTGATGTCTGAATCACTTCGGAATGATGGACGAATTTGGGTGCCGAAGAATATGGAAGATGTAATGGCAATTCGAGATGGTAAACTAAAGCCTACTCAAGTTTCTGAAGAAAATAGAGATTACTATCTAGAGCGTCGTTATCCAGCCTTTGGAAATTTAGTGCCGAGAGATGTTGCCTCGAGAGCAGCAAAGGAAAGATGTGATGCGGGTTATGGCGTAAATGCTACTGGCGAAGCGGTGTATTTGGATTTTGCTTCGGCGATTCAACGATATGGAAAAGAGCAAGTCAAATTGCATAATGTTGCGAATGCTTCCGAAGAAAAAATTATTGAATTGGGTGCCGCAATTGTAAAGGAGAAATATGGGAATCTATTTCAGATGTATGAAAAAATTGTAGATCAAGATCCTTATAAAACTCCAATGATGATTTATCCTGCTACGCATTATACAATGGGTGGTGTTTGGGTGGATTACAATTTGATGACTACAGTTCCTGGCTTATATTGTATTGGAGAAGCTAATTTCTCAGATCATGGTGCTAATAGATTAGGTGCTTCTGCTTTGATGCAGGGATTGGCAGATGGCTATTTTGTGCTTCCTTATACAATAGGAGATTATTTGGCAGATGATATTCGAACCGGAAAAATTGCAACGAACTCTTCAGAATTTGAAGCAGCTGAAAAATTGGTAAAAGAGAAAATTGACTTTTTTGTAAACAATAGGGGATCTCATTCTGTAGATTATTACCACAAGAAATTGGGTAAAATTATGTGGGAGAAATGTGGGATGTCTCGTAATACAAAGGGATTAACAGAAGCAATGGCTGAGATTAAAATGCTTCGTGAGGATTTCTGGAAAAACGTTATGGTTCCTGGAGATGCAAAAGAGATGAATCCAGAACTTGAAAAAGCTGGACGTGTTGCCGATTTCTTAGAGCTAGGAGAACTTTTTGCAAAGGATGCCTTAGATAGGGAAGAGTCTTGCGGAGGTCATTTTAGAGAAGAGTCTATTGAATTGGATGGAGTGCAGAAGGGTGAAGCAAAACGAAAAGATGACGAGTACGCCTATTCGGCTGCTTGGGAGTATAAAGGTGAACCTGGAGATGCTGTTTTGCATAAGGAAGAATTAGAGTTTAAAGATATTGAGCTAAAACAACGATCATACAAATAGAAGACACTATGAATCTTACACTAAAAATTTGGAGACAGAAGGACGCCGGATCTAAGGGTCAAATGGTCGATTATAAAGTGACCGAGATATCAGAACATATGTCTTTCTTGGAAATGATGGATGTTCTAAACGAACAATTGATTAACAGTGGTGAAGAACCCGTTGCCTTTGATCATGATTGTCGTGAGGGAATTTGCGGAATGTGCTCTATGTTTATTAATGGTGAGGCACATGGTCCAGATAGAGGAGTGACTACTTGTCAACTACATATGCGTATGTTCAAAGACGGTAATACAATTACTATTGAGCCGTTTAGAGCTAAAGCATTTCCAGTTATTAAAGATTTAGTGGTGGATAGAACATCTTTTGAGCGTATTCAGCACGCCGGTGGTTTTATTTCGGTGAATACTTCAGGAAATACTCAAGATGCTAACTCAATTCCAATTTCTAAAGAAGCGGCAGATGAAGCAATGGATGCTGCTACCTGTATAGGTTGTGGTGCTTGTGTTGCTACTTGTAAAAACTCTTCGGCTATGTTGTTTGTTGGCGCGAAGGTTTCTCAATATGCTTTGCTCCCTCAAGGGCAAGTTGAAGCCAGCGAACGCGTTTTAAATATGGTAGAGCAAATGGATAAAGAGGGATTTGGAAATTGCACTAATACTGGCGCCTGTGAAATCGAGTGCCCTAAGGGAATTTCATTAGAAAATATTGCTCGTATGAATCGCGAGTACTTAAAAGCTAGCTTATAAAATATTTTTAAACTGCTCTTAGGCGTGGGTTTTTAAGTTGCTTAGGAGGTCCATCTGTTGAGATGATGTTTTTTAAAATTGTTTGACTAAATTTCGTAATATCATAAGGCTTTACAATAATATCGTTCATTCCTGAGTCATAGATTTTATGACGCATTTCTTCAACTTCTACAGCGGTTAGCGCTACAATGGGAATTGTTTTGTTGAATTCACGAATCTCCTTGGTTGCTTGCATCCCATTTTTGACTGGCATATTAATATCCATTAATATAAGGTCGTAAGTGTTCTTTTTAGCGATGGTAACGGCCTCTTCGCCATTTTCGACAATATCACAAGTTATAAGGTTCTTCTCGAGAATTTTTTTGGTAACCGTTTGATTAATGCGGTTGTCCTCAACAATAAGAATTTTCTTCCCTTCCAGGAGAGCCGTATCTAGTATTGAAGTGTCCTTTTTCTCTTCTATTTGTTCAAATACCTTAAAAGATAAAGTAAAGGAAAATAGAGAGCCTTTACCAGATTCACTCTCCAAGTGAATTTCTGATCCAGCTAGTGCCAATAGTTTTTTCACAATTGGAAGCCCGAGTCCCGTACCTTGATGATTATAGTTTATTGAATTGGCTTGAAAAAATTCTTCAAAAATACTTTCCTGTTTTTCGATTGGAATTCCGATCCCTGTATCTTTAATATAGAATTTTATCGTTGCTTTCGCATCTGTAATACCCATGCTTTCTGCAATGAGATAGATATCACCATCTTCGGTAAATTTGCAGGCATTTCCCAATAGATTCATAAGTACTTGAGACAGGCGCACCGAGTTACCACTAACGTATTTTGGAATGGCTTCCGAGATATGAATATGAATTCTATTATTATTCTGAAGGCGTATATACTCAAATGAGGAAGATATTTTTCTAGTAAGCTCTCTTAAATCAAATGAGTTTTGTTCATCCTCGAGATTTTTTGAATCTATTTTATTTATCTGCAACACATCATTAATTAGTGCCAATAAATAGTCAGCAGAGAATTTTAGAGATTTTAAATCTTTTTCGTGCTTGACTAAAGATTTGTCTTCCAATAGGATGGTACTTAGGCCTATTACGCCGTATAGTGGTGTACGAAGTTCGTGACTTACTGTTGAAAAGAACTTACTTTTGGCCTTGGATAACTTTTCAGATTCCTCTTTGGCTTTCAGATATTCTTTATTCTTAACCTTCAGTTCATTCACGAGTTCTTTTCTGTTTCGATACGCAAAAAATAGAACAATGAATAGAATAAGAATGCAGAAAGCTACAATTAGTAAAAATAGATTCAGTTTACTTTTGTTCTCTACAATTTGTGCCTGTAGTTGGTTCTTAATTTCAGCTTCACGAACGTCTTTACGGTATTCCTCCATTTGAAATTCTGCAGAAAGTGCTTCACCTTCTGCCGAGGTCCTTTTTTCTAAATTCTCCTCATAGTATTCGTCATATTTTTCTTTTGCTTCATAAGCTTCTTTGTACTTTCCCTGTTTATAAAGACTCTCACTATAGTAATAATATGCATTCTCGAGTTCGAGAGAGTAATTGTTTTTTTTACTTTCCTTAATTACCTTCTTAAAATATTGGTCAGCGATTTCATAATTGCCCTTGATCGAATGATATTCGGCCATTAGATTATTTAACCCTGATTCATAAGCATTATCTCCAAATTTGATAAACTTTTTTGCTTTAATAATATGGACGTAAGCCCTGTTATATTCTTCCGCCTCCAATGCAGTTAAAATTGTATTATAATGGGCTTTTGCCAAGCCAATTGAGTCATCCATTTTCTCAAATAATTCGATGGATTTGTCATGATATTCAAACGCCTTTGGAAGGCTATCTTTTTGAATCGAATAGATATTGGCCAAGTCCATATAGTTAACGGCCTTAGCGGTGTCATTTTTAGAAATTTTTGCATTTGCTGCCGATTTTCTAAAACTTTCTTGGGCGAGAATTGTATCTCCAAGAGAGAGGTAGTCATATCCCATATTCCTGTAACCTTTATGAATAAGATATGGATCATTTATTTCAAAGGCTAGTTCCAAAATGGTAACATTAAGGTATTGAGCTTTGCGATATTCTCCTTCATTATAAAAGGTGTCAGATGAATCCTGTAGTCTTAGGAAACGCTCTTTTTTTGAACTTGAATCGTCAAAATCTTGCGCAAAAAGCACCCCAGACCCTAAGAAAGGAAACAGGAAAAACAATAAGAATCTAAATAGAGTCTTCAATAGTTCTAAGATTTGGTTCTGCAATATAAAGGTTTATAGATAAATACGCATCAAAACGTTAATATATAACTTTAATCGATATAACGTTTAATTAAAAACAGAAAAATCCTATATAAAATTAATAGAAAGCAACAAGTATTTCGTAGAATTCTTGAGTAAATATGCTAAAAAATGAATTTAAAATGATCGATTTTGCCTGTTTAAATGTAATTATTGTGCTTAGAATAGCATAAATTTGATAACAGAAATATGGACGTTTTTTGCGTATTTGCACTGTTAATTTTTTACAATTAAATCTTTATGTATATAGATAGTAAACTTCCAAGGGTAGCGACCAGCATCTTTTCTGTAATGAGTAAAATGTCTGGAGAATATGATGCACTTAACTTATCCCAAGGGTTTCCTAATTTCGAATCTGATCCAGTTCTTATTGAAGCGGTTTCAAAGGCAATGAAAGATGGTTTCAATCAGTATGCTCCAATGCCTGGAGATACTGATTTACGAAAGGCGATAGCCCATAAATTCATGTTGCTCTATGGAAGAACTTATTCGGCGGATGAAGAAATAACGGTAACAGCTGGTGCAACGCAGGCGATTTTCACAGCAATTGCTGCCACCATTAAAAGGAATGATGAAGTGATAATCTTCGCACCAGCTTATGATTGTTATCAACCAACAATTGAATTATTTGGTGGAAAAACGGTCTCAGTTCAATTAATGGCACCTCAATATAGACCGAGTTGGGAAGAAGTCGCAGAGCGAATTACTTCGAAAACAAGGATGATTATTGTTAATTCTCCTCACAACCCTAGCGGAATGACTTTTTCGGAAAACGACATGCTTCAATTGGAGGCGCTGGCCATAAAGCACAATCTCTGGGTAATTAGTGATGAGGTTTATGAACATATTATTTTTGATGGGAAGAAGCATTTTAGCGCGGCAAGCTTTACCGATCTGGCGGCTCGTACATTTATTACCGCTTCCTTTGGGAAGACTTTTCATAATACGGGTTGGAAAATGGGCTATTGTGTAGCACCAAAAATATTAACACAAGAGTTTCGTAAAGTACATCAATATAATGTCTTCTCAGTGAATCATCCAATGCAAAAGGCATTGGCTATTTATCTTAGTGATGCACAAAACTACCTTAGTATTGCAAACTTTTACCAGAATAGAAGAGATTATTTTTTATCTCTTATGAAGGATTCCAGGTTTAAAATTATCCCTTCAAGTGGTACTTACTTTCAGCTATTAGATTTTTCTACGATTTCTTCGGAAGGCGATGTTGATTTTGCCGAAAGGTTAACGAAAAAGCATAAAATAGCAACAATCCCAACATCAGTATTCAATGCGCGAAAAGAAGATTTTCAACAAATACGAGTTTGTTTTGCTAAGACAAAAGAGACTCTAAAGGCGGCGGCGTCTATTTTAACTAGAATCTAGATTCATTATATAAGAGTTGGATTACTATAAATTTTATCAATAATTTCATTATTACATACGATTGGTATAGTTGATTGGTATAGTTGATTGGGAGTATTTTAATTAGTAATTTTAGGGAATAGTACTAGGATAGGATATCAGAAATAAAATCAATTAAATTATGGATAACAATAGCAACGACATAAGCAAGTGCCCTTATTTTGGAGGAATACAAAATCAAGCTGCCGGAGGAGGTACTGGAAATCGAGATTGGTGGCCAAATCAATTAAAGTTAAATGTGCTACGCCAACATACAGTTAAGTCTGACCCTATGGGTGCCGATTTTAACTATGCCAAAGAATTCAATAGCATTGATTTTAGTACCTTGAAAAAGGATGTGATTGATGTAATGACAGATTCACAAGATTGGTGGCCTGCGGATTATGGACATTATGGTGGATTTTTTATTCGGATGGCGTGGCATAGTGCCGGGACATATCGTGTAACAGATGGCCGAGGTGGTGGAAACACAGGAAATCAACGATTTGCTCCAATTAATAGTTGGCCAGATAATGGAAATCTTGACAAAGCCCGTTTGTTGCTATGGCCAATTAAGCAAAAATATGGTAAAAGAATTTCCTGGGCTGACCTAATGATTCTTGCGGGTAATTGCGCTTTGGAGTCAATGGGCTTTAAAACCTTCGGTTTCGCTGGAGGGCGAGAAGATATTTGGGAACCAGAACAAGATGTTTATTGGGGTTCTGAAACTGAATGGATGGGTAATGCCGAACGTTATAAAAAAGTGGGTGAGCTTGAAAATCCACTTGGAGCAGCGCATATGGGTCTAATTTATGTAAATCCAGAAGGTCCTAATGGACAGCCGGATGTACTTGGATCGACTCATGATATTAGAGAGACATTTGGTAGAATGGCGATGAACGATGAAGAAACTGTAGCCTTGGTTGCTGGAGGACACACTTTTGGGAAGGCTCACGGAGCAGCTGATCCAGATAAGTATGTGGGAGCAGAACCTGAAGGAGGAAGTATTGAAGCCCAAGGCCAGGGCTGGCTAAACATCTATGGTTCTGGAAAAGGAGATGACACGATTACGAGTGGTATTGAAGGAGCGTGGACACCAAATCCAATTCAATGGGATCATGATTATTTTAAAGTTTTGTTTGATTATGAATGGGAACTAACAAAGAGTCCTGCTGGAGCAAATCAATGGACGCCTACGGTGGAATCTAATGCTCGGAAAGCTCCAATGGCGCATAACACTTCAAAGCTGCAAGCACTTATGATGACGACAGCGGATATGGCTTTAAAAGTAGATCCTATTTATGAAAAAATTTCTCGCCGTTTCCTCGAAAACCCAGAAGAGTTTGAAGATGCTTTTGCACGTGCTTGGTATAAATTAACTCATCGTGATATGGGGCCAGTTTCTAGATATCTTGGTCCAGAAGTGCCTAATGAAGAATTACTTTGGCAGGATCCTCTTCCAGAAGCATCCTATAAATTAATAGATGACCTTGATATTGTCGAATTGAAAAAGAGATTGCTAGCTTCGGGATTATCAGTCTCACAATTGGTTACTACTGCCTGGGCTTCAGCCGCTACCTACCGTGGATCAGATATGCGAGGTGGTGCAAATGGTGCAAGAATTCGCCTTGCACCTCAGAAAGGCTGGGAAGTAAATAACCCAGCCGAATTATCAAGGGTTTTAGACACACTTGACGGTATTCAGAAAGAATTTAATAGTACGCAATCTAACGGCAAGAAAGTTTCAATGGCAGATTTAATTGTCTTAGGTGGTGCGGCTGGTATAGAGCAAGCGGCGAAAAATGCTGGGCATCATTTGACAGTGTCTTTTAATGCTGGAAGAACGGATGCATCACAGGAGCAAACTGATATAGAATCGTTTGGTCACCTTGAGCCAACTGCAGACGGATTTAGGAACTACCTAAGAGAAAATCAAATAGCATCTGCAGAAGAACTGCTGGTAGACAAAGCTCAATTGATGACACTTACTGCGCCAGAGATGGGAGTGTTGGTTGGAGGTTTACGTGTTTTAAATGTCAATTATGACCACTCGAATCATGGAGTGTTTACCAAGGATGTGGAAACACTTACTAATGAATTCTTCGTAAACCTTTTAGATATGAGTACTACTTGGAGGGCAACTAATAATAATGATCAAGTGTTTGAAGGTTGTGATCGGGCTACTGGAGCGGTTAAATGGACAGGAACAAGAGTAGATCTTATATTCGGATCAAATTCGGAGTTAAGAGCTGTCGCTGAGGTTTACGCCTGTGCGGATTCCAAAGACAAATTTGTAAAAGATTTTGTGTCTGCTTGGGAAAAAGTGATGAATCTTGATCGTTTCGATTTGGTATAGAGTACCTACTATAACGAACATTTTGTTGAAATAGAAGCGGAATGGAATTTCTAGTATTCCGCTTTTTTAAATACCAAAATATGATACAACAATTAGTTGAAGCCTTACGAAATGAAAATTCCCAAAGTGTGAAATCTATTTTGAAAGCACATCCGTATTTGGTAAACGAAAAAGATGCAAGAGGTTCAACACCTTTGCTATTGTCCACCTATTATGGATTTGAAGAAGTTTCAGAAATAATACTTCAATATCCCCAACATATTGATGCGCAGGATGGGTCCGGAAATACCGCCTTAATGGGTGTATGTTTTAAGGGATATGACACGCTTGCAAAACTGCTTATTGAGAATGGTGCGAATGTAAATGCTGCAAATTTCAATGGAGCAACGGCTCTAATTTTTGCTGCTACCTTTGGGCGAAAAAATATTGTCAAATTATTATTGGCCTGTGGAGCAGATGTTTCTATTACAGACGATCGAGGTCATATGGCAAAAGATCATGCGGAAATGCAGGGGATTGTTGAGATTGTAGAATTACTTGAAACCACAGTTTAATGAATAACTTAGGGATAACTCTAATTCAGTCACATTTGCATTGGGAGAATCCAGTTGCTAATAGAGCGAATTTTTCTGAGAAAATATCGTCTATTTCTGAGAAAACGGATCTTGTCGTTCTCCCAGAAATGTTCACTACTGGATTTTCGATGAATGCCGCAGATCTTGCGGAAGAAAGAGAAGGTGAAACTGTGCAGTGGATGGTCTCAGAAGCGAAGAAAAATAACATGGCAATTACTGGCAGTTTGATTATCAAAGAGAATGATAGCCATTATAATAGATTGTACTTTGCCTTTCCAGATGGGTCTTATAAAACCTATAATAAAAGACATACGTTTACCTTGGCTGGGGAGCATAAAACTTATACCTCGGGAGCTGAGCGCATTGTAATTGAATATAAAGGATGGAAGATTTGTCCTTTAATTTGCTATGATCTTCGTTTTCCTGTTTGGGCAAGAAATACCCAAGACTATGACGTACTTGTTTATGTCGCCAATTGGCCCATAAGACGAATCACTGCGTGGGATGCTTTGTTAAAAGCACGAGCCATTGAGAACATGAGTTATTGTATTGGTGTAAATCGAGTGGGTCTAGATGGAAACGGGCATGAATATATAGGACATTCGGCTATTTATGATGTAATAGGTGATCAGATTTCAACAAAAGATTTTGAAAAGGAATTTGTAGAAACGATATTTCTAAATAGAGAACATTTAAAGACCCATAGAGAACATTTACAGTTTTTAAAGGATCGTGATTCCTTTAATCTAAAGTGAAAATTTCGTTTAGACTCCAGTTAGCTCTAACTTCTATTTTGGACGGATAGTAAATGACTTTTTCTGGTGTCAGACGTTGCAGAAAATTACCTGTATCCCATTTTTTATTCTTGTTCTCATCAAGGATAATTCGTACATAGTAATTTCCAGGAGGAATATAATCGAATAGAATTGGGCCGTTTTCTGAAATATATTTTTCTGAAAGTAATTTAAATTTGCTATCTACCAACTGTACAATAATTGGAAACTTTTTTACATTGTTAAGGGTAAGTGCTAAGCTTCCGTAGTCTGAAATTGGTTTTGTAGTGAGTGTATAATTTAAGGTGTCGTTAGAAGTCTCGTAAAAGTCGGTAAGAGCACCTGGAAACAATTGAACTCTATATGTTTGTTCTTCCGCTTTATCGAAAACAACTTTAACGATGTTGTAGGTAGAATCCAATGCAATGCGGGCATCGACTTTAACCGAGTCCTTGTTCAAGACCTGAATCTTTTCCGAATCAAAGGCAACAAGAGGCGTATTAGCTCTAATTTTTAGGGTGTCTTTTTCCGTTAATAGACCGGCGTTCGTTGCAGAAAAGCGCAATGTGTCTTTATAAAGATCCCTCATCCTAACATTTAATGTATCAATGCTTTTATAGTTTTTAGCAATAAAAAGTAGGGAATCGACCTCCATCTCTGGTTTAAACCAATAGTGCAGTGTGTCAGACTTTAAATCGGCGTATGTTCTATAACGATAACCTTCAGGTTTACTAGAGAGTAATTGAATTTTCAATGCTTTTCCATCACCTTCAAAACCAAAAGTGATATGATTCTTGGTTAAGTGATTTGCGCGTGCAATTTTATACTCTGGGGCCTCTTTAAAAAGGTTTAGCTCATATGTGCTATCTGTAGGTAGTGAAATAACAGACTCAGCATATGCTATTTTGTCATTTGCAGGTTGAAAGGTATAGTCATTATTTTTTTCCTTGAGAGCAATCAATAGATACTTTCCTGCTCTTAGGTTTGTAAATTCAAACCCATTTATGCTATCGGTTATGGTAACATAGGTTGGTTTTTCTGAAAATACCAATGAGTCATTAAAAGTTTCATTTATCTCATGCAAAAGCACAGTGGTTGAGTTTTCAGGTTTTAGCAATTGCGCATCTGTGACCGTTCCTGATAGCTTCAGGCTATCGATATAGGTTCCAGTTGAGAAAACATATTTAAAATATTCAAAAGGGTTTCCCTCATTATTGTCTTGGATACTTTTTCCGAAGTTAAAAGAATAGGTGGTATTTTCTTTAAGGGTATCCGTAATCTTAATTTTCAGAATCTTAGAAGCACTTAAGGGTGTGATAATTGGCACATTTTTAAGAGGCGGTGAAACAATTAGCTCTTTTTGAACATCTTTCAGTTTTATATATTCATTAAAATAGATGCGAATTTCGTCATCGGTAAAATTAATCGCATAATTTTCAGGATTACTTTTTACAATAATAGGTGGAATACTATCGCGCTTTCCACCAGATGGAGAGCCTTTTTTAGCACAGTCCACGAATGAAAGCGAAAACAAAAGTAAAATTGGTATATAAAGTAAGCGATGCTTCATGCGACAAAAGTAGTAAGATTTTTTCTAGTCATGTCTTCTTTTGCTGGGTGATTTGGACTATGCTATAGCTATAGTGGCAAGACTAATTTTGACCTGAGTGTTTTTCAGCAATTGCATTGCACAGTTTTCCAAAGTGGCACCAGTTGTAATAATATCGTCAACGAGCAATATGTGTTTGCCTTTAATAACTTCGGAATTTTGCAAGGAGAATATTTCTTCAGAGTTGAACCTAGTAAATCGCTGTTTGAAAACCTGAGAGTCGGTTTTCGAAATTTTAACAAGTACATCATCACGATATGGAACACCTAAAGCTTTTGCTATTTCTTTACCGAAACCAGCTACTTGATTGTAGCCTCTCTTTTTAAGTTTTTGTTTGTGCAGAGGTACAGGAATTACCATGTCAATGTTTTTATAAGCCTCTATTTCTGAAAGTTCATTTCCAAGCCAACTACCAAAGAAACCACTTATTTCTTTTTTTCCTCGGTATTTGAGATTGTGCAGTAGTTCCTGGGTGATTCCTTTTTTCTGAAATTGTAAAATAGCCGTTGCTTGCTCGACATTAATTCTGCCATAAAAGATATCTTTCATAGAGGTACTTCCCGTTTTATGATGAGCAACCATAGGGAGTGCATGCCTGCAAACAACGCAAATTATCTTTTCTCGTCTTGAAATCCTTGATTTACAGGCGTTACAGGTTTTTGGAAACAGGAGATTTAACACTTTTTAATTTTTTTTATCATTTTATAAACGTTTTATTTTAACACACTTACTACATTAGCCCCCACAAACTATAATATTCAACCCCATGGATACAGAGAATAACAGTACTAAATTTAAGATATTAATTGGTGTTTTGTCCGTTTTATTGATCGGATTAGCCGTTTATACAGTTTCGCTTTACAACGACAGTAAGAATACGGTTACTGGCTTAGAACAACAAAAGTCTGATATCGAACAAGAGCTTGAGTCTCTTATTGCAAATTACGATGAAGTTATCCAGGACAATGAGTTAAAGGATAAAGATTTATTGGCGGCTCGAGAACGTATAGAAATATTGTTAGATTCTATTAAAGGTGCCGAAGCCAACGTAGCTTTGATTGGAAGATATAAGGCAGAAATTGGAAGATTAAAGAACGAACGTAAGATGTTATTTAGACGTGCAGATAGTTTAATATTTGCAAATCAACGTTTAGCGTTGGAACGAGATAGTACGACGAATGTACTTGCCAAAACCTATCTGGTGGTGGATTCAGTTAGTCAATCCAATACGGCTATGGCCGAGACAATTAAAAAAGGATCTACAGTGAATGCTACGGACTTACGCGGTGATGCAGTAATTGTTAGAAAAAGCGGTAAAATTGTCGATACACGAAGATCCAGTCGCGCTGATAAAGTAAGGACGTGTTTTACGCTTGCTCCCAATTCTATTGCTGAAAAAGGAGATAGACTGTTGTTTGTTCAGGTTATTAATCCTAAGAATAATTTATTAGGCGATAAGGAGTCAATGACTTTCGATGAGACTGTCCTCGCCTATAGTGCTTCTACAAAAGTGTTTTATGAGAATGAGGAACTTGATGTGTGTATTCTAGTGAATGCTGCTGAGGATGATTTGATTGAAGGAAGGTATGTAATCAATGTTTTTGACGGTGCGAGACAGGTGGCCTCGACAACTATGGAACTTAAATAAGGTTTTATTCTCTTTAAGAGAAAAATATATCTAACCGCTACGATGTTATCGTAGCGGTTTTTTTATTTTTGCGCTATGGCGAATAATGAAGATCATTTTAAGAAAGTAATATCGCACGCAAAGGAGTATGGATACATCTTTGGGTCGAGTGAAATATATGACGGCCTTAGTGCTGTATACGATTATGCTCAAAATGGAGTAGAGTTAAAGAAGAATATTCGCGAATACTGGTGGCGAAGCATGGTATACATGCATCAAAATATTGTTGGTTTAGATGCAGCGATATTAATGCATCCAACAACTTGGAAGGCGTCTGGTCACGTCGACGCTTTTAACGATCCACTAATAGATAATAAAGATTCTAAAAAGCGATATCGTGCAGATGTTTTGGTAGAGGATTTTGCTGAAAAACAGGAAGTCAAAGCCCAAAAGGAAATTACAAAAGCAAAAAAACGTTTCGGTGAAGCTTTTAATGAAGAAGAGTTTGTAACAACAAATGCGAGAGTTATTGGCTATAGAGAAAAGAAAGCCGAAATTTTAAACACTATGGCCAGATTGCTAGAAGCAGAAGATTTGGCTGGTGTAAAAAAACTTATTGAAGATTTAGGGATTGTTTGTCCTGTAAGTGGTTCAAAAAACTGGACAGAGGTAAAACAGTTTAACCTTATGTTTGGAACGAAATTGGGAGCTTCTGCTGATACGGCAACCGATTTGTATCTGCGTCCAGAAACTGCACAGGGGATCTTTGTCAACTTTGCCAATGTTCAGAAGACTGGAAGAATGAAAATCCCTTTTGGGATTGCACAAACCGGGAAGGCTTTTAGAAATGAGATAGTAGCACGGCAGTTTATTTTTAGAATGCGTGAATTTGAACAAATGGAAATGCAGTTTTTTGTGCGTCCTGGGGAAGAAATGAAATGGTACGAATACTGGAAGGAAACGCGTCTTAATTGGCATAAGTCATTAGGGTTGGGTGAGGAAAACTATCGTTTCCACGACCACGAAAAGCTGGCTCACTATGCAAACGCCGCAGCGGATATTGAGTTTAATTTCCCATTTGGATTTAAAGAGTTGGAAGGAATTCATTCTCGTACTGATTTTGACTTGAAGGCGCACGAAGAACACTCTGGAAAAAAATTACAATTCTTCGACCCTGAGATGAATGAGAGCTATTCACCTTATGTTGTTGAAACCTCCATTGGGTTGGATAGAATGTTTTTAGCAGTATTTAGTAAGTCATTACAAGATGAAACCCTAGAAGATGGATCTACAAGAACCGTTCTTAAACTACCTTCTATTTTGGCGCCAATAAAAGCTGCTGTTTTTCCATTGGTAAAGAAAGATGGACTCCCAGATGTTGCAAAGGAAATTATTGAAGCCTTGAAATGGGATTTCAATGTATTATACGATGAGAAAGATGCAGTAGGAAAAAGATACCGAAGACAGGATGCTGCAGGAACACCATATTGTATTACTGTGGATCATCAAACATTAGAAGATCAAACCGTGACAATAAGGGATAGAGACACAATGAAACAAGAACGTATTCCAATTTATGTAATTTCTGAACGATTAAATCATAGCATTTCTTACCAACAATGGCTTTCTTAGAAAAGAAATAGGGTTTTTGTTCCTTTAGTTGTTATTATTATGGTAGTTATATCATAATAAGGTTAAAACAAGTATCTATAGATTCCTATTCTATAGAAATTTTTAGTTTAACATTATACAATGAAAACCACTGAATCGTTCTTTTAATTCTGAAGGTTCCAATGGTTATTCACTATTTGGATTAGTAAAATTAGACTCTTTATTTTGCTATCAGTGAAAACAGGCAGCCAATTCTGACTAAAAAATTAACTAAAATTATTTGTTATGAAATTGAAAACTAATTTATTATTACTTGTTTTTGCTATGAGTTGCTTGGTTGCAACTGCACAAAGAAAAACAAATGGCCCCTCTAAAACAGGATATTTATCCTCTCCTACAATTATTCCGAGCATTGCTGATCAAATAAAGAACGGCACTGCTAAATTTGCAGATGCTAGTTATGATGGTAAAGAAGCCCCGCCTAAAATGCATATTACTGGTGATATTGTACCTGGTAAAGGATCAAATGGACCAGATTTAGCATTGCAAACTACCGCTCCTTTATATCCAGGAAAATCTCCAATCTTAGTTTTCGATGCAGATCCTAATACAATAACAGGTCCTGCTGATTGTACCGGAGCGACAGGTCCTAATCATTATATGGGAGGGTGGAATTTCGCTTTTAGAATTTTTGACAAAGGCGGAAACCCTTTAACCCCCGAAATGGCATGGTCAACTGTTATTACGGGTAATAATATTGGTGATGGAGTACTACTTTTTGATCCATATATAGAGAATGACCCAGGTGAACCAAGAGGACGATTTATTATTACAGAGTTTGATGATAGTCCAAATGGGTTTGCTATGGCTATTTGTATGGGGCCAGACCCTGTTAATGATGGTTGGTTTCTTTATAACAACCAATTTAATACTGGAAATTTTCCAGATTATACAAAATTCTCTATTTGGAGTGATGGATATTATGTAACAGGAAATAACCTAGGCGGCCCAAGAGAGTGTTACGCCGTTGAGCGCCTTAAAATGGCTCAAGGTGAGCCTGCTCAGTTTGCTGAGTTTACCTATCCTGGAATTTCTACTTTTGGGTTTTATAGTGCACAAGGATTTACTATGACTGGTGGATCTGAACCTCCTTATGGGAATTTTAATATTACTTATATGCAAGATGATGCATGGAGCGGTGTTACAACAGATCATTTAAAAATATGGACCTTGAATATGGACTGGGAAGATATTGGGAATTCAACTATTTCAACGCCACAGGAAATTACTACAGCAGATTTTATTGGTGTTTTTGACAATGGTTCGTTTGCAAATTTAGAACAACCTGCAGGTCCAGATTTAGATGCCCTACAAGCTACCATAGGAAATCAAGCACACTTTAGAGAATTTGATGGGTATAACTCTGCGATCTTAAACTTTACGGTGGACACAGATCCAAGTGGAGGAGAATTAGCAGGTATTCGTTGGTACGAATTACGACAGGATGCTGCGGGAGATCCTTGGACAATTTTTCAAGAAGGGACCTACGTTGCACCGGACAATCGTCATTCTTTTGCTGGAGGAATTGCTATGGATATTCAAGGGAATATTGGTTTAGCCTATTCTTCTCTTAGTAACACAGAAATGATATCGCAACGATATACGGGTAGATTGTCAGCTGACCCTGTTGGAGATATGACTCTTTCGGAACAATTAATTAAACAAAGTACTGCAAATAGCCCATCTACAAGATTTCAAGATTATGTACAATTAAGTATAGATCCAGAAGATGATAGAACTTTTTGGCATATAGCACAATACTATGGTACCAACAGTAGAAATGTAGTTGGTGTTTTTGATGTAGAAAATACTTTACCAAGTTTAGATGTTGCTATTAATAATTTGTTACCAAACTCTGCGGCAGACCTAACGGCTTCTGAAGATATTGTAATTACCATTCAGAATTATGGTACAACCGTAGCGACTAGCGTGCCAGTTTCTTACAGTGTAAATGGCGGAACTGTTATTAGTGAAGCTTATTCAGGGTCAATTGCGCCAGGAGGAACGGACACATACACGTTTACGGTTCCCGCAGACCTTTCTGCCCCAGGTTTGTATAGAATTTCGACAAGAACAGATTTGACCGGAGATGAATTCACTGATAATGACATCTATAATGAAAATGTTGTGAATGATGCAGTGTTGGGAGTAACCGATTTAAATATTACCAATGCTGAATTGATAGTAACCTCTAGCGACAATAAAAAATTCGATATTACTTTATTCTCAGATTATTCGAAGAACCTAAGATTAGAGGTTTACGATATTTCTGGAAAAATGTTAGCGGTTAATACCTTGCTTAACGAAGGGAATAAATATTTTTATAGTTTAGACATGTCCTATGTCTCGTCAGGTATTTATATTTTAAATTTAGGTAATAACGATGTTTCAAAATCAGCCAAGATTATCGTTAAATAAGACGTTTTGATTTAAATTAAAAAGGGTGGAATGTTTATTCTACCCTTTTTTTTATGTCTACAATCCAAACAGGATTGGCTTTTTCGCATCTGTTAGGCATTCTTGAAGCTGTAAACTTAAACCAAATCTTTTGACCATCTGTTTTGAAATCTTCCGCTAGATTAACAGGATCTAAAAAGTAAGAGTAATTTTCATCATTAATGTCAATTACAAATGGGCAATCTCCTTCTGTTCTCGAAGCAATTATAATTCCATCACTATACCCCTCCTCTAACATTAGTTTTTTCGAGTTCATGTTGCTCTCAATTTTGGACTCTTCAGATGTTGTGATGTCGTTACCTTTCTTTGATGCGCAAGAGGAAATTAGACCTATTGCTAGAACAAATAGAAGGCTTTTTAATAGTGTCATAAGGCTTGTATTTAAAGTTTTCAGAATGTTAAATTACAAATATTGTGCCTCAATTCAATCATAAGTTCTAGGGTTTTAATATTAATAAACTTTCTGCAGAATAAGTTAACTCCCTATTAATCTGCTAGGGCTATAATTCAGAAAAGCTTATAAATCAATTGATTGAAGGGATAAATTTGTGTTCAAAACCCATTGTTCTTTGAATAATAGATAGTATTTTTATAAGATCAATAAAAAATAACTAAAATTATATCAAATGAAACTAAAAAATTATTTTTTCTTAATGTTATTGGCTGTATTTTCTTTTACAGCCACTGCTCAGGAAAAGGCTACTGAAAATGTCCCTGGAGGTATTGCTTCTCAAGGTACATCAGCGTCAATGTACGTTGCTCAACCTCTTGCTTTAATAACGGAGTATCAAGTTACAGATAATTCTCCTGAAGAAGCTAGAGATAGAAGGTCTTTAGGCCCTCAAGTACTTATAGGTAAAGATGCGCAAACCGAAGACGATTACTTCGTGAGAAACCCAAGTCCTTTTTCGCAATCTATTAGAAATCAACCGCCAACGATTGTGTTTGATGCGTATACTTCTGGATCGCAACCAACAGATCCATCTTTAGCTGTTGGACCTAACCACGTATTTGTAGTTTACAATACAGGTTTTGCTATTTATGACAAAACGGGAACTATTATCGGAGGGCAGCACAGTGTAACAGATATTTTTTCTGGAGGAGGTTGTTGTGACCTTACTGCTTCTTACGATCAAGCAGCAGATCGCTGGGTGATAGGGTATTTGTTCTTTAATGGTAATGTTCAAGTTGCGGTATCTGATGGACCAGATCCTGTTACGGCTGCTTGGAATGTTTATACGTACACTGGAGTTGCTGATTACAATAAGCTTTCAGCTTGGAGTGATGGATATTATATGACTTCTAATGGTGCTGGGAATAGAGTTTGGGCATTGGAAAGAGATGAAATGCTTCTAGGAAACGCGGCTGCAGGCTTCCAAACTTTTGTTTTACCTGGAATAGTAACAAGCGGTTTTCAGAGTCCACAGGCCTTAAATGTAAGTGATGGTACGTTGCCAGCTGCTGGTGGTGCAACTGTTGTATATATGCAAGATGATGCTTGGGGTGGTGTAGCAACAGACCATTTTAAACTATGGACTATTGATGTTGACTGGACAACACCGGCAAGCTCAACAGTTTCGGCTGCTACGGAATTTCCTACGCAACCATATATTGGTGTATTTGATGGCGGAAGTTTTTCAAATTTAACACAACCCGGAGGTGGACCTGCAGTTGATGCATTGCAAGCAACAGTTATGAACCAAGCTCAATTCAGAAAGTTCGGTACGCACAACTCAGCTGTATTTAATTGGGTAGTTGACACAGACGCTGGTGGTGGAGAGCTAGCTGGTGTTCGTTGGTTTGAGTTACGTCAAACTGCAGATGGACAGCCTTGGACAATGTACCAAGAAGGAACCTATACTGCTCCAGATGGAAGACATGCTTGGCATGCAAGTTTGATTATGAACGGTGATGGTGATATTGCTATGGGATATACTTCTATGTCGGGTCCAACAACTGGAACTACGGAAAGAATTAGTTCATACTATACAGGTAGATATGATGGAGATCCATTAAACACTATGACAATTGCTGAAGAAGTAATTGCAAATGGAAATGCAAATATTCCTGGCACAAGATATGGTGATTATAGTAAGATTGATATTGACCCGTCCGATGATGCTACATTCTGGTTCATTAACGAATATATGAACAGTGGAAGAAAAGGTGTTGTTGGAGCATTCCAATTAGCACCTCCTATGGCAGATGATATAGGTGTTACTTCTATTGATGAGCCTAATAGTGGTGTGCTAACTGCTACTGAGGATGTTGTTGTTTCTATTAGAAACTTTGGAAGTAATGATATTACAGATCCAATGGTTCAATATGATATCGATGGTGGAACTCCGGTTCAAGAAATGTACTCAGGGACTATAGTTGCTGGAACAACCGAATCATTTACGTTCGGAACTCAGGCTGATTTGTCAGTTCCAGGAACATATGTTATAAACGCAACTACTTTATTAGCTGGAGATACTAACACAGCAAATGATGCAGATACAAAAACTGTAGAGAATGGAGTGCTTGTTTGTGAGCCCACTGCACTTTTGGGGTGTAACTTAGATGGTATCAAAATGTTTGTTTTGAATACAATTACTGCAGATGATGGTGGAAATGGATGTAACACAGAGCCAGCTTCTAGTCCTGCTGGATATGCAGATAGAACAGATATGTCTACGCCATTAAGTAACGAAACTGGATCTAATGTTTATACATTACAGTCTCAACACAATTGGGACCAAGGAGCCGGTGTTGAAGCAATTTCTGTTTGGATTGACTTTGATGATAGTGGTACTTTTGAAGTAAGTGAAAGATTAATCTCTGGAGAGTTTTACAATTCTTTTGGAGAGTTAGAAGACTTCACACTTACTGTACCTGTAGGTGCTGCTGCTGGAACTCACAGACTTAGAGCTAAATCTATTGACACCTCTGCTGGTGGAGATGTTTTAGACCCTTGTTTAGATTCAGATTATGGTGAAGTTCAAGACTATACTGTAGTTGTTGGAACATTAGGTGTTAATGATCCTTCTATTTCTGAAGCTGAGTTAATTGTTTTATCTAAAGATAACAATCAATTCGATATCTCATTGGTAACTAGCTTCGAAGGTAGAGCGTCTATCGCAATATTTAATATGTTAGGGCAACAAGTAGCTTTTAACAATCTTGAAAAAGAGGGTGATAGTTTTAACTATAAGTTAAATATGTCTTATGCTTCTGCTGGAATCTACCTTGTAAAAATGGGAGATAGAACTAGCAAAACGTTTAAAACGGCTAAGATTATTGTAAGATAATATAGCTTAGTTTTTACATACTAATTAAAAGAGTCCTCAAGTTAAATTTGGGGACTTTTTTATGCTTAATCTTTCGAAGAATAAATATTGAGAGATTTAGAAATAAGCCCTTAGCTGAATACTACCAGTATGTACCGTTTTGGAATTTTGACTGTCTCTTCCGAAATAGGATAAATTCGCATCCAAGTATTTGGTGATACGTTTTTGAAACAACAGGCGCCACGTATAATTTACACCAGGCTGAAGCCCTTCAAGTATTTGATAGGCAACCGGTGAAAATGCGCTACCCGTAAAACCGTTATCGATATAATTGAACTCTCCATTAATCGAAATCTTTTCAGCATTGGCATACGAAAAAGAGAAACCTAGATTTTGCTGTTTTAAGGCTTCCATCCCTCCTAACGAGTTTTCTTTATTCAAAAACTGATAGAATATATTAAATCGGGTCTTGTTATTTAACAGATAAGAGATCTTAGGGTTAATTTCATAAGAATCCAAATTGTAGTTTCTGCTTTCAAAATTTTCCGAAGTGCTTTTAGTCGTGCCAGAAGCCCCTTTTAGATTAGCCAGCCAGCTTTCTCCTAACTTATGGTTAAAGTTAAACTGATGGCTTGTGATGTCATTCTCCTGCAACCCTAACGAAAGCAGATTGCTGCTTGAAGTTGATAAGTAGGTATAGCTTGTTGTAAAATGTTGTTTTCCGCGATTATAGAACAAGGCATTTCTGAAATTCAAGGTAAGGCCAAGTTGGTCGTCTCCTGCATCCCCAAACGGATTAATGTTAAACGTGTCATTTTCTCGCTTTACCTTTCTATCAATCACATACGAAGTTTGATTGTAAAAATGTGATAGAACTTTCAGGAAGCCTTCTTTGGAGCTCCAGGCTTGAGGGTTTAGGGTAACAATTTGGCTAAATTTATTCTCACGAATTTTCAGAAAAACTTGATTAGGTAATAGAATCCGAACATAGTCTGCCTCATCCTGAAATTGGGCCACTTCAAATTCATCTAGTTCTTGAATACTATTCTCATTATAATCATTCCAAGTATAAACTCCTTGCCCAGCATCAACTTGAATATAGGTAAACTCTTGCTGTGGGATCACCCCATTGTTGGTTTCAATAGCTGTGTTTATGCGAATACCATTATCAAATAATGACTGATTGTATAAAACTCTAGAGTTCAAAGATTGCTCGTCATTATCACTACCGTTTTCACCAGCATCAAGGGATTCATCTTTTAATATTCGATAGTTGGCGAAAATTGACAGCTGTGCGTTCTTACTGCTTATGGGTTTTGATTTTACATAAATTGTATGAGCAGTACTCACCTTCTTTAAAAAGGAGTTCTGAAGGCTATCGTTAGTTCGATAACGATAGCCACCTTCTACAAACACAGCTGTGCTATCACCTATTCCCGCAAAGGCTTCGTACGCATTGAACTTTTGACTCAAAGGTGTTAAGCTGTCATTGGCAATAACACGTACTTTGTTGTTTTCAATATTTAATTTAGCACCTACCCAAGCTTTTTTAAAAGAATAGCTAGTTCGATTATGAAGTCTGAAAAAATTGGAATCCATAAGATTGTCTTCACTATCCAAATAACTTGCAAGGGTATTGTTTTGCAGTTGTTTTACTTTTATTTCTGAAGCAACTTCATGACGGGTTCCATTAAAGTTTTCTGAATAATTTAAATTCTGAAATGAGTAACGACCACCACCTATTTTTGGGTGTGAAACTTCAATTCCAGTTGTCGAGAAACGCTGATCGCCAGAGGGATCTATAAGGTTCCAATCTCTAGCAAATTCAATATTATATAGTCGTTCAATACTTCTAAAATCCTTGTTTATAAAATCAATTGATCCAAAACCATCTACCTTCAAGGTGTCCGATGTTGTAACTATCGTTTGTCTTGCGTTTAGTTTTCCTGCAAAACCATCATTGTTACCATCGTCAAGATTTGAGAAAAGGTTGAGGTCGTTTTTACTCCCCGCTATTTCAAAATTAACGTTCGTTTTTTCACTGGGATGGAAGGCACCATTTAAACCTCCTATTTGCAACTTAGTGGGGGCGTTTAATTGGATAATTGGCTCATAATTTCCTTGGGAAATTCCATTTAAAGGCGCAATATATTCAAAAATACGGTTGATAGCATTCGTGTTATTTAATATATAGTTTCCCAAATTGTCACCAACCAGAGAAAAGCGAACATTAAATAATTCGTCATCTGGATTTATAGAATACACAAAGACTTCTACACCATTGATAACCTCCTTACGATATAATATTCTGTTTTCTGAAAAAGTATCAGCAACAGCTGAAGGAGCCGTCATCTGAGTCATGTCGTCACCAGCTGCCTGTAAAATTGTTGCCTGAGCTTCAGATAAATCTTGTTGTAGTGGTTGATTTTTTGCATCGTTTTCGGAATATACATATACACCAATATCCAGCTTTTCATTTGAGTAATTTCCGCCACCATATCCTATAAAGCGGGTGTAATCTCGATCCGTAAATTGATACTCAACCGAAATACGCATATTCTCGGTGATGGGATATGTTGAATTAAATTTGAGTTCTCCAGCATTATAATCAATCACATAATCTTCATTTTCACCACGCTTTAGAAGTAAACCATTCACATAAACTCGTTCACTTCCCGAAACAATCAAGATAAACAACTCACCATTGGGTCCAACGAGTTTATAAGGTCCCTGATTTCCTTCTTGTCCAACAAATTTACTTTGAGCGAATATACCTTTTACAATCGCACCTGCAGCGAAAGCAGAAGTTTTAGCACCGTTTTTATGGTTCACTGTTCCACTTAAAGAAATACCTTGTACTTTCTTCGTGAATTGCCCAAAATAGCTGTTTTGATTTCTTAGATCCACATCTCCAGCACGAATGTTCCAGTTTTTACTGTATAATTCGATAAAAATTTGATCAAACTCATCTAGGCTTTGAGAATAACCTCCTTCTTGCGTTGGGATATTGGCATCTTGAATCGAGGCTCGTATCGAGACTTTATCGCTCAACCTACCCGTGATTTGCAAATCCAACTCAGAGTTAACAACGGCATTTTGATTGTTCCCAATAGTAATCCCACGAGAAATACTTCCAGCGGTATTTAAACCATCAAAAGGCGTAAAAGTGCCTTTGCTGTTCCGTTCTTGTAAGGAGTATAATCTTTCTATACTTCCCGTATTTTCAACGATAATTTTTGGGTCTAATGCAAAATAATCTTTGGTCAAAAAATTGGGATATCGAAGATAATTGATGGTTAATGAATCTTTGGATTGCTGGATGCTTTCAGAAAAAATAACAATCCCCTTTTGAAAATCTACCGTATAGTCTTCCGAAGAAATAACTTTTCCGCTTTTATCAAGAATTTGAAACTTTGATGGATTAATACTTACACTGTCTAAAACTAAAGTATCGACCGCAACTATTCTCTTACTTCTATAATTTGAAGAAATATCCTGTGCATAGCCCACGGCAGCTATAAAAACCATAAAAAGAAACAGATATAACTTCATTACCTATACAACTTAACAGCGGTCAGTTTATTTTGTTGATTCTTTTTTAAAATCTTTCCGCCGAAGCACCCTGTAAAAATACAATGTTATTTACTTTAGTAGCTATAATTGAAATCAACTTGCATGCAGATAATTTCATACAACGTAAATGGTATTCGTGCCGCGATGAAAAAAGGTTTTATTGAATGGTTAGGGCTAGCAGATCCGGATGTCATTTGTATACAGGAGACCAAAGCTATGATGGAGCAGGTGGAAGTTTCTGAAATTGAAGCCGCCGGGTATCATCATTATTGGTTTAGTGCTCAAAAAAAAGGATATAGCGGCGTGGCAATTTTTTCAAAACAGAAACCAAAACACGTAGAATACGGAACAGGGATTGAGTATATGGATTTTGAAGGGCGTAATATTCGTGTGGATTTTGAAAATGTTTCGGTAATGAGTTTGTATTTGCCAAGTGGTAGTAACGAAGCACGAGTAGCTCATAAGTTAAAATTTATGGATGATTTTCAAACATATGTAGATGAACTAAAGAAAGAAATTCCCAACTTAGTAATATGTGGTGACTACAATATATGTCATGAGGCAATTGATATTCACGATCCAGTTAGAAATAAGAAGGTCTCAGGATTCTTGCCAGTAGAGCGCGAATGGATAGGTAATTTCATAAGCAGTGGATTTATAGATTCGTTTCGTCATTTCAATAAGGAGCCACATCATTATACTTGGTGGAGTTATCGCGCTAATTCTAGAGCAAATAATAAAGGCTGGCGCATTGACTATAATATGGTTTCACAACCCTTGCAAGAAAACTTAAAACGAGCCGTTATATTACCTGGGGCAATGCACAGCGATCATTGTCCGCATTTGGTGGAATTTGAATTTTAACCGTGAATTTTCCAAAAGAATTTTATAGACATTTAGAAACGGAAGATTATACCGAGATTAAAGGAGGTATTGATAGAAGAACTTTCCTAGAAATCTGGGTTGTTGCCGTTGATAATCGAATCTTTGCAAGAAGCTGGAACAAAAGTGAGCGAAGCTGGTTTACGGCCTTTTTTGAAACAGGAATTGGCCAATTTAAATATTGCGATCAAATCATTGAAATCTCTGGAAAAAAAGTTGAACCAGATGATGAATTACACGGACTAATAAATGAAGCCTACCTAACAAGATATACTGAAAAGGAAAACCGATTTTATGAAAGTGGAATATCTCAAGCGGAATACTTCGATTATACCATGGAATTTTTTTATACCGAAAAATAAGTTTAGGAACCCCACAATCTTTTCAATATGAATAAAGTAATCAAATACATTTTTTTTGGAATATCTCTTGCCCTTATTTCCACATCCTGTGTGTCTTCAAAAATATATGAAGACCTTAAAGATAAATATGATTCCTTAAGAGCCGAAAATGAGTCATTAATGTCTCAGTTGGATGGATCTGATGGAAATTCAGATAAATACAGCGTTGCTAACCTTCGGAAAGAAATAGAAAAATTAAATGCTGAAAAAAGTAGGTTGGCGATGGATTTGGCCGCTTCAGAAAACAATTTCAAAAGGCTAAAGGATTCGTATGATGCTCTGGAAGCCAACAGCTCATCGGCACTTACCGAAAACTTGGAGCTAAACCGAAAACTCCTTACGCAGTTGGAAGAAAAGGAAAGAGCTTTGGCCGCCGAGGAAGCTCGTCTTAGCAAATTGCAGAAAGACCTTAAATTACGATCAGAGCGAGTGGAAGAATTAGAAGGAATCATTGCGTCCAAGGATGCAAAAATGCGTAAGCTAAAAGATGCAATTTCAGCGGCACTTACAAATTTTGAGGGCAACGGATTAACAATAGAACAACGCGATGGAAAAGTATATGTTTCTATGGAGAATAAATTGCTGTTTGAAAGTGGAAGTTGGGCGGTTAACTCTCGAGGAAGAGAAGCTGTAGTGGCCTTAGGAAAGGTTCTGGCGCAAAACACGGAGATAGCTGTGCTTATCGAAGGACATACAGATAATGTACCTTACGGCGGAAATGGTCCTTTAAAGAACAATTGGGATCTTTCTACAAAACGGGCTACCGCTATTGTTTCAATACTTACTGAAAACTCGGGAATTCCGAAGGATAATTTAACAGCAGCCGGGCGAGGTGAATATGCGCCTATTGGAACTAATACCACTTCCGAAGGAAGATCAAAAAATCGACGAATTGAAGTAGTTTTGACTCCTAAATTGGATGAGATCAATAAATTGTTAAACGAACTTTAATCACCCGACCTTTTGGGCACCCCTCCTTGAGAAGGAGAACTTTAAAATGGGCCTGCCTTTTTCAAGAGCCTGCCCCGCACTTGATGCGGGGGGAGGTGGCTGAGTTGTAAGGACGGTATAAGAGGTTTATCCCTAATGATTAAATTCAAATAATACGCAAGTCAAAATGAAATAAACTTTCAACTTAGGGTAACAAAATTTACTAGTAAAGGATATAAGGTTATAAAATAAGTTTAACTAAAATCTTTTATTATGAAAACAATTACACAAATTTTTCTTTTATTAGTTCTAGGAACTAGTATTGCAACGTCTCAGATTCGAGACACTTTAGTAAACGTAGGAGGGAGACAAGTCCATCTAGATTATGATGCTAGTTGGTCTTCACAGGATTTTTCGAGGGCCCTCGCAGAGATTTCTGCAAATCAGAAGTTAAAATCATTCAAGGCCTCTCCGGCGATAAGTGCCATATTGGACGATATTCCTACGAGCTCCGAAGGCTGTATAAATGGAGGATTTGAAGATAATTACTTAGGTTGGACGGGGCTAAGTTTAAAGCACACCATTGAAACACTTCCTGTAGAAAATGGATTGGTGTTAAGCCCCGGAATCGCACCACTCCCTTTTACAGGACTGGGGTATGGCCAAAATTATACATCTATAGAAACGGCTGGATTGGATCCTATTATTTCTGTAGCATCACCACCCTTTCCATTACAAAGATTGGCCCCCGGAACTTCTGGAGCTCAATCGCTGAGATTGGGAAATAATGCGGCGGGATATGGGGCAGAGGGAGTGGCTAAACGTTTTATCGTAACTCCATCCAATGCCAAGTATTATTTTCAATATTCAATGGTAATGGATAGGAGTCATTCTGATCCAGATGGAACTATAAATGGCTCTGAAGTCTTCTTTTTGGCCGAAGCTACAGACATGTCTGGTTCAACTATTGATATGGTGTTGGATGTAGGGTCTCCTAGCAACCCATTTATAAATCCAGTAAATGGAGGCTCCACATATTACCGAGATTGGAGATGCGCATATTTGGATTTATCAAGTCAAGTTGGTCAAGAGGTTGTTGTAATGTTTATTAATTCGGACTGCGCTAGAAGTGGTCATAATGGATATAGCTATTTGGATGATGTTTGCGAGCCTTGTAGAAATATTAATGAAGGGGAGATCAATTTAAATTTGGATCAAGGGGATTGTTTAGAATTCCCTCAGAGTATTAGTGGGGATTTTTTATTGCCACTTTCTGGAACAGTAACAGACGTAAACATTTCTCTTGAAATCTATCAAAGTAATGTATTGGTTAATACAGTTACGGGGCCAACTATTACACCACCTAACTATTTGTTTACACTTGCTCCCACAGATTTTCCAGATCAAACTCCCGGCACTTGCTACGATTTGGTGGCTGTTCTTACTTTTAATATGGTGGCTCTTGATGGTTCTACTGTTACCGTAAGACAGGAATCATCCAAGGAAGTTGGCGGCGTTCAGGATGGAGAAAAAGATGGAATAAATAATGATGTTTGTTTTTGTGAGGAAGAACCTACCAATGAGGGTGCATATTGCTGTGATGATGATAACTTGGTTGCTAATGGTAATTTTGAAGCTGGAAACACAGGTTTTTCTAGTAGTTATACACAAACAGCTACGACCTACCCAGGTGAATATGATGTTACTAATAGTGCAGCTGCATTTGGAGCAATCGTAACAGATCACTCGTTTTGTGCAGATCCAATTACCTATGCAGCAAACGATTTGTTTATGGTAGTGAATGGTAAAACGCAAACACCAAATATTAGTACTATTTGGCAACAAACCTTAACAGGCTTAGAACAGGGTGAGCGATATAAGTTTTGTGCTAACTTTAAAAACATGCCACAATGTACATTTGATATTTTACCGGAGGTGTTTTTAAATGCTGGAGGGACTTCATCTGGAGCGCAAACCATAAACGTAGATCCTGCTAATCCGTGTGATTGGCAAACAGTAGATATTACTTTTACTGCTACAGGAAGTACACAAAACATTCAAATTTTGTTGAATGAAGGAGGAAATGGAGATGGAAATGATGTTGCAATCGACGACATCTATGTAGGTAAATTAACGGATCCAAATTTACAAATCACAGTGCAGCATGATGGAACTACCAATGAGATTACAGGTAGTCTAAACACTATTGCTCCTGGGGATGATAACTTGCATGGAGATTGCGATTACTATTGGTTTGTTGCTGAAAGTTCTGGGTTTCCAGTAAGTATAATTTGGAGTACCTTTGCTTATGGAAATGCAAGCGGTAGCATGTTACCTCCATTTGCTAGTATTCCAGGACCAATTTGGGATCTTACAACTACCTTTCCTGGTTATGTGTTTAGTAGTAACAAGCTTTACGTAATAGGAATGTATGCGCCAGAATGTGGTTGTTATTCTTCAGATTTAACATATCAATTGACGTTTAATTCGCTTCAGTCAGATGGAATGAGTGAGCAAACAAAAGAGGAAATTATTGATGCGATTTTAAATGGATTAGATTTTACTTTATCTAATGATGATCAGTTTGATAAGTCTGCTGGATTGAATTTATACCCAAATCCAGTTAAAGATCAGTTTGCTGTTTCATTGATTGATAGTGAAATAAGTGAAGTAAAAGTTTTTACTTTAACAGGTGAAAAACTAGATTCTGTATCTTTTGATGGAGTAAATAAGTTAGAAACCATTAAGGTGTCATCCTTGGCTTCTGGTGTCTATATTATTAAAGTAAAAGATTCACAAAACCGGATCAGTGTTTCTAAGATTGTGAAAGAGTAATTCGAATTATATTAAGTAATGTTAAGCCCTTCGGAAGAGATATTCTTCGAAGGGCTTTTTTTAATGCGAAGTCTCAACTTTAGAACGTGTATTGTCATTATTGTGCTGTTGGAAATGCCTATATTTGATGTAAAAACTTGAGACAGTATCTTTCTCGTGACATTTAAATATGCGCTACACAAAATTACCAAATACAGATCTTAACGTAAGTAAAATATGCCTTGGCACAATGACATTCGGGCGTCAAAATACAGAGACGGAAGGGCATGAACAACTTGACTTTGCAATAAGTAAAGGGGTTAATTTTATAGATACCGCAGAGATGTACGCAGTTCCGTTTATTCCAGAAACACAAGGTCTCACTGAGCAATACATAGGCTCCTGGTTAGCGAAGAATGGTAATAGAGAAAAAGTTGTTTTAGCTTCAAAAATTACAGGTTCTGGGCGAGGTATTTTTAATTGTATGCGCGACAATCTTGATTTTAGCAAGACATCTTTGGATGACGCCTTACACAAAAGCTTAAACCGTTTGCAAACAGATTATTTAGATTTGTATCAATTGCACTGGCCGGAACGAACGGTCAATATTTTTGGAGTACGTGATTACAACCATGCGCCAAACGCTCAATGGGAAGATAACTTTTCACAGATTCTAGATCGGTTAGAAACTTATGTCAAAGAAGGAAAAATTAGACATATTGGTTTGAGTAATGAAACCCCCTTTGGATTAATGCGATATATGGAAGAACATCGCAAGGGTAAACGAAAAATAGTGTCCGTGCAAAACGCTTATAACTTATTACAACGTAGGGATGAAATTGGTTTTACGGAAGCCTTACAAATGGAAGATGTTGGCTATTTGGCCTATTCTCCTTTGGCGTTTGGAGTGCTTTCTGGGAAATATTTAAACAATGAAAAGCCTGATGATGCTCGTGTGACTTTATTTCCTAATTATTCACGTTACAGTAGTGAATCTTCAGCAAGAGCTACCGAAAAGTATAGTGAAATAGCTAAAAGACATGGATTGAGTTTGCCTCAAATGGCATTGGCCTTTGTAAATCAACAACCCTTTGTTACCTCAAATATAATTGGGGCGACTTCTATCGAACAACTTTCAGAAAATATAGATAGTATAGATGTAGTCCTTTCTGAAGAAATTTTAAAAGAGATTAATACAGTTCATGCTCAAATGCCAAATCCGGCGCCTTAACCAAACAAATGATGCACCATATCGTGAACCTTCGCTACTTTTAAAATGTCAATACCATGATTCTGCTTTGAGAGTTTACAATATTTTGAAATTATAATGGAGGTAAACCCTAATTTTTCAGCTTCAAGAATACGTTGCTCCACACGGGGTACAGGACGGACTTCACCCGCCAAACCAACCTCGGCGGCAAAACACATTCTTTTGTCAATTGCAATATCGATGTTGGAGGATAGTACGGCAGCTACTACCGCAAGGTCAATAGCTGGATCATCAACTGTAATCCCACCAGTAATATTTAGAAAGACATCTTTTGCACCTAGTTTAAACCCAGCTCTTTTTTCTAGCACTGCGAGAATCATGTTGAGTCGTTTGGCATTATAACCTGTAGCGCTACGTTGAGGGGTGCCATAAACAGCAGTACTCACTAAGGCTTGTATTTCGATCATAAGTGGTCGCATTCCTTCTAGAGTTGCTGAAATTGCCGTTCCACTTAGTTCTTCTTCGTTTTTTGAAATAAGTATTTCTGAAGGGTTTGCCACTTCCCTTAAACCACTTCCTTGCATTTCGTATATACCTAGTTCGTTTGTGCTTCCGAAGCGATTTTTATTCGCTCGAAGAATACGATAAATATGATTTCTATCTCCTTCAAACTGAAGCACGGTGTCTACCATATGCTCTAAAATTTTGGGCCCCGCAATATTTCCATCTTTAGTGATATGTCCAATCAGGATAACAGGTGTAGCAGTTTCTTTAGCAAATTTTATTAGTTCGGTAGTGGTTTCTCGTATTTGGGAAATACTTCCTGCACTACTTTCTATATAATCGGTATGCAATGTCTGGATAGAATCAATAACAACAATATCTGGCTGCATTTCTTCAATACTTCTGAAGATATTTTGGGTCTTAGTCTCGGTTAAAACATAACAGGTTTCAGAATTTGGATGAATCCTATCGGCTCGCATTTTAATTTGTTGAGCGCTTTCTTCCCCAGAAACATAAAGTGTTTTATACGGCAATTGCAGGGCAATTTGCAGCATTAAGGTGCTTTTTCCAATTCCTGGTTCACCACCTAGGAGGGTAAGTGAGCCAGGGACTAGGCCTCCGCCCAAAACTCTATTTAGCTCATTATTTTTAGTATCCAATCGTGCTTCTGAAGCAGAAGAAATTTCTACTACTTTTTGAGGCTTCGGCACTCGTTTTGAAGACGCTTCAAGAGATTTCCAACTCGCTTTCTCTGCCTTTTGAATAACCTCTTCAGCAATGGTATTCCATTCTTTGCAGGAAGTACATTGTCCTTGCCATTTTGCAAATTGGGCACCGCAGTTTTGACAGAAAAAGGTGGTTTTAGTCTTAGCCATATATCGTTCAGCTAAAATAGATATATTTACAGAACTAAGATAAATCTCGTGAAACATCTTTCCTTTTATTCCTTCTTTTTTAGTTTATCGATTACCGCATAGCATCAATCTCTTGCTGAGATGGTCAAAGAGTTAAAAACTGAAATCTCAAATTCAGAAAAAAGTGAAAAGCTAAAATAGATGGACAGTCTTACCTTGATGATTGAGTTTAATGAAGAGTTCGGTTATGATTCTGTAATTCGCGAAAACATAAAGTATGCCTTAGAACTGGACTCAGTAAGTGCAGCAACACGGCATACAGCAGATTTAATTTATTATAAAGGCAACGTGTTGGGTAAACCAGATGAGGGTTTGGAATTATTCAAGGAGTTTGAAAACAAAGCGAAGACGGCAAGAAATAATAGACCAATTACAAACCTATATTTATATGCGGGTGATTATTATTACGCATTAAGAAATATGGATAATGCGCTGGGTTATTATAAAATGGCAAGGGATTATGCTATAAAGGCAGATGATGAAAATAGAATTAGGGTGAGTACCTTAAGAATGAGTTATGTCTATGGAGAACAGGGTGAATTTGCAGAAGGTTCTCAATCTATTCAGGAAGCAAGTCGGGTTTTTCGGGCTGTCGGAGACACAATAAACTGGGTAAATGCGAAGAATTCACTTTCCATTTTGTAGAGTCAGAATGCATTCTATGAAGAAGCGGATAAAGAACGGAAGGAGGCAATTTTATTATGTGATAATATTAGAGGAGGACCTTTAGTTTCATTATGTTATAATGCTGGAGCGGACAAGAGGATACAAGGAAAGAACGATGAATGGATTCGCAATTTGAAATTAGCGTATGACGAAAATGAGAAGTCTGAATACCGCATTGCGATGCGACCAAATATTTTGAATAATCTTGTAATAGCTTATGCTGTAAGTGATAGTGTTTCAATAGCTTCAGCATATTTCAAAGAAGTTGAGAATGATCTTGAAAATTATACGACTGGAAATAATCGGGATTATTACATCGAAGCTTCAAAACAGCTTGCCAAGGCAAAAGAAAACTATTCAGAAGCCTTAAAATATGGAAAGGAACATTTGAAGTTGAAAAAATCTCAAGATGGCTTTGTTGAGATTTATAATGCTGAAAAATTCTTGGCCGATGTTTATATGGCAATGGGTGAGATAGATAATTCGAACCAACATTTAAATGCGTATTACAAGAAGCCGCAAAATTGTTTCAAGAAACGAAAGATACTTTCCATATTATCGGCACTATGAACTCCCTTTCGATTTTATATAGTCAGAACGGTTTTTATAAAGAAGCTGAGGCTGAAAGAGCGGGGCAATCTTGCTAGCGAAAAAAATCGAAAGCTATGACCACCTTACCTCCTTTTACTACAATGCAGCTACAGATGCACGAAAGCAAAGAGATAATGAATCTAGAATTAAAAATTTAAAGCTAGCGTTGGTTGCAGTAGAAAAATCAAGAAATCCAAATTATTTTTCGGGCTATATGTTGGCGGCGGCAGTAATTGCTTATGCTGAAAACTACCTGAATCAAATTAATTTGAACCTTGATAAGAATACTAAGGGCCGAAATAGAGAGCCCTATGTTGATGCCTTGAAATATTTAGCTTTTGCGAAGAAAGAATATTCAAGGGCACTGGATTATGGTAAAGAGCATTTAGAAATAGTGAATGGGGGGAACCATTATGAAGAGATTAAAGAAAGTGAAGAATTCCTTGCAAAAGTTTATGATGCTTTAGGTAACAAGGAAATGGCGTATATACATTTTAAGAAATATACCTCAATTAAAGACTCAGTTTTTAATGTACAACGAATAAGAGCCTTGTCCTATTATCAAACACTCTATGAAACTGAAAAGAGAGACCTAAAAATTGAAGCCCAAGAAGGTGATATTGCACTCTTGGATGCTCGTAACAAGGTTAAAAATCAATGGATGTTGTTTGGAGGGTTGGGACTATTGTCTATTTTTCTGTAATTGTACTGACTCGTTCAAGAAATGGAGCGAAAAGAAGGCAGAAATTGACCGAAGGTTTTTCAAGGGACTTAATTAATGCTCAAGAAGAAGAACGAACCCGTGTAGCAAGGGAGTTGCACGACAGTGTTGGTCAAAAATTGATGCTGCTTACAAAACAGACAAAGTCCATTGGAAATGAAAAAATGGAATCCCTTGCTGGAGAGACTTTAGAGGAACTACGTAGTATATCTCGTTGATTACATCCGGCTACTTTGGAACGCCTGGGATGTTACAGCTGCTTTAAAATCTATGGTAACTGTACCACCATTTTTTTACAAACGAAATAGATAATATTGATGATCTTTTATGTAAGGATACGTCTTTACATTTGTATCGTATCTTTTAGGAAGTGCTTAGCAATATGGTGAAACACGCCGACGCTAAATCGGCATCAATAATAGTGGAAAGGAAGGATAATTCTATTGAAGCAGTTATAAGAGATAATGGAAAGGGTTTTGAGTTTTCGGAGACATTAAAAGAAAGTAGTAGCTTAGGAATGAAAACACTCCTAGAAAGAGCCAAAATTATTAGGTCTACTCTTAAAATTAAAAGTAAGTATAATCAAGGAACTACAGTTGAATTAGTAATTCCAGTTTAATATGTATAAAAAAGACATGTCTATCGTAATTGCAGATGATCATCCTATGTTACTAAAGGGTTTGTATGATGAACTTACGACGTTTGGCTATAATGTTATTGGCAGTGCTATTAATGGTATGAAAGCATTCGAGATGATATTGACTCATCAACCTGATTTGGCACTTTTAGATATTGACATGCCAATGTTGACGGGCTTTGAAGTTGTAAAATTGCTGTGCTAAAAGGAGAACAATATTTCAGTCCATCTTTTGAGTCTACTTGTATTGAAAATGCCTCTGAGGACATAAAGAATTTAAAACTTTTGACTCCTTCTGAAATTACCATTTTAAAATTGGCTGCGCAGCGAGCCTCAAATAATGAAATAGTAGATACACTTTGTGTTTCTATCCGAACTATTGAAAAACATCGAAGTAATATTATTTCCAAATTGCGTATCGATAATGGCGCCAATTCATTGACTAGTTGGGCTTTAGTTAACAAAAATATCATCTTAAGTTTATAAGTGGACCTACTTAGTATTTACGTAGGGGTACGTATTTCACACCCCTTCTCTTCCTAGTATATTGCTATATAATTAAAAGCATTAAACGTTTGACTTATCTATTGAGGAGTAGTAAGTTAGCGACTGACCAAATTCTAGACCCTTCTTAGCATATTGCTAAGAAGGGTTTTGTTATTCCATATACTATTAAATACGTACCCCTACGTAAAACTTACGTATTTCTACGTATTTCCAGCTATGAGAAAAGAAATTATCTTTCGTCCAGTTAGAAATCATTCTAACTAACCAGGTTTTAAACCCTTTGATCCGCTTTGGCGGTGAGAAGGGTTTTTTCTTAATAGGAACCCTCCTACCAGAAATCATAGATTTTTTGGCGCTCCTAGTATTCAATGATGCCTTATTTATGATAAGATAATATTTTTCTAAAATATTCTCCCCCTTAGTATTAAGTGAATTCCTAACGCACAAATTGCGAGCGATACTTAATATTTGGCCGCTTTTTGACCTTGGAAAATTATACTATTAAAAAACGTAAAACCTTTGTTATTCAAAAGAGTGGCATTGAAGTGATTTAAACTTTTTTTTAAAGATATAAAAAGGGTTGTAGATATTTTCGTTATCTACGTAAAACACTTTAAAACAACACTTTATGCACCTAATACTAGACAAAGATACGATAGAAATGGAAATTGTTCCAAACATACCTATTGCCCAACGCGGTTTTCCTCCAAGGGTTCCTGTGGCTGAGATAATAAATGCCATACTCTACAAA
>MAAC01011324.1_pt1 | contig 96602 bp, 74 predicted proteins | sample 1115981 | NCBI WGS metagenome assembly MAAC01 (sample SAMN04961126, study PRJNA320927) | seawater metagenome | isolation source: sample BD02T64 sea water enriched with oil for 64 days | place: USA:Gulf of Mexico | collected 2013-07-27 | reverse complement strand
CTGTTTGAAACAGGTGCAGGTGGTTCTGCTCCAAAGCATGTGCAACAATTCAATAAAGAAAACCATTTGAGATGGGATTCTTTAGGTGAGTTCTTGGCATTGGCAGTTTCATTCGAATATGAAGCAGAGAAGAACAACAATGCTAAGGCAAAAATATTGGCAGGTGCATTAGACAATGCAACAGTTTCATTACTTCAAAATGGAAAGTCTCCATCGAGAAAAGTAAAAGAGCTGGATAATAGAGGAAGTCATTTTTACATTGCGTTGTACTGGGCTCAAGAGTTGGCTAAGCAAACAGCTGATGCAGCTTTACAAGCTAAATTTGCTCTTGTTGCAGAAGCTTTGGCTAACAATGAATCAAAAATCGTTGATGAGTTAAACGCTGTACAAGGTGTTGCAATGGATATTGATGGTTATTACTCTCCTAATGCTGCAAAAGCTGCAGATGCTATGAGACCAAGTGCTACATTGAATGCAATTATAGATGCGATCTAAGAAAAACCTTATAATACCTATCATATATAGAAAAGCCATTCCGAAAGGGATGGCTTTTTTGTTTTTCAATAAAAAAAGCGAACTAAAAAGGTACTGTATCAAAAGTGTTGATAGCCTACATTAATGTTAACCCCCAACTGGGTGTAGTCTATCAGTAACAAAAAAAGAGAATGACTAGGTATAGTTTACAACTACACCCAGTATAGGTCTATAAAATTCATCCATAGACAACTTTGGGTTAATGTAAAACTTTGTATATTTAGTTTATAATAAATATTTAAAACATGAAAAATTATACCCTCAGTATATTCTGTATGTTTTGTTTTGCTATCTCTGCTCAGGATAATACCACCAGTCCCTCCACAAAAGAGAAAACTATAGAAGCATTTATTTCCTATTCATTTGGTTTTTCGGCATTAGGTGCTGCAAGTGAAATTGAAGATCAAATGCGAGAAAATCACTTTACGGATGATCATTGTCCAGATGGATTGGTCTGTTCTCGGGAGGATCATCCCAGGTCTACTACTAGAATTAGCTATGAACTGGATATGTCTTTTTTCCTTAACGAGCACAATGGATTTTCATTGGGGCTGGGGAAGATGAACAGTGACCGGATTATAGGTTTTGATAAAGTGGATTTGGAAGATTCGGAACAAGGAAATCGCTTGGAAATCCATGATAGGACACATGCTGTAAATCTTAATTATGTCTATAGAACAACAAACAGCCACCATTTTTTTTATATCGGACCTAGCCTTATTAGAAAACAATTTGACACGAATATTTCTGATCCCGAACCCATTTATAAATTAGGCGGTCATATCGCCTATCAATTTAACTTTGGAGATGGAAAGGTTTTGGAAAAGTCTATAAGGTGTTCTTATAGATGGTTCTCAAATAGTAGGATTGGTCCTTATAGTATGAATAAGGAAGTATGGAATGATGTTGAAAATAGGGTAGAATTGCATAGTTCTACATTGGATCAAATGACTGTTTCTAATCAAAGTTTTAATATTCATTTTGTTTTAGGAATAAATATTAATTGATAGGATGGATTGGTTTCTTATGCGATAATTTCAAAATAAAAATTCACTAGTTATCTATTATTCAATACTAACTCAATAGCCCCTTTTGGCAACTAGCAGAGGAGTAATTATTACAAGATTGTCTTTTTAAAACATTTCACTACCAATGTGTTATTTTTCATTAGACTAATTATGAAAGTACTATTATATAACAATATATTAATATAAAAATGATATATTAAAGCAATATAAATGAAAATAGAATATTATAGAACAGAAATTAAACTATGTTTTAAGGTTAATGAAAAATCTATGTTTTCTATTTTCTCATCTATTAATTTAAATATTTTTTATGAAAACAAAATTGAACTCATTACTTTGTCTAATTGGAATTTCCTTTTTGGGATTAAATGCGCAAACAATTATTCCACCTCAATTTGGAGAACTCTACTTGTCCCAGGCATCCGCTGGAGTGGTTACTACAGGAACAGCAGTTATAGATATGCCAAATTCCAGAATGGCAGTTGAAGTTTGGGAATCTTTCACGGCTGTGGAGCTTTGGTGGCATAACGAAGCTGGAACAATTGCTGGATGGGCAACTGTAGCCACTGGAGCACATGATCCAGATGTAGAATTTTCAGCAAGTACTAACACTTTCTTTGTGAGTTATTGGGCGCCAAACGGCTTTCATCTTGAACAATGGCAGTGGAATGGCTCAGGATATTCATTAGCTGTAAATCATACAATTAGTAGTAGTGGATCCCATCCTTATTGGAATAATATTGATTATACTGAAGGAGTAGGAGGTGCCGGTACAGGAATTATCACTTGGTTTGACCCTGCTAGTGTCCTATTTCCAAATAGTACCATATTTGCTCGTGTATTTGATGAAAATATGAATATGGGACCAGTAGTTGCTGTTTCTGATGGAGAAGCACCAGATGTTGCTGTATGTTCTGATCTTGATAAATTTTATATTTCATGTATAGAATCTGGGCAAGTAAAGGTTTATTCTGATACCTGGAGTAATTTGGGTATAGGTATAATATCATCAACCCCAATTCAATCTGTAGGAACTTCGGCAGGTGAACCAAGAATTGCAACCCCTCATAATTTAACGGGATTGCTGGATGCTGAGGATTTTACAGTTGTTTACTCCGAAGCAGGGCAAATGATTCGCGGATTGTCCTCTGACCATTCGATAACACCAACGGCTTATACTAATTACGATATTTCAATTGGAGCAGGAACAAGTGAAAATAAAAATCCTGTTGTGTGTTATAATAAAGATAGAATTAAATGTTTATGGTCATCTGACTATACAAGTGGAAGTACTTGGACATCGAGTATTTCTTCTCCTAAAGATCTTTTACTTGCAGAATTAGATCCTGGGAATTACGCGAACTTGTATCCAAATAAATATTTTGAGGTAAATGTAAATGGTTCATTACCAACGACATTTGATAATGTTTATCCTTCAATTGCTGAAACAAGAACTAATAATCTTGGAGCGAATACAGATTATAATCATTTCCTGTATCCTGACAATCAAGGGTCTATTAGGTGTAAGTGGGTGTATAGTTTGACTACTCCAAAGAGATTAGGAAATCTAGATTTGGAAGAATTGACTTTAGTCCAATATAATGACCTATATGAGGTTTATGGTCAAGATTTAACAAGCTATGATTTTGAATTGGTAAATATTCAAGGACAGAAAATATCTGGAGTTAATAGATTGGATATATCAAAAGATAGAATGAGTGTGAATACTGCCGGTTTAAATACTGGGGTTTATATTTTACATTGTATTTCAGAAAGTGATACTAGGAATTTTAAATTGCTTATCCAGTAATAGATAATTTATAAACTTAAAGGTCCATAACGAAATTTTGTTGTGGACCTTTTTGATTTCAGTCCCCGCTACTGCTAGTTTTTAGCAGGTGGTCAGTAACCAAATCAGAAAAATAAATGAGAAAGGAAGCCTTTTTAATATTTGGATTAATAGGAGGTATGTAGTTGTAAACTACACCGAGTAGGGGTAGAGATGTTGCAAATGCTATTTTAATATATCCTTTATTATGAGTTGCAATTCAGGTATCACATCTAATTTGAACCAATCATTTTTTGCTTGCCAAATATTGTTTCTTGGAGAAGGATGTGGTAAAACGAAATAATTCGGTAAATAACGTTTATAATTTCTTACTGTTTCGGTTAGATTTTTCTCTGCCTCTTGTTTGAGATAATAATCTTGAGCATATTTCCCTACCAGCAAAACCAACTGTACATTCTTCATTTTTGATAGGAGCATACTATGCCATAAAGGAGCGCATTCTTTTCTTGGAGCCAAATCACCAGATTTTCCTTTTCCTGGATAACAGAAGCCCATAGGAATCAAAGCTATTTTTGTAGGATCATAGAAAACGGCTTTATCAATACCCATCCACTTCCTTAAATTATCTCCACTAAGGTCATCCCATGGAATCCCACTTTTGTGAACTACTATTCCTGGAGCTTGACCTATAATAACTATTCTGCTTTCTACATCTGCTGATAAAACCGGTCGTGGACCGAGTTCCAGATGAGGAACACAATGGGTACATATGGATATTTTCTGTAGCAGCTCTTTCATATGCGATGTTTAATAATTACTAAGGGTTTGGATATGAGAGGTAGGAATGTAAAACCTATCAAGCTATTATTTATTTTCCATATTTGTTTTATTGCTTTCCTTAATTGGGCCTATTCTTCCAATATAATAAAAAAAGCGGTAGGCCTACTGAACAGGTTTAAAATTTCCAGCCCCTTTTAGTCACTTGCAGAGGTGTGATCCATTGGTTCATCGATCTACATTCGATCAGATTTCAGTGTCCAATCAGAGTTTCAATATTCATTTTGTATTTGGCTTCAAAATTGATTGATTTAATCGAGTTTCAACTATTATATAAAAAAAAGCCCTAAGAGTATTTCTTAGGGCTTTTCTGATTTATAGGTTTTATTTGATAATGACCTTTTCAGTCAAAGTCTCACCATTGGACTTCAATTGTAGAATATATAATCCGCCTTGAAGTTTGGAAACATCCAATTTTTCAATTTGTTGATGAACTGCCTGATCAATCACCACTTTTCCTAATTGATCGATTAATTGAATCACACCATTTCCACTGAAAGTACTCATTTCAATAGATAAGATCGCATTGGCTGGGTTAGGATAGATTTCCATGCTTAATTGATCATCCATTGCGATACCTTGTCTTAATTGCCCTGGGCCACTTCCTTCACATTTAGCAGCATCAGGAGTGAATACAGGCGCAATGTTTCCGTTAAAGATGGTCGCATAATTACTGTTAGAATTGGAGTAAGAATAAATAAATTGATTGGCACTAAGACATTCTATGTCCAGTGTATTGTTAATATATTGGTCCATATGATCAAATGCCAATTGATCTTTTAGATCACTTCCCGGCTGAACTTGGATTCCTAATGCCCCGTCCATGAATTTATTACATGAAACATTTAATTGGCTATTGTCTCCGGTGCTTTTGATTGCCGTTTGACAACTTTGGAAATTGTTTTCAACAATATAACTTCCATTTGCTGTAGTACAATTATTCAACTCAACCCCTACATTAAAATCTTCCATATAATTGATATGGATTTTCATATTATCATTCTCAAGTACATCAGTAAAAATACCACAATAAGTTTCATTGCTATTAGGGTTAGTATTTAGTAATGTACTATAAGAAATGTCTATGTTTTTTGTTTTTGTTCCAGTAGGCTGCCCTTGAGCATACCATCCAAAATATATAGCAGTATAATAGTATCCACTTAAATTTACATTACCCGGTGTAACATTTGAATAGAATCGATTGTTTAATAAGGTCATATCTTCAGTAGTATAATTCTGTGAACCATAAAAAACCATTCCATATGGACCTGTATTTTCAAATAGGTTATACCCAAAGTAGAGATTTCGAGAATTGTAGACACTCAAACCGAATTGACTTGAAGTAGTCCCTGAAATATAGTTGTCAGTGAAATCAATATCGTTGGAATAAACCAAATTTATTGGTTTATTACCTCCATTTGTAAAAGTACAGTTATGAATTGTGGAATGTGAATTAGTCACATTAGGCAAAATATTATCTGTAGAATAAGCTAGATATAAATGTGTATAATTGTTGGTAAATGTTGAGTTACTAATTTCAACTCTTCTCGCTTTTTGACTGTTTCCTAGGTTATTATAACCTCTTATTGCAGTGCTGGATTCCTCAATGACTGATCCATTCTTAATGACAATGGCGGGGTTCACATTTGGGTCATTGAAGGCAGCAGTTGTAAAATTGATTCCTCTCCATCTTCCTTGGGAAAATTGGCATCCGCTAGGAATAACATTCATTTTTGTAATGGTTGAATTATCTACTATTAATTGTCCACCGTCCTCAATGGTGATCTCTACTCCAGGCCTCATTTCTAAGGTCATTCCTGTCAATTGTAAAATCCCTGTACTTGAGATAGTGACATCATCGCAAGAGTAGTCATCACTGGTGTAGCTAACTAGACCAGTAATATTGGTTTGAATTTGACTAAATGATGAGCCTGAAAGTAAAAGAGTTAAACAGGCAATAGAGAGGTGTTTGATTTTTTTCATAAAAAAGATTTAAGTTTTAATTTTTGTTGCATGAATTTAGCGTTTTTTTCTGAACATAAATTAGTTATTGTGTTGATTTTTAATGAGTTTGATCCGCTTTAGAGAAGTGGAGTTTATATAGTGTATTATTTCATTGTAACACTAATTGAATTGCTGAATTTTAGGTGGTATTTGTTCATTTAAATACTATTAATTTCAACTATACGGATGAATTATTTTTACGGTCAAGATAGGGGGGAGCATTCAAAAAAAAATCCCAAGATCTTCATCTTGGAATTTTTTAAGCCCCTTTTAGTCACTCGCAGAGGACTCAAAGGAAACGTGATAGATGTAGTTAAAATGACTTTACGAGTAATTTATCTAGAAAAGAATAACAGCCTATATTTACAGAAAATAACCCAAGATGGAATCAAAAAAAGCAAGAGGTCTAGTGTTTATGGCAACTAGTATAGATGGATTTGTAGCCAGGAAAGATCATTCTTTAGACTGGTTGATGAAATATCCAGATGATGGGAACGATAAAAGCTACGAAGAATTTATCGCTAACATTGATGTATTGGTCATGGGGTCTGGTTCCTTTAAGACCGTTTTGAAGTTTGATCCATGGCCATATACTATTCCAGTACTTGTAATGAGTCATTCCTTGAGTCAAAAGGATATACCAGAAGCGTTGATAGGGAAAGTTGAAGTTACTAGGTTAGATCCCATACAATTGATGGAATCCTTATTTAAACAAGGGAATAAAAATGCTTATGTTGATGGGGGCAAATTGGTCCAGTCATTTATTAGTGATGGTTTAATAGAGGAGATGACAATCACTCAAATTCCAATTTTAATAGGAGAGGGGATTAGATTGTTTGGAGATATTAAGGAAGATATAGATTTAGAATTATTGAATTCTAGAGCTTATGGGGCAGGATTCGTTCAAAACCACTATCGATTAAAAACTACTGTCCGAAAGGTATAGTGTTTTATTTATACTTTAAAAATGTACTTTAATCATTGCATGCATTAGTATCCTGAAATAAAAAAATCCTAAGAAATATTCTTAGGATTTTTTTATTGATAGGTGTTATTAAAGAAGTAGATAGCTTATTGCACTACAATCTTTTTTGTCATTTTATGTGTTCCAGAGATTACTTTTACAAAATAAACACCAGACTTAAATTGATTCATATTCAATTCAATAGAAGGCTTGTTATTGATTAAGGTTTCTTGACTAAAAACTTGCTGTCCTAGCATGTTGATAATATTTATTTGAACTAAGCCTGTTTGACTTTGGTTGAAGTGAATAAATGCTTTCCCATTCATAATAGGGTTAGGACTGATATCAAAGGACTCAAATGCAGTTTCTTCCTCTAATCCAATTACATTAAAGTCTGTAGTTGAAACTTTGGCTATTACAATATCATTCACAGTAATTTCATGTGGATTGTTGTTGGCTGGTTGAATGCTAATTCCTGGTAATTCATCTCTTTGATACATCACGTACATATCACCATCATCTAGCAAGATATTCCCATACATTCCTTCAACAAAAGGATCATTATTTTCAATATATTCAGCCATTAAATCTCTAGGTTCAGACCAGTTATTTCCATCGTCTGTAGAGCGAACTACAAATTGGTGTCTATATACCCTTTCGAATTCTTCACCAGAACCAATTTGATCCTCGTACAATCCATTGATTAAACCAGAGTAGGTAACATAGATATCTCCATTAGTGTTGATTGCTGCATGAGGATAAGAGCTAAGTGAAGTGAAATAGGGAGCAATATAGTCAGTAGGATTACCTGAACTCGGTAATAATAATGAGTCCAACATATAGGCTACTGTATCAAATTCTTGATGTGCATCTGTGGTATCTGCATACCCGTAAGATTCTGTCCAGTGAAAAATTCCATCGGTTAAAGGGTAATAAGAGCTAGAATTGTCTTGGGGATCGTTCGACATATAGTAGTTACCCATGAAGGTATGTACCTCATCGTTATCGTCTATTACTATACTATAGCTAGCATCAGCAGTATTGATTCTCCCATCATCAAAAGTAGTGGAATCGACCAAGTCTTCATTACTGTCAAATTTTGCTATCGGGAAAGACCAGATAATATTTTTTGTCCATGTGGATCCATTATCAGTAGATTTCATTAATACTACATCGCGATCAACCCCACCAATGATAAATGCTACTGTATTTCCTTTGGCTGCCATTGCATATCCATCTCCACCAAAAGCTTGGTAAAAGGAGGAATCAATCTCAGGAAGAATACTATCAAAAATATCCCAAGTAGTACCGCCATCCGTAGATCTTGAATAGGACATAAATCCAGGATTATTCCCATTTTCTACCAAATCTTGAAAGGTTTTATGCCCTAAGATATGAATAGTATTTCCATCTGTACCACCATTGGTCATTCGGACCCAGGATAAGGCCAGATCGTCATTTCCATCTGATATAGTCCCCATGTTCCATGCTCCAACACCGGCAGTATCTCTAGTTCCAAATTCATTGGCCCCTGTAGGGCTAGTGAATACATGACTAAGGAAAACTTCTTTTCCATTATCTAGGTTTATTAGGCTTGGCCATCCTGTTCTCAGACTTTCAATACGATCTTCAGGTTGGTCTTGCCAATCCGATCCATCATAGTGATTGTATCCAGTTCCTCTATCTAGAAAAGAACTACTATTGGATTGACTCATTGTCCATACACCAGCTATTTTCCCATTTCCTTGACTCACCAATCTATTCTGAACGGATCTATTGGTTTGTAGGTCATAAGTACTTGTACCGATAACCGTTTCAAGAACACCATCATATAATTGGCTAGTACTTGCTAAAGGAGTGTAATTGGATGGTGAATTGTCATTGGAAGTGAAACTCCCTTGATAAGGCTCTTGTACAGTATTAATAGGTTGAGAAATGTGTTGGAGGTCTGTTGCTATTCCAATTAAGTTTTGGGCATACAAGGATCCTGAAAGCACAATTGCAGGAAGTATAGAAAGTATTTTCATATCAAATCTTTAAAATAATTATCAGCTAGTTAAAATACTATTTTATTTTAAATCAATGCTATATGAGTTAGGGAATCTTAAAATTAGGGCACAAAAAAAACCCACTTGAATGAACAAGTGGGCTTAATATAGGAAGTAATCAGAATTATCTAATTACTAATTTTTCAGTGATTGTACTGTTTCCAGCTTTGATCTCTACGAAGTAAACTCCTGTATTCAAAGCAGAAATGTCCATAGAAACTGTATTAGAAACTTCAGCTTCAACAGATTGAGCAAGAACAGTTTGACCGATCATGTTCACAACAGAAACCGTTGCTTTTTGAGCTTGATCAAGATCGAAACGAACTTTTACATTGTTTGTTGCTGGGTTAGGGAAAATTTTAGCACTAGTTACAGCACCGTTTTCTTCTAATCCGATTAATTCAAAGTCAGAAGTACCAAATGATACTACTACGATTTCATTTTCAGAAACCTCGTGTGGATTGTTGTCAGCTGGTTGAATGTGGATACCAGGAACCTCATCTCTTTGGTACATTACAAAGACAGATCCATCTTGGATAATGATTGAACCAAATACACCTTCATAGAAGATATCTCCTGAGTTTAGGTCGATAAGTTCAGACATCAAATCTCTTGGGTCAGACCATGTAGCACCACCATCTGTAGATCTTACAATGTACTGGTGACGATAAACTCTTTCGAATTCGTCACCTGCTTCATCTTGTTCTTCATACATCCCTGTAGTAACACAAGCAGAATAAGTAACATAAATGTCACCATTAGCATCAACTGCACTACTTGGGTAAGAAGAAATACCACTAAAGTAATTAGCGATATCATCAATTCCAGAGATAGTAGATAAGAAAGTACTATCAACTGAAACTGCTAATGTGTCAAACATTTGGAATCTGTTTGCTGTATCAGCAACACCATAAGACTCTTCCCAGTGGAAAAGACCATCAGTAAGTGGGTACCAGCTAGTTCCTTCAGATAATTCTGAATTAGCGATATAGTAGTTTCCGAAGAATACGTGAGCATCACCATCATCATCTAAGCTAATAGAATATGCTCCATCAGAAGTATTTACTCTGTCAGCAGTATCAATAAGTGTTTCAGTTGGGTCAAATTTAGCATATGGGAAAGACCAGATAATGCTTTTTGTCCAAGTCGCACCATTGTCGGTAGACTTCATCAAGATAACATCTCTTTCACCACCACCACATACAAAAGCAACAGTGTTACCGTCTGCAGTGATTGAATAACCATCACCACCAAATGGACGGTAATGTGTAGAATCGATATCAGCTAATACAGAATCAATGATATCCCATGTAGCTCCACCATCGGTAGATCTAGAATAAGAGATATAACCTACTGTATTATCATCAGTCATTAATTCTGGGAATTCACTATGACCAATTACGTGTAGAGTATTGTTATCTGTTCCACCTGTAACCATTCTGTTCCATGTCAATTCTAAGTCATCCCCACCGTCACCAGCGTTGATAGCACCTAGAGTCCATGCACCAGTTCCAGGAGTAGTTCTAGTTCCGAATACATTAGCAGGACTTGTGGCATCTGTACTGTGGCATAAGAAAGCTTCAGTACCGTTACCCATTACTACAATTGATGGCCAACCTGTACGTTTTCCTTCAATTCTTTCGTCTGGCATATCAGCCCAGTCAGAACCATCAAAGTAGTTATAACCAGTACCTCTATTGTCAAATGCAGGACCGTTCTCGTCGCTCATTGTCCAAACAGCAGCAAGTTCACCATTTCCAAGGTCAACCAATCTGTTTTGAACAGAATTGTTTGTTTGAAGATCGTAGGTAGTTGTTCCAATAACAGTTTCCAATAGACCATCATAAACAGAAACTACAGATGCTACAGGAGCTGCTGCTGGTTCGTTTTGATTTAGTAATTGTGGAGCTGTCTTAGGATCTACAGTTCTTGTCTTATTCACCGATGCTGGTGTATTGATCAAGTCTTGGAAAGACTGTATGTTATTTTGGGCCATCAAAGTCCCTCCTGCAAGTAACAAAACAGGTAGAATAGAAATTTTTCTCATTTGGATAAAATATGGGTTTCTCAAAAGTAAGTCCCAATTTACTGAAATATTTTAAATTAGAAAAGATCTTAGCCTCAATGAGCTACATATAAAGCAAAAAAAAGAGCTAAAGGTTTCACCTTTAGCTCTTTTAATATAATAAGTACTAATTCAGATTATTTCAATACAACCTTCTTAGTAACTGTTCTTCCTTCTTTTGAGAAGTTCATAAGGTAGATACCTTTGTTCAAGTTAGTAAGGTCAAGAGTTTGAGTCATACCGTTAATTTCAGTATTCATAACTGTTTGTCCTACTAAGTTAACAACGTTCAATGAAACACCGTCCATGTCTTGTGCAGAAGCGATGTTGATGATACCGTTGCTTGGATTTGGAGATACCTCGATAGTTGAAGAAGTCAATTCTTCGATATCCAAGTTTTGAGTAGTAACTTGTAAGTAGAAGTCATGGTTCTCAAAGTAAGAATCACCAAATGCAATTGTTGGGTGGTAAATACCATTCCATCCATTAGTTGACGAGTTCGTTAGAACTGACGAGTGAAGGATGTAAGAGTGGTTCAAAGTCTCCCAGTTGTTTGGCATTTCACCTGTTCCGTTTTCAGAAGAAGTTAATAACCAAAAACGAGAGTAATGAGCTAATGAATCAGCATTAGTGTAACCGTAGTCAGCTCCTAATTTGATAGAAACAGAATATCCGATTTTTTCGTCAGCAGCAACTGCGATTTCACCAAGATCAGCTAAGATACTTGTCAATCCAATAAATCCATCTTCTTCAGAAGTAGTATCTGCTTCAGTCAATAGGTATTTGATTGTTGTGTGAAGATCTCCAGCAGGGATTACATTGTTCATGTAATCATAGTTAATTGCTTGTTGAGTATATTCACCGTTGTCAGCAAATTCTTGAGTCCACTCATCAGCAAGGATGTGCTTGATTACTTGGATGATTACAGTATCAACAGTAGATGAAGCAACTTCAACCCCTCTTCTGTAACCATAAGTTACTGCTAATGAATCTGCAGTATATGAATTGTGCTCAGAAAGGAAATCATAAGTAGCATCAGATGGGTCAAACATTACTGCGGCAGCATGTATAAATGGACGTGCTGTTGATCCGTCACTGTATTCTCCAGCTATAAGAAGTGAATCTTGAGCAACTGAAATAAGAGAAGTTTCCATTGTCTCTCCGTTCTCAGCATCGATAGTATTTGCCCAGTTCAACCATCCAGTAGCAGGTGGAAGAGCTAGCATCTCAGCATTTGGATTTACCTTAACATCGTTCATAAGAACTTTCTCTTGAGCAACTGCTCCAGATGCAAGCAATAATGCACCTGCGGATAGTAAAAATTTTTTCATCGTTTTATTTTTATGTTTGCGTAACAAATTTAATGAAAAAATCAAATAACCTGTATACCTAAACGGTATTTATTTTACTTGACTTTAACCTTTATTTAGATTTCTTCGGCATATTCTTCAATTGAAGGACAGCTACAAATTAGGTTTCTATCACCAAATGCATCGTCAATTCTTCTTACTGAAGGCCAGAATTTATTTTCAGCAACCCATTCCAATGGATAAATTGCTTTTTGTCTAGAATAGCTAAACATCCATTCATCACTAGTGGCTTGTGCCATTGTATGAGGAGCATTCATTATAGTATTGTCTGTTGGATGGAATTGACCATCTTCAATAGCTCTTGCTTCTTCACGGATGGCTTTCATAGCCTCAATAAATCTATCCAATTCAGCTAAGCTTTCGCTTTCAGTTGGCTCAACCATTAAGGTACCTGCTACCGGGAATGAAACTGTAGGAGCATGGAATCCATAATCCATTAATCGCTTTGCGATATCAACGGCACCTACACCACATTGCTCTTTTATATCTCTACATTCAAGAATCATCTCGTGTGCAACACGCCCCTTGCTTCCTGTAAATAGAATAGTATAATCGTCTTTAAGACTATCTTTAATATAGTTAGCATTTAGGATCGCAAGTCTTGTTGCTTCAGTCAATCCTTCTCCTCCCATCATTTTGATATATCCATAAGAGATCAACAAAACAAATGAACTTCCGTAAGGAGCTGCAGATACTGCTTCAATAGCCTTGTCTCCACCACATTCAACTACAGGGTGTCCTGGCAAATAAGGAGCTAGTTTTTCAACAACTCCAATTGGTCCCATACCTGGTCCACCTCCACCATGTGGAATAGCGAATGTTTTGTGTAAGTTCAAGTGACATACATCAGCACCAATATTACCTGGATTAGTCAATCCAACCTGAGCATTCATGTTGGCACCATCCATATATACTAATCCTCCATGTTGATGGATAATATCTGTAATTTCTATAATACCTTCTTCATAAACACCATTTGTAGAAGGGTATGTGATCATGATACAAGAAAGTTCAGCGCTGTGTTTTTCAGCCTTTTCTCTAAGGTCATCAATATTTACGGTTCCGTCTTCGTTACTTTTTATAACAACGATTTTCATACCTGCCATAGATGCAGAAGCCGGGTTTGTACCGTGAGCAGAAGATGGGATCAAACAAATATCTCTTTGTGTATCTCCGTGATCTTCATGGTATGCTTTGATCACCAATAGACCAGCATACTCACCTTGTGCACCAGAATTTGGTTGGAAACTTACTGTGTGGAATCCAGTGATTTCACTCAAGTCTCTACGTAGTTCATCTAGCATGATTTGATATCCTTCCGCTTGATCTTTTGGTACAAATGGGTGGATATTAGCAAATAGACCTTCATTCAAAGGAATCATTTCCGATGCAGCATTCAACTTCATCGTACAAGACCCTAATGGAATCATTGAATGATTCAATGATAAATCTTTACGTTCTAATTTTTTGATATAACGCATCATATCTGTTTCAGAACGGTAACTGTTGAAAACAGGGTGTGTCAAGAAATCACTTGTTCTGTTCAGATTAGATGGTAATGCATTGTGCTCAACCAATTCTGTAATTGAATTTGATTCCACACCATTTGCTGTAGCTAAAACCAACAAGATATCATTTAGATCTTCAATGCTTGTTGTTTCGTTTACACTAATACCAATGGTTTCTTTATCTACATATAAGAAGTTGATTTTTGCTTCAATCGCTAAATGATTTACGATTTCTGCTTTATCTCCTTTAAGGTCGATTACAAGTGTATCGAAATAGTGCTCGTTCAATTGCTCGTATCCTAATTCCTCAATAGCAGCAGCCAAAGTGGTAGCTGTATGGTGAATTTTTGTAGCGATATTAGTTAATCCTTCTGCTCCATGATAAACAGTATACATACCAGCCATTACAGCTAATAATACCTGTGCAGTACAGATGTTTGAAGTTGCTTTATCTCTTTTTATATGTTGCTCTCTAGTTTGAAGAGCCATTCTAAGCGCTCTGTTTCCAGCAACGTCTTTAGATACCCCAATAATTCTACCAGGGATTTGTCTTTTATAACTTTCTTTCGTTGCGAAGTAAGCAGCGTGAGGTCCACCATATCCCAATGGGATACCAAATCTTTGTGTAGTACCAAATACAACATCTGCTCCCAATTCACCTGGAGGAGTCAATAGCGTCAATGCCATTAAGTCTGCAGCGAATCCTAATTTGATATCAAAACTTTTTGCTTTTTCAACAAATGCTGTGAAATCATGGATGTATCCAGTTACACTTGGATATTGAACAATAGCACCAAAGTAACTTTCATCCAATTCGATATCCTCAAAGTTGCCAACAACCAATTCTATTCCGAAAGGAACAGCTCTGGTTTCAACAACAGAAATTGTTTGTGGGTAACATTCGTCAGAAATAAAGAATTTTACCGCATTGGATTTCTTTTGAGCTCTAGTTCTAGAACCAAACAACATAGCCATAGCTTCTGCTGCTGCAGTAGCTTCATCTAGAAGAGAAGCATTTGCCAATTCCATTCCGGTAAGGTCTGTTACCATAGTTTGGAAATTCAAAAGAGCTTCCAGTCTACCTTGTGCAATTTCTGCTTGATAAGGAGTGTATGCAGTGTACCAACCTGGGTTTTCAAAAATGTTTCTTTGAATAACACTTGGAAGAATGGTTGGGTGATAACCCAAACCTATATATGTTTTGAATAGCTTATTCTTACTAGCTAAATCTTTGATATGTCCCAAGTATTCGAATTCACTCATTCCCTCACTAATGTTGAGTGGACTTTTTAATCGAATGGCCTTAGGTACAGTTTGGTCAACTAATTCATCAAGATCTTTAGCGCCAATTTTATTAAGCATGACTGCTTGATCCTTTTTCCCAGGACCATTGTGTCTAAGTGTGAAGTTATCTGTATACATATCGAAAAATCTAAATTTGAGCAAAATTAAGGTTTATTGCTGTATTTTGTTGAATTGTAAAGCATAAAAAAATTGATTATTTTAATTATAAAAGAAAGGATATTATTCTGTTAAATTTTTTTGCTCAAAATATCTGTCAATATGAGGCGCTTGAAACAAAATACCTTCTAATTTTGTATAAAAATAACAAGTAGTGAAAGCCTTTTTAAGAATCATAACTGAATTAAATATTTGGGTGGCATTTTCTGTTACTTCTCTAACGGCTATTAGCTTTAGGGACCTTAATAGATCGACTCATTTAGAATATTTAATTTTGTTATTTTTTGGAACCATTGCCATGTACAATTTTCAAAGATTGATACGTATGCATGTGATGGTACAGGAGGTTTACCACCTCAGAGCTAGGTGGTATAAGAAATTGTATAAGTGGAACCTCTTTAGTTTAGTATTCTGTTTTTTACCTCTTCTTTATCTTTCATGGAGAATCGACCTTTTGGATTATTGGGCTTTAGGGATTGCTGCAATTATATCTTTATTGTACCCGTTGCCTGTTTACAAGTTTAATGGGAAATGGTTGAGGTTGAGGGATATTCCTTTTTTGAAAATAGCTATGGTTTCTTTAGTTTGGAGTATTGTAACTTTTATAATCCCTAGACAGCTCAACTTAGATCACTTTAGTACTACTTCCTTAATTCAATTTATTGAAAGATTTGTATTCATCTTCGCAATCACAATTCCATTTGATATTCGGGATGTGAGATATGATAAACAAGCCACACTTCCAAAAATTTTAGGAGTGAAGAAAGCAAAGGATTTGTCTCTATTATTATGGTCTGTTTTTCTAGTGCTTTTTTTATGGAATCATAGCCTTTCAGAACAGACAATTGCCTATTCTTTTGTTATTATTCCTGTCTTTATTTATGGTCTATTTCTACTAAAAAACGCAAGCCCGAAAAGAGATCCTTTGTACTATAGTTTTTGGATAGAAAGTATCCCAATTCTTCAATTTCTTCTTTACCTATTTATAGCTTAGAATTCTGAGCGATTCCTATTCTTTTTTTTTATTAAAGTTGATCTCAGTTTTGGCTATGGTGGAATTTAAAATTTCACAAAGAATAATTAGTATGTTAGTAAATGAAATCTATTAATAAAAAATCGGCTGACATTGGAAAAAAGCATTATTTTTAAGCCCAGAAAAAAAAGTACGATGTCAGAATTTCAAAATAACCTTGCCTTTGCACAGTCTTTAGATGCTAAAGATACCTTGGCTAAGTTTAGATCTCAATTTCATATTCCCAATTATAATGGGAAACCATCTATATATCTTACAGGAAACTCCTTAGGTGCAATGCCAAAAGAGGCTACTAATGCACTCAATGTAGAGTTGGAAGATTGGAAAGAATTTGGTGTAGAAGGTCATTTCCATGCGCGAAATCCTTGGATGCCTTACCATGAGCGTTTTGCAGAACCACTTGCTGAAATAGTAGGAGCGAAACCATCTGAGGTAGTTGTGATGAATGGATTAACGACTAATCTTCATTTGTTGATGGTGTCTTTTTATAGACCATCAGCAAAGCGATATAAGATTATCTGTGAAGCACATGCATTCCCTTCCGATCAATATGCATTGGAAACTCAAGTGAAATTTCATGGATATGATCCAGAGGATGCATTAATTGAAGTCAAGCCAAGAGAAGGTGAACATTTGATTAGAAAAGAAGATATCCTACAAAAGATTGAAGAGCATAAAGATGAAGTTGCCCTATTGATGATAGGAGGAGTCAACTATTATACTGGACAGCTTTTCGATATGGAGCACATTACAAAAGAAGCGCAAAAACAAGGAATAACTGTTGGTTGGGATCTTGCACATGCTGCCGGTAATGTTCAATTGGATTTACACAAGTGGGGAGTGGATTTTGCTGCTTGGTGTTCTTATAAATATATGAACTCAGGACCAGGAAGTATCTCTGGTGTTTTTATTCATGAAAGACATCATGCCAATAAAGAGTTGCCTCGATTTGCTGGTTGGTGGGGACACGATAAGGCAGTTCGATTTAAGATGGAGAAAGGTTTTGTACCAATAGAAAGTGCAGAGGCATGGCAATGCTCCAATGCTCCAATTTTTGCAATGGCAGTTCATAAATGTTCATTGGATATTTTCATGGAAGCTGGAATGGAAAATTTGATTGAAAAATCAAAAACCATGACCAACTATATGGAGTATATAGTTAAAGATATCGTATCAGGATTTGATGATTGTGATTTCGAGATTATTACACCAGCAGATCCAAGTGAAAGAGGATGCCAATTGTCCATTTTTGTGCATGGAAGAGGAAAGGACTTCTTTGATGTTTTAACCAGCAAAGGAGTAATTGCAGATTGGAGAGAACCTAATGTAGTAAGAATTGCTCCGGTTCCCTTATATAATAGTTATGAAGATGTATATGCTTTTGGACAGGCATTAAAAGAAAGTTTAGCAGAATAAGCATGAAAGATATGAAAGAATTTACGGTAGTAGGAGCTGGACTAGTTGGTTCGCTTACTTCAATATTTTTATCAAGAGCTGGATATAAGGTATCTGTCTATGAAGGTCGTTTTGATGCAAGAAAGGCTAAAGAATATGCAGGGAAGTCTATCAATCTTGCCTTATCAGATAGAGGATGGAAAGCACTAGAAATTCTAGGGCTTAGAGAATCTATTGAAGAAGTGGCTATCCCAATGCGTAAAAGAATTATGCATGCTGTAGACGGAACCTTGACAGAACAACCCTATGGAAAAGAAGGGGAGGCTATTTACTCTGTTTCTCGTGGTGGTTTAAATATGGCTATGGTTGATCTTGCTGAAAAGGAAGGCAATGTAGAAGTGATATTTGATAAAAAATGTATTGGTTTGGATACCAATATTCCAAGTATTACTGTTCAAGATACCAACACAGGTGAAATAATTGAAAAGAAATCTGATTATGTTTTTGGTGCGGATGGTGCCTTTTCTGCTGTAAGAAAGCAATTACAAAGAACAGATCGTTTCAATTATCAACAAGAATATATAGAACATGGGTATAAGGAATTGGAGATTCCTGCGAACCCAGATGGTACACATAAGTTAGAGAAAAATGCATTGCATATTTGGCCAAGAGGTAATTATATGTTGATCGCATTACCAAATCAAGATGGGAGTTTTACTTGTACATTATTCTTCCCATTTGAAGGAGAGTACTCTTTCAATACCTTAGATTCTGATGAGAAAATAATGTCTTTCTTTAATAAAGTATTTCCTGATGCGGTATCAATGATGCCTACTTTGTTGAAGGATTATAACGAGAACCCTACTTCTTCACTTTGTATAATTCGTTGTTTCCCATGGTCAAAAAATGGGAAAGTTGGATTGATAGGTGATGCTTCTCATGCCATTGTTCCATTCTATGGTCAGGGAATGAATGCAGGTTTTGAAGATTGTTCCGTATTGTTTGAAATGATGAATAAATATGGTGATGATTGGGATACTATTTTCAGCGAGTTCGAAAAGAGTAGAAAACCCAACTCTGATGCTATTGCAGATTTAGCAATGCGTAATTTTGTTGAAATGCGTGAGCTTACAGGTGATTCTAAATTCTTGTTGAGAAAGAAGATTGAAAAGAAATTTAATGCTGCTCATCCAGAGCTTTGGTTGCCATTGTATTCCATGGTAACATTTAGTCATATTCCTTATGCTGATGCTATGAAGGAAGGACAAAGACAAGATAAGGTGATGGAAGAAGTATTGTCGATGGATAATATAGAATCTAACTGGGAGAATCAAGAAGTGATGGATACGATGTTATCCTTGATCGAAAAACACCCATCTAAGGTAGTATTAGCACACTAAAAAAGTATATCATAAAATAAAAAAGAGGCTCAAATCAGATTTGAGCCTCTTTTTTATTTTCTATATCCAGATTATTTCCAACCTGCTAATTTGAATATTTCAACAGCTTTTTGGTTGTATTTAGAAAGCATTTCCAAGTCCAATTCATCGGATCTGAAATCACCCCAAGACTTCAGCATTTCTGATGGCTCAACTCCTGGTCTTACTGGGTATTCATAATTTGATTCAGCATAAGCCTTTTGAGATTCTGCAGATAATAAGAATTCCATTAGCCTCTCAGCATTTGCTTTATTAGGAGCATATTTTGTTACTCCTGCGCCACTTACGTTAATATGTGTACCAAAGTTATCTTTGCCAGGAAAATGTAAGGAAACAGATTTACCAGCATTAGCTTCCATTTCATTGGATGAATCCAATAACTTACCTAAGTAATAGGTGTTGATGATAGCAAGACTACCTTCTCCTAAAGCAACTTGTTTTACTTGGTCACGGTCATTACCTTTTGGGTCTCGTGCCATGTTTTTAACAATTCCTTTCGCCCATTCTAGTGCCTTTTCTTCACCATGGTGAGCAATGATAGATGCTAACAGAGATTGGTTGTAAATATTATTAGCTGATCTTACATTGATCTGGCCTTTCCATTTTGCATCAGTCAAGTCCATATAGCTATCCAGATTTTCAGGATTTACCTTATTGTGGTCATAGGCTATAACTCGAGCTCTTTGAGTAAGCGAAGTCCATTTATGGTCCTTGTCTATAAAGTGTGGAGGGATCTGGTTATCAATTATGGGCGAATTGAATGATTGTAGTAAGTCCAATTCTTTCGCGTATCCCAATCTTCCTGCGTCAACAGTGATTAAAAGATCTGCTTCAGAAGAGTTACCTTCAGCCTGTAATAATGCGATTAATTTATCAGCCTTATCCTTTTTGACATTTACCCTTATACCTGTTTTCTTTTCAAATGATCTAAATAGATTTTGATCCGTATCATAAAACCTATGTGTATATACATTAACAACTTCTTGTACTTTTTCAGTAGGAGCATTCACTGAAGTGGTAGGAGCAGAATTGTTTTCTTGGCAGCTTATTGTTAGTCCAGCAATAGCTAGTAGGCTTGCAATATATTTTTTCATATGATGATTAGTTGATCTTCTTTTCTAAACTTAGATAGAAATTTCTTGATGGTGATGGGATGATTCCAGGGCCTGGGTAACCAGCAGCTCTTCTTGTAAAATAGGAAGTATCAAGAATATTATTGATTCCTGTTTCAACAATCCAGCTTTTTGGAAATTCATATTTCAATGAGAAATCTGTAACGTGATAGCTTGGGATGATTCCGTCCAGTGAATTTTGACTAGAGGAAACAGAATTCTGTGCATCAGAAAATTGTTTACCCGTATAACTATACATGATAGAGCCAGAAAGTTTGTTATAGCCAAATTGTATTCCCGATCGAAAGGTTAGGTCTGGAACTAATTCAATATTTTTTTTATCTACAGAGACATCTTGTGCATCTATATATTTTCCATTTTGATAGGAGAAATTGATAAAAAATCTAAGTATACGATCTGATTTTTTCGTGAAGAATTTATGTGCATTTAAAGAAACAAAGGATTCAAGACCAGCAGTAGTGGAATTGGCAATATTTGTTTTCAATCTGTAAGAGGTATATTGAAGAGGGCCAGGAGCATCTTCACCATACGTCTTTCTCGCATATCCAATACGGTTATTGTATAAAAGGAGGAATAAACTAATATCATATTCTACCCATTGACCAATATCACCTCTCATACCTAAATCAAAATTGAAGCCGTGTTCATCTGTTAAGTTAGAGTCAATTTGAATATTTGTATTGTTAATATACAAGTCATTAAAATTAATTGCCTTGTAGTTTTTAGCAACATTAAAATACACTTCTGTGTCTTTCGAAGCTTTGTAAGACGAACCTAATCCAAATAGGAATACCTCTCTATTGAGGTCTTTTTCTTGATTAAGCTTTAGTGTCTCTTGTGGGTTGTTTGGGTTTTTGAATTGAATATAACCCTTAGATTGTGTACGAATACTTTCTAATCGTATCCCTGGAGTTAAGGTGAACTTATCCGATATATTAATCAGGTTTTCTGCAAATAAGGAGATATTTTGACTTGGAAAGTCAAAGAAAACACCTTCGCTGTTGCGTTCATCATAAAGTCCAAAATTTGGATCTTTTGTTCCATCACCCAAGCCTTGATTTTTGTGTGTTTTTCCTTGGTAGAACCTCATACCTGTAAGAATGGCCGATTTTTTCCCAAGAAATTTGTAGCGGTGTATCAGTCTACTTTCTAGTCCCCAATTCTTAAATGTAGACTTTATTAAATCTCTATTTTCAGGTAGGTTTTCCTCTGCCCAAGAGATATTGTCTAATCTACCTAAAGCACTACGCTCTGCTAGTAAACCAAAAAGATGTGTATTCCATTGAGTGGAATTATTTATTTTATAATCCGCTTTCAAAGCGAAGATATTCCAATTTACTCTAAACCAATTGCCAGTTCTGTTTGACTGTGTAGGATCTGTGTAAAATTGATCATCTGTTAATCCACCTGGTTGCTGAGCTAAATAGTCCATATGGGTAACTTCAAGGGTAGTATTGAAGTTTTCAGTAAAGCTGTGATCTAAATGGATATATGCCGTATTCGCCTCCAAACTAGAGTTTGGTCTCCAGCCTCCACTATTTTTTCTTTGAAAGAAAGTGTAATAATTTGTGTTCTTAATTTGTCCACCTACACTTACAAATGTATTCATTAAATCAAATGAGCCGGCTGTTTGTCTTACCGTAACTTGATGTCGTTTGTCTTGAGGTCCCTTTTTCAATTTGAAATTCAACATTCCACCAAATTGAGGTCCGTATTGCAGGGAAGCTGCACCTCTTATCAACTGAATTTTTTCAATGGCTTCAGAAGGCGGAGTATAATAACTTTCTGGATAACCTAATGCATCAGCACTGATATCATAACCATTTTGTCTAGTATTGAAATTTGCTGTACGCTGTGGGCTCAGCCCTCTAGCACCAATTTCTAGTTGTAAACCTGTTTGATCACTTTCCCAAATATTTAACCCAGGGACTTGAGCGTATATTTGACGGCTGTTATTTGTAGCCTTATTGAAAGTTCCTTGTTCTACAAGAATGACTTCATTTTTTCTACCCGAATTGATGGTCGTCCCTTCAATTGCCCTTAATCGTACTATTGTTCTATGTTCTTTCATACCGCTCTTGTTTTCCAAGACGATATTATCCATCAATGAATTATTTATTTTTAATTGGACATCCATTTTGATGGATGAACCACTGATTGTAATTTCCTTTTCAAAAAGATCGTAGGATACAAATTGAACAGAAAGGATATAGGTGCCATCCTTCAAATCACCAATGGTAAAATACCCATTGTTGTTTGAAATAACCCCATGTTGAGAATCAATCCAAACGGAGGCGTTTGGAACTCCCTCTTTTGTTTCTTCATCTATTATTCTCCCCGTGATTTCAAAGCTTGCTTCTGCTCCTAATCCTAGAAATAATAATGAAAAAAATATGTATATTTTTATTTTACTCATTTTCAAAGGGTAAAATCCATGTTTTGTGTTCAAAGCCATCGTTCAATTCTGTTAGATCTATGGAGGGATCAATGAATTGTTTACTACGCTTACCATTTAAGGTTACGTAGATGTCGGCTGTAATTTTAGGGTCTTTCCATCCTTTTTTTGATACAGACTCTTCAATGATTTTTGCATATTGAAGAATTAGATCTGGTTGGGTAGCCATCATTTTTTCTTGCTGCGGTGTAAGGAAGTCATGGTTGTTAACTTCAAACTTCTTGTCCGAATCTTTATTCTGAACATAGAAAAAAGCAGTACCCACTTTTTCCATTAGCATCACACGCCAAGAATATCTATAACCTTGTTCTGTCCAAAATAATTTCCCCGGATAACAGATATATCTGAATGGGAAAATTAATTGGAGTGCAAAGAAAATAAATATCAATGAACTAATGAACTTTTGCCCCTTTCTTCGTGCTATTTTATCGTCTTTTTCTGGTATTAAATCCAAATTTGCTGAAATGGGTTTTAAAAAGGACTGAATTTTAACCAAAATTCTTCTATGCCAGTCTGAGGAGAAAAATATTAAAGTGGCAGTTATCATGATAAAAGGAAACATTCCAATTGGAAATAACATCCTTGTAAAAACATGGAAAACCACGACTAAAACGAATCCAAATCTTCTGGTTTTACTATTATATAGTAGAAAAGGAATACTTAGGTCATATATACAACCTGCCCAACTTAAGCCATAAGCAACCCATTGTTCTGTAAATAGAGAGCCTAAAATAGGCCAATGACTTTTTCCTTGGAGCCAAATGCTCATTGGCATGGCGTCAAATAACCAGTCAGGGTTTATTTTGGCAATACCAGCATAGAAATAGACAATGGCTAATTGGAATCTTATGATTTCAATGGTCCACCGTGGTACTTTATCCAATTTAATTTTTGGCTTGCGTAAAACGTCCAAAGAAAAGGATCTATTGGCAGGTACAAATATCATCATCAAAGCAACCAAACTAATGAAATAGTAATGGTTGAGGTAATTTGTAATATCAATTAACTCAGTATAGGTGAATAGTAAGAAAAATAGGGCTGCTGAAAACCGGTAGAAATAGCCTAACATAATCCCAGTAATGGATAGGACCATGAATAAATAGACCAGGTGTATTCCAAATTCAGGTAAGGGTTTAATCCATTCGAATCCGAAATAATGAAAATAGTGTTTAGGGGCAATAAGTTGTGAGTACACCCATCCATTGGCCCAATAACGCAAAGTGGAAATAAGCATCAAAAGAGCAAAGGCCACTCTGAAAAATGCCAGAGTAGAAATATCGACCTTAGAAAATAATATGTTATTCCATTTACTAGCCATCAGTCACCATCATTATCGAAACTAGTAATGTTCACAGATAAGTAGGATACCATATCTGATTTGATCATTGGAACCATCTTTTGTAATTGAGATTTGAATGCGCCCATAGCATCTGAATCTGCAATGATTTGTTCTTCGATAGGTTCTGTATACTCTACTGCATAGCCTTGTATAACATTGTACTGATCTTTAATTGCAATGTGTAACTCTCCATCTACAATGGTAGATTGAGCATTGTATTCTTGTAATTTATGAAAGAAGCCAATTTCAGAAGTGCCTGTACCTTTACCAAGAAAGAAATTTTTACTAGCACTAATACTAGCCTTAAATAATAAGTGAGAAATATTAGAATAATACCCCTCTGTAGCGGTTGGGTCTTTATCAATAGGTATTCCAAATGACGTAGCGTATCCAGCAGGAAGGGCAAAACGATCTCGTTTTATTCCTTCATAGTGAGAAAGGTATTCATTAAAAATAATGGAAAGAGAAGAGCTATTTCCTGTTCCACTATTGGTTATGAAGTTCTCTCTTTGATTTGGCCACCTGCTAACTAAAAGGTTGATCTTTTCGTTTAGTAAATCGACTAGGGCTTTGAGGTAGGCCATCCTGTTATTAGCAGCAGGGTCAGTAGAATATAAGTTGTAGATGGCTTCTTGAGTATTTGCTATTCCAAATAATAAATAGTCAATAGCTGGAAGTCCAACTGCATTGATATTGGCTGCGCTTCCCAAATTATAATTACCTGTAGCAATATTCTGATCTACCTGGCTATTTTCACATGGAAAGGAATTGAAACTTTGAGTTAGTAAAATGTCCGCATCTTGGGCAGGGCCAAAGTTGAATATTTGAACAGATTCCCAAAGAATATAATTGGCTTTAAAATCAGACTGTAAATCATTTAATTTCGTAAGTGAAGGATCTGAACTAAAATCATCAACTGCCAATTTGAAGTTGTTCAAATTACTTTGATATTCAGTAAGAGAAGGAGTAACCATATTGTCCACTACATGCGTGAAAAATTCTGTGTATGCAACCTTGCTGCCACCCTTCTCAGAATCACAGGAGAAAAGCGCGAATATGCAGCCAATAAATAAAGCTATTTTCTTGATACTCTTCATGCTAAATGATTTTATACTTATTTAGTCTGTCTTTATATAAGACTAAGCGAGACAAATTTACACTATCCCTCGCTTAATCTTATTGACTATTATCAGGTTTCTAAAAATTATCAACATTCAAGTTGAAAGCAGTCCCCAACACATTTTTTGCATCTGTAATATCAGCTACACTAATCTCATAGAAATTTTGTCCTAAACTACTTAATACAAGAGCGATTTGTGAGTCAGAAATTGTTTTAGAAGCATTGTATTTTAAACCAGAAATAAATGCATAAGATTCGGAAAGTTGGTGATTACGTTTCGCATCATCAGCGAAATCACTGATTGCACCATTTAAATAATGAATGGCTGTAGTTGCAATGATGATTTCCCACTCCTTTTGGATATTTGCAATTTCCTTATCTCTTTGATTATAATCTTTATTATCGATAGCAGCTCTACCAGAAATATAAGCAGACATTATGTTATCAACAGTATTTAGACCACCATCATGCGCTTTTTTCATGTATTTACCCCAAAATCTAAGGTCATCGTAATCTGCAATATTATCATCACTTATATCGGTTGGTGCAGCCAGATACCCGAAAGATTCATCCCAGTGATGTTGCATGTCTGTATAAGTCTTCCCTTCAGCGAATTCGTCATTCTCAACGTCCATCTTTGTAGGACTTAGATATTCTGTAATTCCATTATAATAAAAGCAAGATCCCATCAATCCTTTTTCTATCATTTGAACAGGTTCCATTCCATTCGCATCAAAAAGATATTTCTTTGCACCATCACCAGAGGTGACAATTCCTGGGGTACCGTTGCTTCCTACATTAGGTGAAGCAGATGCTAAAGCAAGAACCTCCATCCAACCTTCGATGTTGGAGCTTTCTCCTGGAAAAGTTTTGTTTTTTAGTTGCTTTGTTGAACCATTTAATTCAGTATTAGTCCATATAAAGTTGTCATTAGCATACATAGTTTTTAGTTGATTGGCATCAACTATATCACCATTAACGACTGTTTTCATATAGCTAGTGATTTCATCTAGCATATCTAGTCTTTGAATCTGACCTGAATAACTTGCATTTTCAAAGTTGTATGTGCTTGGGATTTTATATCCATTATCATCGTCATCTTTAGAGCAAGATGTCATTAATATAGCTGTTGCCGCTAGGCTAAGGGTTAGTTGGGTAACTTTTGCGATCATTTTCTTTTGTTATCTAGAATGATTATAAACAGGGCAAAAGTAGGAGGAAGAATTTAATTAAACAAGCTTATTTATATTTAATTTAAATAAAAATTAAAACTGATTTTTGTCAGGTTTTATATGTCAGAATTTAATTATGACTGAGTATTAATACTTTGAAATATAACAATTTAAGCTATAGAAATGAGTTGACTAAGAAACACACTTAACTACTGAGATCCTTGGCTTTAGCCTGTCAAATTCGTATATTGTCAAACTTATTTCAATGAAATATTGTCAATAGAACGAGTACTATAATTTACCACTTGAAAGATATATAGCCTATGGATGTTCCAGAGCATTTGAAGATTGATGTTAGTAAGCTGATCCTACCACAGGAAGAGATGCTGGAAATTGCGAAAAAGAAGAAGGAACTATATATAGGAATTCCTAAGGAAAGTTCATTTTTGGAAAGGCGTATAGCCTTAATACCAGATGCTGTTGATATGTTGGTTAAAAATGGCTACAGAGTTCTTGTAGAAACAGGAGCAGGTGATGGTGCCAAATTTACGGATTCTGATTTTAGCGAGGCGGGAGCAGAGATCATTTATGATACCAAGAAAGTTTATCAAGCAGATATAATTTTAAAGGTAGACCCTCCAACGAAGGAGGAAATAACTTATCTCAAACCGAATCAAACTATTATCTCTGCGATTTTGCTTGCAGCACAAAAAAAGGAATACTTTAATTCTCTGATGAGAAAGAAGGTGACGGCAATAGCGTTCGAAAGCTTACAGGATGAATCAGGTTTATATCCTATTGTTCGTTCCATGAGTGAAATTGCAGGGAATACTTCCGTTATTATTGCTGGGCAATATCTTACTAATTCCCAAGGGGGGGTAGGGCAATTGTTTGGTGGTTTAACAGGGATTCCTCCAACAGAAATTGTGATTATTGGCTCGGGAACGGTTGCTGAATACGCAACAAGGTCTGCGCTTGGTTTGGGAGCTCGAGTAAAAGTATTCGATAGGTCTATAGAAAGATTAAGACGATTCCAGAGTTTATTCCAGGAGAGAATTTATACTGCCATTATAAAACCAAAAATATTAGAACAAGCACTCAAAGAGGCTGATGTTGTAATAGGTGCTATCCGACCAAAAAAAGGAAGATCCCCAATTATTGTCACCGAGGAGATGGTGCAACAGATGAAAGCGGGTTCTATTATTATAGATGTCAGCATAGATATGGGAGGTTGTATTGAAACCTCTGAATTGAGACCAATTGATAAGCCATGTTTCAAAAAATTTGGAGTGATCCATTATGGAGTGCCTAATATTGGTTCAATGGTCGCAAGAACAGCGTCTTATGCCTTGAGTAATGTGTTTGCTCCTTTTCTTTTAACAATAGGTGATTACGGAGGAACAACAGAAGCCATAAAATCTTTGAAATATTTGGAAAAAGGAGTGTATATTTATCGCGGTAAAATGTGTAGTGAATATATCTCTGAAATTTTTAATATTCCATTCAGTGATATCAGTCTACATTTAGGAAAATTTAGATAGATATGTCATTAAAACAGAGGATCCTTTTTTATTGTGTAGGATTAATTTTAGGAATTGTTGCGGTTAAATTTATTTGGAAAAAAAAGAATACTCAATTTACTTATTTTCCATCAGATAGAATTGTCAATAATATTGCAGGAAAAGATTTCGAATTGAAACCATTGGCCGAGTGTCAAGCGAGGTGTTTCAATATGAGTAAGAATATGATTGAGGAATTTTTGTTAGCTAAAGATTTTGATGGATCTGTAGTAGATAAAGATGCCAAACCTTGTAAGAAATATGTCTTGGAGAGAGAGGTAAGCAATATGGAGGTTCAATTTTTCTTTGATAATTGTGATTCTACTGCTGTATTAACTCATATAACATCAGAAGATAAAATCTGTGATTGTAAATAGTTCATTTTTATAGATTATTAGATAAGGTCGGTATACATATACAGTATATCGACCTTTTTTTTGCAATCGTATAGTATAGAATTAAACATTAAAATATGGGCTAAATTTGTTTTGTAACAGATAATTGTCATATTTTGTTATGCTTGTTTTTACGAATTTTGAAAGCATTAAAATTATTTAGAAGGCCATGATCAAAGAGAAAAAAGTAAAACACAGTTTATCTGATATAGAAATTGCTCAAAAAGCAGTCATTAGACACATTAAAGATATTGCTGTAAAGTTAGGTGTAGGAGAGGATGATTTAGAATTATACGGTAAGTATAAAGCAAAATTACCATTAAGCCTTTTGAAGAGTAATAGAGGAGAAGGGAATTTGGTCTTGGTTACCGCTATGACACCTACTCCGGCTGGTGAAGGAAAAACAACTACTTCTATCGGGTTAACAGAAGGCTTAAATAAAATAGGAGTAAATACAACAGTAGTCCTTAGAGAACCATCTTTGGGACCTGTATTTGGAATAAAAGGTGGAGCTGCCGGAGGTGGATATTCTCAAGTAATTCCAATGGAAGATATTAACTTGCATTTTACAGGTGATTTTTCTGCAATTGAAAAGGCGAATAACCTATTATCAGCTTTAATTGATAATAATATTCAAAGTAAAACAAGAAGTTTAGGAATCGACCCTAGAACCATTGTATGGAAACGTGTAATGGATATGAATGATCGTGCCCTTAGAGATATTACAATTGGTTTGGGAGGTACAGCAAATGGTATTCCTAGACAAGATGGATTCAATATTACCCCTGCATCAGAGGTAATGGCCATTCTTTGTATGTCAGAGAGCTTTGAAGATTTAAAAATACGTTTAGGAAATATTTTTGTTGGCTTTACTCTCGATAAAAAACCTATTTATGCTAGAGATTTAAAAGCTGAGAATGCGATGGCTATCTTATTGAAAGATGCTGTTATGCCAAATTTGGTTCAAACATTAGAAGGGAATCCAGCAATTATTCATGGTGGTCCTTTCGCAAATATCGCACAGGGAACAAATACCATTATTGCAACAAAAATGGGATTAGCTTTGTCTGATTATGTTGTAACCGAAGCAGGATTTGGAGCTGATCTTGGAGCAGAGAAATTTTTGAATATAAAATGTGTTTCTGGAGGTTTAAAACCAAAAGCACTTGTCATTGTAGCTACTATCCGTGCATTGAGACATCACGGGGGAGCAACGAAGGAAGAGTATGGTGTTGCTAGTATTGAAAGAGTACAAAATGGATTCGCCAACTTGGAAAAACATATTGAAAATTGTAGAAAGTTTGGTTTAAACCCTGTTGTTGCTATCAATGCCTTTAAAGATGATTCTGATGCAGAAACGCAATGGATTCAAGATAAATGTGCTAGCATGGGTGTGAAAGCCGTAATCTGTGAAGGTTGGGCCTTTGGTGGTGAAGGAACTACTGATCTTGCAAAAGCTGTTGTTGAAGAAGTAGAAAGTGGGAAAAATAATTTCAAACAATTATACAATTGGAATGCTTCTATAAAAGATAAAATCGAGACTATAGCAAAAGAAATTTATGGTGCCGATGGTGTAGATTATACTAAAAAAGCTGAGATGGATTTGAAAAAAATGGATACTCTTGGCTTAAATGAACTACCTATTTGTATGGCAAAAACACAGAAGTCATTATCTGATAATGATAAATTGTATGCCAGACCAGAAGGTTTTAGAGTAACTGTAAGAGAATTTGAATATGCTGTGGGAGCAGGATTTGTTATTCCAATTCTTGGGAAAATGATGAGAATGCCTGGACTGCCAGCTGTTCCAGCATCTGAAAATATGGATATTGACAATGACGGAGTTATTTCTGGATTGTCTTAAAATTCTAAAGAATAAAAAAAAAGCAAGACTTCTCTGTCTTGCTTTTTTTTTGACCTTTCATTTATTTAAAATGATGTGTTTAGGATTGCTTTTGATTCTATTATCAGATTTAAATGAAATTATGTAGTTTTACCAAAAAAAATTATTGACTAGTGGATAGTTTCTAGTCTATTGATTGAAGAATAATTTCATAGAATCATATTACAACATGAACAAGTTACTTTTTGTTATAGGGCTTTTGGGTTTAACTTTGGCTTGTACCAACGATAATTTAAACGAAGACTTCCCTCCTTGTGATTCCTCATCTGTACGTTACAGTGCTGAAATTACAGACATTTTTTCCAATAACTGTTTGGGATGTCATGGGACCAATACTTTTTCAACTGCAGGTGCTGGAATCAATCTTACCGATCATAGTGTTGTTAAAGATTTTGTGGAAAACGGTAGATTGATGGCGACTATAGAACAAAGCGACAGTGTTAGTCCAATGCCAATGAATGCAAGTAAATTGGACCAATGCAACATAGATAAAATCAAAACTTGGATAAATGAAGGTGCTCAGAATAATTAGTCTTTGTAGTCTTTTACTAGTTGGATCAGCTTATGGTCAAAATAGTTTAAAGGATAAATTGAACAAGAATAAAAAACAAGTAGCAGAACCAGTTACTGCCGTTTTTAAAGCAACTAGAGTGGTTACCGGACATTCAGTGATGACCATGGCTAAAGGTGAGTTAGACTTTAGAATATCACATAGGTTTGGTCAATTAAATACTGGAGCCTATGAATTGTGGGGGCTTGATAATGCGGATATGAGATTGTCTCTGGAATACGGTATTACAGACGATCTTGAAGTAGGTCTAGGTAGGAGTAGTTTCAATAAAGTATACGATGGATTTGTAAAATATGCTTTGAAACATCAAAAAGAAGGTGGTGAAGGCGCTTTTCCTTTAAATATTGTTTGGTTGAGCTCTATGGAAGTGAAAACTGTAAAAAGTTTTCCTGACAATTTTCCAACTGATGGTCGATTGTCCTACTCACATCAACTGATAGTGGCGAGAAAATTTAATTCCGATTTTTCCTTTCAACTTATGCCTACAATGGTACATAAGAATGTAGTAGAGACAGCAAGTGATTTAAATACTTTCTATGCACTAGGAATGGGGGGGAGATACAAGATTTCTAAATGGGTAAGTCTTAATGCTGAATACTTTTATAGATTAGAAACTTCTGATGCTAAAAATGCAGCGAATTTTCAGAATTATTTTAACGCCTTTGGAATAGGATTTGATATTGAAACAGGTGGACACGTATTCCAATTGCATATCTGCAATTCTAGAGCGATGACTGAACCAGGATTGGTGACAGAAACAGCTGGAGATATTAGTGACGGGGGATTGTATTTTGGATTTAATATTAGTCGAACTTTTGATTTTTAGAACATTATGAAAAGATTTATATTTAGTTTATTCCTAATCTTAGGGTTAAGCTTGCAAGCTCAGATTTATAGCCTTTCCTCGGGAAATACTCTGTTTTTCTCCAGTACTATACTGGAAGATATAAAGGCTAATTCTGAAGAGTTGGAAGGGTTGATGGATTTAGAAAGCAAAGAATTCTATTTCGAAGTACGTATTAAGAGTTTTAATTTTGAAAAAGCCTTAATGCAAGAGCATTTCAATGAAAACTATATGGAGTCGGATAAGTACCCAACGGGAAATTATACTGGTAAGTTTATTGGAGATTTAGATTTCTCAAAAGATGGAGTATATAGATCAAAGCTAACAGGTATTTTAAATATTCATGGAGTGAAATTGGATCGTGAATTAGACCTATTGGTTGAGGTGAAAGAAGGTGTAATTTCTTTACAGTCCGATTTTAGAATTGTACTAAAAGACCACAAGATAAAAATACCTAAAATCGTATTTAAAAATATTGCTGAGGTAATAGATGTTAAGGTAAATGCAGTTATGCAGCCTTACAAAGAATAGTTGATTTTAGTTTTGATATAAAGCCATTCTGATTTTTTAGAATGGCTTTTTTTATTTCTAAATTTTAAATAGGAAATATTTATTGAGTGATTAGTGGAGGATTTCAACCAAAAGAAATTATATTCGCTAGTACAATTTATTCGCTTATTAAAGTAGGAAGATTGCCGAAATTATTATTGATTTCATTAGGCAATGAAAGGAGGTTATGACGTACGATCAGATAGTTTCAGACATAAAAAAAAGAAAGTATTCACCTATTTATCTATTAGGTGGAGAGGAAGATTATTTCATTGATAGTGTCTCAGACCTATTAGAATCTACCGTCTTGGATGAAGCCCAAAAAAGTTTTGATCTTAGAATACTGTACGGTCGAGATATAGATGTATTGACTTTAATTTCTGAGGCAAAACGTTTTCCGTTCACAGCAGAACATCAATTGGTGATAGTGAAAGAAGCTCAACAATTGAAACAAATTGATAAACTTGCCTCTTATATTTCGCAACCCAATCCTTCTACTATACTTGTTTTATGCTATATGCATAAAAAGATTGATAAACGTACCAAGTTATATACCGCTATTAAAGGTAATGGTGTATTTCTAGAAGCCAATAGATTGTATGAGAATCAAGTGGAGGCTTGGGTAAAGGATTATTTAAAACATAAAGGGTTAAAAATTGATTTTAAAGCCCTCCAAATGCTGATCGAGAAGACGGGGACAGACTTATCTATATTAGTTAACGAACTCGATAAATTACAAATGAATTCCGGTCCAGATAAAAATATTACAGCTGCTCTAGTAGAAGAGTATGTTGGAGTATTGAAGGATTTTAACTTATTTGAACTTCAGAACGCTTTGATAAAAAAGGATGCTTACAAAGCGCAAAAAATTGTTCGTCACTTTGCTTCCAATCCAAAAGCGCACCCCTTACAGGTGAGCTTAAGTTTTATTTTTGGATTTATTTCTAAAGTGATAGTATGTCACGGATTAGAACATAAAGATCCAGCATCGATAGCCAAAGCATTAAGAGTAAATCCATATTTCTCCAAAGATTATATCGCTGCAATGTCAGGTTATGGTTTGAAACGATGTGTAGCCATATTATCTTTTTTAAGAGAGGCAGATATTAAATCAAAAGGAATAGATAATACGTCTATTTCAGATGATGATTTATTAAAGGAATTGGTATTTAAAATGTTGCACGTTTAATTCCTATGTTATTTAACTCCTTCATATTCTTTATTTTTCTAGCACTTGTGTTGCCGATCCATTATGGATTAAAAACCAATAGAGGGAAAGTTGGATTTTTGGTAGCAGCCAGTTATATTTTCTATTCCTATTGGGATTGGAGGTTTTCAGTATTGATATTGTTATCAACATTCGTTGATTTTTTCATCGCCAAAAAAATAGAGGATACTCCACAGCTATTCAAGAGGAAATGGCTAGTTCGAGCTAGTTTGGTAGTCAACCTTGGAATATTAGCATTCTTTAAATATTTCAATTTTTTTATTGAAAGTTTTAAAACCTTAACAGAACAGTTGGGTTGTGAAGTTAGTATCTGGTATTTGAATATTCTGTTGCCAGTAGGTATCTCCTTTTATACTTTTCAAACATTGTCTTATACGATAGATGTTTATCGTGGGAATCAAAAGTCTGAGAAAAATTTCTTAAACTTTGCTCTCTATGTTTGTTTCTTCCCTCAGTTAGTAGCTGGACCAATTGAAAGGGCAGAAAATTTATTGAAACAATTTAGAGGAGGATTAAAAGCAACAAGCTTACAATGGAAAGAAGGTTTTCATTTGATTTCGATCGGGCTTTTTAAAAAGGTCATGATTGGAGATGCTGTAGCCCGTATTGTAGATCCAATTTTTGCTGATTATTCCTATTATAATAGTCTTGAATTATTCTCTGCATTATTATTATTTAGTGTTCAGATATATGCCGATTTTTCTGGTTATACCAGTATAGCGAGAGGTATTGCTAAATGGCTGGGTATTGATTTAATTAAGAATTTCAATGAACCTTATCTATCAAGAAATATTACCGAATTTTGGAGGAGATGGCATATTTCTCTATCCTCATGGTTGCGAGATTATCTATACATTCCATTGGGAGGAAATAGAAAAGGAACTCGATCCACTTATATCAATCTTATGATTACTATGCTATTAGGTGGTTTATGGCATGGCGCAAGCTGGACTTTTGTTGTTTGGGGTGCTTTACATGGATTGTACTTGTCCATTGAACGTAGATTTAAAAATACGGGTCCTATAAAATTAAATAAGGAAGCTTTATCAATAAAAGATATTCCTAGTATTTGTTTTACCTTCCTATTGATATTAGTTACTTGGCTGTTTTTTCGAGCAGAAAATATTCATTCAGCTTTTGAAATATTGAAAACAATTGTGAAATTTGATAGTAGTACTGAAGGTATAAGACTTTTATTCATGTCTCTATCCTTTTTGGCAACCATTATCGGATTTGATTTATTGCAAAGAAAGGCGAATACTCAAAGCTTTTTGTATAGTTTGATTCCTGAGAATTCATCTTATGTCGTACTTACTCTGTTATTATTGGTATCTTTTACCTTTATGTTTCAAAATAAGGCCTTGCCATTTATCTACTTCCAGTTTTGAGAATATTATTCAAACATATTGCTACTATCGTCCTTTCTCTAGTTCTGATAGAGTTGATTTTAAGATTGACAGGTATTGTACAACCCTTATGGACTGTTGTTGATAAGGATAATGGGAAGTTGTTTAAGACTAAAGAGAATTTGATATTTTACAATGAAGGATTTTCTCTTACCCAATCAGACGGAAATGGATTTGTATCCTATGACTCAAATAAGGAAGGTGCAAAAACCCTAACCTTCTATGGGGATTCCTATTCAGAAGCTCATCAGGTATTTTATAGACATCACTTTTTGCATGCCTTATCGAATAAGAAGGTTCCTTTAGATTGTATTAATCTGTCCATGTCAGATTTTGATTTCACAGACAGTTATGCTCGCTATATGATCTTTGATAGTATACTTTCATCAGATCATGCTTATTTCTTTTTATCCGATGATGATTTTGATCAAGATGATACGGATCCTTTTATTCCTTCTGTTCACCTGGAGAATGAACAATTAAAACTGAGCGATATTGATTCTCTGTCTCTAGAAAGTTCAAAAGTGAAATACATAGCTCCACTATTGAGGAAATCGGCATTATTATATTTGATAAGAAATGCCATTCGCCAAATAGAGATGGGGAACTCCTTGGAAATATTATTTGACGGGCAATTTACTAAAAAGGTCAGTGATGAAGCTCCAGATCAAATAATATCACCTGTAGTTTATAAGATTCTTCGTAATTGGGATAGGAGGCACTGTACCATTATCTACAGAGGAAAACGTCCAATGTCAAAGGAGTATCTTGATATATTGCAATCCTATCAAATTCCATTGATCAACTTGGAGCAAGAGTTAAGAAAGAGATATAATGGAAGATATGAGGATTTGTATTACCATAAGGGGACAGGTCAATCTGGTCATTGGAATTTGGAAGCTCATCAGTTGATTTCAACTATTTTGTATGAAAAATTAAACAGAAGATTTCGATAATCAATTAATGTATTTATTTAGTTAAAATTTCAAAAAAAGCCAAATAGTTTTCTTTTTGAATAAAAATTAAAAATACCTTTGTGTTCGTGAAAAGTGTATATATCATATTAGCCAGTATGTTGTTTTTCCTAGCGGTTAAACCTTGTTCAGATGATGGAATCGAACAATTCGAATCTGTTATTGAGATGGTTTGCCATTTGGATGATCATGCTGGTGATCACCAACACACAAGTTCTCACGATCACGATCATGAGGAAGGAGCGGATGATTGTTCTCCTTTCTGTTCTTGTGCTTGTTGTGGTAGCCATATGGAAGAGGCTTTTGAGTTTCCTTCCTTTTTGGTAATATATCTCAGTCCACAGATTCACAATTCACTTTACTACAATAATTTTATTGGTGGCCATATCGGTGACCGTTTCCAACCCCCTCGAGTATAAGTCATACATATTTTAAGACAGCTCTCAGGCTGTGATATATTGACTTAAATCAAATCAACATGATAGATAAATTGATTGCTTTTTCTGTAAAGAACAAGCTAGCAATTGGGCTTTTTGTATTGGCCCTCATTGGATGTGGTATATATTCTTTGAAAAAAATACCTATTGATGCTGTACCAGATATTACAAATAATCAGGTACAAATCATTACTCAATCGCCAAATTTGGCAGCGCAAGAGGTAGAGCAGTTCATCACTTATCCAGTGGAGATAGCAATGAGTAATCTGCCAGATGTAGAGGAAATTAGATCTATTTCTCGATTCGGAATTTCGGTAATAACCGTTGTTTTTGAAGAGGATATGAATATTTATCTCGCTCGTCAGTTAATTTCTGAACAATTAAAAATTGCAGAGGAAGAAATCCCAGAAGGTTTTGGAACACCAGAATTAGCTCCTATTACTTCCGGATTAGGAGAAATATATCAGTATATCATACATACTGCCCCTGGTTATGATTCAGTCTATTCTGCCATGGATCTAAGGAGTTTCAATGATTGGATCGTTAAACGACAATTGGCTGGAACACCTGGGATTATTGAAGTAAGTGGTTGGGGAGGATTTTTGAAACAATATGAAGTTTCCGTTAATCCAGAAAAATTAAGAAGTTTAGATATTACTATCGCTCAGGTATTTGCTGCATTAGAAAGCAACAATGAAAATACTGGAGGTAGCTATATTGAAAACCGTTACAATACTTATTTTATTCGTGGTGAAGGATTGGTGAAGTCCATAGAGGATATTGAAAAAGTAGTTGTAAAAACAGTAGATAATATTCCAGTATTGATTCGGGATATTGGAACAGTAAATTATGGTAGTGCACCAAGATATGGAGCCATCACATGGAATGGTAAAGGAGAGGTTGTAGGTGGGCAAGCCCTTATGTTAAAAGGGGAGAATAGTTATGATGTTGTTTCCTTGGTAAAAGAACGCGTTATCTCAATTCAAAAGTCTCTACCAGAGGGAGTCATCATTGAGCCATATTTAGAACGTTCCGGATTAATAGATAGAGCAATTGGAACAGTTTCCAAAAACTTAATTGAAGGAGGATTAATTGTAATCTTCATTCTTATCCTATTGCTTGGGAATTTAAGAGGAGGTCTAATTGTAGCCTCTGTTATCCCTCTTTCTATGTTATTCGCTATAACTATGATGAACATATTTGGTGTATCTGCCAACTTGATGTCATTGGGAGCAATTGACTTTGGATTAATAGTCGATGGGGCCGTAATTATTGTAGAAAGTATAGTTCACAGACTCTACTTGAAATACAACAATAAGCGAATTACAGGCGAGGAAATGGATGAGCATGTAAAGGAATCTGCAATTAAGATTCGATCTTCAGCAGCCTTTGGTGAAATTATCATTTTGATAGTTTATCTACCAATCCTTGCATTAGTAGGAATTGAAGGGAAGATGTTTACACCTATGGCGCAAACGGTTAGTTTTGCCATTTTTGGAGCACTTATTTTGTCTCTTACCTATGTGCCAATGATGTGTGCTCTTTTCTTAAAAAAGAATATTGTAAAGAAGGTGACTATTGCAGATAGAATAATTGGTTTTCTTCAGAAATTGTACGAACCATTGATTCAAATTGCACTGAAAAGAAGAATCGCTATTTTATTAGCTACTGTAGCTTTATTCTTTGGAAGTCTAGGTTTATTCAATCGCTTAGGAGGTGAATTTATTCCTACACTGGAAGAAGGGGATTTTGCCCTTCATCAGATTTTGCCTCCTGGAAGTTCTCTATCTCAAAGTGTTGAAGTATCGAAAAAGATACAAGATATCTTATTAGAGAAGTTTCCAGAGATAGAACATGTAGTAACTAAAATTGGGACAGCAGAAATAGCAACAGATCCAATGCCTATTGAGGTAGGAGATATCATTGTTAAAATGAAACCCAAGGAAGAATGGAGATATCCATCAAAGGATCAGATGTTCGAAAAAATGGCTGAAGAATTGGCTATTATTCCAGGTGTAAATTATGAATTCACGCAGCCAATCCAAATGCGTTTCAATGAGCTAATCTCTGGTGTTCGTCAAGATATTGCCATTAAAATTTATGGTGAAGATTTGGATATCCTAGCGGCCAAAGGAAAGGACGCAGAAAATCTTTTGAAACAAATTCAAGGAGTTGGAGATGTGAAAGCAGAGCAATTAAAAGGTTTGCCACAAATTCTAGTTTCTTATAATAGGAACAAGATTGCTCAATATGGGCTAAACATCAAGGATGTAAATACCTTAGTTCGTTCAGCCTTCGCTGGAGAGAAAGCCGGAGTTGTTTTTGAAGGTGAAAAACGATTCGATTTAGTGGTTCGTCTTGAAAAGGAACATAGACGATCCATTGAGGATATCAAAATGCTTTATTTAGCCCTACCAAATGGATCTCAGATCCCGCTTCAGGAGGTCGCAAATATTGAGTTTAAAGAGGCTCCAGTTCAAATTTCTCGAGAGAATACCAAACGTAGAATTACGGTTGGCGTAAATGCTAGAAACCGTGATATAGAAAGTTTGGTTACTGAAATTCAGGCTGTATTGGATGAAAAACTAGATCTACCAGCAGGGTATTTCTTGGAGTATGGAGGTCAGTTTGAGAACCTTTTAGAAGCGAAAAATAGATTAGCAATTGCAGTTCCGGCTGCTTTATTGTTGATTATTACTCTACTCTATTTTACATTTGGATCTTTCAAACAAGCCATGCTTATCTTTACAGCAATTCCAATGTCTGCTATTGGTGGAGTATTGGCTTTGTGGTTTAGAGGTATGCCATTTAGTATATCTGCAGGAATAGGCTTTATTGCTCTGTTTGGTGTTGCAGTATTGAATGGGATTGTATTGATTGCTTATTTTAATCAACTGAAAGAAGAAGGTTGGGATAATATCATAGAACGAATAATGGAAGGTACAAAAGTTCGTTTACGACCCGTAATAATGACGGCTTCTGTTGCAGCCTTAGGGTTTCTTCCAATGGCATTGTCAAATTCTGCTGGTGCAGAGGTTCAAAAACCATTGGCAACAGTTGTTATTGGAGGGTTGGTAACAGCAACTCTTTTAACTTTATTCGTATTGCCAATTTTGTATAGCTTGTTTGAGTCAAAAAGAAAGTTGAAAGTAGATGGAAATACTGGAAAGGTCTTGATGATGGTTTTATTATTAGGAACTTCATTTCAGACCTTTGCCCAAGAGAAACCTTTACTTAGCTTAGATAATGCTATTGCTATTGCTATTGAAAATCATCCAAGCATAAAGGTGGCCAACTTAGAGGTGGATAGAATAGAAGCCTTAAAGAAATCTTCTTTTGATCTTGGAAGGACATCCGTGAAATATTCACGTGGGGATATCAATGGATTAGGTACGGATACAGAATGGTCATTATTACAGTCTTTTGAATTGCCAACCAAGTATATAGCTAATGCTAAATTGCAAAAGGAACAGTTGAAGAAGGCTGATATGGAGAATTCCTTGGCTAAATTGGACCTAGAAAGGGATGTTCGGAATGCCTATTTTGATATGGTATTTAGACTGAGTAAATTAAGTTTATTAGTTGAACAAGAGCAGGTGTATGCTAAATTCGCTGCGCAAGCCAGTCTTAAGTATGAATTGGGAGAAACCAATTTACTTGAAAAAGTTAGCGCCGAAGGGAAGGTAGAGGCAATCAGATTAAAAAGAAAGATTGCTGAATCTGATGTCCTATTTTGTAAGCAGGTATTACAGAATTTATTGAATTCAGATATGGATTTTGAAATTGCCATGAAAAAGCAAGAAAAATTATCCGATCCATCCGATTTCAGTTTATCTGAAAATACTCCAGCGGTTGCCTATTTCAACCAATCTCAAAAGATTGCTGAGCAAGCTTTTAAGCAATCCAAAGCTAATATGCTTCCTAAGTTTTCTATAGGATACTTTAATAAGGAGATTGGAGATGAAACTGGTTTCTCAGGTATTTCTTTGGGAGCTTCTATTCCTTTATTCTTTAGAGCAGAGCAAGGAAGGGTTCAGAGTGCTAAATTGGAGAGTGAAAAGGCCAAATTCATCGCTGAAAAATCTACTTTATTTTTGGATCTAGGCTTAAAGAATCTAAAAAATGAATTTCGTAAATCACTTGATGCAGTTAATTATTTTGAAGAAAAAGGATTAGAAATTTCTGATAAATTGTTGCAAAATTCTCAATTAGCCTACCAAGAAGGGGAGATCAATTATGTCACATTCTTGGCAACGGTTGAACAGGCTATTAGAATTAAAGATGAATATTTGGAAAGCTTGAATGATTATAACCAAAAGGTCATTCAGATTCACTTCATAAGTGGAACTTTTAACTAAAAGAGAAGTCAAAATGAGACACAAAATATATACACTATCATTGTTTGCATTACTTGCTGTTGTGGGAACAAGTTGTTCAGATCATAATCATGGAGAAGGTGGACATAACCATGCTGAGGAAGCTGAAAGTCACGATGAACATGCAGGGCATGATGATCATGATGATCATGAAGAAGAAGGGAATAAGGATGAGGTTCATTTGTTGAAGAAACAAATGGAAGTAATGGATGTTCAATTGGGAGGTTTCAAAAAAGTGAACCTTTCGACGACCATTAAGTCCAATGGACGTTTGGAATTACCTCCTCAGAATAAAGCCAGTTTGAGTGCTCTAATTGGTGGTCGTGTGAAAAGTATTGCTGTAAAGGAAGGTGACCCAGTTAAGAAAGGGGAAGTTATTGCTTATTTAGAAAATCCTAAATTTATCAATTTGCAACGCGAATATTTCGAAGCAAAAAGTAATTATGAATTACTAAAAATTGATTACAATCGTAAGTCAAAATTATTCGAGCAAAAGGTAACTTCAGCGAAAGAGTTTCAGAAAGTAGAAGCGGCCTTTAAAAATTCAGAAGTTACATTCAAGGCGGCAAAGGCAACTTTAAAAATGTTGGATGTGCCAATGGATAACAATTCAGGGAACATTCTATCTGCTTTACCTGTAATATCTCCTATCTCTGGTTTTGTACGTTTAGTTGAAATTAATATTGGAACCTATGTAGAGCCACAAACAGAAATGTTTGAAATTGTTGATAATGATCATATTCATATTGATCTTATGGTTTATGAAAAAGACATCGACAAAATAAATATTGACCAGAAAGTAATTTTCTCTTTGGCAACACATGCTGAGAAAGTGTTTGAAGGTCGTGTATTTGCTGTTGGAAAGGCATTTGAAAGAGATACTAAAGCCGTAAAAGTACACGCAGAAATTACAAGTAAGCCTGATGGATTACTGCCAGGGATGTTTGTTGATGCACGTATTGTAACTAGGGAGGCTATAGCCGTACAGGCTGTTCCAAATGATGCAATTATTTCAGAGTCAGGTTTAAGCTATATTTTTGTTCGTACAAAATCTGAGGACAATCATGATCATGATGCTCATGAAGGACACAATCATGCTGAGGAATCTCATGAAGGGCACGGACATGATGATGATCACGAAGGGCATAACCATGCAGCGGAAGCTGATGATCATGACGCTCATGAAGGACACAATCACGGTGATGACAAAGAAAATGGGGAGCATGGTGAAGGTGAATATACCTTCAAAAAGATTGAGGTAAATACTGGTGCTACAGATATTGGATTTACAGAGGTAGTTCCTGCTCAATGGATTCCAGAGAATCCAGAGATCGTTATTCAGGGTGCTTATTATCTTCAAGCAGAAATGAAAAAAGGTGAAGGCGGACATGGTCACCATCACTAAAAATAATATTTAGAAGCTAAAAACGCCTTCCATTTGGAAGGCGTTTTTTATTTATACAATGAAATATTATACAATGGTTAGATTAAAAGACTCTCAATTTCTGAGTGTAAATTTGATTGTCAAAAATGAATGATTAATATTTATCCATCTCATTTACCTATAGATCTAATGTGAAAAAAGGATGGTCCGAAGACAAAAAAGCCGATCCCAGATATCCTGAATCGGCTTTTTAATATTTAGTTGACTATATTATACTCTACCAGGATATACTTTTAATGCTTCATCCAAGATATTGATTGCTCTTTTCAAAGCATCTTGGTTAAGAACATAGGCAATTCTAATTTGTTGAGCACCCAATTCAGTATTCGAATAGAATCCAGCTGCTGGAGCTACCATGATAGTTTCTCCATCTATATCGAAACTTTCCAATAACCATTGTGCAAAGTCATCTGCATTGTCAACAGGTAATTGGGCGATACAGTAAAATGCTCCCTTTGGAGTAGGTGCAGTAACACCTTCAATTTTGTTTAAACCTTGAACCAATACATCTCTTCTTTCAAGATATTCTTCAATAACATTAGAGAAATATTCTGGGCCTGTAGCCAAAGCTGCTTCTCCAGCAATTTGACCGAAAGTAGGAGGACTCAATCTGGCTTGAGCAAATTTCATTGCTGTACCGATAAGCTCTTTGTTTCTACTTACTAGACATCCAACTCTTGCTCCGCACATGCTATATCTCTTAGAAGTAGAGTCGATAACAATAGCATTATTGTCTATGCCTAATTCTAAGATAGAATGATGTTTGATTCCGTCGTAAGCAAACTCTCTATACACCTCATCTGCAATAAGGAAAAGATTATGTTTTTTTACAATTTCAGCCAACTGCTCCAATTCTTCTTTACTGTAAAGGTAACCTGTAGGGTTTCCTGGGTTACAGATAATAATAGCCTTCGTGTTTGGGTTGATCAATTTCTCAAATTCCTCTATTGCAGGCAATGCAAATGCATTTTCAATTTTTGAAGTGATGGGTACTACCTTCACGCCAGCAGCTATTGAAAATCCGTTATAGTTAGCATAAAATGGTTCTGGGATAATTACCTCATCTCCACTATCCATAATAGAGTTCAATGCCATTGTAATAGCTTCAGAACCTCCAGTTGTAACTAATATGTCTTCAAATGTTAAAGGAAGACCACATTTTTCATAATAGTCAGCAAGACCTCTACGGTAACTTTCGATACCTGCAGAATGGCTGTATTCAACTACTTTGAAATCAATATTTTTTATAGCGTCAATAGCTACTTGAGGAGTCTCAATATCCGGTTGACCGATGTTAAGGTGAATCACCTTGTTTCCTCTTTTTTTAGCTGCTTCAGCAAAAGGAACCAACTTTCTGATTGGGGATTGAGGCATGCTCAGCCCCTTTTGAGATATCTTAGGCATGGTGTTTTATTTAGTGTGCGATATTAGTCAATTTGTGTCAAAAAATCAATAGTATCTACATTATCTGCATAATCTGTCCAGTTAGGGGATTGTGCTTTTCCAAATGGAAGTCCATTAATTTCTGGTATTTTGGAAACTACACACTGTAATTTATCCTTATTTTCTTCGATAAATGATTGAACCTCATCTAGTTGGTCGTAAAATTCGTAAAACACAACTGATACCGGAGCATGAAGTTCATTGTCTTCTTTTAATATCATAAATCCATTCTCTATAATAGAATGAAGATTCATCAAGTAGATTGCCTTATGGTAGTCGTAATTATTACCGTATTTATTATTGTTTACAATACCTTGGTACTTGAATAAAGCATTAAAAATTTTATCCAAATCATAAGATTTTGGAAGGTATACCTTAGAAACATTACGACAACCTAAACCAAAGTACATACAGATATCATCTGATAAACCATCTAAATCCTCCTGAGATTCCGATCCATCCAATACAGCTATACTAGTTCTGTTTTTACGAATAATATTAGGATTTCCTCCAAAATAATGTTCAAAATATCGTGCCGAGTTATTGCTTCCAGTAGCTATCACTGCATCAAAGTTTTTATTTCTTCCACTCACAAAAGAAATACGATCTTTAAATTCAGGTTCAATAGAAACTAATATCTCAGCTATGGCTGGAAGAAGTTTATTGTCTTGCTCAGAGCATTTCCCTACAAATGTGTTTCCTGATAGCAAAACAGAAATGAAGTCGTGAAATCCTACCAATGGAATATTTCCTGCCATGACAACCAAAACCTTTTTAGGATCAGTGTAATCGACAGTGTAATTTTTCATCCATTGGGATAAACTTTCTTCTGTAAGTCCATTGCTCAATTTTTCAATAGCAATTTTCACAAATTCCTTGCTAAACCAGCCGTTGTATATAATTGACTGATTTATTTTTTTTAGAAATGAATCATAAAATTGCTCATTGATAGAGGATAACTCCTCTTTTTTTTCACCCGTTGGGTTAAATTGACTTAAAAATTCTCCTAAGTACGTAAATGCTGCTATTCCTTTTTCGATAGTCATGTCAGAATAATTATCTTTGAGGCAAAAATAACACAAAGATTTGTAACTAATGGCAATCAAAATAACAGATGAGTGTATCAATTGTGGAGCATGTGAAGTAGAATGCCCTAACAATGCGATTTACGAAGGTGGAATTGGCTGGAGTTTTTCTGAAGGAACCTCAGTAAAAGGTAGTGCTAAGACCTTAAAAGGTGAGGATGTTGATGCTGATTTTGAAAATGAGCCAGTTGATTTTGATATATATTATATCGCCACAGAAAAATGTACAGAATGTATAGGATTTTTTGATACTCCTCAATGTGCGGAGGTTTGTCCTGTAGATTGCTGTGTAGATGACGAGGATAATGAGGAATCAGATGAACAATTAACCGCTAAAAAAGATTTTCTACATGGTGTATAGTTTGAAGACTTTGTTGTGGTTGATAAGCTGTTTTATTTTTTCTATTTGTTTTGCACAAAAAGAGGAATTCCTGCAGGTTGAAAAAAATATCAATAGTTACATGGCGGAGATGATGTCTTCAGACAACGATACCGCTAAATACATATTAAACGAAAGAATTAAGGAAGAGTTTAAAGCCGTTTTATTTAATAAGAATGCACATCGATACGCATTTGAAAATTTAAAACATGTATCCGTATTATCGCCTGAAGATGAATCATTTAAGTTGATAACTTGGCATTTAGAAAGAGGCAATCAAACTTATATCTATAGTGGGTATTTAACCTTCTTTAGTAAAGAAATTAGATCTCAGGTAGTTATTCCATTATTAGATTTCTCTTTCAAAATGTTTAATGAGACCAAACAAACCCATACTCCAGAGTTTTGGTTTGGAATGCTTTACTATGACATTATAACTGTAAAGAAAGAAGGGAGAAAATATTATACTCTACTTGGTTGGGATGGAAATGATGAGGTAACCGATAAAAAAATTATCGATGTACTTTGGTTCGATAATTCTGGAAACCCAAGATTTGGAGCCCCCTTATTTGTTTCAGAAAATGGAATCCAAAATAAATTCATCGTCGAATATCATCAGTTGGCTGCTGTTTCCATGAATTATGATACTAAAGGAAAGAGAATAATTTATGATGATGTTCAACCATTGGACGGGAGTTCATTTGATTTAAAAGGAACATATATACCTACATTGAATTTTAATGCTTTAAAATTCAATGGAAAAATGTGGCAAAAAATAGAACAAGTAGATGTATCTGAATTGATAGAAAAATAGCCTTCATAACCTGAAGGCTATTTTTTTTTCAATATATGATTGAATAGAGTTATATATATTTACCATTACATTGAATGTATTGAAAAATAAAAATATGAAGAAACATAACTTTAGTGCTGGGCCCTGTATCTTACCTCAAGATGTATTTCAACAAGCTTCTAATGCCATTTTGAACTTTAATAATTTGGACCTTTCCTTACTTGAGATTTCTCATAGGAGTCCAGATTTTATGGAGGTAATGGACAAAGCTCAAAGCTTGGTAAAAGAATTGATGGGCTTGCCTTCCGGTTATTCTGTTTTGTTTCTTCAAGGAGGTGCAAGTATGCAATTTCTGATGACTCCTTATAATCTAATGAAAGAAGGAGGTAAGGCAGCCTATCTGAATACAGGTGCTTGGGCAAATAAAGCTATTGTTGAGGCAGAGAGGTTTGGTACTGTAGATATAGTTGCTTCATCAAAAGATAAGAATTTCAATTATATTCCAAAAGGATATGATTGCAGCAAGGAATACGATTATTTTCATTGTACATCAAATAATACCATTTTCGGAACGCAAATTCAGAATTTTGAATTGATGGAAAATGCTTTTAATGTTTGTGATATGTCATCTGATATCTTCAGTAGAGTAATTGACTATTCTAAATTTGATTTAATATATGCAGGAGCTCAGAAAAACATTGGGCCAGCTGGAGTGACTTTGGTTGTTGTGAATGATGAAATTCTAGGTAAAACTGGAAGGGATATACCATCCATGTTGAATTATGCTTTGGCAAGTAGTAAAGGTTCCATGTTCAACACTCCCCCTGTATTTTCTACCTATGTTTCTATGCTTACTTTAGAGTGGTTGAAAAATAATGGAGGAATAGCAGGAATAGAAAAAATCAATGAAGCTAAGGCTCATTTATTATATAGTGAAATTGATCGAAATCCACTTTTTAAGGCTATGGTAAATGGAGTGGATAGATCCAAAATGAATGCTACCTTTGTGTTGATAAATCCTGAAGATCAAAATAGATTTGATAAGCTTTGGAAAGAAGCTGGAGTAAATGGTTTAGGTGGACACAGATCTGTAGGTGGATATAGAGCATCTATGTACAATGCATTACCATTCGATGGTGTACAAGTATTGGTAGATGTTATGAAAGAATTAGAGAAAAAAGCATAAAATGAGAATATTAGCAAACGACGGAATGGCTCCATATGGAGTTTCGATGTTAGAAAAGGAAGGTTTTACGATTTTTACAGATAATATCGATCAAGAAGAATTGGCAAATGTTATCAATAAAGAAAACATAGATGCCTTGGTGGTAAGAAGTGCAACTCAAGTTCGTAAGGAATTGATTGATGCTTGTCCTTCACTAAAATTGATTGGTAGAGCAGGAGCTGGAATGGATAATATTGATGTAGCTTATGCAAAAAGCAAAGGCCTATATGTAGTGAATACACCTGGTGCTAGTTCTCATTCCGTTGCTGAATTGGTAATTGGACACTTAATTGGAATGGTCAGATTTTTATATGACTCCAATAGAAGTATGCCTTTAGAGGGAGATTCAAGATTTAAAGACCTAAAGAAGGCTTATTCAAATGGGATTGAATTAAAGGGAAAGAAATTAGGGATCCTTGGATTTGGAAGAATAGGGCAAGCTTTAGCAAAAATTGCGATTGGAATGGGAATGGAAATTTTAGTTCATGATATTGAACCAATTCCTTCTGAAATTGAGTTAGAATTTTATAATGGTGTGAAAGTTCAGTTTCCAATTAAGGCTGTTGAAAAAGATACTGTCTTAAGAGAGTCTGATTTCATTTCTGTACATGTTCCTGCTATGGATGAGGCATATATTGCTAAAGCAGATTTCATGAAAATGAAAAAAGGAGTATGTATTGTGAATGCAGCTCGTGGTGGTGTAATAGATGAAGTGGATTTAATTGAAGCAATAGATAAGGAAAGAGTAAAACATGCTGCATTGGATGTTTTTGTAGAGGAACCTACACCAGCTATTCAAGTATTAATGAATCCAAGTATTTCACTAAGTCCGCATATTGGAGGGCAGACTATGGAGGCTCAGCAAAGGATTAGCGAGCAATTAGCAGAACAAATAATTGCTTTATTATAAGTAATGATTTTATATAAAAAAAAGCCTTCATACAATCATGAAGGCTTTTTTTATGCCTGAAATTTAGGCTTATATTCTATTTTCCAATTGTAGAATAGATTTTGTGTCAAATTTTATAAATCATAAAATTTGACACAAAATCTGTCCCTAGGATTAATCTAGCAAAATAGGTTCCTGCCGGTTGATTTTCTAGATTAAAATTTAATGTACTCGTTCCAGCAGGCATAGTGTTAATGTTTTGAGAATGTATCTCCATTCCCCACCTATTATAAACAGTAAACTGAACATTAGTAGGTAAATTTAGTGAAAAAGTACAATGAGCAAGTCCTGTAGTTGGTATAGGGTAGATTGAAACACCATTGGTTTGAAAGTCAAATTCCGGAGGGTTTATCAGATTTTCATCAGTAGGTTCATTAAAGTTTGAAAACACTTCTGTTGAAAAATTATCTTGGGCAAAAGTCGTTTGTACTAAGCAAAGACTCGTGAGAAATAAAAGAGAAATAAAAAATCGCATATTTATTAAATTATTATTGAATAGCAATTTAAATAAAATAATTCAGAGATTATAACTTGTTGTAATTTCCTTCCTGCAATTCTTAAGCGTATTTAACATATTAAATAAATGGAAAGACAATAAATAAGGACTTAATACCGTATTTTAGCTTTTTCAAACTAGTATAAATACTAATTAAAAAATATCCGAATGAAAAAATTTCTTTGGATTCCTTTAGCTCTAGGTTCTCTAGTTGCTAATGCCCAGGACGCAAAGATTGAGTATCAGGAGTATGACCTGAAAAATGGCTTACATGTTATTTTACATGAAGACCACTCAACACCTATAGTAGCAGTATCTGTATCTTACCATGTTGGATCAAAGAATGAAGATCCTTCAAGAACAGGTTTCGCTCACTTTTTCGAACACCTTTTATTTGAAGGAAGTGAAAATATCGAAAGAGGGGAGTACATGAAGTTGATTCAAGCAAATGGAGGGATCTTAAATGCAAATACTTCATTCGACAGAACATACTATTATGAAGTTTTACCTTCCAACCAATTGGAATTGGGGCTTTGGATGGAGTCAGAACGTATGCTTCATGCTAAGATCGATCAAGAAGGGGTAGATACACAAAGAGAGGTAGTAAAAGAAGAGTTGCGTCAGCGTAATGAAAATACTCCTTATGGATCTATTCTAAATGAAACCTTTGAACATGCCTTTAATGAGCATCCATATAGATGGACGCCAGGTGGATCGCCAGAGTATATTAACCAAGCTGAATTGAGTGAGTTCATGGAGTTTTATAAAACTTTCTATGTACCAAACAATGCTTGTTTGACAATTGCTGGAGATATTAGCCCAAAGGAAGCGAAGAAATTGATAAAGAAATATTTCTCAGGTATTCCAACAGGAACTGGTGTAATTCCAAGACCTTCCATTGTTGAGTCGATGAAAACGGCAGAGGTAAGAGATACTGTTTATGACAATATTCAATTACCCGCAGTTGTTCAAGCATATCATTCACCAGCACAAGGCACAGAAGATGCTTATGCTATGGAGATGTTGAATATGATCCTTTCTCAAGGAGAGAGTTCAAGATTGCAGAAAAACGTAATGGACAAGAAACAATTGGCTGTTTACGTAGGATCATTTCCACTTCCTTCAGAAGACCCAGGTTTGGTCTTGATGTTTGGAATAAGTAATATGGGTGTTGAAACTGCTGATTTGGAGTCTGCAATGAATGTAGAGGTTCAAATGATGCAGAATGAACTTATCAGTGAAAAAGAATTCCAAAAACTACAGAACCAAATTGAAACTGGATTTATTTCTAGTAAAACTGGTGTAGCGGGAATTGCTGAAAGTTTAAGTGATTATTATGTATTTTATAATAAAAATACGGAGTTAATCAATACTGAGTTGGATCATTATAGAAAGGTAACAAGAGAGAAAATACAAGAGGTAGCTAAAAAATACCTTACGGAACAAAATCGTGTGACTCTTTACTATTTGCCAAAACAAAACTAAGAGAAGAAATGAAAAATATATTCATCATATCAGCTGCTGTAGCTACTCTTTTTGCTTGTAAGCCTTTGGATCGTAGCATTAGACCAGTGGCGGGAGCTGCAAAGGAAGTAAAGTTGGGGGAAACTCAATCATTCACACTTCCAAATGGATTAAAAGTCTTTGTTGTTGAAAATCATAAATTACCTAGAGTTGCTTATTCTTTAGTGTTGGATTTAGATCCAATGTTGGAAAAAGAGAAAGCAGGTTATATAGACATGGCTGGTGGTTTATTGGGAACAGCAACTACAACTAGATCAAAAGATGAAATCAATGAATCAATTGATTTTATTGGAGCTAATTTTAACGCTTCATCAAACGGATTTTTTGCTAGTTCATTGACAAAAAATCAAGATGCAATGTTGGAAATTGTTTCAGATGTAATATTGAATCCAGTATTTACAGAAGAAGAATTTGCAAAAGTTAAAACACAAACCATTTCTGGTTTAGCTTCTGAGAAAACAGATCCAGATGCAATTACTAGAAATGTAAGACAAAAGCTGAACTATTCAGTAAATCACCCATATGGAGAAGTAGTTTCTGAAAAATCAGTTGAGAATATTTCTTTAGCTGATTGCGAAGGGTACTTCAATACCTATTTCAAACCAAACGTTGGCTATATGGCTATCGTAGGTGATATTGATTTGGAGACAGCGAAGGCGAAAGTTGAAAAGTACTTTGGAGCATGGGTAAAAGGTGATGTACCTGCTCATAAATATGCAACACCAAAAGGACCACAAGCTTCTCACGTAGCTTTAGTAGATAAGCCTGGTGCTGTACAATCTGTAGTAAATGTAACTTACCCAGTAGTTATGGATCTTAAATCAGAAGATTTGTTGGCTGCTAGAGTTATGAATCAAATCCTAGGAGGAGGTTCTGCTGCGAGACTGTTTGGAAATCTTAGAGAGGATAAAGCCTATACATATGGTGCCTATTCTTCATTGAGACAAAATGAATTGATTGGAAGCTTTAACGCCAATGCAAAGGTAAGAAATGATGTGACTGATTCTGCCTTGGTGGAATTCCTATACGAAATGAACAGGTTGAAAAATGAACCTGTAACTGAGAAGGAAGTTCAAGACGTTATCAACAATATGACGGGTACCTTTGCAATAGGTCTAGAAAATGCAAATACAGTAGCGCGTTATGCTATTAATATCGATCGCTATAAATTACCGAAAGATTATTATCAAACTTATCTTCAGAGGTTGGCATCTGTAACACCAGAGGCTGTAACTGCTGCTGCTAATAAATACCTGAGACCAGACAATGCTCACTTCTTGGTAGTTGGTTCAAGTGAAGAACTTGAAGAAAAGTTGAAAACATTCGGAAAGGTGGATCTATTGGATATTGAAGGTAATAAAGCATCTGCATTGAAACCTGCTCCAGAAGGAGTTACAGCCACATCTGTAATTAACAACTATTTAGAAGCTATTGGTGGAGTTGAGAAATTGAATTCTGTTAAAGAAATTGCTTTAACATATGAAATGGAAGCTCCAGGAGCACCTGCACCAATCGTAATAGAAAGTGTTCAAACTAGACCGAATAAGTTTAGTATGACAGTGATGATGGGGGGTAATGTTATGCAAGGCCAAGAATTTGATGGAAAAAAAGGTACAATGAGTTCTATGGGAAATACGATGGAACTACAGGGTGCTCAATTGGAAGAATTGAAGTCGAAAGCTGTTATTTTCCCAGAAACTCGTTATGAAGAGTTAGGTTATGTATGTGAATTGATGGGGGTTGCAAAAGTAGAGGGAGTTTCATTGTATAAGATGAAAGTAATGAACGCTACTAGTCAAGTAACCTATAGATATTTTGATATAACATCTTCATTGTTAGTCCGTGAAGAAGCAACTACTGAAACCCAAATGGGTGAAGTAACTTCAATTACAGTATTGAAAGATTACAAGAAAAATAACTTTGGTATTACAGAGCCAAATTTGATTGTGCAACAAGCTGGACCACAAACTATGAAAATGGTTTTAACTAAGTCTATCTATAAATAGTAATTGCTATTTGATTGTTTAAAGGGGGCAACTGATTCAGTTGCCCCCTTTTTTTTGTGCCCTAAATCTGGTGTATAAAAGGTTAATTCTGATATAAATTCCTTAACTTATTAAGACTATAATATTATTTGAAAAAATATAAGTCTATTTAATATGGGATTAAATACTAAAAAAGAAATAGTAGAAAATTGGCTTGCTAGATATACAGGAGTGGAATTAAGTAAAATTGGAGACTATATCCTACTTACCAATTTTGATAATTATGTTGAACTTTTTGCCGAGTTGTGTGATGCAGAAATAGAAGGGAAAGACACTATAATGAGATCTGCAACTAAGGATGGCTTGACCATTATCAACTTTGGGATAGGGAGTCCAAATGCAGCGCTTATTATGGACTTATTAAGTGCAGTGCATCCAAAGGCTGTTCTCTTTCTTGGTAAGTGTGGTGGATTAAAAGAAATAAATACCGTTGGTGATCTCCTGTTGCCTATTGCTGCTATTCGAGGAGAAGGAACATCCAATGATTATATGCCTGCGGAAGTTCCAGCTCTGCCAGCCTTTGCATTGCAAAAGGCAATATCAACAACCATTAGAAATTACGAAAAGGACTATTTTACTGGTACGGTTTATACTACCAACCGAAGGGTGTGGGAATGGGATGTTAATTTTAAAGAATACCTGAGAAGTATTAGAGCCATGGGGATTGATATGGAGACGGCGACAATATTCTCTGTTGGTTTTGCGAATAAAATATCTGCTGGAGCACTCTTATTAGTGTCAGATAAGCCTATGGAAGAGGAGGGAGTGAAAACCAGTAAAAGTGATAAAAAAGTAACTAAGAATTACGTGTTAGATCACCTGAGGATTGGTATTGACTCTTTGTTAGAATTAAAGAATAATGGTCTTACAGTAAAGCATTTGAAGTTTGGGTAATTAATCTTCAATCCATTCTGTAAAACTATCCAATGACTTACGAGGTTTTTTTGATTTAAATGTTTTGTTGGGATCAACTTTCCCAAGGTAGAAAAACCCTAAACATCTATCGCTTTTCGCTAAGTTGAAGGTTTCATTCATTTGAATTCGACTACAAAAACTTGGAGAACTCCAGTATCCTCCAATATTATGACTGTTTAAACTAAGGTGTAAATTCTGAATAGCGCAACTAACAGAGGCTATTTCTTCCCATTCAGGAATAGATTCCTTAGGATCTCTTTTCATACAAATAAGTAAGATATGAGAACTCTGAGATAATTTAGTCTCAAGTTTATTTTTGAATGCTTCGGCCTTTTCCAGACCATTTAATGAGGAAAAGACACTAGTACATTTCTCCAATAAAGTATTTTTTCCATTTCCAGAATATACTTTGAATTGCCAAGGTTCTGTGAAACGGTGTGTTGGTGCCCAGGAAGCATTTTCTAAAATCTCTTGAATAACATTTTGGTCAATAATCTCTCCCTTTATGAAGTCTTTGGGAAATATAGACCTTCTGGATTGGATTAATTGGTTGACTTCTTTAGAGTTCATAACTTAGTCGTTATCTCCAGCATACCATTCTGCATAACTATTTCCAGTCTCTCTTAGTTTAAGATTGTGAAGGGAAACAGTTGCAGGTAATAGAGGAGCTATAGTGTGAGCAAAGTCAATCACCATGTTTTCACAAGTTGGTTGATATTCAGTATAGATTACCTTTTGCATTTTATTTTCAATGCCTCTAAATCTGGAATCCGTCTTTAAAATAAGAGCATGGTCGAAACGATCAACGATATTGTCCTTAACAATTTTCTTCAAATCGCTAAAGTCAATTACCATTCCTTGTTTGATATGGTTGGCGTCACCAATAGGAGTCCCTATAACAGTAACAATCAGGTGGTAAGAATGTCCGTGGATATCTTTGCATTTTCCATCGTAACCATCTAGCGCATGTGCTGATTCAAAATCAAAAGTTTTACTAACTCTAACTTTATTCATAGTATACAGAATTGACTGCAAAATTAATTAAATTGCAAATACCCTGAGACATTTGTCTAATTATAATTCATAATATGTTCCAAAAAGTAGAGAAAATCATTGAAAGTCCAGCTGGAAAACCAATTTTGCTCGATTATAGATACCCTCAAAAGGAGAAAATTAGGTTTGTGGTCATTTTTGCACATGGTTTTAAAGGTTTTAAGGATTGGGGGCAATTCAATTTGGTAGCAGATGAAATTGCTAAGGCAGGAGCATTATTTATAAAATTTAATTTTTCTCATAATGGGACAAATCCAGAAAATCCAGTTGATTTTGTTGACTTGCCATCTTTTTCTGAAAATACCTTTAAAAAGGAATTGATGGATTATGACTCAGTCATTAATTTTAGCCAAAATTTAATGATAGAATTGGGTTTGTCAGATCTACCTATTAATTTAATGGGACACAGTAGAGGAGGATATACTACTTTCCTCCAAGCTGTAGATGATGATAGAATCGAGAAAGCCATAGCGTGGGCCCCTGTGGCTAATGTGAAGGAATGGTTTGAATCAAATCCTGGTTTTGAAGAATGGAGAAAAAATGGAATTTCTCATATTATGAATGGAAGAACAAATCAGAATATGCCCTTATTATTTCAGTTAGCCAAAGAGGTGATTGAAGAGGCTGATTTTTATGATTTGAAAAAAAAGTTATTCCAATCAGATTTGAAAATATGCTGTATTCATGGAACGGCAGATGAAAGTGTCCCTCATACGGATTCAGAAAGTCTTTACAATTGGTCTTCAAATGCAGATCTACTAATTTTAGAAGAATCGAATCATACCTTCGGGATGGTGCACCCAGGACAAGGTGAATTACCTAATGATGCGAAAATAGCTATTGAACTTACAGTAGATTTCCTTCTTAAGTAATAATTATTATTCAATTTGTAGTTAATAACTAATTATCGATGTTAATAAGTTGATGAATCTAATTCATTCTCTTAGGAGCTAATTGTGTAAATTAGCCAACGGTGAATTACAAGGAATGTACACATTAAATGGATTAGTTAAATGGGGAAAATAATTGCAGTTGCCAATCAGAAAGGTGGAGTAGGGAAAACGACAACCTCAGTCAATTTGGCTGCGGCTTTAGGTGTTTTTGAAAGAAAGGTATTGGTAATTGATGCTGATCCTCAAGCGAATACTACGAGTGCATTTGGTGTAGATCCCATGTCGGTTGAAATGGGAACATATCAATGTATTGAAAGTAATATTCCTGCAAGTGAATTGATTATTGAAACCAATAGTCCCAATGTAGATTTGATGGCTTCTCATATGGATTTGGTTGCAGTGGAAATTGAATTGGTAGATAGACAGAATAGGGAATTCTTTCTTTCTAAGGCTTTGGAGGAGGTAAAGGATTTCTATGATTATATTATTATAGATTGTGCTCCTTCATTAGGACTCATTACCTTGAATGCTTTAACAGCAGCGGATTCAATCTTAGTTCCTATTCAATGTGAGTATTTTGCATTGGAAGGATTAGGGAAATTGATGAATACGATAAAAATGATCCAAAATCATCAAAATCCCGAATTGGATATCGAAGGATTACTATTGACTATGTATGATTCTCGATTGCGATTGTCAAATATGGTGATCGAAGAGGTTCAAACCCACTTTAAGGAAATGGTATTTGATACCATAATTCAAAGAAATGTTAGATTGAGCGAAGCACCTAGTTTTGGTGAAAACATTATCTTGTATGATGCCACTTCAAAAGGAGCAATCAACTACATGAATTTGGCAAAGGAATTTTTACAAAACAATGAACAATTAACTGAAGTATAAGTTAAGTTGATTTCGAAAATAGATTGGACATATGTCTAAAAAGAAAGCATTAGGAAGAGGCTTATCTGCCTTATTATCAGACTCAGTTGTTACTGAGGAATCGGTAAAGGTTGTTAGAAAGCCAGTAAAGAGGTCGCTAAAATCTGTGAATGAAATATCAATTGAACAGATTGAAACCAACCCATACCAGCCAAGAACAACGTTTCATCAAGACCAATTGAATGACCTTGCTCAATCTATCAAAGAGCTTGGAGTTATTCAGCCAATAACAGTTAGAAAAGTAGATATAAATAAATATCAACTGATTTCTGGAGAAAGAAGGTATAGAGCTTCACAATTGGTAGGCTTGGATTCAATACCGGCATTTGTTCGTACTGCCAACGATACAGAAATGCTAGAAATGGCTCTTGTTGAAAATATTCAGAGACAAGAATTGGATGCCATTGAGGTAGCCTTGAGTTACCAAAGATTAATTGAAGAATGTGAGTTGACTCAAGAGAAAATGAGTGAGCGTGTTGGTAAAAAACGTTCTACAATTACCAATTATCTTAGATTATTGCAGTTACAACCCCTTGTTCAAGCTGGAGTTAGAGATCAAATGATCAGTCTAGGTCATGCGAAAGCCTTATTGGCAATTGATGATGAAGATATGCAATTGGATGCTTATAAAAAAGTAGTTGCACTTCAGCTATCTGTAAGACAAATAGAAGAGTTGGCTAGAGGGCTGAAGAATGGAACGACTACTAAAAAGAAGGCTCCAGAGGTAGATAAGAAATGGGAAGAATTGAATAACAAAGTGTCCAGTAAAATCGGAGCAAAGACCAGTTTGAAGTTTTCAGCCAAAGGGAATGGTAAGTTGACCATTAACTTTAAAGATGAATCAGAGCTGGAAAAGATAATGGCATTACTACAATCTTAGTGTGAAAAAGAAATCCAGTTCATATTTAGTCCTTCTTTTATTTGTCCTCATATCCTTTTCGGTTTTTGGACAAGAAAAAAAGAACCCTGAGCATGTAAAACCACATTCTCCTGGAAGGGCTATGTTATACTCTATCATTCCAGGTGGAGGTCAAATTTATAACCAAAAATACTGGAAAGTCCCCGTTTTATACGCAGGACTTGCTGCTACCGTTTACGCAATAGACTTTAATAATGTTAGGTATGAACGATTCAAAGAGGCATTAGAAAAAAGATCTGATGAAGATTATGATATCTTAACAGATAAGTATAAAAACCTTTCAGATAAAAGTCTTGAAAATTTATCAGATTCCTATAGAAATGATAGGGATCTGTCCATATTTATAGGGGTAGGGATTTATGCGATCAATATACTTGACGCTTATGTTGATGCCCATTTTTTTGAATTTGATGTTTCGGATGATTTGTCTCTCCAAATCCAACCATCTATTCAGTTAACACCCGATGCAAATGCCGTAAATGGAATAAACCTTTGTTTGAGGTTCTAAAATTTACTTTAGTTTATAAAAAGAGAGAAAAATAGAGTCATGAAAATAGCCTTGTTAGGATACGGGAAAATGGGAAAAGTGATTGAGGGAATTGCTCAAGAACGTAACCATGAAATAGTACTAAAAATTAATTCTCAAAATCGAGACCAGCTAACGGTTGAAAATTTGAGCAAGGCAGATGTTGCCATCGACTTTAGTATACCAGATACAGCTTACGATAATATTATGGTAGGATTGAAGGCAGGGATACCGGTGATTTCTGGAACTACTGCTTGGTTGGATAAATTGGATGATGTAGAATCCTTTTGTAAAAATGGGAATGGTGCATTTATTTATGCCTCTAATTTTAGTTTGGGAGTAAACTTATTTTTTGAATTAAATAAAAAATTAGGTCAGTTGATGGCTCCGCATGCCATGTATGATATTTCAATGACTGAAATTCATCATACCCAGAAATTGGATGCACCTAGTGGTACTGCCATTAGTTTAGCCGATGATATAATTGATTCTGTAGATCGATTGAAAAAGTGGGGATTGGACGAACAAAAAGAAGGGGTGCTGAATATCCATGCAGATCGTATTGATCCTACACCTGGAACTCATATTGTGCATTGCAAGAGTGGAATTGATTCCATTGAGATAAGTCATACGGCACACAATAGGAATGGTTTTGCCTTAGGCGCAATTATCGCTTCTGAATGGATAGCAGGAAAAAAAGGATGTTTTACAATGAGGGATGTGCTCTTTTCTTAAATAATGGTTAAACAAGCTTAAACATTGCTAGAATTCTAAGAAGAACAGGATAGAATTTGTAAATTCAGCCAAAAATTAGATTTTAATGAACGACAAAATGAAAAAATTCGGAGTATACCTAGGAATTAGTATTGCCTACTTTGCAATCTGTTTCCTTATGGATTTTGACTGGTTATATTTCGGACTATTGGCTATCGCTGATTATTTTTATTGGAATAATATAAACTGGACATTTTGGAAAAAAAGAGTAGAGAAGGAACAAAATATGTCCAAGACTACTGAGGCAACTGGAGCGCTTTTATTTGCAGTTGTTGGGGCAACGCTTATACATACATTCGTTATTCAGCCCTTTACGATTCCTACTTCCTCTATGGAGAAGACTATGTTGGTTGACGATTTCTTATTTGTATCTAAGTTCCATTATGGTCCTTACGTACCAAATACTCCATTGTCGGTTCCATTTATGCATAATTCACTTTGGGGATCTCAAACAAAATCATACAATGATGGAGTTCAATTGGGTTATCATAGATTACCTGGTTTCACAGAGGTGAAAAACAACGATATCGTAGTATTCAATTATCCGAAGGATGAAATGTTTAAAAATATGCCTTTTGATAAGAAAACGCATTACGTAAAACGTTGTATTGGAATTGCTGGTGATAGTCTAGAGATTAAGGATCAAATAGTCTATATCAATGGTAAAAAACAAGCCTTGGAGGATAGAGCGAAACAACAGTTTAGTTATATCGTTAAAAGTTCAAAGGCACTGACTACAGAGTTTTTGATAGAAAATGATATTACGGATGCCTTTAGATATTATAGAGTTCGCTTCCAATCCAATGATCAACTGAAATATCTAAGTCAGCATCCAGAAATTCGTGGAATGAAGCCCGTCCCGAATAAAAATAATGTTTTCGAAATTGAGACAACTTTAAAAGGTATAGATCTAAATTATTTTAGACAGGTAGGTGTAAAATTTGCCCCATTGCCAAAGAAGGAAATATTTGCAACCCTATCAGATGAATCGAAAGCTGCTCTGGAGGGGATGTCAAGTCTTATATTAAGCATTACTCCAACTGAAAAAGATCAAAACCAAATGGGGCAAGCTGTTTTCCCTAAAGGAGTTGACCATGGCTGGGATGTCGATAATTTTGGACCTATCTACATTCCTAAATCTGGAAAAACTGTAGCCTTAGATGCAAAGAGTTTACCTTTCTATGCTGATATCATAAAGGAATACGAAGGCAACAAATTGGAAGTTAAAAATGATGAAATCTATATAAATGGAGAATTGTCTACTAGTTATACCTTTAAAATGGATTATTACTGGATGATGGGAGATAATAGACACAATTCATTAGACTCTAGGTTTTGGGGCTTTGTTCCAGATAACCATATTGTAGGGAAACCAATTTTTAACTGGTTGAGTACGGATCCTTATGAAAGCTGGCTAAATCCATTTAAAAAAATTCGTTGGGAAAGAATGTTCACGGTAATCCATGGTGAAGGTCAACCAACTTCTTATTTCTTCTACTTCTTTGCTATTGTATTGGGATGGAATGTATGGAAAAGACGTAAGAAAAAGATGGTTAAATCTTAATACAGGAAAATTGATTTTTTAAAAAATTCAAGAAGGATGCTTTTAAAAAAGGCATCCTTTTTTTATGGTCTGATTTGTATCTATGTAGGTTTAGGCTAGGTAAAAATTGAGTAACTTCGCACCGAATTCATTGAAGTAAATTCGGATTTTCGAATTTGGTAAAATAGATTGATAAAATGAAAAGAGTAGTTGTAGGACTTTCAGGAGGAGTAGATTCAAGTGTAGCAGCATATCTACTTAAGGAACAAGGATATGAAGTAATTGGTATTTTTATGCGTAATTGGCATGATGAATCGGTTACTATTTCTAATGATTGTCCTTGGGTAGAAGATAGTAATGATGCTATGGCTGTTGCTGAAAAGTTGGATATTCCATTTCAAGTTATTGACTTCAGTGAAAACTATAAAGATAGAATTGTAGATTATATGTTCAAAGAATATCAGGAAGGGCGTACACCCAACCCTGACGTTTTATGTAATCGTGAAATAAAATTTGATGTTTTTCTAGAAACTGCGATGCAGTTAAATGCGGATTATATTGCTACTGGACATTACTGTAGAAAAGAAACTACTCTTGTTGATGGGGAGGAGGTTCATCACCTATTGGCTGGTGTTGATAGAAACAAAGATCAAAGTTATTTCTTATGCCAACTTAATCAAGAGCAATTAAGTAAGGCTTTATTCCCTGTAGGTCATCTGGAGAAACCTGAAGTAAGAGCTATAGCTTCTAAGTTAGGTCTTGTTACTGCGGATAAAAAAGATTCTCAAGGATTATGTTTTATCGGTAAAGTGAAATTGCCAGATTTTCTTCAGCAGCAATTAAAACCTAAACAAGGTGAGGTAATTGAAATAACTAGTGGTAGTGAATTATTTAATCATGTGCCAAGAAGGTTACCTGATAATGTTGAACAACACCTGGATATATTAAGTTCAGAATTCAATTTATCAAAAAATGCTGGTGAAATGATCGGGGAGCATCAAGGAGCTCATTATTTTACCATTGGTCAAAGAAAAGGATTAAGTATAGGAGGGAAGCCAGAACCCTTATTTATACTAGGAACAGATACGGTTGAAAATATTGTATATACTGGTCAGGGAACCAATCACCCTGGATTGTATAGATGGGGTTTGAAAATTAAAAACGAAGATATTCATTGGGTTCAGCCTGGTTTGAAATTGAAGGAAGGAGAGTCGGTTAAATACCTTGCTCGAATTAGATATAGACAAGAACTGGAAGCAGTGCAACTGTTCCAAAAAAATGATTATCTTTATTTGATATTCGATAAGATGCAACGGGGAGTGGCAAAAGGCCAGTTCGCAGCATGGTATCTAAATGATGAACTAGTAGGATCTGGTGTCATCGATTAATTTATTTTAGGTAATTTAATTATACCGAATGGCATTTTTCAATTCCTCTATTTTTTCTAATGTCCAAGACAATAAGTTTTTGGACTTTTTTAAGTTTACACTTATTTTCTGCTTTCTAAGTACTTATACCTTAACAGCAACGGATTTGGAAAAATTACGTCAAGCTGTAAAAGAGAAAAAGCACAATGTTATTCAATTGATTGAATTAGATTATTTGGAGGCTGTGAGTCTCGAAAACCATGATCTATGTTTAGACCTCTTGAATTTAAAATTACTTTCTATTCGAGAAAGACATGATAGAAATGATATTATGGACATTATGAATTTGTCCAATAAGCATTTTAATCTTCTTCAAAACTCCATCAGTCAAGCAAATTATTATTTATTGATAGGGACTACTCTTTCTGAAATTCATGCTTTCGACCTAGCACAAATTCACCTGTTAAAATCGGTGGATATCTATAGATTAAGAGCTGAAAATGATGGGTTGAGAAATGCTTATTTAGAGTTGTCTAAAGTATATTTCTCAAGATTGGATTTGGAGAGAAGTTTGGATTTCGCACTACAAGCAAAATCATTACTTGAAAATGTGCCAAAAACAGAAAGTAATTACTCAGGTATTTATAATCAAATTGGAAATATTTATTTGACATTAGGACAATTAGAAAAAGCCAATAATTATTTAAGAGAATCTTTTGAACATGCCATTTGGCAGAATGACTCTATCCTTCTTTCAGAAGCTTATTTATATCAGGCTAAATTGAATGTTGCTCAAAACAATCTGAAAAAGGCCGAGAAATACTTAAAGAAATCCATTAGAATTAAAAAGGGTTTAGAGGACAATATTGGACTTGGGAAATCCTTTTTATTATATTCAGAAATTGACGCTTTAAAGAATAATAAGACCAAGGCAATATCAGATGTTGAATGGGCTTATAAATACTTTAATAAGGCATTAGATTTGCGGAAAAAGGTTGAAGCACTTATTCAAATCGCTGAAATTCAAATTTCTGACAATCGGTTTTCTGAAGCTGAAAATAGTCTGAAATTGGCTATCAATAGTCTTCCTGATTTCTCGTCTGGACATGAAGAGCTAAAAATACGCTCTCTTTTAAAAGATGTTTATACCGTAAGTAATGATCCAGAAAAAATTATCATTCAATTAGAGAGATGCAAAATCTTATTAGACTCATTGTATCGAATTCAGCAAATGAATAGTGTAACGGATATTCAATCTAGCTACGAATTGAAGAAGACGCAGCAGGATAAAATGTATTATAAAGAGCAATGGAAGTTCTCTCAAGCAAAACAGACTTATACCATTATTATTGCGCTTTTGATTTTGTGTTTGGTGGTTCTATTTTATTTAAATATTAGAAAAAATAAGCTTTTACTGAAGAAAGAATATACTTTAATGGAGGCTAAAAAGGATCTGGCTCAGCAAGAATTGGATATTGCCTTAACAGATCTTGAATTGAATCGCAGTAACCTTCAGAAACTGACACAAAATATTATTAAGAAAAATACTCAGATTCAAACTTTAGGTGTTGAACTGGATAAAATAAAAAGTACAGACGAAGTAGGTGATGAAAAAATTGATCATCTCAATGAATTGATTCAGTTCAGGATTTTGACGAGTGAAGACTGGAGTGAATTCAAAAAATTGTTTGATGAAGTATATAGAGGCTTTTTCGTTAAACTAAAATTCGAACATCCTGCCCTTACTAAAAGTGAAATAAAGCTGTTCATGGTTAGTAAGTTGAATCTATCCATAAATGATACTGCTGGATTATTAGCTATTTCTCCTGAAAGTGTACGGAAGGCTAGGTACCGATTAAAAAAGAAACTTAATTTGGACGAAGAAGACCTTTCTGAGTATATCCTTGATTTTTAAGGGAGTATCTTTTGTCCATGTTTTTGTCCCAAATTTCGCTTTGTTCTTTTTCTTTCTGGTCTTATCTCGTGCTATTGTTGGAGTATGGAGTGATTTTATGATTTGTCTATTGTTCTGTCCTGTAGAAAATAGTACAATGAAGAAATTTTGCTCTAGATTTGTCTAAGACATTAAAGCAAAGGGTTTCGGTTTTTCATTTTTCGTTTTTCATTTTTTTTTTGCTTTAAGGTTCTTTTGTTTTTTCTTTGTTCTAGAATATATCTTAGGTCACACATTGTGTGACCTTTTTTTTGTTGTACTAATTTTGAATAGGTCACCACTGAAGACTATATCCTCTTAATTCGATTGATTATTACTCCTGCGCCAAGCTTAGATGGCTTTTCATGGCTATTCCTTTATTATCCTTGGTAGAATATCGAATGCTTTTTATTAATAGGATGATTTTGGATTTAGTAAATGCTATTTAATTGTGAAGATATATTGTGACAAATCTATGGACAGATATTGTGGGATCGCCTATAAAATGGGGCATGTTACAATTTGTCCTTTATTCTGTCCTTTGAAATTTTCAGTCTAACTTTATTTTTGCCCTACATTTGTATCAGATCAAAATAATAGAGGCTTTCTTTTTTCTACTCTTCATTTTTCAATTCTTTCCTCCTTTAGAATGATCGCTTTGTTCTATTACTAGTTTAGGGTTGCACCGTAACGGTGCGACCTTAATTTTTAAAGCCTTGAATGACCTTATAAAATGGATTTGTTTGTATACTGTTTATAAAACTGTCTATATAAATGTCCGGACTGAAAAGTGAAGTAAAAGGTAGAATTGAGTAATTTAGCTATAGATATAAAAATATTTCTTTTTTCTTTTTTCAAAGTGAGCTTTCCTCTCGCTTTACTATCTCAGAAGGCCTAATGCCTTTATCCCAATTCTTCGTAACTGAAGAAAACAAAAGCCTTTCATTCGAAAGGCTTTTGTTTTCTAATAAAAAAAGGCCTCAATTAAAAATTGAAGCCTTCAGTTTGTATATTAAAATGTAATGAGCTTATAGGGTACCTTCTCTCAAACTTACATTACATTTTGATTCTAGTGCTTGGTAAATCTTTTTGATTGCTTGATCTACGATTTTATCGGTCAGTGTTTTTTCAGGGTGCTGGAATAGGAAGCTCATAGCGTATGACTTTGTACCTTTAGGTAACTTGTCTCCTGTATAGACATCAAAAAGATCAATTTCTTTTAACAACTTTTTGTCCGTTTCAATTGCCACTCTTTCCAAATCCGCATATTGAACAGCATCTTCTACAAGTAAAGCCAAATCTCTTCTTACTGCAGGGAATTTAGGAATATCGGTAAATTGGATCTTTTCTTGAAGTAAAGACATGATAGCATCCCAGTTCAGTTCAGCATAGATTACTTCCTGTTTTATGTCGAATTTTTTAGTTAAACTTCCTTTTAGAACACCAATTTTAACAACTTCTTTTTTCTTTACATAGTAACTAATACCATCTAAGAAACTAGAGTCAGTACAGGCCTTTAATTTTGTTCTAGATCTAAGTCCTAAACGTTTCAGAATTGATTCCACAACACCTTTAAGTTGGAAAAAGCTGATTTTCTCAGTTGAACTTATCCAATTTTCATCTTTGGTATCTCCAGTTGCAACAATTGAGAGGTGCTTATTTTCTACATAGCCTTCTCCAAATTTGTGGTAACTCTTTCCAAACTCATACAAACGGATATTTGCTTGTTGTCTATTTATATTATAGGATAGAGATTCTAACAAGCCTGGAAGTAGAGACTGGCGCAATAACAATAAGTCTTGACTTAATGGATTAAGCATGGCTACCTCATTCTCCTCTTTATTTTCATCAAGAATAGAACGATAAGCTACTTTGGTCAATGAATTATTCATTGCTTCATGAAAACCTAATGAAGTCAATTGTTCTGCAACAATATTCTCTACGTTAAGAGGTACTATTCCATCAATATGTTCAACCGCTGCGTTGAAATGAGCTGGAATATCAATGTTATTATATCCAATGACACGCATGATTTCTTCAACGATATCTACTTGCCTTTGAACATCTACTCTATACGGGGGGACGCTTAGATGAAGAATGTTTTCACCCTCCTCCTTTATTCCAATTTCTAACAATTCTAAAATGCTGATGATATCAGATTTCGAAATCTCTTTTCCAATTAATGCATTACCTTTTTCAATATTGTATTCGAAAGAGAAATGCTCGATTGGGTTAGGATAATAATCTGATACTTTTGAGCTAACTGTAGCTCCACAGATTTCAATGAATAGGTCAATAGCTCTATTTAAAGCCCAAGTAACTGTATTTGGATCAATTCCTCTTTCAAAGCGGAAGGAAGCATCTGTATTTAAACCAAAATGTTTAGCTGTCTTTCTTACTGAAACTGGTTTAAAATAGGCAGATTCTAAGAAAATAGATGTTGTTTCATTTGAAACACTTGAGTTGATCCCGCCAAAAACACCTGCAATACACATTGGTTTTTGAGAATCACAGATCACCATATGGTTGGTGTTCAAGGTTCTTTCTACCTCATCCAGTGTTTTAAACTTTTCATTTTCATTAGCTTGTCGAACAACAATTTTATTTCCTTCAATTTTAGTCAAGTCAAAAGCATGTAAAGGCTGACCTGTCTCATGAAGAACAAAATTGGTGATATCCACTAGATTGTTGATCGGCTCCAATCCAATAGTAGCTAATCTTTTCTTTAACCAATCAGGAGATTCACCAACTGTTAGGTTTTCAAGACTTACACCTGCGTACCTAATGCAGTTGTCAGATTCAATGGATACTGGGTATTCGTTTAAATCGGATCCATGTCCTTCATTAACAATTGGTAAATTATAATCGTAATTTTCTTTATAAAAGTCCAAATAAACCTTAAGATCTCTAGCAACTCCAATATGAGACATTCCATCCGCTCTATTTGGTGTTAACCCTATTTCAATACAGTAATCATTGGAAACATTTAGAACATCCTTTAATGGAGTTCCAGGTTCAAGACTGTCGTCCAATACCATGATACCACTGTGATCACCATCTAATCCTAATTCATCACTGGCACATAACATACCCAACGAAACTTCACCACGAATTTTTCCTTTCTTTATCTTAAGAGGCTTATCCATATCGGCAGGGTAGAGTTCACTACCTACAGGTGCTAAAACAACTTTTTGTCCTGCAGCTACATTTGGAGCACCACATACTACCTGAATATTTTCATCAGTACCATAGTTTACAGTCGTAACTCTTAATCGATCAGCGTTCGGGTGTTGCTCACAAGTTAGAACATGACCAACAATTAGTCCTTCTAATCCTCCTTTTACGGATTCAATTTTTTCAACACCTTCTACTTCAAGACCTAAATCAGTTAATATTACAGATAATTCATCTGCAGTTTTATCTGTTTGTACAAAGTCTTTTAGCCAATTATATGATATTTTCATTCCCTTGGGATTTAATGCTTAATCTGAACCCACAAAAGTAATAATTTATGATATAACGCTAGAAGCAATAGCTAGTAAAATTGTTGTGATTGTTGAAAATTAGCTAGATCCAATTATAATTCAGCTATTAAGTAGTGAAATTGAAGTAAAACGTTGTGTTTCTCTGGACGTAAATCACTAATTGGGTGAGATATACAAATTGGATAGGACGTTTTAAGAATAAAATTTATAATCACACATCGCTTGGAAAATGAATGGTTTATTAAATTATCCTATAGTTTAGGTGTAAAGAGTATTGAAAAATTCATTACTATGGAAATAAAGTAGCTATTTGGAGTGGTATAAGATTAAATTTCTTCAATATCTACTGAAGGTAACCAACCGATCATTCCGTCTGATAATTTTATTTTATTCCAACCATTTAATTCTTCTATAATCTGCATCTTAACACCTTCATGAAGAATAAATAAGTCCTCTGCGCTAGTTGAAGGAGCACTTTTAATATTGGTATTCGTATGAATTAAAATGGCTTCTTTTTTTACTGATATATCGCTGATATAGCTCATGGAGAGTGAAATAATACTGAATAGGAAGATGATAACTCCGGTAAATACAGTCAATTTTTTTCCACTTCTGGAGTTAATGAAAATTCTAATTACAATGATAATAGAGAAAAAAACAATAGAAATTAGAGCCCATTTTGCCCAAAAGTCTGGATGTTGACTGGCCTTAAATGTTGACCACCACCTGAGCACCGATGGACTAGGTAATTCTTCAATTTTATCTACAATAAAACTTCTTGAAAAGTCCAAATTGAAATTTAAATCATCATCTTCATTGTTAATTTTATAAGCCTTTTCATAATGAAGAATAGATTTTCCTATTTCTTGATTTTTGAAATAGGCATTTCCCAAATTATAATGCAATTCAAATGAATTCAGTCCTTTATCTAATACAGATTCATATTGATTGATAGCTGTTTTAAAGTCATTCTCCTCATAGGCCTTATTTCCTAGTTTGAAGAGTGAGTTTGCGTCTTGACTAAATCCTATTAAAGGAAAAAGTATACAAAAGTATAAGGCTAATATTCTCATAACAGATTTTCTAATTTTGTAATTATTTCCTTTGCTTTCTCTAGATCCTTAGTCATAGATGTGCTTGTAAGTGATGCTCCGTAATTGGCAATTTGGCAATTTTCTACAATTGTTTCCAATTCAGATATTACATCAGAACTTACTTTTTTATTAACCAAGATAATTTTTATTTCATCCCATTGGAAGTCTGAAATATCGATAGCTAATTTTTCTTTTAAATAGTCATAAATGGCCTCCAGGCTAATCGAATAAAATGAAGTGCTATCTTGTTTCTTGATAAAACCATTGGCCAGATTCAATTTCTTGAGGGCTTTTCTTCCTGCTTTTTTGATTTTTAATGCTTTTTGATCCGTTTCTTTATCCAAAACTAGCACCTTAAATAAATAGATCAAGACAATAAAAAGGATTGGAATCAACCAAAATATGAAGAATGTTGATCGACTGAATAATCCTGACTCCCGTTTTGTGAAAATACTTTTCGTCTTAATGAATAAGACATCTTTTCCTATGAAATCAATATTTTCCTTATTGATACTTTGAATTACCTGTTGATTTTGGCTTAGTGATGTTCCTCCTACCTTTAATTTGTAAGTGGGGGTCATCAATTGATTGTATTGCTTTTTTATAGGGTCAAAATAACTAAAAGAGATTCCTGGAATAGAATAGGTTCCTTTGTGTCTTGGAATAAGAATATATTGATCTTCTTTCTTCCCACTGATACCAGAGGATCGATAGCTTAATTTATCAGAACTTTTAGGTTCATAGGCTTCTATATCTGGAATATTCTTTAAACTGGGTATTTCATACAACGGTAGGTTACCTGAACCAGTTATTTGAACATTTAATGTTATTGTTTCGTTGGTATTTATTGAATCCCTTGATAATTGACTATTTATCGATAAACGACCAACGGCCCCAGTGAAATTTGAAGGTTTACCCTCTAAAGGAAGTGGTTTGATATGTATATCCTTAGGAGAACTTTTAACCAACATTTCTTGCCTTTTTGTAATCCATCTACCCCACATATCTCTCCTTTTAGTTGGAAGGTTAACTGTAAGAGTAGCTTCCATTCGGTCCAAAATCAGTTTCCCGAATTTTTGTGGTATGATGATGCCTTTTTTAAGGATATAGGTTTGATATGTATTACCTCTAAATTCTCCTTGCCCTAAACGTTGTTTTTGATTTAGATCTAAATCCTTTTGCCAAAATCCTTTTAGAGAAGGTATTTTATCTAATTCTATATTTTGAATGTTTTCAGAAAAATATAAAACATAACTGACAATAATTTGCTCTCCTTGATAGGCTGTATTTTTATCAAGTATTACACGGATAAAAATGTCGTCTTTGAGTGAATTAACAGCAATTTCTTCTTCCGTCTTTCCTTCTATTACCTGAATGGATATTTCATTCGATTTTAGTTTATTTCCATTTGATACGATAGTTGCTGGAGGAATCTTAAAGTTCCCCAATCGTTTAGGTTTCAGGATGTAACTATAGGAGGTAGAGCTTGTTCGTCTTCCATTTATAATACTAATTGCCGAACTGGGATTGGGACCTCCTAGTATGTGGAAATTTTTAAAATTAGGTCCAGAAAAATTATCTCCAGAATTATCCAGCTGATAACTAATTTGAAAACGTTCATTCTTTTTTACTTTGTACTTTGAACTCTTCCCAACAAAATTATCTTGAGCAAAAACTGTCGTACTAATCATTAATAGAATTAGAGACAAATACTTCATTATAGGATTCTTATGCAGTTTTATTATCATTACCAGTCTTTTTCATTGGTTCTTACCCCACCTTTGATCTTTTTGGCCTTCACTTTTTCTTGGGTCTTTTCTTCCGCTTCTTCTAGAGCTTGCAAGAGTCTCAATGCATCTTCCCTTGAAAGTTTTCCTTCCTTAGGTTGAGGTTCTCCATTCTGATCATCCTCATCTTGGTCTTGTTCATCCTTATCCTTTGAATCATCCTTTTCAGAATTATCTCCCTCATTTTCTTGATCATCATTTTTATTTTGGTCAGAGGATTCATTTTGATCTTGTTTATCTCCCTTATCACCTTGGTCTTTTTTGTCCTTTTGATCTTGCTTATCTTGGTTTTCCTCCTTCTCTTGATCTTGCTTATCTTGCTTATCTTGCTTATCTTGCTGATCTTGTTGAGGAGGTTGTTGCTCAACAAGACGTTTTACCATAAGGAAGTTATATCTCGCCTCGTGATCCGCAGGATTGTTTCTTAATGCATTTTTATATTCTTCGAGGGATTCTTCTAGTTTTTCCAACCTGACCAGTGCATTTGCCTTATTGTAATAAGCTTTTGCTTTCATTACTTTGTCTGAAGCATTTCGAATAAGCCTGTCCAATTCCTCAATCGATTCTTCATAGCGTTCTTGTGCATGTAGGGTTGTAGTAATATTAAATAAAGCTGTATCCGTAGCTTTTTCTTGATAGGCTCTTCTAAAAGCAATTTCAGCATTTACAAATGCACTATCTTTAAAATTGGTAATTCCCTCTCTTATAAGAGAGCGATTCAATTCTTGAGCTGTGGATTGGGTGAATCCAGCTAATATTAAAAATATTGTGACAATATATTTATTCATCTCCAAATAAGTTCAGTTTGCGAATCCATTTAGTCTTACTATCTGATAGTAGCATTTCCAAAAATAGGATAATTAAAGCTAAGCCAAGGAACCATTGAAATTGATCTTCATAATCAGAAAATTGTTCAGTTTCAGATTCACTTTTTTCCATATCTCTTAAAAAATCTTTGATATTCTCAACCGCATCTTCTGTGTCGGCTCCACTTATGAATGAGCCATCACCTAAGGCAGCAATTTTTTGTAAAACTTCGGCATCTAATTTTGTTACAACAACTTGGTCGTCCCGATCTTTTTTATAACCGATAACCTCTCCATTTTTCCGAATTGGAATAGGTTTTCCAGCTAAGGTACCAACACCTATAGTATTAACGATAACCCCTTTTTCGGATGCTCTTTTTGCAGCTTCAATGGTTCCTTCCTCATGGTCTTCCCCGTCAGAGAAAACTAGGATACATTGGTTTTTCTTTCCCGTAACATTTTTGAAATATTCTAATGATAAATCAATAGCACTTCCTAAATCTGTACCTTGTCTAGGTACCAAATCAGAATCAACACCTTTTAAAAATAGTTTGGCAGAACTATAGTCGGTAGTTAAAGGCAGTTGAGGATAAGCATTTCCAGCATAAACTACAATCCCAATTCTATCTGAAACCAATTCATTCAATAATTCCGAAACAATTCTTTTCGACTTCTCTAACCTATTTGGTAAAATGTCCTCGGCCAGCATGCTTTTTGAAACATCTATTGCAAAAACAATATCAACTCCCTCTCGTTTGACCGTTTTCAATTTTGAACCTATCAATGGATTCACCAAAGCGACAATAAGAGCTGATAGTATAAGTAGTAAACTAACTAACTTTAGTTTCACCTTTCGGCTTGATTTATTTGTTGATAATTGATCCCAAAGATGTAGGTCTGCGTATTGTTTTTCTCTTTTTTTCTTCCATATTTTGTAATAGAGATATAACCCTAAGACAAGAATGAAGGAAAAAAATAGTCCAAAATATATAGTTTTGTCTAATTCAAACATTTTAATTTATACCTTTTAGAATGGTGAATTTTAACAGTGGAATAAGTAATAATAATCCGAATGCCACTAATACAAACGGTCTATACTTCTCATCGTAGGATACATATTTGAATTCTTGAATTTCCGTTTTTTCAAGTAATTCAATTTGATCGTAAATGGCAGATAGCTTTTCATTATTAGTTGCTCTAAAATAGTGTCCACCTGTTTTATCAGCTATTTCTTTAAGTAGCTTCTCATCTACTTTTGATTCCATCTTTTGTATAACCTGTCTTCCTCCAAATCCAATAGCAGGATAAGGGACTAAACCTTGTTTTCCAACACCGATGGTATATACCTTAATTCCGAATTCTTGGGCCAACTCTATAGCCATATATGGATCTATTTGGCCTTGATTATTTTCTCCATCTGTTAATAGAATGATAACCTTACTATCGGCCTTACTATCTTTCAGACGAGAGACAGATGTAGCCATACCCATTCCAATTGCTGTACCGTCTTCAAGAATACCGAAATTTATTTCATTCAGCATATTTTTGACAAGCTTATAATCTGAGGTTATCGGACATTGTGTAAAACTTTCACCTGCATAGGTAACAATTCCAATTCGGTCCGTTTTTCTACCATCCACAAAATCAATAGCAATATTTTTTGCGGCCTCTAATCTATTTGGTTTAAAGTCAAGTGCCTTCATCGAGGTAGAAACGTCCATTGCCAAAACAATGTCAATACCACTTTTGGTAATACTTTCGACAGATTCACTAGAGGTTCTTGGTCTTGCCAAAGCAATAATAATTAAACCGAATGCTAAAGATTGTAAAACAATAGGAGCATGTATGAGATAACTCTTCCAATTTCCCCTACCGAATTTACTGGCGGCAGAATGTCCCATGGAAGGAAACCAATTTTTCCTTCTTAGAAAATATCCTAGCAGTAATATTGGAACCAATATTATGAGATAAAAGAAGTCTGGATGTTCAAATGTATATTCACTCACTTTAGTCTTCTTTTTGTATTTCTTCTAATTTCGTTTTCAAAACAAATCGTTTCACAACTTCCATAAAGTAATTATTGGAAGATTCCTCAGGTTTAACCTTTGCAAATTTCACCAAGTCAGCAGTTGATAAAAACTCATTTAAAAGTTCATTATCATTGGATTCTAAGATTCCTTTTAAATCTCGATTGATTTCGTCAGTGGTAGATTCCATGGCCAATATATGGTACCTATTTTCAATATAAGTTCTCAATATAACAGATAACTCGCTGTAATAGGTTTTGATTTGTTTGTTTTGCCACAATTCTTTTGTTTTCAGACTCTCAAGTTCACCTAAGGCAATAATATGTGCTGGGATAATTTCTTTTACAATTCTAGTTGTAACATTTTTATTTTTTAGCTTTTCAACAATCAAGATAATCAATCCCAAGAAGGCGAAAAATCCATAGCCATACAGCAAGAAATACTTCCAATCATCCCAACCAAATGGGATATTAATTGGAGATTTTGCACCAAATAATGAATTTTCCTTTTGTAGAGGAATACTCAAAACTTCAATGTCAATATCTTTAGTATATAGGCTATCATTGCCGTATACAAAAAGAGTAGGGGGAAGAGTGAATAAGCCAGTGTCAAAATGTGTTAGAACAAAATCTTGACGAATATGAATAGGATTACTGTTTAATACCTCGTATGATTTTATCTCAATGATTTCAAATGAACCAATGGTGTCAGTAAGAACCGGCCAGTTGGTTTCTGAAATCATTTTAGCTTCAATTCGATAAATGAATTGCCCTCCTAATAAAATACTATCAGTACTTGTTGTTGCCCCTATTTGAATACTTTCTGCACTAAGCGAAAAATTGAATAGGAAGGCTAAAAGGAGTACTATTTTTGTTGTAAAATATTTTTTCAAAATAGATTATCTACGTTTAAAGAATTCCATTAGTTTTTTGACATAAGATTCGTCTGTCCTCAGTTCTATAGTACCCGCTCCACTCTTTAGGAAGGAATCTTTAAAATAGGCTTTATTTTCATTATACCAGGAAAGATAATGACTACGTACCTTTTTACTTGAAGTATCCACCCATACCGCTTCTTCACTTTCTTTGTCAATCATTTTTACAAGACCTATGTTTGGAATATCCGCCTCATGTCTATCATAAATCCTAACTCCCGTTAAATCATATTTTCTACCAGCAATTTGAAGATTCTTTAGGTAGTCATCATCCATGAAATCTGAAATCAAAAAGCTGATACATTGCTTTTTCATTACGCTAATTTGGAATTTAATAGCTTCTGATATGTTAGTACCTTTATTTACCGGTTTAATTTCAATCAATTCACGGATAATTCTTAGTACATGGCTTTTTCCTTTTTTAGGTGGAATGAATTTTTCAACCTGATCTGAAAAGAAAATTACACCCACCTTATCATTATTTTGCATAGCCGAAAAAGCCAATACAGCACAGAATTCAGTGATTGTCTCTCTCTTGTTCTGAACGGTAGTACCAAAATGTCCTGAAGCTGAAATATCAACCATTAGCATAAGAGTTAATTCTCTTTCTTCTTCAAAAATCTTGATATAAGGCTCGTTGAGTTTAGCTGTTACATTCCAGTCTATATCTCTCACATCATCACCTGGCTCATAGCGACGTATTTCGCTAAAAGACATACCTCGTCCTTTAAAAGAACTGTGGTATTCACCAGAAAAAATGTGATTGGAAAGCCGTCTTGTCTTTATTTCAATTCTACGTACTTTCTTTAAGAGCTCTGTAGTTTGCATATTTATTTATCCAATGATTAATGAATTCTAATACAAATTCTAATAATCCTAAGGTACTTCAACAGTATTAAGAATTTCATTGATAATGTCTTCAGAACTTATGTTCTCAGCTTCAGCTTCATAGGTGATTCCAATTCGGTGTCTCAAAACATCATGGCAAATAGCCCGAACATCTTCTGGTATAACATAACCTCTTCTTTTGATAAATGCATACACTTTAGCTGCAGTAGCTAAATTGATACTTCCTCTAGGAGAAGCTCCAAAACTTATTAGAGGCTTTAATTTTTCTAAATTGTATTTTTCAGGAAATCTAGTAGCAAAGATGATATCAAGAATATAATTCTCAATTTTCTCATCCATATAAACTTCTTTTATTGATTCACGAGCCTTTAGAATTTCGGCAATACTTACAACAGGGTTAACCTTCTCCCATGATCCATTTAGATTAGAGCGCATTATGGCTCTCTCATCTTCTTGAGCAGGATAGGTAATAACTGTTTTTAGCATGAAACGGTCCATTTGTGCCTCTGGTAAAGGATAAGTACCTTCTTGCTCAACAGGGTTTTGAGTTGCTAATACTAAAAATGGTTCATCCAATTTAAAGGTTTCGTCACCAATGGTAACTTGCTTTTCGGCCATGGCCTCTAGTAATGCACTTTGTACCTTTGCAGGAGCTCTATTGATCTCATCAGCCAATACGAAGTTGGCAAAAATAGGTCCCTTTTTTATAGCGAACTCATTTTGCTGCATGTTATAGATTAAGGTACCTATAACATCAGAAGGTAATAAGTCAGGTGTAAATTGAATTCTACTAAAATCCCCATGGATAGCTTCGGAAAGAGTCTTTATAGCAAGAGTCTTTGCTAAACCAGGAACACCTTCTAGCAGGATGTGCCCTGACCCTAAAAGGCCAATCAATAACCTCTCAACCATATGCTTTTGCCCAACAATAACCTTGTTTATCTCCATGGTTAATGCCTCTACAAAAGCACTTTCCTCTTTAATCTTTTCGTTAATTGATCTGATATCTACTGTTTCCATATTTTAATTTAAACTCTAAACGCAAACATAAAAGTTTTTGTTTAGTCCTTGTGGTCTTAAAGCAGTTAAAAAAAGTTAAACTAATCAGTTGTATGAATTCGTGGAATTCCTATTACTTTTTAATATAATGCTGAGTGAAAAAACGATTGCAAAGTACAAATTAAGGTCTAATTTGTCAAGAAAGATATAGCTGTATTAGTAGCATTTTTAGGCTATTTAACATAAAAATCAAACTTTATTCAAAATTCGAATTTATTCTGTTTTTTGCTATTGTCTTGATGTTGAAAATATTTGAAATATAATTTTGATTTTAGACAAATCCTGTCTTAAATGTTGAATTATTTTCATTAATTAACAAATAAAAATTTTGCTGTTTTCTAATTATATGTATATTTGGATCAATAATTGATACTACAGGTATCGTCTAACATAAACAAAAAAGCCTATCGGAACAATTCTACTTTACTAAATTATTTATTTGAATTTTTTTTAAGCAAGGTAGATTATGGCTGTTGTTAATGTAGCGGATAAAGTGCTAGTTAGTAACTTTATCAAAGGCGATCAATTCGCAATTTCAGTTCTTATAGAAAGACATAAGAGCAAAATTTTCAACTATATTTTTTCTAAGGTAAGGGATGAAGCTTTGTCCCAAGATATTTTCCAAGATACTTTCGTGAAAGTGATAAAGACACTTAAAAAAGGAAAGTATAATGAGGAAGGTAAATTTCTCCCATGGGTAATGAGAATTGCACACAATCTTGTTATTGATCATTTTAGATGGCAGAAAAAAATGCCTGTAGTAAGACCTAATTCTGAATTCAATATTTTTGATATTCTAGGGGATGAATCCAACTCTAAGGAAAAGGAAATTATTGATTTACAGATAGCTGAGGATTTGAGAAATCTTATCCAATATTTACCAGACAATCAGCGTGAAGTGTTGGTTATGCGTATCTATAATGAAATGAGTTTTAAGGAAATTGCAGAGCAAACTGACATAAGTATTAATACTGCTTTGGGTAGAATGAGGTATGCTTTAATTAATCTAAGAAAGCTTATTGCTAAACACAACGTTGTATTAATCGATAGGTAAATCAATGGGCCTTTTCTTGAAGTTATAATATTATTGCAATTCATGCGTTATGGATATAAACAAGAACAAAATATACGCGTATGAATAAATATTCTACTCTGAAAACAAATTTATTAGAACTGTGGTTGAATAGGGAATTAAAGAAATTAGATATCGCTAATGATATTCAAACTGAAAGATTACCTTCTAATGAATCAATCGAATTTTTAAAGCAATTTGCAGCGGGGTACTTCCCCTCTGAATCAAAGAATTTAGAATTTGAATGTATGCTTAATTAAAAAAAAAAAAGACTGCCAATGGCGGTCTTTAATTTTTTACAGCAATACAAGATATTTCTATATTAACATCTTTTGGTAGTCTTGCAACCTGAACACATTCTCTTGCTGGAGGGGTTTCTGTGAAATATTCTCCATATATTTCATTGATCAATGAAAACTGATCCATGTCTTTTATGAAAATTGTACATTTTACAATGTCTTGCATGGTAAATCCAGCTGCATCCACTGTTGCCTTCATATTATTCAAAACAAGACGTGTCTCTGCTTGAATTTCACCTACTTCCAATTCTCCTGTTGCTGGATTAATAGCAATATTACCCGAAGAATAGAATTGATTTCCAATAGCGATGCCTTGGCTATAAGGTCCAATTGGTTTTGGTGCTTGGTCAGATACGATGATTTTTTTCATAATGTAATGTTAATTTTAAAATGATGACTACCCATGATAGCTCATTTCATAGCAATGATTATTTTTGTTAAATATAATTTAAAAAATCGTGTTGAAAATAGCTCTTATAGATAATTACGATTCTTTTACCTATAATCTTGTGCATTATCTGGAAACTAAGGCTGAGGTTACTGTAATTAGAAATGATAAGGTAAATCTGGACTCATTAAATTCATTTGACTTCATTGTTCTTTCTCCTGGTCCTGGTCTTCCAAAGGAGGCGGGATCTCTAATGGAGGTGATTAGCCGTTATCATGATAAAAAGCCAATTCTAGGGATCTGTCTTGGTATGCAGGCCATTGCTGAATTTTTTGATTCTAGCCTGTTTAACCTTGAAAAGGTTAAACACGGATTGTCTAGTACCCTAAGTTGGTATAATAAAGAATCTATTCTGTACAAGGGAATAATAGGAGAAATACAGGTTGGTAGGTACCACTCTTGGGCTGTTGATGAAGCCTCATTACCAAATCACTTGAAGGTTTCGTCAAAAACAGATGATGCAATAATGTCTTTTGAAAGTGATCGATTCGAATTAACAGGAATTCAATATCATCCTGAATCAATATTGAGTACAAAAGGGAAGGAAATATTATTTAATTGGTTTGAACACTTTGCAAAAAATAAATAGGTTTATCCAATAGAGTCAAAGTTTAAAACAAAAAAAAGAGCTATTCAATTGAATAGCTCTTTTTTTTTAGAATCCCCAATTAACTCCTAATGAAGGAATGATTGGTAATTGATCTATACGTTCTCTGTTTGTCTTATCGTAATAGAAAATATTTTCTCTATTATAGATATTTGTAACACTCAAATTGAAGTCTAGCGTTTGATTTTTACTCAACTTGTATTTCTTTCCTAGAGCAATATCAAATCGGTGATAATCTGGTAACCTACCGCTGTCCAAATCTTTGTAGTAAGAAGTCAATTCACCATTTGAATTTGTATAATCACTTCCAATTCCATCTACTGATGTAAGCTCATAATTACCTCCAATTTGAGCAAACGGGAAACCACTACCATAATTCCATCTAGCATCGACAGTCCAAGAGTTTTGTTCTCCAAAAGTATAAGATCCTGTTATGTTTATTGTATGTCTTCTGTCGTAGTTAGGATGGTAAGTTGATGATTCGTTCTTTAGGTTAACATATCCCAAACTATAGGTCCCTGAGAATACGAATTTTCTAATTCTATAATTGGCTACAAAATCGACCCCATAAGCTTCTCCTTTTTCATAAAGGAAGTCTTTAGCAGTATTTGTACCACTTGTTGACTTTTGAAGATTAAGGTTTATCAGTTGATAAAAGTCTTTTAAATAGGCTTCTATATTAAATTCAAGTTTTTCTGTAACATCTATTTCAACACCCCCAATGATATGTCTTGCTTTTTGTAGTCCTGAAGAAATGGTTTCTCCTTCAAAAGTGTCAGGTAAATCATTTGGAGAAGATAGGTAACCATTGAATAGGTTTACAACTTCATTCGTGTTATTTGCTGCAACTAAATTTTGCGAATAGAAACCTCCAGACATTTTAAGTCTTAGATTTTCATTTGCATTATATTTTACGGCAATTCTTGGTTCAAATGTTGATTCCCCTAATTCAGAGAATGAGCTTATTCTAAGGCTAGGTTCCAGTACCCATCTTAAATTTTGAAACTTATATTTGGCGAATAGACCTAATCTTGTGGTATTATCCGAGATATCGAATGTTTGACGATTGATATTGGTGTAGTTAAAACTAGTTTTTCCTCCACCGAACTGAAGACCACCACTGAACGAACTATTTTGAGAAATCTTTCTTTTTAGATTGAAGTTGAATCCAAAGTCGGAAATTTCACTTGTTTTTGGTTCTGAGTCAACATAATTACCATCCTGATCCAACCTCTTATTGTTTTGGTTCATTTGGAAGGTAGATGAAGCAAAAGATAAATTTAGAATTGTTAAGGAATTTGGTAAAACTAAAAAAGCATTCCCTCCAAAACCATTTGAATTCCAATCAAAGTTAGTTTGTGTTTCGTAATCTACCTTATCATCAAAGTTAAATCCAAATAGACTTATCTTACTACCTGTGTTACTACCTAAAGTTACTTTACCATAAAGATCATTAAAACTAAAAGGTAATCCATTTTCATCATCATTGGCATAAGAATATAGGCTTTTAGATGTTTGATCTAGATATGAAGTTTTTGCACTTAAGATAAAGGTGCTATTTGATATTTCGTTTTTAGGAGAAAGAGGACCTTCTAAACTGAATTTTGATCCAAATGTATTCATTCCTACATTACCCGCTATTCTCTTTTTGTTTCCATCTCTGGTTTTGATATCTATAACAGATGAAATCCTACCACCATACTCGGCTCCAAAACCACCTGTGTAAATATCCGCTGTCTTAATAATTTCAGTATCAAACACAGAGTTGAAACCGATACTATGGAAAGGGTTATAGATTACCATTCCGTCCATCAGTACCTTATTTTGTACAGGTTGACCACCTCTTATATATAGTTGTCCACCTTGATCTCCAGTAAATACAACACCAGGTAAAGATTGAATATACTGAGCTAAATCAGCTTCTCCACCTATACTGGGCATTCTTTTAATACTCTTTGGAGTAATATTTATTTTGGAAATATTTACTTCAGTTTTTTTGTCTTGAGATTTAGATGAAAGTACGATTTCATCAAGGCTTTCACTTGCATCCTCTAAATAAATCTTCAAAGACAAACTTTTGCCTTTTTTCAGGCTAATTTTTTCGGAATATTCTTCAAATCCAATTGAACTTACTTTAATAGTATAATTTCCTTCTTCAATTTTGTTGAAAGAAAAGTATCCATTAACATCTGTTGCAGTACCTATTCCAAGTTCATCCAATACTACATTTGCAAAAAGAGCAGGTTCTCCTGTTTCTTTTTCATATACAAATCCTTTAATTGTTTGGGCCATCACTTGCCCCGATATTAAAAGAAATAAAATTAGACTGAGAGGGTGTTTCATTGTTCTATAAATTTTTAAAACAGCTCAAATATAAACTATTTAGGCTGGGAGCGAATGATTTTTTTTTACTTATTGGTGAAAACTCTGTTTTTCATATCATTGAATTCCAACTCAACCGGAAGAGGGTCTTGACTCTTTATAATAAAATGTCTATTTTCAAATTTTAATTCTTGCAGTACTTTTATTAATCAATTTTAATCACTGTTATTTATGCCGCAAAATATGAATTCATTTTGGAGGTCCTTTCTGGCCGTATTACTTGGTGTAATAGCATCATTTATTATTATAATGATGTTAGAGCTAGTGGGGCATGTTATATTTCCCGTTCCAGAAGGTATAAACTTAAAGGTTGAAATTGAATTCAAATCCTATGTTTCACAAATGTCATTTATGGAGTTTTTACCTGTACTTCTTGCGCATTTTATAGGTGTTTTTGTTGGCTGTATATCTGCCTTGAAATTTGGAAGGGGGAATAAAATTCCTGTTTACATTGTTGGGTGTTTCGTTTTAGTAGGATCTATAGTCAACGTAATAAATATTCCCCATCCTGTTTGGTTTATAGTAGCAGATATTGGTTTAGTAATTCTAGGGTTAATACTTGTTGTTAAAAGAAAAAACTAAAAGTTTTACTTTCTATATTTAAGACAAATTCCAAGGCTGAAATTAATGATTTTGTGAAGAGGAAAACTCTCTCTGTTCTCATACCATGAAAAAAAGTAAAGATCATTGGTTCCTAATTCATAATATAGGTGTAAACTTTTGAAATTTCCTTCTTTAATGGCATGGCCAAACCTTCCTGTAATGAAAGGGGCAATTCTTGTTCTGATTGTCCACCAATAGTAATTTTCTGGATATTTATCAGTGTCTCTATATTTATTCAAATTTTCTCCAAATGAATGATACAAATTTACTCCAAACCCTATTGGTTCGATAAGTAGAGACGTACCTCTTGGGTTTAGTTTAAGCGGGAAAAAACTAGTTTTTAATGCAATAGTTGTAATATCATCTCCTCCGACACTTTTGGGTAGAAATCCTAGATAAAGATCCAATTCAAGATTTTCTTTTTCAAAGAAGGAATGACCATAACTCGCCGAAAATAATCCTATTTCTCCAGCATATTGAATTTTATGATGATCAGGTAATAGCTTCTTTGTCCAATGGTCTTGTTGACCAAAAGCTATAGACACTATAAATAATAGGAAATATGTTAATAGGTCCTTTTTCATTATATACTTTTTATTTCATATCTAAAACCATCCTTCCATATAGACACTATGATATAGCGTCCCTTACCGGTGGAAAAGGAGTTGAGATAAGTGATTCCATCGTCGTAAGGCTGTGACTCAGAATAATCATGGTTATGACCATTCATGGATAATAGGGTTTTATCCCATTTTGACAGGGTATTAGCAAAATTCATTTCCAAATTTGGGTCAAAATCCGTTTGGAATGGAGCCATGTGTCCAACTACAATAGCGTTTTTATAAGAACTTGTATCCTGTAGCTGTTCATTCAACCAGTCTATACGGGGAATATTACCGCTAAAGCCATATTCACGACTATTTGTATTTGCCATAATAAATTTGAAGTCTTTATAATAAAATGAATAGTCGAATTCACCAAACATTTCCCGATATACAAACTCTCCATTATATAGGAGGTCATGATTTCCAATGACACTTAGAAATGGGCTTTTTAGGCGTTTCAGGACACTTAACATTTCTTCAAATTCCAAATTCAAACCGAAATCGGTCAGATCACCTGAAATAATGACAAATTCAATGGCTGGATTTTGATTTATATGCTGGATGATTTGATTCGTCTCATCATAAAATCTCTGTGTATCCCCAATGAAGGCGAAGGTTGCAGTATCCCCATTTTTTCCATTATTGAGTAAGACTTCAAGATTTTTTGAATTCATATTCTGATTCTCAGAATCGACATCCACCTCATAAGGAGAGTAACTTATACAAGATTGTAAAAGAAAGAGAAGTATAGGTATGTGTAAGTATTTGATTTTCATGTTGAAAGACCTTTTTGTCGTCAGGGGTTGTTTGACTATGTTTTATTGGTCGTTCCAAATATATCGGATAAATTATTATTCTATTGTATAGTACAATATACAAAATCAAATCTTTAAATTCAAAACTTTGACAATCAATGGTTTATGCGTCTATTTTTCGTGAAAAAATAATTGTAGATATAAAATTGGAATTGACACCTTTTTATTGAATGTAAAATCTCATTTAAATTCCATGGAAAATCGAAGTTATTGACCTAATTGAGCCATTAATTTTATAAGTTTGTGACGGAAAATTTAGAACCATGGAACAATTGCTATCAAAGCGTGTACTCGAAATGGAAGAATCGCAAACAATTGCGATGTCACGTAAGAGTAGAGAGATGAAAGAGAGAGGTATAGATGTAATTAGTCTTAGCCTTGGAGAACCAGATTTTAATACTCCTGAATTTATTAAAGAAGCAGCAAAAAAGGCTATTGATGATAATTATTCTCATTATACAGCTGTTCCAGGACTTCAAGAAGTTAGGGAAGCCGTTTCTGCGAAATTCAAAAGGGATAATAATTTAGATTATCCAGCCGATTGTATTGTCCTTTCTACAGGTGCAAAACAATCACTTGCTCAAATGATGATGGCTCTTGTAAATAGTGGTGATGAGGTGATATTACCTGCTCCTTATTGGGTTAGTTATAAGCAAATGACTGAATTATGTGAAGGAACCATCGTAGAAATTCCTACAGAGGTTGAGCATGATTTCAAAATTAAAGCTGACGCATTGGAAGCTGCAATTACTGACAAAACAAAGGTATTCTTGTTTAGTTCACCATGTAATCCGAGTGGATCGGTATATAGTCATGAAGAATTGGCAGAATTGGTTACTGTATTCGAAAAGTACCCGAACATAGTAATTATCTCTGATGAAATTTATGAATTAATTAATTTCACTGGAAAACATGCTAGTATTGGAGCATTTCCTTCAATGAAGGATAGAGTGGCAACGGTAAATGGAATGTCAAAAGGTTTTGCAATGACTGGTTGGCGTTTAGGTTATGTTGGAGCTCCAAAATGGTTGGCTGCGGCATGTTCAAAAATGCAAGGTCAAATCACTTCTGCTGCTTGTTCTATTACTCAAAAGGCAAGTCAAGCAGCTCTTGAGGCGGATCCATCAGAAATGGATTTTATGAGAGATACTTTCTTAAAAAGAAGAAATTTTATACTTTCAAGGTTAGCAAATATTCCTGGATTAAAGGCAAGTATTCCTGAAGGGGCATTTTATGTATTCCCTGATGTGTCTGAATTTTTCGGGAAAAGTTATAATGGTAAACTAATTGAAAACTCATCTGACCTAGCAGAATATCTGCTAGTTGAAGGGCAGGTGGCAACAGTTAGTGGATCTGCATTTGGTTCTCCAAAATGTATCCGTATTTCTTATGCAGCAGCAGATGAACTACTGGTAAAAGCAATGGATAGAATTGAATCAGTTTTAGGAAAGTTAAACTAGAAAAAAAATAGCTTGTTAGGATTCTTTAAAAATATAGACTTAAAAAAGGTATTGATCATCGGTGATTCGATGATTGATGCCTATATGTGGGGAAATGTCCACAGAATGAGTCCAGAAGCTCCAGTACCTGTATTAGATATTCATACCAAGGAAAATAGATTGGGAGGTGCAGCTAACGTAGCATTGAATGTTAAATCATTAGGTGCCACTCCTATTTTATGTACTATGATTGGTGCAGATTCAGATGGTTTGGAGTTCAAACGTTTGATGAATGAAGCTGGGTTAAGTTCAGAAGGACTTTATATTGAAGAAGGCAGAAAAACAACAATAAAAACGCGCATTATCAATGATGACAAACATTTGTTGAGAATTGATGATGAGCATATTAAGGACCTTGATCATAGAGATTCTTTTCTTTCCTTGGTTCGAGATATATTATTAGAGCATACTATTGATGTTGTAATTTTTGAAGATTACAATAAAGGATTGTTAACAGAGGAGATCATTACCCAGAGTATTGAATTATTCAAAGGGGAAGGAATTCCTATGATAGTAGATCCTAAAAAGAAAAATTTCCTGGCTTACAAGGGTGTGGATATCTTTAAGCCAAATTTGAAAGAGTTAAAAGAAGGATTAAATTTGGACTTTGATCAAAAGGATCCTGTTGCCCTTTCCGATGCCGTTAGGCAATTAAAAACTCAATTGAACTGTAAAGCTGTATTGCTTACACTTTCTGAGGATGGCGTATTCATTTTAAATGATCAAGGTTATTATACAGAAAAAGCTAAAAAGAGAAATATTATTGATGTTAGTGGGGCGGGGGATACTGTCGTTTCAGTTGCCGCAATTTCACTATCTAATGATTTGTCTAGTAAAGATTTAGCAAGGATTTCAAATTTAGCAGGAGGACTAGTTTGTGAAAAGGTTGGTGTAGTACCAATTGATGAAAATGAACTAAAAGCGGAGGTAGAAAAAATATTATTGTAATTTTAATAGAGTTGATTGTTAGAAAATCAATCGATTATAAATGCGTTTTGGACTATTTTTTGATCCATTTAATATTCTATTTATGTCATTTCAGTCCTTTAGGGAAAAAGTAAATTTAGGCTTATACGATTCTAAAAAGCAAGTTTCACATTCGCTTCAAATAACCAGTTTATTTGTTTCCCTTATAGTGGTTGTCCTTATGGTTCTTGCATTTGGTTTCCCCCTAAGTCTTGATCATAAGGAGATAATTATCATTGTAGTGAAAACTAGTTTGTGGTTTTATGTTCTTAAGTATATTATTTCCATCATATACAGTTTTCAACCACTGAAACTACTACGAGAGACGTTATTTGAGGGAGTATTGATGACTATGTTGACTGTCAATTTTTTCTCAGGACTACTATTTGAAAAATCTCTACTCTTATGGTTATCACAACAGTTGGAAGTGTTTAACCTGACTAATTTCACCATCTTTTTTATCCAGGCTTATTTTTTAGTTATTGTTTTATTGGAAATTGGTAAAGCAGGATCGTTAATCAAAAATATTAGATTGAATCCTCAGTTTATGCTGATTATTTCCTTTTTAATATTGATAGGGTTTGGGAGTATATTATTGATGATGCCTGAGATGACTATTCAGGAGGGAAGTATGGGCTTTATGGATGCCCTTTTTACTTCTATAAGTGCTTCTTGTGTTACGGGTTTAATAGTAGTTGATACAGCCAATTTTTTCACCTTCAAGGGACATTGCATTATTATGGTCTTGATTCAATTAGGGGGGTTAAATATTGTGTCATTTGCTTCTTTATTTACCATTTTTAGTAGGAGTGGTGTTGGTATAAAACACCAGCGTTTGATTCAGGATAGTTTCGATTCCTCCTCCTTATCAGATAGTATGAGTCTTTTGAAGCGAATCTTTTATTTTAGTTTTATAATTGAATTAATTGGGTTCTCCGCTCTCTATTTTAGTTGGCACGATGCTATCAATTGGGGTTCCAATTCGGATAAGGTTTTTTATTCCCTATTTCACTCTGTTTCTGCTTTCAATAATGCTGGTTTTTCTTTATTTAGTAATGGACTTTATGAAGATTTTGTAAGGCAATCATATACACTACATTTAGTTTTGATTGGTCTAATATTCTTTGGTTCTATCGGGTTTTCTTCTATTCTAGATATGTTTGGGATTCGACAGATTCGTGAAAGAATTAGAAAGCCATGGAAAGGGTATAAATTAGAGACTAGAATCGCTCTATATAGTTCTTTGACGCTATTAGCATTGGGTACTATTGTTTTCTTCGCATTAGAAACAAACAATGTATTGACCGGTATGAGTACAGGAGAAAAATGGATAACTTCATTGTTCCAATCCATGACGGCAAGGACTGCAGGGTTTAATACAGTAGATTTTAGCTTACTATCTGTTCCTATGCTTTGTTTTTATTTATTGTTAATGTTTATTGGATCTTCTAGTGGATCCACTGGTGGAGGTATCAAAACCTCAACTTTCGTATTGCTTATTTTTAGCTCAATTAGTACCCTGACCGGAAAAAAGAGTATGGTAATTGGGAAAAGAAAAATTTCAATGAATCTTGTGAACAAGGCTTTTTCATTGTTCTTGTTCGCCGTTTCCACTATCTTTGTAGGAGTGTTTATTTTGACAATAACAGAACCGGATAAGGATTTAGTTGATTTAGTATTTGAAGAAGTTTCAGCCTTTGCAACTGTAGGATTATCTACAGGAATTACCTCTTCTTTATCCACAGGGGGAAGAATTGTAATAATGTTTAGTATGTTTATGGGAAGGGTCGGATTATTGACTCTAGCCTTTGCATTAGGGAGAGCAACAAGGATGCCTAGAGTAGAGTATCCTGGTGCTCATATTTCAGTTGGTTAAGTTGATGATGAAAGAGATTTTAGAAAGGAAATTTAGGTATTCATTGGTATTATTTGTTGGGCTATTTTCAGTTTTTTCAGCCTATAGTCAATCCTACCATTTTATAGTTGATTATGGTATTTTTAGTGATAATTATAAAGATATTAGTGCTGTAGAAACACATGTGGATTCCTTCAAATATAAATTAGATGTTCCCTTAAGAGATGATATGGTCTTAAAGATGGATATGGGCGTTGAATGGATGGATATTAATAAACGATCGGCTAAGGATATCTCTGCATATATTACAAGACCATATGATCCACCATTGCGATTAATCAAGGTAGATAAAGTAAAATTGTCTGGATCTAATAAATTGAAATCCCTTTTGTTTAAAGGGATGTTCAGATCTGGTTCCAAATTGGTGCGTATTGATATGTACGTACCCTTACCAAAAAAATAATTATGGCACTTATAAAAGAAGTAGAAGGAAAAGCACCCTCCATTCCTGCAGACTGTTATCTAGCAGAAAATGCTACTGTTGTTGGCGATGTTGTAATGGGCAGTCAATGTAGTGTTTGGTTTAATGCAGTTGTTAGAGGAGATGTGCATAGAATAGAAATAGGAGATCGTGTAAATATTCAAGATGGGGCTGTTGTTCATTGTACCTATAAAAAGTTCAGTACAAAGATCGGGAATGATGTGAGTATAGGGCACAATGCTATTGTTCATGGATGTGAAATCAAGGATAATGTATTGATTGGGATGGGTGCTATTGTTATGGATGGTTGTATTGTTGAATCTAATTCAATTATTGCAGCCGGATCAGTAGTTACTCAACATACACATGTGGAAAGTGGATGTATTTATGCTGGAGTTCCTGCTAAATTGGTAAAAAAAATAGATGCGGATCAAACTAAGGATTTGGTAGAGGGGATTGCATCAAACTATATCAAATATTCTGGCTGGTTTGACGAATCTTTAAAATAATAGAAATCAACTCAAGAAATTATTAATTAAAAAAGCCCGCTATGAATTTTCATACCGGGCTTTTTTATACTGTAAATTACATAGGAATTATTTCATGTCCTTTTTATCCTTACGGGAAGATTCATTTATTGTATTTGCTGCTACTAGGCTTGTAACCATATCGTTCAACATACTACTTGCAGCATTTGGATTGTTTGGCAACAAAATAAGATTGGAATTTGTATCAGAACCAATGCTTTGTAAAGTATCGTAATGTTGAGTTATTACAATTAATGCAGAAGCCTCTTGGCTGTTGATTCCTGCCCTATTAAGCACATCAACACTTTCTTCAAGACCTCTGGCAATTTCTCTACGCTGATCTGCGATACCCATTCCTTGAAGTCTTTTACTTTCTGCTTCTGCTTTTGCTCTTTCAACAATTAAAATTCTTTCGGCATCCCCTTCATGTTGAGCTGCTATTTTTTCCCTTTCGGCTGCATTGATACGGTTCATTGCAATTTTCACATTTTCATCTGGATCTATATCTGTTACCAAAGCTTTTATAATATCGTACCCATAATCCAACATGGCTTCTTTAAGATCCCTTTGAATGGCAATTGCAATTTCCTCTTTTTTTACAAATACATCATCCAAAATCATTTTTGGAACTTCAGCACGTACCACATCAAAAATAAAGGCTGTGATTTGTTCTTGTGGGTTTTGTAATTTATAGAAGGCGTCGTACACATGATCTTTTCTAATTACAAATTGTACAGAAATTTTTAGATGAACAAATACATCATCTTTTGTTTTTGTTTCAACAATAACATCCAATTGTTGGATTCTAAGGCTCAATTTCCCGGAAATTTTATCAACAAAGGGGATTTTCAATTGAAGACCAGCACCTCTGATGCTTTGGAACTTCCCGAATCGTTCGATTACAGCACTTGTTTGTTGTTTTACAACAAAGAGGCCTGATAGCAATATAATTATTGCGACTGCTACTATTACATATGTTCCGTACATATTTTATTTTTTAAGATTTGAGCATAAATATACATTGAAAATTGAATTTAACATCTAAGCTATTTGACTAGTTAAGTTAAATTGTATGAATTTCTTGGTAGTCTTTGACTCAAATTTGGCTCATTTTATTGAAAATTGGATTACTATAAAACATTAGTTTATTAGTCTAAATCTTCATTTTTAAGTTATAGTATTCACCTTTCACGCCTTAAAACACTCCATTAATCGATTCTCATATTTAGAATTCTTCATTTTAAACATATCAAGTGCTAGTTGGCAAGTGTTAGTACCCTTCTAATTCTATTTTTGACTTAATAATCTGGAATTGATACTGTTTAAATGCTTTTTATAAGTAGATGAGCTCGGTGAAAATATGACCGAAATTACTCAAATAGTACTTAATAAAGTATCGATTTCAGACAACGTTGAAAATTAAAATGTTTGTCAATATGAGGAATCTTGATAAAGTAAAAGGGTTGAATTTCTATACAATGTTTTTGGCATTGTTATTCATTGGGAATTTAAATTTATGGGCTACTGATTTTATTACTACTTGGAAGACGAATAATCCAGGAACTTCCACTAGTAGCCAAATCACTATTCCTACAACTGGAACGGGGTACAATTATAATGTGGATTGGGGTGATGGATACACTAGTTCCGCTCAAACAGGAAATAGTACGCACACCTACGCAAGTGCTGGTACTTATACAGTTAAAATTTCAGGAGTATTTCCTCGTATTTATTTTAATAGTGGAGGAGACATGCAAAAGATCCTTTCTGTAGAGCAATGGGGAACTCAGGTTTGGAGCAGTATGGCGAGATCTTTTTATGGAGCATCAAATTTAGTTATTAATGCAATGGATGCCCCGGATTTGAGTCTCGTAACAGAATTGTACATGACTTTCAGGGATGCGACTTCCCTCAATCAGAATATTAATCATTGGGATGTTTCGAATATTTCATCAATGCGTCGGGCATTTGCTGGAGCTACATCCTATAATCAGCCTTTGAACAGTTGGGACGTAAGTAATGTAACCAATTTCGAAAGTATGTTTGATGGGGCTTCCTCCTTTAATCAGGATATTAATTCTTGGGTGGTCAGTTCAGCTACCCTTTTGAAGATGATGTTTAAAAATGCAACTGCTTTTAATAAACCTTTAAGTTTATGGAATACTGGGAATGCAACAACTTTTGAGCAAATGTTTTATGGAGCTTCCGCATTCAATCAACCTATAAATACCTGGAATACTCAAAACGTAACCCATATGCCTTATATGTTTAGGGATGCGATTTCCTTTAATCAGAATATTGGATCTTGGAATACAAGTAGCGTAATTTACTTTTATGGTATGTTTTCTAATGCTGCTGTTTTTGATCAGGATATTGGCTTTTGGAATATATCTTCTACCATCAATGTTGGATTTATGTTTGAAAATGCAGCTTCTTTTAATCAGGATATTGGAAGTTGGAATATAAGCGGTGTTACAAGTCTGAATAGAATGTTTAATGGGGCGGTAAGTTTTGATCAAGATATTTCAAGTTGGGATGTGAGCAATGTAACGGTCATGACAGATATGTTTTTGGGTGGAAAGCTCTCAATTTCGAATTATGATGCCTTGTTAACTGAATGGGGATTAACTGGACCTGTGCAATCCAATGTGAATTTCCATGGTGGATTTAGTCAATATTGTGACACAATGGCTTCATTAGGAAGAATTTCATTAATAAGTAATGATGGATGGACTATTACCGACGGAGGGAAGTCTTGTGGTGAATTCATCACAACTTGGAAAACGGATAATCTAGGGACATCTTTAGATGATGAGATTACTATTCCTACCATGGGAATTGGATATAATTATTTTGTTGATTGGGGAGATGGAAATACAAATTCTGGTGTGACGGGTAATATCACTCATGCCTATACTTCCCCAGGGACTTATACAGTTAAAATCTCAGGTGATTTTCAAAGAATTTTCTTTAATAATGGAGGAGACAGGCAAAAGATCCTTTCTGTAGAGCAATGGGGTACACAGGTTTGGAGCTCCATGGAAAAAGCTTTTTACGGTGCCTCCAATCTAGTAGTTAATGCAACTGATGCACCAGACTTAAGTGCAACCCTTGTAATGACTCGTATGTTTTCTAGTGCAACTTCCCTTAATTCGGATATAAATCATTGGGATGTATCAAATATCATAAGAATGGAATATGTGTTTGATGAGGCAAGTAGTTTTAATCAACCTTTGAATAATTGGGATGTTAGTAGCGTTACAACCATGCAAGGAATGTTTGAAGAATCTCCATTCAATCAGAATATTGGAAATTGGAATGTTGGTTTAGTAAAGGACATGTTTTATATGTTTAAAAATACTACTGCCTTTAATCAGGATATTTCTGCATGGAATACATCTAATGTGACCAATATGTATGGTATGTTCTTGAATGCAAGTTCATTTAATCTAAATATTGATACCTGGGACGTAAGCGCTGTTGTTAATATGGGATATATGTTTAAAAATGCATTAGCCTACAATCAACCTTTGAATTCATGGAATGTTGGAAATGTAACCTCTTTTCTACAGACTTTTCATGGAGCTAGTTCATTTAATCAACCTTTGAATAACTGGAATACGGCTAGTGTTACGAATATGATGTCGATGTTTCAAAATGGTGGCTTATTTAATCAGGATATTGGAACTTGGGACGTAAGTAATGTGATAAATTTTAGCTGGATGTTTTACAACGCTATCTCTTTCGATCAGGATATTGGTGGTTGGAGTACCAGCTCGGCAACTAATTTTAGTTCAACCTTTAGAAATGCATCTGGATTTGATCAGAATATTGGTCCCTGGAATGTTTCGAATGTAACCAACATGACCGATATGTTTAATGGAGCTGGTTTATCCATCTCAAACTATGATTCCTTATTGATAGGTTGGGAAACTCAAATTGTTCAAAATTCAGTAAATTTTGATGCTGGAAACAGTGAGTATTGTGCTACAGCAGCGCAGACAGCAAGAGCCAACTTGATAGCAAATGATAGTTGGACCATTCTAGATCACGGATTGAATTGCTCTGCTCTGGATTTTATTACAACCTGGAAAACAGATAATATTGGAACTTCTGGGAACGATCAAATTACAATTCCGACCTCTGGAGCAGGGTATAATTATTCAGTTGATTGGGGGGATGGAAATACGAGTACTGGTTTAACAGGAGATTTTACCTATACCTATGCAAGTGTTGGAACTTATACAGTTAAAATATCAGGGGATTTTCCTCGTATTTATTTTAATAACAATGGGGATAAAGAAAAAATTATATCTATCGAACAATGGGGAAGCCAAACATGGATATCTATGTCTCATGCATTCCAGGGAGCAATTAATTTGGTGATAAATGCTTTAGATGCTCCCGATTTATCTAGTGTATCAGATATGAGTTTTATGTTCATGTATGCTAGTTCTCTGAATCAAGATATTAGTAGTTGGGATGTCAGCAATGTTACCAATATGTCGAGAATGTTTAATAGTGCTATTTCTTTCAATCAAGATATTGGGGCTTGGAATGTTGGTTCAGTTGTCAATATGTTGTCTATGTTCAAGGGAGCCTCTACTTTTAATCAAGATATTGGAGCTTGGGACGTGAGTAGTGTTACTACTTTACAGGCAATCTTTATGAATGCATCTGCATTCAATCAAAACATTGGTCTATGGAATACTGGAAACGTTACAACTTTTCGAGATGTATTTAATGGTGCTAATAATTTCAATCAGGATATTAGTACATGGAATACCGCTAATGGTACAAACATGTTTAGTATGTTTAATAATGCTAATAATTTCAATCAAGATATTAGCACTTGGAATACGAATTTGGTTATAGATATGAATCAAATGTTTTATAAGGCATATGCATTTGATCAAAATATAGGTGGATGGGATGTTACTAATGTAACAGATATGACCAATATGTTTCTATCAGCTGGTCTTTCCATACCAAACTATGAAGCCCTACTGACAGGTTGGGATGCTCAAGCCTTGCAAAATGGTGTGAATTTCCATGCAGGAAGCAGTCAATATTGTTCTTCTGCTGCTGAAACTGCAAGGGCAAATATGATAACCATTGATGGATGGATTATAACAGATGCGGGATCGAATTGTGCAGGTTATTTTATTACTACCTGGAAGACAGATAATCCTGGAACATCTTCTAATACGCAAATTACCATTCCAACAAATGGATTAATAGGAGGATACAACTATACTGTAGATTGGGGGGATGGAAATATTAACTCAGGTGTAACAGGTAATATTACACACACTTATGCTTCATCAGGAACCTATACAGTAAAAATTACTGGCAGTTTTCCATCAATTTATTTTACAAATGGTGGTGATAAAGAAAAGATTTTATCCGTCGAGCAATGGGGGAATATTGCTTGGTTAGATTTTGGGAATTCATTTTATGGAGCTATTAATTTATTAATCAATACTGCAGATTCGCCAGATCTGAGTGGAGTTACAGATTTGGGTCAGATGTTTAAAGGGGCTTTGTCAGTGAATCAAGATTTAAGTAACTGGAATACAGGTACAATAACAGAAATGAATCAAATGTTTTCCGGAGCTGTTTTATTTAATTCAAATATTGGATTGTGGGATGTCTCAAATGTTACGAACATGGAGGGAATGTTCTCTGGAGCTGTTTTTTTTAATCAGGATATTGGCTCTTGGGATATGGGGAATGTCACAGTAATTATGCGAATGTTTTTCAATGCAAGTAGCTTCAATCAGGATATTGGAGCATGGGATGTAAGCTCGGTAACTTCGTTGAATCAGATGTTTCAGAATGCGATCAGTTTTAACCAGGATTTGAACTTATGGAATACTGGAAATGTAACTACTATGCATTCCACGCTTAAGGGGGCTAGTTCTTTTAATCAAAACATAACTAGTTGGGATGTCAGTAACGTGACGAATTTTCAGGCCACATTTATGAATGCTTCTGCATTTAATCAAAATATAGGACTTTGGAATACTGGAAGTGTTACAACATTTAGGGATATGTTTAATGGAGCTTCTATCTTCAATCAAGATATCGGATTATGGGATGTAAGCAATGTAACATCAATGCGAGCTATGTTCAGAAATGCTATTGATTTTGATCAAGGAATTGGTTCATGGAATACTATAAATGTAACAGATTCAAGACATATGTTTAATGGGGCGGCATCCTTTAATCAGATTATAGGTGCTTGGAACACAAGTCAAATTACCAATATGTTAGCTATGTTTAGGGATGCAGTGGAATTTGATCAGGATATTTCCAATTGGGATATAACGAGTGTTACAAGCTTTGCTAATATTTTTAATGGAGCAGAATTGTCCATAGCTAACTATGATTCATTATTGATTGGTTGGAATGCTCAAAATCCAATATCTACTTTGAGTTTCCATGGGGGAAGTAGCCGTTACTGTGACCCATTAGCTGAATCTGCAAGAGCTAATTTGATAGCTTCAAATTTCTGGACTGTGGTGGATAGTGGTTTGGCATGTATAACATGGAATGGATCTGTTTGGAATGGAGGTTCTGGAACAGGGGAGGCTCCCTCTGATGCAATTACGGATTTGGAAAAATTTATTGTTGTTATCTCCGGAGATACAGCTGTCATTTCTGAAAATGCCAAAGTGGATAGTTTAGTCATGCGTGAGAATGCTATAATGGAAATTAGTAGTTGCCTGAATGTGCAGGCATCAGCGGTTTCAATGGATTCAACTGCATCAATTATAATAAGTGCAGCATCAGAGTCGGATTATGGACAATACAATGGTCCTGCTTTGGCTAATACTACTGTAGAAATGAAATTGGAGCATTATGGTTGGCATCAGTTGGCTTCACCTATTTTGAATGCAAGAATGGATGATTTAGTTGCAACTACTTCTACAGGTGGTTCAGGTAATTTGATATTTGCAGCTTCAACTATCGTTCCAGAAGGAGATACTAGTCAATTTAGATGGTATGATACACAGGAATATGGAGGTGAAGATATTGGTTATGGAGAGGATGTTGGTTATTCAAGTGCCTTTGGGACTTGGTTTGGAGCCAAAGGATCTGACAATTTTGATAAAAGACCATCTATGTTTTTTGTAAATGCAACAGCTACCAATGATACACCACTACCATTGACGATTTCATTAACTGGGACAACGAATGGTTTAGCAAAATCTTGGACCACAGATATAGATAATTTTGGTTGGAATTTAATTTCCAATCCATATCCTGCGGCATTGGATTGGGAAAGTATTGAAGGAAGACTAAGTGGAGATACAGCTCTTTGGAAGTACGGAAATACAATAAGTATTTGGGAGCCGGAAAACCAAAATTATGCCATATATATGGCTGAATCAGGAACTGGAACCAATGGTACTAATGTAAATGGTGGTGCTGGAGTATCTCTTAGTCAAGGAAATAGATATATTGCTCCCTTTCAATCATTCTGGGTACAACGTTCAGATTATGTAGGAGAGAATTCAACTTCATCCAAGCCTAAATTACTTGGACTAGAATTAACAGACCGTGCAGATTGTATGACGCCTAAACATTTTAGGATGGAGGTGTCAAGCCTAGAGCGAGTTAGGTTGAAGTTGTCAAATAAGTCAAATTCATATTTTGATGAAATGGTCATTAATTTTAATGATGAATACGATGCTTCAGTTTCCTTGGAAAAGGATGCTTTCAAATTACCATCTCCAAATCCAAAAGTTCCAATGATTATGACCAAAGTGGAAAATAAAAACTTGGCTATTCATGGTAGAAGTTTTGATAAGGAACATATAAGAATCCCGCTTTATATTGAGGCAGAACTGGGTAAATCTTTAAATATTGGATTACAGGAATTTCCTGAGGGTAAATATGCTTGGATTGAGGACGTTTCTTCTGGAAAGTTGTATTCAATTAATGAGAATGATGACTTTGAATTCACAAACTTCCATAAGGGATTGACGCATAGCTATAATCTATTATTGAGTAATAGCCCAGAGAATATAAATGAAGATGAAGTGGATTTCCATTATTCAGTGGTCGGTGATCTACTGGAAATTGAAATGGATAGCTCAATAGAGTACAATGTAGTTGTTACGGATCTGTTGGGTAGGGTTTTGAATAGGTGGAAGGCGGGAGAAGGTTCTTTGTCAATTGATATGATTGATTGGGCTCACCAAAGTTATATTGTATCTATTTATGGTATGAAAAGATCTTCTGTTTTTAAAATTGTGAGATAATTGAATTTGTAAGAGGGCATTTTATGGGATGTATTTTTATGTATATCCTATTAATGTCCCTTTTTCATAGAATAATTTACTTTGAATTTCTGCTATTTGAATATATCTAGTTGGTTTATTATTCATGGAGAAGAGCTACATGTGTATTTTTGAATAAGAAAATATTGAATTGAGTTATATGTTAAATGGGTAAGTCTTTTACTGAAAACATTTGAGTGTATTTATTGCATTTTATCTTTGGTTAAATTGGCATTTTGAGAGGTAGTCAATTATCATTCGTGGACGAAAGTCTGAATAGAGGGGTTTATTGGAATGGCCATTGAATGTTTGAAGAAATCGATTTACCTATTTTATTTATTAGCAATAACCCAATGATCTTCTTAAAAAGGGGGAATGCGGTCTTGTAGTTTAAAGTTTTAGAGTTAGGAAATTAAAACGGATAACTATAGTAGAGCATTCTCCTTTTTTTATGGTTATTTTCTTCTTGTCCTTCCTGTTGTCCATCGAATCAAGTAAAGTTTGTCCCGAATTCAGCGATTTAGATATATACTGTACTTATTACTATGCGCATACATATACTGGCTTTATACCTTTGGAACATATGAAATAAGTATGTTTTTAAACACCTAAAACCTTTATTGTATGACTAAATTGATACGGGGATTAACCGCCGTCCTTTCTGTTTTCGCATATTCTCTGCTTTCTGCACAGGGAGTGTGTAGTTACAATGAGACCTCTAGTGGTCCAGAGAGTACAAATATGGTAGAATTTGACGATTTCGACTGTGTCGATACCGTTACAAATTCATTTGTTACACTAGCAGAATTAAATGTTGCAAGTATTGGTTGGAATTGTCCAAGCTGGTACCTATTCGATATTGAGGTAAATGGTGTTGTTGTTGCTGAAGACCTTTGTTCTTTACCTACAACTAATCTTACAGACTATGGAGTA